>JAAUYD010033538.1_pt1 | contig 22086 bp, 19 predicted proteins | sample 7278101 | NCBI WGS metagenome assembly JAAUYD01 (sample SAMN14350128, study PRJNA611818) | marine sediment metagenome | isolation source: surface marine sediment (0.6m) | place: French Polynesia: Moorea | collected 2018-08
CCCACTGGGATCCCAGGCCAAGTGTGGCCGCAGCCATGTGCATGTAGACAAAAGCGTTGGCCAGGCTCGATTGATGAATCAACCGGCGGCGGTGTCGGTCCGTCTGTACTCCCATGGGCAGACCGGACTGAGTGCGCGGATCGCCAAAGAGCAGGATATAAACCGGTGCCTGGGTGAAATCGCCTTTCACATCGGTCATGCCGGTCAATTTCCAGGAGCGTCCCTGCCATTCGGGTCGGGTGGTTTCCATCTCCTTGCTCTGCTGCCAGTAGGATGCCAGAATTTCGACGATTCGCCCACGCAAAGAAGCTTCGTTTACGGCGACAAATTCCCAGGGTTGCATATTGAAACCCGACGGGGCCCAACGGGCTACCTCTATGATTTTCTCGATAACCTCTTCGGGTACAGGATCCGGTTTAAATCGGCGGATGCTGCGCCTCTTTTTAACTAAATCGAGCAGATCTTCGTAGGTCATAGGGCCTCCGTGCTCTGATCTTCAAATATACACCACAAGCTTGGATGAATTGTTACGATAGCTCCAATGCGCCTTGGTTGCAGCCTTAAAAAAAACGGCCCATACTGTCTGGCCTCCCATGGGTGTGGACGGAAGCTAAGTCGCATTGGCCGGAAAATGTTCCGTGCCCGGCACCCGCCCAGGAGCAGGGGTGGGTGCCGGCAGATTATGACAAATCTATAAATTAGATCGTCATGATGGTCGTACCGCTGTTCCCCATCAGCCCGTAAGTCTGGGCCATGGCCACTTTGGCGTTGGGTACCTGGCGCTCGCCGCATCTTCCCCTGAGTTGATTAGCGCATTCGATGACTTGCCAAAGCGCTTGGGCGGAGAGGGCCTCGCCATGAGATGAAAATCCGCCACTGGGATTCACGGCCAGTTTGGCGCCGATTTTGGTATCACCGTCCCGCAGCATCTTGTCGGCCTCTCCCTCTTCGCAGAACCCGCACGTTTCGAGATAGACCAGGTAGTGCCAAGAGCTATTGTCCGGCAATTCCAGCACATCGATATCCTCGGGACCGATCCCGGCTTTTTTATAGGCTTGTTGGGAAGCCGAATAGCTTTCACTGAGCATGGGGGCCTCGGCCACGGCCGGGCAGGAGAGAGCGGAGATACGGATGGTCGGGTCCCCATAAATGGAGCTTCCCATGGTGGTGGCATTGACCTTCACCGGATTGTCGGCTTTGCTGATCAACTCCTTGTCGGCGGTCACAATCACCGCTGCAGCACCGGTACTTACCGGGCAAATCTCATAGAGCCTGAGCGGATCGCAGACATAGACAGAGTTCAGGACCTCTTCCATGCTGTATGTTTTTTTAAACCGTGCGTGGGGATTTTTGGAACCATACTCGCTCATCAGAACCTTAACCAGGGCCAAGTCCTCTTCGGTGGTGCCGTATTTCTCCATCCTTTTCCGGCATTCCAGCGCCCAGTAAATCGGATTGGGCATTCCCCCCATCTTCCACCGGATCACATCCCTGTCCTGAACCGCATTGTCGGATTTGGCGGTAAGAAAACCTTTGGGCGATACATCGGCACCAAAGGCCAAGGCCGTATCGGTCTCGCCGGCAGCGACGCTGTTGTATGCCATTCTCATAGAGGCAGATCCGGTGGCACAGGCATTGTAAACGTTGACCACCGGCACGCCGGTTTCACCGAAAATGCTTTCCAGGTACTGACCGGAAAGGTGACCGGCGTTACCGCCATAAATAAAAATCCCGGCCATGATGGCCTGAATCTTTTCCCATTCGATGTCCGCGTCCTTCAAGGCGCCGTCCACCGCCACCGCCGCAAAATCGGCGAATACTTGCTCGGAAAATCCCATCCAGGGGTGGATCCCTGTTCCAATTATATAGACATCTCTCATCGGTTTTATCCCTTCTTAAAAAGACTGCAAAATGCAGTTATTGAACAGCGCGAAACGCCCAGGTCACCACCTGTTGTTTTTCCTCGTTGGTGTAAAGATCCATCGTGGTGGTTTCCATTTCCATCCCCAGTTGGAGCGATTTCAGATCGGTATCGGTGATGATGCCGGTGATTTGAATTTTTGCCTCTTCAAACTCGACCAGGCCGATACCGTAAGGGGTGATCTTTTTCTCCGTTTTAAAGGGTGGGGGACAAGGGTAGTATTGGATGGTATAACTCGCCAGCTTGCCTTTGTTGGGCAGCAGGACATCTTCGACGCCCTCCCTTGAGCAGCCAGGTCGATGTTGATAGTGCTCCTTAGGGAAAAAGTAAGTTCCGCAGGAGTTGCATTTTGCGCTCATTAATTTGACTTCGCCGGTCGACCAATCGACCAGGTTTGGGATTCGCGCAACCTTGTTCGCCATGTTTTCCATTTTTTATATCTCCTATTTTATTCCTTAACCTTACATAAAATGTCATCGTAGGTTGGGTTGAGCCTGCGAAACCCAACAATGGGGTACTGCAAATGTTGGGTTTCGTTCCTCAACCCAACCTACAAATAGGATATTTCCACCTATCGCCCTACAAAATTCGGTTTTCTCTTTTCCAAGAACGCATTGACACCTTCAACCTTATCTTCCAGGGTCAGGGACAAGGCATACATTTCGTACTCGTATTTCAATCCGCTTTCCAACGTGGACTGCTGGCCGTAATTGACGGCCTGTTTGGCCAGTTTTAGGGCTGCGGCACTCTTGGTGGCGATCTTCTGGGCCATCTCCTTTGCCGTGGGCATCAACTCATCCATGGGCACCACACGATTGACCAAACCAATGCGGTCGGCTTCGTCGGCTCGGATGATATCTCCCGTGAAGATCAGCTCTTTGGCCCGGCAGGGACCGATCAGGCGTTGTAGCCTCTGTGTGCCGCCGCCGCCCGGAATGATGCCGATATTGATTTCGGTTTGACCGAATTTGGCTTTTTCAGAGGCGATGATAATGTCGCAGCCCATGGCGATCTCGCATCCGCCGCCCAGACAAAAACCGTTCACCGCAGCGATCACCGGCTTATCCAACTTCTCCACCATCTCTCCCAGCCGTTTGATGTTATGGGCGGCCAAGGGCGTGGTCTTGTTGAACTCCTTGATGTCGGAGCCGGCGACAAAGGCTTTTCCAGAGCCGGTCAGGATCAGCACCTTGATCTCGTCATCGTCGGCCACCTCGGCGATGGCAGCTCCGAATTCAGACCGGGTCTGGTTGTTCAAGGCATTCATCGCGTCCGGACGATTGAAGGTGATCGTTGCGATATTCTCTTCTTTTTCGAAAATGATATTTTCGTAGGCCATGGGATCCCCCTTAGGCTGATGATTTTTGTTGGCGAATACCATACTCGCACAATTTGCTCAGGGCTTTGACGCCGGAGATCAGTGAAGGGAAGACGGGAAGGTCTTTCCCCAGGTCGTCCATGATCACATGTTTATACTTGTTGTATCCGACAATCATACAGACCACCACGGGCTTGCCGACCTCCTGAACGATTTTCTGTATTATCTTTTTCTGGACAGCTTCCTGGGTATATTCGAAACCGGCCAGAATCAAAACCGCTGCATCGATGTTGGGATCCCTGAAGGCATCCGGAAAAGTAGTCTCAAGGGTTTTGGTGAACCCGATTTTAGTGACGGAGAAGTAGAGATCAACAGGATTTCCGACGGGTGTGTCAAACATGTCCTTGAGGTTTTCAGTGGTTTCGGTTGTCAGCTTGGGAAGCTCCAGTCCAAAGTTTGCGCATAGATCGGAAACATTCACACCGACGCTGCCGGCCAGGGTGATCACAGCCACGCGATTGTCCTTGGGAAGGGGCTGGGTGGAGAACACCTTGGCAAAATCTTTGAGCTCCGTAAAATCGTCCGCCATGATCATGCCGGTCTGTTTTACGGCCGCTTCAACAATCTTTGCGTTGCTGGCAATACTACCGGTGTGGCTCATGGCGGCTTTGGCGCCGGCTTCCGTTCTCCCACCGCTCAGGAAAACCACCGGTTTCTTGGCGGCCACTTTTTTGGCGATCTTGGTCAGATTGCGCCCGTCTGTGATGGTTTCCAAATACATGGAGATGACATCAACCCCAGCTTCATTGCCAAAGTACTCCAGCAGGTCATTTTCATTGACGTCGCACTTGTTGCCGATGGAGCAGACTTTGCTAACGTTCAAACTTTCATTTTCAACGATATCCGACGCCATACCTGCCGCTAACAGACCTGATTGTCCGATAAGCACCACATTTCCCTTGGGGACTTTTTTGGTCATGGGATAGATCGAGGTGACGATGTCCCGGGACACGATACCGGAGCAGTTGGGCCCCATGACACGAATTCCGTTCTCTTTGGCGATATCCACGATTTGCTGCTGAAAAATTTTGCCATCGCCCCCCATTTCGGCGAATCCGGCCGACTCGACGATTACGGCTTTGACGCCTTTTTGTGCGCACTGCTCCATTGTGGCGACGGTGAGTTTGGGCGTGGGCAGTGCCGTGACGACCAGGTCGACGTCGCCGGGGATATCGATGACGCTGCGATACACTTTATAACCTAAGATCTCATCGGACTTGGGATTGACCGGATAGACCTCTCCGCTGAAATCGCTGTCGGCGATATTTTTGATGATGACATAGCCCAGCTTTCCGGGAGTGCCGCTGGCGCCGATGACGGCAACCGATTTGGGTTTAAAAAATAACTCCATCATGGCTGAATTGTCCTTTTATTCTATGGATACATTAATTTGATAAAATGATACGCGCGTCCACCACCACGCCGCCCTGTTTATAGGCAAATACCGGATTCATATCGATCTCGGCAATCCCTTCTTTCTGATCGACAAGCTCAGACAGTTTTAAAAGCGTCTCTTCAAGAAAGGGAATGTCGGCAGGATCTTCTCCGCGATAACCTTCCAGTAATTTTTTGCCTTTGATCTCATTAATCATCTCGGAAGCATCACGCTTCTCCAGGGGCACCACGCGAAAAGCGACATCTTTCAGAACCTCAACGAAGATGCCACCCAGACCGAACATCAACACCGGCCCAAAAGAGGGGTCTTTGGTCATTCCGATGATGACTTCGGTACCGGGCTTGGCCATTCCCTGGACGGCGACACCTTCGATATCGGCATCGGGATATTTGGCCGTGCAGGAGGCCATGATCTCGTCATAGGCTTGTTCAACAGCGGCTCTGTCGGGCAGGTTGACTTTTACGCCGCCGGCGTCGCTTTTGTGTGTAATGTCCACCGAAGATATCTTCAAAACCGCCGGATAACCGATCTCTTCGCTAATGGCCACAGCTTCCGCTTTGGTTGTGGCCAAGCGTGTATCTGTGCAGTGAATACCGGCCTCGCCGAGGATCTGTTTGGCTTCGATCTCGGTCAGGACGGTGCGTTTCTCTTCCCTGGCTTTCGATAGAATGTCATCTACTATCATGAAGTTCTCCCTATTATCGGATCTATGCATCATGGGCCCTGCTTTGGAGATCCGATCATTCTTGATACCATGCTATAATGTTCCAGTTCGGCGGGGACGGAGCCCCGCCCTACGAAGACCACTCGGTCGAAGTATGGAAAGCGGCCCAACGTAGGGCCGGCCTCTGTGCCGGCCAGTGATATGGATATTACTTCAAATAAAAAAAGCTCACGATCTACGTGCCCGTTTCAAACCGGAAACTTTGATCCGGGTCGATGACCGCCAATACACGGACGATGCAACCGTCACCTCCCACCCATCGCCACGGAAAGGCCATAAAAAAGCAACGCTTGCCGGTGACTTCGTCAAGATCTCCTCCGAGATTCTCGATGCCTGGGATGCCGCCCTTGACCATCAGGGTCTTGTGAGCCGGTTCCCAGTCCGGGAAGTCTTCTTTGGGATCCCGGCCGGTGGCCTGCCGATACTCCTCGATTAAGTGGGGCTGGGACGGCCCAAGGCCATGGTCCACCAGTTTGGTGGCAATGGGATGGTCGTTGGCCTGGCAGCCGAAACCCACACATTTGACTTTTTTATCCACCAGCCACTGGGCGCCGGCGCCGGATATACCGCACCCATAAGCGAAGTACTCGTCACTGTCGGCCCATTTACGGTGGAATCCGGTGTTGATCATAACCATGTCGCCCTCCTGGATGGCGGGGCTGGCCTCTTCGAGATCGTCGGGTGTGATCACTCCCCACTTCTCTTTGGGGATCGACACTGCGACGCCGGTACCGCACAGACGCCAGAGGGGATAATCACTTATTCCGGGAGTGTTTTCGGTCACATGAATGGGAGCGTCCATATGGGTGCAGCGATGCATGATGCCTTCCCAATTGACCTGGTAGACCCCGTCTTTGGCATGGAACTTATTCACCGTGACGTTGACGCCCGGGCTTGAAGGCCACTCAGGCATATGTTGATGAAACGCATGGCTTAAATTGTATATTTGTAAACTCATTTTCCTATTCCCTAAGTGTCTATGGTTTACAGTTTAGGATTGTCCGGCATCGATTCGGAAGTTTCCCGAAGGATCCGTCATGGCCACGAACCGGACTGGACAGGCATCGCCATATTTGAACTTCCACGGCGTCGCGGCAAAGGTGGCCCGCTTGCCCACCAGGGTGTCCACATCGCCGCCCACCTGTTCGATGGTCGGAATTCCCGCAGCGGATATCGTTTTATGCGCGACATTCCAGTTGGGATGCTCTTTCTTGGGATCCAGCCCGGTGGCTTCTTCATATGCCGCCACCAGCCGGTTCATAGCGGGCCCGCCCCGGTGGGGTCCCAGCGATGTGGCCAGGGGATGGTCGATCTGGGGTGTGTCCACGGCAACGATCTTGCAATTCTTTTGAACCAACCACTGGGCGGCATCTTCAGACAGCCCCGGAGAGGCCCCGTAATACTCCAACCCATCTGAATAGTTATGGTGCCACCCCGTCACGATTACGACGATGTCGCCATCTTGAACCTCGGGCTGGGCGGCTTCCAAATCTTGGGCCGTGATAACCTCGTAGGGCTGTTTAGAAATGCCCAGTACAACACCGTTACCGAATAAACGGTCAACGGGAACTTCGGCCAGGTCTGCAGCCCGCTGGACCATATGTAAAGGGGCGTTCATGTGGGTACCGGTGTGCAGGACGGTGTTGATCTTCCACGCCAGAACCCCGTGCTGGGCATGTTTAACGCCGCGAAACATCTTCACGTCGTCCTGGCCGGGGTAAGACGGCACACCATGGCCCCACTCATGGCTCAACTCAACCAATTGCAGCCCTGAATAGGGATCAGTAGTAATTGTCATAATCACCTCATCTTTCACGATGCAGTCTTTATATTTCAACCCTGACGCCGAGGGCGTCGGAGGGCTTCAGAGCCAAGGCGCCCAGGGTGAAGCCGTATTACAAATACTGCGATCCCTGGGCAACGCCGGATATGGAGTCCTCCGGCGTCCTCGGTGTTAGGGTTAGGCGGCCGTGAGCCCCCCGTCGACATATATTGTCTGACCGGTTACGAAACTGGCCGCTTCGGACACCAGAAAGTTGACCGCGCCTGCCATATCTTCGGGCATACCGATTCTTCCCAGAGGAACGGCGGAGGCATACTTTTTGGCCAGCTCGGGATTCTCTGCAATGTGCTTGGTGCCCGGAGTGATCACCAGGGCAGGTCCCAATGCGTTGACGCGAATATTGTGGGGGGCCCATTCCAAAGCCAGCGCTTTGGTGATGAGTTCCACGGCACCCTTGGTGGCGCAGTAGCCGGTGTTGCCGCCGGTGTAACCGCGAATGCCGCGCACCGAAGAGAGATTGACAATGGCGCCGGCCTTTTGTTCGCGCATCACCTTGCCAACGATTTTACAGGCCACCATGGTCCCTTTGACGTTGACGTTGAAAAGCTTGTCCCAATCCTCCAAGGGAAACTCAAAGGCATCGCGTTTAATGTTCATGCCCATGGCATTGACCAGGATGTCGATCTTGCCGTATTTTTCCATTACCTGATCCACCAGTTGCTGCATGGAATTTTCATCGGTGACATCCGATGGAATGGCGATGGCCTGTTTACCGGACGCTTCGGTGATCTCGGCTGCCACCTTTTCAATGGCCTCCTGATTGCGGCTGGAAACCACTACGATGGCGCCTTGCATTCCCAGCCCCATGGACAATGCTTCTCCGATGCCACCGGCGCCGCCGGTCACAATGGCGATTTTTCCCTCCAGGTTAAACATATCCTTCATTTTATCTCTCCTTTTTGAAATCGGTTACAGGGCCCACGGTTGAAATCCGATCGAAATTCGATGGCAATCAGGTCCTTTAATCTGAGCCAACCCATGGCTCTCAACCACTGGTCAGGTAAAACGTTCCAACCGTGAACCTCTATACCCCTGAGGTTACATACTATTTTACATGCGCACCCGTTTAAAATTTTTTACGGCGTTACAATAAAAACTAATACTTCCGCGGGCTTGCCGTTATTGATCACCATGTCGCGTTCTTCACCCGGCGCGATATAGATTAAGTCACCGGCATCCAGGACATGTTTTTCATCAGGGCCGCTGACCGTAATGGAGCCTTTGACCACATAGTAAACCCGCTCCTTGGGAGATGGACACATCTCCGCGCCGCCGTTGGGCTGAAAATAAGAGTAGCAGACCGTGGTCCGTTTGGATTGTGCTTCAGTAATTTTTTGAAGGCCGAAAACTTCAGAGTGTTTAGCCGCGTCATATTGCGTGCCTTGGGCATCTTTTACGCTGATCATCCATTCCCCTCCGTTTCAAGAGAAAATGAGAGAGGTGAATCACCCCCCCGGGTTCATACTGCTTGATTCACCCCTCCCTAATCTTTTGTTATCCCATGCCCTGCGGTGTTGGTCACCGCAGCGCCCGGGATTTTCTCCTGCAGCAGTCCTGGTAGGGAGCTACAGGGGTGATGATTAAGTTCGCTCCAATACGATTTCACCCAAATTCACATCTTTAAGGGTGGTGAACGAGACCTGTTGGCCCGTGTACCCATCGGCTTGGATGCTGATGCTGTAGGTTTTGTTCTTCTCCAGACCTTCGAATTCGAAATCTCCGAACAGGTCTGTTTGGGTTTCCAATTCAACACCGTCACCGGTCAGTGAAACCGTGACACCTTGGGCGCACTCGCCGGTGTTGTCTGCAAAGACGACTTCGCCGGCCACAAAGCGTTTGGGCAGGCCAATGTATTTTACAAGGGGCTCCGCCTGGTACTCGGGACGCATTACGTCGACCCCGTCCTGGGCGGCCAACTTGGTAATCTCGCTATTGGGATCATCCAGATCACCGAATAACAAGGCACCGGTGGGACAGGACTCAACGCAGCGCGGCATCTTTTCACCCTCGTCCAGACGATGGGCGCACATGGTACATTTTTGGGGCAACTGGGTTTCAGCATTCCAGTAGATTACCCGATAGGGACATGCGGCGGCGATGGCCTCCTGGCCTTCGGCTTTCTCCGGATCGATGAGGACGATGCCGTCATCCCGCCGGTAAACCGCGCCGTCTTGGGCCGCCTCCATACACGGTGCCGATTCGCAGTGCATACATGGCGTCGGGATGTAAGAGAGCTTGGGGCTGGGATAGCTGCCGCGTTCGACCTCTTTGACCTGCATCCAGAATTGTCCATCCAAAGGTTGGGCCGCAGAATAGCCGGGATAATCGTTATCGTAGTACTCGTCCCGACAGGATAGGAAGCAATTGTGGCATCCATTGCATTTACTGATATCTATTAAGATACTGTAGCGTGGCATTTGACTAGCCCTCCCATTTTTCTATTTCGATAAGGCAGGAATTGGGGGTCATCCCCGGGGCGTTCTTCGACGTCATGCGACTCGGGGTCAGGATGTTGACACAACCGCCCTTGTCCGGGGAGTCATCCCTGCCGGGAATCAATGGATCGTATTTGGCTGAGGAAGCATAGCTGTGAATTACTCCCGGTCGGACCCGTTCGGTCACAACTGCGACGCACAGCACGGAGCCGCGGTCATTGTAAAGACGTACGATATCGTTATGTCGAATTCCCCTGGCTTCGGCATCCTCGGGATGGATACGGGCCGGCCACCAAGCATAGCCGTCTTTTTTGATGCGGTGCACCTGGATGTCGTTCAGCCAATCGGTGTGCTTGTCGTAGTGCACGTGAAATGAGAACCGGGGATGGGGTGACATGAGCTGAAGCGGATATTTTTTGAATGTCTCGCTGCGATGCCCCTCCCAGCTGGGAATATAACGGGGTGACACCGGCCGCTCCCAATCATCCGGAAAGCTGGCCTTGAGGCTTTCGGAAACAAACTCGATCTTACCGCTGTAAGTGCCCAGTTGATCGGCCTTGTCCGTTCCGCGCTTGGGGTTGTTGGCATCGGGGGTGTCGCAGGCCCGTCCTTCGGCAAACCAGCGCAGTGAAGGCGTCGATTTGTAGTCGTCTTTGATGTTAACAATATGGTAGCCTTTTTTGTCGAACTCTTCCCAACTGATAATCTCCGATACATCGGAGGATTCGAAAAAGGCCTTGCACCAATCCAATTCGGTCTTGCCGTCGGTATACTCGTCCTTCAAGCCGAGTTTCTCAGCCACCAGGCTTAGAATTTCGTAATCGGATTTAGATTCCCACAATGGCTCGATGCACTTCTTCTCGCGCACCACTACCCTGAAATTGCAGCCGCTGCTGGCATGTACCGTATACCCGCCGCAAGCGCCCCATTCGCCCAGGTCGTCCCGTTCGAAATTGGTGCAGGCCGGAAGAATAATATCAGCCATGCGGGTCTCGCTGTTGTACCAGATGTCTTGATTGACCACGAACTCGAGGTTCGGACTCTGGTACATGCGCACCCATTTGGAGGTATCGCTCATGGTGCCCATGAACGAACCACCGTAGCGGTAGAACATCTTGACTTCCGGATACCCCTCCATGGGGTAGGTAAAGTGGGTGAATTGCTGCTCAAGGGACTGGCCGCAGAAGCCTTCACCGTACCAGCTTACCGGCGGGTTGAGCACAGCATCCGGCAGTGTCAGGCGCCACAGGCGCTGTTTGGTGGGATTCATTGGCAGGTAGTCGGCCACATCTGAAGTGGCCATCCGGCCCTTAAGATCGGCATAGGCCGGGAACCATACGTCGGTATCCGACGGTGCCCCCATGGTGGTGCCCCATATGGTCCGTCCGGGTTTTCCCAGTCCCTGCATGGCTTGCAGCAGGACCATCATGCGGGCCCATTCGGTGCCGAATGCCGTCCGGCAGGCGCCGCCTTCGCCGCCCCGGGCGCCGCCTGAGAGCACGGTTCGTTTGGCGGCCCACTCACGGGCCAAGGCACGAATTACACGCGCTTTGACCGTGGACTCGGCTTCGGCCCATTCAGGGGTTTTGGGCTGGCCGTCGATCTCACCCAGAACGTATTTCTTAAATTCGTCGAAACCAATGGTGCGGTTTTCAATGTACTCTTTGTCGTAGATATCTTCGGTGATCCAGACATAGGCGATGGCCATTGCCAAACAGGTATCGGTGCCAAGGCGAGGAGCGATCCATTTGCTCTCCATTACGCCGGCCGTGTAATTGTGGTAGGGGTCGATGACCACCGTCTTAACGCCCAACTCCTTGAGCCACTGGCGCCAGAGGGCCGAATCCTGACCCGTGTAAGTGCCGCGGGTGGTGTCCGGATCGTTGGACCACAGCACGATCATTTCGGCGTTCTTCAATGAATCTTCCAGCAGGTCATATTGCTCCGGCATGCCCAGACGCCAATAAAAACCATAGGTATGGGTGGCGCCCCAGTGCCAGCCTTCCCAACTGTCCGGGTTGTCCAGCACGGGTGTGGCCTCGATTAGATTCATAAAGCGGGCAAAGGGTCCCATCTTATATCCAACGATGCCCCAATTGTGATGGGACGAGGTCATACCAGTGACCGCGGGTTTGCCGTAAGTCTCCTGGATGCGTTTGATTTCGCTGCCGACGATATCAAGGGCCTCGTCCCAGGAAATGCGCTCATAGCCTGATTTGCCGCGATTTTGGGGGTTGCGCTCCCCATTGGGATCGAAGTCCACACGCTTCATTGGATATTTGATGCGCTCATCGGAATAGAGCCTACGCCGCTCGGCATGGACGTAGGGTGCGCAATTGAATTTTTTAGGCGGCGTGAATTTTCTGCCGCCCGCTTCGATGGTCCAGGGCTTGAAGTCTTTCTCATCGGCAACCAGCGACCGAACGCGCGTCACTTTTCCGTCTTTGACATATACGGAGACAGGACCGGCATTGGTGCAGTTGGTAAAAACCTGTTCACTCATCGTTGAACCTCCCGGCTTGATATTATGGTGGCCTGTGGGGTTGTGAAAAGGGCCGGCTTGGCAACGATAAGCTGACCCGGTGTGTTGCAAATGTCTGTATCTTGTTTCATATATTGCAACTATACTTTGTCAATAGTATAGAAAACATGCGGTGTCAAGCTATTTCACGCAATATTACATACAATAAATCGTGAACCTGGATCACCGTCAAGCTTTTTTAATTGAACTTTTAAGGGAAGTGGGTTACGTACAAGTTAGTTGCAATATGTTGAATCGAGTCCCTCAATATGAAACTATAAAGGATCATAGGCCATGTCCTCAACTGAAAAAGCGCTAACCATATTGATGGCTTTTACCCCTCACAACCACCCCATGGGCACCTTGGAGTTGAGCAAGAAGTTGGGTATTCACAAGTCCACCGTCAGCCGAATGTTGCATTTGCTGGCCGACAACGGCTTTGTGCAGCAGAATACCGACACCAAAAAATATACCCTGGGCCGGGCAGCAGCGCAAATCGGAAACGCCGCCATCCGGTCCCTGAAGCATGAGATGGTCACCATTGCCCAGCCTTATCTCAACAAGTTGTGTGACATGGTGGGTGAAAGCGTCGCCTTGGAAGTTGTCTCCGGAACGAATGTCGAATTGGCCCATCACAGCGAGGGCCGAGGACATATCCGGTTCTCTTTTCAGCTCGGGGAACAGGTCCCATTGAACGTCGCAGCAGGGGCCAAAGCCATACTGGCCCATAGCCCACCGGATTTCGTCGACCACTGCCTCAATGGAAAACTGCAGCGGTTTACCTCTAAAACCATTGTCTCGAAGGCAAAATATCGTGAGCTGCTCGAACAGGTGCGCGAATCCGGGTTGGCCTTTGACAATGGAGAGCGTTTTGAAGACACCAAAGCCATCGCCGCCCCGATTCTAAATCCGGAGGGGATGGCCGTAGCCGCCGTGGTCATTGCCGGACCCGCATTCCGGCTGACAGATCAATATCTTGAGGATGTGGCTACACCGTTGAAACAGTCCGCCGCCGATATCTCACGAAGGCTCTACGGATGATTTTGAGGATTGATAAAAGCGCTTGGGATAAAGCCCCAAGGCCGCACTGCCATCCGATTGAGTTGCAAACACCGACAGCCGTGCACATCTTTTACGTCATTAGAGGGTCGAACAACCGGCCGCGTGCAGGTCTTGTATACTAGGGAGAGATCCATGAGCACGGCAGAAAACACTGGACTCATAACGGTCACACCCCGGGCAACCCAGTTGATGGCCGACTATTTCAAAGACAAGGAGGTCCAGCCTGTCCGCATCTTTGTGCGCCTCGGCGGATGCGGTATGCGGACCTTTGGGATCGCCCTGGAGCCGCCCAAACGATCTGATGCCGTTATGGAGATCGACGGTTATACCTACGTGGTGAACAAAACGTTGTTGAAACATGTTCAGCCCATCCTCATCGATTCCGACGGGATCGCGTTCCGCATGAGCGGCAGCGGTATCGCCCCGCCCCAGGGATGCGGCGGCTGCGGAAATGTGTGCGGCGTGGGTCGCGGCAACCGCTGCCAGGGCGACTGCACCAGTTGTGAACTCCAGTGCGGTGAAGGTGGCCGGCGGCGGAAAAGAGCGTGACCAATATCGACCCCAAATTTTCAGAGGTTATTAAAAGTGGACAGACATACCGGATCCATAGGATAATGAATTCAATACCCCCCCATATCAAGCAACACACGATACTAGGAGGATTCGATGGGAGAGAAACATAGCGGTAAACCCCAAAAAAAGTATGTATACGTCAAAGACGAAAAAGGCATTGAGTATGTCTGCCGGCTTGAGGATTTGAAGCGGGCCGATCAGCTTTCGGAGGAAGAGAAAGAGAAATGTATGAGCCCCCCCGGCGACGCCTAGCAAATCGCCGGAGAACTCCAGATCCTGCGTTGCCAGGGGTTCGCAGTAGCGTTGCTACGGCTTCACCCCTGGCGCCGTAGTCTGGGTTGAGCCCTCCGACGATTTGCATTAAATGATGTAACCGTAATTTATATATCAATATCCTGCATCTCTAAAGAATTCCAGAACCCGTGTTGCCGAGGGACGGGTCGGCTGCGCTATTTTAGAAGTAAAAGCGTGATATGGTCGATTAGTTCATCTGCAAAATGTCCATCGAGCGGAGCATGCTCCATTAGTAGCCGATACCAAATGGCACCAAAGATAAGATCCATAATCAGTTCGGTTTTTACTTCTGCTTTAATTCGCCGGCTGTTTTGATATCTTTTGAAGATTCCTCTGATGACATTGCGACGGGCTTCGATGAATTGTTCACGAAATACCTTCAGTGTAGCAGCATCTTTTCTTCCAGCCATCAACAGACCGACGACAATTGCCCCTGCCGATGTATTTTGCAATCGATGGCATGAAGCCCTAATCAGTTGGCGTAGATCTTCTATTATCGATCCGGTGTCTGGAACACGGATATGCTTTGCTGTCTCCTCCAGTACCGCCTCAATTACCAGCTCGGCCTTTGATCGCCACCAACGGTAAATTGTTTGTTTCCCGACCCCGGCGACACGAGCGATATCAATGATATTAAGACGCTCATAACCTTGGATTCCAAGATTGAAATAGTGGCTTTGAGAATCGCCCTTCTGGATGACTCACTTCTTGGGCGGCCACGTCGCCTCGAATTTTTTATACTGTTTTTAGTATTCATTTCAGATTTTTATAAATTATGAGACTCTGTGACTCGTTTTTAATTGACTTTAATGTTCAACATGTTTACCATGGGATTAATAACGAGTCAACGAGTCTCGTTATTAATTCACAAAGCACCCTCAAGGCACGGCTGTCAATGCCATGAGATTTGCTAGGAACCCGTTGCAGTGAACAAATCCGAGCCAATTGCAACGAAAGGAGGATAAAAATGAAAGCGATTGAACTTGAAAATGCTGGAACACCCTTAAAGGTGGTCGATCGGCCCATACCCGCACCGCGGCCGGATGGCGTCGTCATTCGCATGAAATCCGCACCGGTGCTCAGTTATATGCAAGGGGTCGTTACCGGAAAGCTGCCTTACATGTTGCCGGCTAAAGCATTTATACCCGGTTCGGACGCCATAGGTGTCGTCGAGGCTGTAGGAGCGGAGGTCTTTGATTTACCACCCGGGACTCTGGTGCATGCCGGTCCGCGGATTGCCTCAAGTGGCTTGTACCACCAACCAGACCAAATTTTGATTGGATTGACCGGCATGTCACCCGAATCAGCTCGAGTCCAAGATATCTGGACGGATGGTGCCTATGCGGAGTACGTGCATTATCCCGCAAACGCAGTTACGCCATTGATTGGTCTTTCCCACATTGCCCCTGACCGTTTAGGAGCGATAATGTTTCTGGCCGTTCCGTATGGAGGATTATTATCCATGAACCTGAAGCCGGCTGAAACAGTTATCATCGGCGGTGCAACGGGTAATTTTGGAGCACACGGTGTTATGATGGCGCTGGCCATGGGAGCTGGTCGAATCGTACCAACAGGACGTAACACCAAAGTTCTGGAAAAAATAAAAGCAATATCGCCCAATCGCGTCTTTCCAGCGACCCTGTCCGGGGATTTGGAACAGGATACCAAAGCTATTCTTACCGCAGCCGGAAGGCCTGCGGATTGTTTTTTCGATATCGTCGGAGGCGGGGGTACGGGCTCTGTCCTTGCCGCTATTAGGTCCCTGCGAAATGGCGGCCGGGCGACCTTAATGGGTGCTTTGGAAGAGGCCATCCAAATTCCATACGTCGAAATTATGATTAGGGAGCTGACCATTCGTGGTAATTTCATGTATCCGCCTACTGCTGTCGGTGATATCGCCAAAATGATGGCAACCCGGCTAATCGATCTCGACTTAATAGAAGTTCAATCATATCCGCTGGTAGAGGCGGCCGATGCAATAGAAGAGGCATCAAAAAAAGGGGGGCTGTCTTTTAATGCCCTGGTGAACGAAAACTAACCGCTGATAAATAACCGTTTCACTCATTTTTAGCTGCGGAATGGAAGCTCAATTCAGTGAGTGATTCAGTTTACAGGGTGTACGGTCTGAGAGCCTCGTTTTGTTTTCGCGCAATGGCTGACGTCTAAAGGCTTACTTTCAATCATCTCCTGTATCCTTCCCTTATGCCGGCAACCCATTGAAAAGCGGGTATCGAATATATACTTTATGGCGGTGCACACGCCGACCTTGAAAAAATGGGACCGAGGAACCAACTTTTTTCCGGGTTGGCACAAATGCGTAAATCCTTTCCACTCCTAATTATGAACCATTGGAATCAAGCTTATGACTGACAAAGAGACGGCTATTGATATAAAACGGGCGCGGGGAATTACCAAACCTCTGCAATATAAAATTGATCTCATCGGCCGTCTTGTGCGGCAGGTGGTACGTCAACAGGCCGGTGCTGAAACCGCCCGATTAATCGAGGATCTGATGGATCGTTGCGAGGCCGCCTGCTGTACGGATGAATGGCGGTCCCACACAGATCTGCAGCCGCGCATCGAGGCCCTGGACCTGGATCAGCTGGTCCGGATCTGTCGGGCCTTTACCGCCTTTTTCCACCTGGTCAACGAAGCTGAACGGCAGGAGATCATCCGCATCAACCGCCTGGCGGCCCAAAAGGAGACAACCCAAAGCCCGCGCAAGGGTTCGATTCTCGAAGCGGTCCATCACCTCAAACGGCATGGCCTATCCAACGGAGAGGTGCGACAGCTGGTCCAAGAACTGGACATCCAACCGACCCTCACCGCGCATCCCACCGAAGTACGCCGCGGGACCATTTTGTTCAAGCAGAACCGCATCGCCGAGCTGCTGGAACACCTATCTCCGGACCGTGGGCTCTCCCAGCGGGCCACGGCCCTCGCCATCGACCGCATTGCCCATGAAGTGGCCCTGCTGTTGGTGACGGATGACGTGCGCTCGGATCGCCTGCGCGTGGAGGATGAGGTGAATAACGGTATTTACTACCAGACCCATGCCATTTGGGAAACCACGCCGCGCATCATCGACGATCTGCGCGAGGCGCTGACCACCTATTTCAACACCAGCGATTGCCCGCCTTTTCTGCGCTTTCGCTCCTGGATCGGCGGCGACCGGGACGGCAATCCCTTTGTGACCCACGACATTACGGCTCAAACGCTGGATGCCCACCGAAATGCGGCCCTGGATAACTACCGGAAGTCCCTCAAAGCATTATGGCAGGAGTTGAGCATCTCATCGCAGCGGGTAAGTGTGCCCCATGCCCTGATGGAAGACATTCAGCGCGAGGCCGAGGTGATTGCATTGGATCCGGACGAACTGCATCGCTACCGTTTCGAGCCCTTCCGGCTCAAAATCGCCTATATGCTGGAACGCCTCAAACAATTCCAAAGGGATCCGGCCAGCAGCATTTATAGCATATTGGAGCTCCAGGACGATTTGACGATTTTGCAAAACAGCATGAACCACTGTGGGCTTGATGCGCTTTCCGGCTACCAGAGCCTCTCCAATCTGATCATTCGAAGCCGGGTGTTCGGCTTTCATTTGGCCGCGCTGGACATTCGGCAGCACAGCCAGGTGCACGAGGACGTGATAGCGGAGCTCTTGACGTTATCCGGTGTCAGCGAAAATTATACGACCCTAAAGGAGGCGGATAAAGTCGCCCTTCTGGAAAAAGAGCTGGCCAACCCGAGACCGCTCTGTGGCGATCGTGAAGACTTCTCAAGTGAAACCGTCGAACTGTTGGAGGTGTTCAAGCTCATGCGCAGGGTGCTGCACGAGGATGAGGAGGCCATCGGTGCCTACATCGTCAGTATGACCCATACGGTGAGCGACTTGCTGGAAGTGCTGCTGTTGGCCAAAGAGGTGGGATTGTGGCGCATTAAGGATGATGTCGTCATCACACCGTTGGACGTGGTGCCGCTCTTTGAAACCATCGAAGATCTGAAACGGGGTGCATCGCTGATGGATGCCCTCTATAATAACGCACTCTACCGACGTCATCTTACCGCACGCGACGATTTCCAGGAAATCATGCTGGGATACTCAGACAGCAACAAGGACGGCGGCTTCTGGATGGCCAACTGGGCACTGCACAAGGGACAGGAACACCTGTCGGAGGTGGGTTTGCAAAACAATATCAAGATGCGCTTCTTCCACGGTCGGGGTGGCAGCGTGGGACGCGGTGGCGGCCGCGCCAATCAGGCCATATTCGCCATTCCCATTCAGAGCCGTAGCGGCCGCATCCGCTTTACCGAACAAGGTGAAGTGATCTCCTTTCGCTATGCCCGGCCTTTTATCGCCCGCCGGCACCTGGAGCAGATCGTCAATGCCGTGCTGCAGATCGCGCACGACAAAGAGTGTGATGTGGGGTGCAGCCCGCCCATGCAGTCCCTTATGGAGCGCATTGCGACCCAATCGATGCAGGCTTACCGCAAGCTCATCGACGACCCAAAGTTTTGGCCCTGGTACAAACAACTCACACCCATCGAGCACATCGGCAACCTACCCATTGCCTCTCGACCAGTCTCCAGGGTCTCGGCCAGCGAGGTGCAATTCGACGACCTGCGCGCCATTCCCTGGGTCTTCTCCTGGACCCAGACCCGCTACAACCTGCCGGGCTGGTACGGCGCCGGCACAGCCATTGAAGAAGAAATTAAAAAGAATCCGGAGACATTAGAACAATTGCAAGCAATGTGGCAAAGCTGGCCATTCTTCCGCACGGTGATAGAGAACGTGCAGCTGGAACTGGCCCGTACCCGCATGGAGATCGCCCATGCCTATAGCGGCCTTTCGCAAGGGCGCTTCCACGACATCATTGCAGCGGAATTTGAAAAGACCCGATCAGCCGTGTTGAAGATCACCGGCCAGGAGAGGCTGCTGGACAACCACATGGCCATTCAGCAATCCATCGTTCTGCGAAACCCTTACACCGACGTACTGAACCTGATCCAGATAGAACTGCTCAAGCGTTGGATCTCACGCTCCGAGAAGGAATCCATCCCCTTGCGCCAAGCCCTGTTTCTCAGCATCAACGGCATTGCAGCGGCCATGCAGAGCACAGGGTGAGGTATGGCACTTCCGCTTGAGCCATTTCCGGCCGGCGCAGAGGCCGGCCCTACTTCCATATCATATGGGGTGACGTATAAAATACTTCTCAATTTTTTCGCGCTTACCTGAGTTTGGTGCTGAAGCTTCCAGGCGTTAATCAGACATCAAGGAATAGGAATCGGTCTTGGGCATGGGGGCAGGTGTGCCGTTATCGTCATATACGGCGCCGAAGCGGCCCTGGGTCCAGTCGTCTATTGCCTTTTGAATACGTTCTTTTCGCGAAGAAACAAAGTTCCACCACATGTATCGCTTGCCCAGAGATTGACCGCCGATAAACACGGCCCTGGTAGGGGTCTCGGCATGAATTTGGTGTTTTCCCGGAGTCAGTATGGCGAGGCGGCGCGGTGCCAGAACCTCATCATCGACTTTCAGATTTGAATCCACGGCATAAACCGCCAGCTCTTCAACATCTTCCGGTACGGCAGCCGATTGACCGGCATTGAGGTGATACTCGGCATAGAGCGTATGCGTAAACGTTCTTACGGGTGATTTTATCCCAAAAGCTTCTCCTATGAGGAGCCTTACAGGTACACCGTTCAGGGCCGTAGTGGGCAAATCTTCGGCAGGGTAGTGATGAAAACTTGCAGTGGTTTCTTCATATTCTTCGGGTAGACCGTGCCAAAGCTGCAGGCCATGAACCCTATGACGATTTTGTCGCAGTGCCTCCGGTCCGCGTTCGGAGTGAGCAATGCCGGCGCCGGCAATCATTAGGTTGATGGCTCCGGGTGTAATACTCTGGACGTTGCCAATACTATCTCTATGAAGAATTTCCCCCTCAAAAAGATAAGTCACGGTGGCCAGGTTGATGTGCGGGTGGGGAGGAACATCGAGGCCATGGCCGGCCTCGAAATCATGAGGCCCCATATGATCGAAAAAGAGCCATGGCCCTACACCGCTAAGACCTTTTTTAGGGAGGATGCGGGCAACTGGAAAGCCGTCGAATTGAATTCTACGAGGCTCAAGGTTGTATTGAATTGCTTCTGTCATGATTGTGTTTGCCTCTGTCGGTTGCTGCTGTTTTATATCATAATGGGCGCGTGACCGGAGCTGATCTGTTCAACGTGAGAAAGTGACGCGTTGCGCTCGAAAAAATATACCTGATGTAATGATCTATAATATTGCAAACCTAATATGATGTGTCAATTCAGGCCGGTTAGCCAAGTCCAATAATAACGTGCTGCAATCTGACGAGGTAAAGCCGTACCGCAAAACTCTTTAGCCAACTCAATAGGTATGGCCTATGCGGCAGCGCCAATGCTAATGTTGCCGAATTCATCAAAGGATAACTGATAAAAAACAGGCCTTTGGAAAAGAAGGACCTTTTTCTGCCGTAATTTTGCCTTGCCGGCCAAGACCGCCAAGCCGTTCTAGTCACGCTCCAATCTGTTGACATAAAATGTCACACCACGCCAATATTCGTCACCCTATCACATCACCCGCCATTACCAGTATCGCTAATCAACCGAATTTACTACATCGTTCATTACATCGAAATGGCTCATTATTTGCTTGCCTTATGCTGCTTGTCGAATACTGAAGGATGAAGAATACTATGACGCATAAGTCAATACACATGCCAGTAATAGTTGTCTCAATGATTTTATCCTTTTTCAGATTTTATCATTAGCGACATGGGCTGTGATAATACCACGCAGAGAAAATATGAAGAGTTAGAGCAACAATAAATTATGTAAAAAGCCAAACCACGAGTAATCGCGGGACGGAAAGCCATGGGTCCCTTTCACGGGATCGCCAGGTTGCCATAAAAAGATAATAACCAGTCGGAACATCGATTAGTTCGGATTATCTCCAAGCCTCCTAACGCCACGGTTAATATTCCTCCCCTGAATGCTCAGCAGTTGGCATCCGTCACAATTTATTTAGAATCGGAAATGCTACCGATAGCGTGATGAAACGAATACACCTCTACAACCAGGGTATATAGAAAAGGTATAATATGAATATCGGCGTCAAATGCATAGTATTGCTTACGATTTTGATGATTTTTGCGTGCCAAGCTGAAATCCCCAGATCAGAAGCGGTCGTTCGAAACGGCATCATCTATCAAAAAGGCGAAAAAAAACCATTTACCGGGACTGTCATAGGACGGGGACGAGAAGGTTATCGACCCCAAATCTACCACTACAAAAAAGAGTATATAGATGGGATTTTAAACGGCGAGACCAAGTTTTGGTATCCCAATGGAAAGCTGGAAAGCATAGAGCTCTATAAGAATGGAAAGATCAACGGAAACATGATTCGATATTACAGAAATGGGCAAATGAAAGCCCGCATTCCGATGAGAAACGGAATGCGCAGCGGAGGTGCCGGGGAGCTGTTCTGGGATAGAAATGGCAAACTCATAAAAGGGTAATGAGCGCTAAAGATTGAGTACGAACGACTATCGTTAGAGCTAATCAATCATTCAAGGAGACTCGAGTGTCTATACAACATCTTGAAAGGCGATTCGGCATTACCGCCGTTAAGCAGGGATTCATCACAGCGGAGCAATTAATTGAGGCTTTGTCAACTCAGATCATGGAGGAGCTGGAGGATTCAGGCCACAGGCTTATTGGCGAAATTTTATTCGAAAAAAGATACTTATCCGCTGTGCAGATCAAGGAAGTGCTCAATCAATTGGGAATATCAGAAAATTTGATGTCCAGTGTTCAGCAGCTCGCAAAGAATGCAGATACACCGGTGCGGACGAAGGACCTGTGAACGCGCCAGAGGCGGTATTCAACTCCAATCATAAAATGTATTGAACCTAGA
>JAAUYD010184741.1_pt1 | contig 22083 bp, 18 predicted proteins | sample 7278101 | NCBI WGS metagenome assembly JAAUYD01 (sample SAMN14350128, study PRJNA611818) | marine sediment metagenome | isolation source: surface marine sediment (0.6m) | place: French Polynesia: Moorea | collected 2018-08
CTGGCCGATGACCTGGCAGTGCGAGCGCCCGAGACAGATCGCCGACTCCTCGAGCAGCCCGAAGTTGTCGGCGCGTTGCCCGAGCTCGTACTCGTAGTCGGCGATGTGGTTGACGCGCTGCAGGACGCCGGTGCCGGCGGGTGCGACCTGGAGGAACTGCTGGGGGCTGTCGTCGAAGTACTGCGGCGTCGTGACGAAGCCGGCGTACGAGTGGTAGCGGCGGTGAACCTGCTGCACCTGCGCCATCGGCCTCGCCCTCCCTCGGGTCACATCCTGAGCCGTGAGCTCGTCGGATCGTAGATCGGTTCGCCGAGCACCCGTGCCGGACGGAAGTCGCCGATGACGCGCACCTCGAGCTCGGTGCCGGGCTCGGTGTACTCGGGCGCGAGGTACGCGAACGCGAGGCCCTGCTGCGCGCTGAAGCCGTAGGCACCCGTCGTCACCATGCCGATCGGCCGCCCGTCGGCGTAGACGGCATCGCTGCCGTGGACCTCGGCCATGTCGGTGTCGACAGCGAGGTAGGTGAGCTGCCAGCGATACGGGTGCTCGCCCGACTCGGCGGCGGCACGGCGCGCGAGCAGCGCCTCGCGACCGACGAAGTCGCCCTTGTCGACCTTCACGAACGGGTGCAACCCGGCCTCGTCGGGTCCGACGTCGTGCGTGAGGTCGCGGCTGATCATGTAGCGCTTCTCCATCCGCAGCGAGTCGAGCGCGTGGTTGCCGACGTTGGCGACGCCGAGGTCCTGGCCGGCCTCCCAGAGCGCGTCGTACACGACGCCCAGGTCGGCGGTCGGCACGTGCAGCTCCCACCCGAGCTCACCGACGAAGCCGACCCGCAGCGCACGCACGTCGACGCCGGCCACGGAGATCGTCCGCGCCCGGAGCCAGCGGAACGCGTCGTTGGACAGATCGGCGTCGGTGCAGCGCGCCAGCAGGTCGCGGGCGAGCGGGCCGGCCAGTGCGATCACGCCGAGATCGTCGGAGACCACGCGCAACTCGGCGTCTGCGCCCGCCGGCCAGTGGGTCTGGAAGTACTCACGGTCCTTGATCTCACCGACCGCCGCCGAGACGAGATAGAGGTGGTCGTCGGCGAGCCGTGTCACGGTCATCTCGCCCTCGATCCGACCGCTCGGCGTGAGCAGGTACGACAACCCGATCCGGCCCGTGGCGGGGACCTTGTTGGTCATCAGGCCGTCGAGCACGGCGGCCGCGTCGGGTCCGACGAGATCGAACTTGGCGAAGGCGGTCGAGTCGAGGATGCCGACCCGCTCGCGCACGGCGCGGCACTCCTCGCGCACGGGCTCGAACCAGTCGGTGCGGCGGAACGCCACGACGTCCTCCTGCGGCAGGCCGGCCACGGTCGGGTACCACTTCGGCCGCTCCCACCCGTAGACCTGGGTGAACACGGCGCCGCGCTCGCGGAACCGCTCGATCAGCGGCGTCGTACGGTAGGGCCGCTCGGCAGGGTGCTCGAGCCCGGGGACGGGCGTCTGGTGGCGGTACTCGTAGTCCTCGCAGCCCTTGACGCGGCCGTACCGCAGCTCGTCGCCGGCCCGGACGAAGCCGAATCGGCGGGCGTCGTAGGCCCGGACGCTGACGTCGGTCTCGCCGTGCACCATCCAGCGGGCGAGCTCGCGCCCGAGGCCCGGTCCGTCGGCGATGCCGACCTGCACCCCGACGAACTGCCAGAAGTTCGGCACGCCCGACAGACCCAGCATCGGCTCGCCGTCGGGGGTGTGCGCGATCGCACCGCGGATCACCTGCTTGATGCCGAGCGGTTCGAGGATCGGGACGCGCTCGAACGCCCGGGCCAGCCAGACGCCGATCCGGTCGAAGTCGGCCGGGAACAGCGGGTTCTCGAGACCCCAGTCCGGCCCGTCGTGCCAGGCCGCTTCGGCGTCGGACTGCTCGTAGATGCCGATCAGGCCCGCCTGCTGCTCTTGCCGGACGTAGCCCGACAGGTAGTCGTCGCGCACGACGGGCAGCTCGCGGTCGAGGTCGGCGAACTCGGGCACCGCGTCGGTGATCAGGTAGCTGTGGAGCGCATTGGCCATCGGCACCGACAGCCCCACCATCTGCGCGACCTGATGGGCGTAGCACCCGGCCGCGTTGACGACGTGCTCCGCGTGCACGGTGCCCCGCTCGGTGACGACGTCGAACGAGCCGTCGGGCCGACGGTCGATCTCGACGACGCGGTTGCGGCGGCTGACGGCGGCACCCCTCGCCCGCGCCGCGGCGACCATCGCGTTGGTGGCGCCGGTGGGGTCGACGTGGCCGTCGTTCGGCGTCCACACGGCCCCCACGATCTGGTCGACGTCGTAGAACGGGTGACGCTCGGCGATGAAGGCCTTGTCGACCCACTCCATCTCGTTGCCGACGTACTCGGCCACGCCGAGCTGGCCGCGCAGCCAGTCGACCTCGACCGGCTCGTACGCGACCCGGAAGCTCCCCGACGGGTGCCACGTGGTGGCCACCCCGGTCTCGCCCTCCAGCGACGCGTACAGCTCGCAGGCGTACTTGCGGAAGTGCGCCAGCGTGTAGCTCGACACCGAGTGCGTGACCTGACCGGCGGCGTGCCACGTCGACCCCGACGTGAGCTCGGCCTTCTCGACCAGCAGCGTGTCGGTCCACCCTTCGTGGGCGAGGTGGTACAGGAGGCTGGCGCCGGTGATGCCGCCGCCGACGATCACGACCCGCGCCGATTGAGGGACTGCCATACGGCGGACGACCGTACCATCTGTGAGGCGCTCTGGTACATTTGCACCACCATGGCCGTGCTGTCCCAGTCGCCCCAGCCGTCCCTGCCACGACCCGACGTCGACCTCGACGCACTGCGGGCGTACCGGCTGGCGCGGTTGACGGCGCAGATGCGGCGGCACGCCGTCGACCTCGCCGTGCTCACCAACCCGGTGAGCCTGCGCTACACCGCCGATTGGCGCGAGTACCTCCCCTACCAGTCGCACATCCCGACCTACACGCTGTTCGTGACCGCCGACGGCGCGCTGACGATGTACGGCGCGTACGCGACCGACCACGACGTCATCGACGCGTTCGGGCCGACGCACGGCCTCAACGGCTTCGACGGCGGGCTCGACCAGCGCGGTCGGGTCACCCGGTTCGTCGACGACGTCGTGTCCGCAGCCGGTCGGCGCGCTCGGGTCGCGCTCGAGCCGGTCAATCCGTCGGCGTCGCTCGCGCTGGCCGAGGCGGGGTTCGACGTCGTCGATGCCGAGCCGTTTGTCGAGCGCGCCAAGTACGTCAAGTCGGCCGAGGAGATCACGTGCATCCGCCACTCGGTCGCCGTCGCCGAGCTCGCGCTCGGCGAGCTCCGCGCCCAGCCGCCCGGCGTCAGCGAGAACGAGCTGCTCGCCCTGCTGCACCAGATCAACATCGCCCACGACGGCGACTGGATCGACGGTCGCATGCTGTGCAGCGGCCCGCGAACGAACCCGTGGTACCAGCAGTCGTCCGAGCGCATCGTCGAAGCGGGCGACCTCGTCGCCGTCGACACCGACATGGTCGGACCGTTCGGGTACTCCGCGGACATCTCGCGCACATGGGTCGCCGGGAACGCGGCGCCCACCGCCGGCCAGCGCGACCGCTACCGGCGCGCCCGCGACGAGCTCGCGCACAACGCTCAGTTGATCGAACCGGGACGGACGTTCCGCGAGCTCTCCGAGAAGTCGTTCCGGCAGGCCGACGAGTTCGTCGCCCACCGGTACACGTGCCTCGCGCACGGGATCGGCATGACCGACGAGTACCCGCGCATCGTCTACCCCCAGGACTGGGGGCGAGAGGGTTACGACGGCGAGCTCGTCGCCGGCGCCGTCCTCACCGTGGAGAGCTTCGTCGGTTCCGATCGCGGTGGCCCCGGTGTGAAGCTCGAGGACATGTACCTCGTCACGCCGACCGGAGCGGAGCGCCTGTCGACGTTCCCGTTCGAGGAGGCGCTCCTGGCATGACCCTCGTCGAGCCGACTCCGTCCGAGCCCACCGAGATCCTGGGTGCGTTGTCGTCGGTGCTCGACGACCTCTCACCCCAGGTGCGTCAGGCCGCCGTCTACGTCCTCGACAACCCCGGCGAGATCGCCGTCACCTCGATGCGTGGCATCGCCGACGCCGCAGGCGTGAAACCGAACACGCTCGTCCGCATGGCGAGGGCCGTGGGCTTCGACGGCTACGACGACCTCCGTACCCCGTTCCGGCAGAACGCCGCCGAGGGCACGCTGTCGTTCCCCGACCGCGCCCGCTTCCTGCAGACGATCAGCCAGGGCGGCAGCCACGGCTCGCTGCTCGCCGACATGGCCGGTGCCGCGTTCGCCAACGTCGAGTCGTTGTTCGCGAGCGCCGACGCCGACGAGCTGAGGGCCGCGGCCGACCTGATCGACGAGGCTCGCCGGGCCAACGTGCTCGGCGTCGGCACCGCCCGAACGCTCGCGGAGAACTTCGCCTACGTGGCGTCGATGGCGGTCGACAACGTGACCGCCATCCCGGTGATCGGGCTCGCGATCGACGACGTGGCTCGCATGGACGGGCGTGATGTCCTCGTCGCGATGACGTTCAGCCCGTACCGCTCGGAGGTGGTGGAAGCGGTTCGGCTCGCGGTCGAGCGCTCGGTGCCGGTGATCGTCGTGACCGACAGCCATGCATCGCCGATCGTGCCACTCTCGACCCACGCGTTCGTCGTGCCCAACGACTCGCCGCTCCCCTTCTCGTCCAACATCGCCGCCACCGCCCTGCTCGAGACGCTCCTGGCGTTCGTCGTCGCCGAGTCGCACGACGACGTCGCGACCGCGATCGAGGCCTTCCACGACAACCGCCGCCAGGCGAACATCTACCAAGACTGACCAGCACGACCGATCGGCCAGCACGACAGGATCAGGAGGATCCGATGCACCTCGCCCACCTCGGACTCGAGAACCCCGAGTACCGCCCATGACCGGGCTCCGCCTTGCTTCGCCGCTCACCCACTTCGGCAGGGTGACGATGCCCGGCCGGCTCGGCTCCGCTTCGCCGCTCACCCACGCTGACACCAGGAGGATCTGATGCACCTCGCCCACCCCGGACTCAAGAACCCGGAGTACTACGTTCCTGGGCTGCCGGTCGACCACGTCGCGCAGCGGTACGGGATCTCGCCGGCCGATATCTCGAAGCTCGGCTCGGCCGAGAACCCGTACGGCGCTTCGCCGAAGGCGAAGGCGGCGGTCGCCGAGGCGATCGAGTCGATGCACCTGTACGCCTCGTGGACCGCCGAGCCGCTGCGCCAGAAGATCGCCGACACGTACGGCTACGAGCCGAACCAGGTCATCTGCGGCTCGGGCGAGACCGAGGTGATCGCACTGATCATCCGTGCGTTCTGCGAACCCGGCGAGGAGATCCTGATGCCGGGTCCGTGCTTCCCGATCTACCACCTCTTCGCCGAGGCCGAGGGGCGGGTGCCGGTGCTCGCCCATCAGGCGACGGACCGCGGAACGATGGCGATGGACGTCGACGCCTACATCGACGCGATCACGCCGGCGACGCGGATCGTCTTCGTCACCAACCCGCACAGCCCCTCGGGCACGTGGATGAGCGAGGCCGACGTCCGCCGCATCGTCGAGGCGGCCCCGCACGCGCTCGTCGTGCTCGACGAGGCGTACGTCCACTACTCCGGCGGCCCCGGCTACATCCACCTCGCACACGACTACCCGCACCTGATCGTGCTGCGCACGTTCTCGAAGGCGTTCGGGCTCGCCGGACTGCGGCTCGGCTTCGGCATCGCCGCACCGTCGATCGTCGATGCGCTGCTGGCGGTGAAACCGACCTGGAACATCGGTCAGCTCCAGCTCGCCGGTGGGATCGCGGCGCTCGACGACGACGAGCACGTCGAGCGCACCGTGGCGACGATCATCGACAGTCGCGGCTACGTGCAGGATCGGTTCGAGGCACTCGACCGGTTCCGCATGGTGCCCGGCAGCGCGTCGAACTTCTTCCTCGTCGAGATCCTCGACCCCGACATCGGCTCGACACAGGTCTTCGAGGGCCTGCTCGAGCGCGGTGTCATCGTCAAGGACGGTTCGGTGTCGTTCCGTGGGCTCGACCAGCGCTTCCTGCGCTGCGACGTCAACCTCCGCGAGCACATGGACCGCCTCGTCGCCGCGCTCGCCGACCTTCCATGATCGCAATGATGACGACGACCCGCCACCTCGATTCGCGTGAGGATGTTGCGCACATACGCCGCAACAACCTCACGCGTTCACCGGGGGAGCTGCCATGACCGACACCTCGACGCGGGCGATCGACGGTCGGTACTACACCGACCCCGACGTGTTCGAGCGCGAGCTCGACGGCATCTTCGCGACCACGTGGCAGATGGTCGGTCACGTCTCGCAGCTCGCGAACGCCGGCGACCTGATCACTGCGACGATCGGCCGCGAGCGCGTGCTCGTGACGAACGACGGCGAGCGGATCCACGGCTTCTACAACGTCTGCCAGCACCGCGGCCACGAGCTCGTGGCGGACGGCACGACGCACCTCCCGCTGATCCTCTGCCCGTACCACGCCTGGACCTACGACCTCGCCGGCAACCTCACCCGCGCCCGGCGGATCGCTGCCGACGAGCTCGGCGGCATCTGCGTCCCGCGGGTGAACGTCGACGAGCTGGCCGGCTTCGTGTTCGTGAACCTCGGCCTCGACGCGGTGCCGCTCGCCGAGTACGCGCCGGGCATCGAGGAGCGCCTGCTCGAGCTCGCACCCGACGCCTGCGAGCGGCGCCTGACGGCGCGCCTCACCCACACGTTCGAGGCGAACTGGAAGATCGCGATCGAGAACTACAACGAGTGCTACCACTGCCCCAACGTGCACCAGGCGTTCACGAGCGGCGTCGTCGACCCGACGACGTTCGTGATCACGCCGAGCGGCCACAACGTGGTCCACAGCGCGAAGGCCGTCACCGCCGAGGATGCGACGTACGAGCTCGCCGGCGAGAGCGCCGACTACGGCTCGTTCTTCACGTGGCCGGTCAGCTCGATCCAGTGCTATCCCGGTCGCGTGCTCAACACGTTCCGGTGGGTGCCGCTCGCCGTCGATCGGACGCTGCTGATCAGGGAGTGGTGGTTCGACACCGACGAGCCGACCGTCGCCCAGCAAGAGGTGATCGACCTCGACTGGAACACGACCGTCGCCGAGGACTTCGGGCTGATGGAGTCGGTGCACCGCAACATGTCGAGTCGGGGCTACCGGCCCGGGCCGCTGATGGTCGACCCGAGCGGTACCGCCGACGTCCAGCACGAGAACGCCGTGCCGCACCTGCAGCACCTGGCGCTGCGCGCGCTCGGCGAGCCGTGACCCCCTCGCGCCGGCTCGCCGACTTCCTGGCGGGGCTCGACGGACGGGTCGATGACCGGCTCACCGGCACAGCGATCGACTGCCTGGTCGACACCCTCGGCGCCATCGTGTACGGGTCGCGCCTGCCGTGGTCGCAGTCGGTGATCGCCCATGCAGCGGCGACGGGTGCGGACGGGCCCTGCGAGATCGTCGGTGGAACCCGCACCGCGCCGGCGATGGCCGCGCTCGCCAACGGAGCGTCGGCGCACGGGTTCGAGCTCGACGACGTGCACGAGGAAGCGATCAGCCATCCGGGTGCCGTGGTCGTGCCTGCAGCGCTCGCACTCGGCCAGGAGCTCGACGCGTCGGGCGACGAGCTGCTCGAGGCGATCGTGATCGGGTACGAGGCGATGGGCCGCGCCGGGATCGCGGTCGGACCCGCCTCGCACATGCTGGGCGGCTTCCACCCCACGTCGATGTCGGGCGTCTTCGGCGCCGCCGCCGCTGCAGGGCGCCTGCTCGGCTTCGACGGCGAGGCGATGAACCACGCGTTCGGGATCGCGGCGTCGCTCGCCTCCGGCACGATGGAGTTCGCGGCGTCGGGCGGGATGGCCAAGCGGCTCCACGCCGGACGCGCCGCGGAGGGCGGGCTCACCGCGGCGCTGCTCGCCGATCGTAGCTTCGAGGGGTCGAGCGACGGGCTGGCGGGCGAGTACGGGTTCTGCCGCGTGTTCACCGACGACCCACACGTCGATCGACTGACCGATCGCTTGGGCGAGCGCTGGATGATCGACGAGATCACCGTCAAGCCATACCCGTCGTGCAGCGACATCCATCCGATGGTGCAGGCAGCCGAGGAGCTGCGCGCCGAGCACGCTCTGACCCCGGATCGCATCGCCCACATCGACGCCGAGGGCCCGACCAAGGCCGCCACGCAGAACAGCATGGACGGCACCGCGTCGGTGATGGCCGCGCAGTACTCGGCCGAGTTCAACATCGCGGCCGCGATCCTGACCGACCCCGCCGACCCGGCGACGTTCGACGCCGGCCGGATCACCGACGACGCGATCGCGTCACTCCAGGCCAAGGTGCGCAGCATCCGCCCGCATCCGGATTTCGACGCGACCTACGCTTGGAAGATGGGTGGCCGGGTGCGGATCACGCTCACCGACGGCACCGTGCTCGAGCGGACCGTGCACGGGCAGCGGGGTTCGATGCACGCACCGCTGACCCGCGGCGACATCGACGCGAAGTTCCGACTGCTCACGAAGGACCGCTGGGGCGCCGACGCGATCGAACGGATCCGTTCCGTGCGCACGCTCACCGCACGGACCCTGCTCCCGGAGAGTGCGACGTGATGGCGCGCCGAGCACGTCAGCCGATGCCGCCCGACGTGCTCGCGGAGCTCGAGGCACGTGACCTCGTCGAGGACTACCGGGCGCGGCCGGCGTACCAGCAGAACGACTACCTCGGGTGGATCGAGCGCGCGAAGCGCCCTGAGACCCGCCGCAAGCGACTCGACCAGATGCTCGACGAGCTCGAGGCCGGCGGCGTCTACATGAAGATGGACCACCCGCCGAGCGCCAAGCACTGAGCCCGCCGATGTGACCGAGTTCGCTTGAGCGGACCGCCGCCCGGGCGTTCAATTGACTCGAGGGTGCGAGTGCGCGCCCTCCCGTACCCCGCCCCCCGGGTGCGGACCAGAGAAAGGAGAGCGCGATGAAGCGACTCTCTCGCATCATCGGTGCCACGGCGCTCGTGATGATGGCGACCGCCGGCCCCGCCATGGCGGCTGGCAACCAACCCCTCCGCACGCTCCACATCGACGAGAGCGTGCTCGCGCTGGACAATGGGCGCATCTTCCCGACACCGGAAGAGCCGCTCGACTGCCCGGCGTGGGCCGAATGGGTGTTCTTCAGCAACGGCACGGGACAGATGCACCACCTCGGCCACTTCGAGATGGCCCTGACGCAGTGCTCGCACTTCCCGATGGGCCCGCCCGTCGGCTACAGCGAGGGCACGACCACCTTCACCGCCGCCAACGGCGACATGCTGGTCCTGGCGCACATCCTGCCCTGGGAGATCATCTTCAGTGACCTCATCGAGGACGAATGGGACGGCTTCGAGGGTGAGGGCACCTGGGTCGTCGACCACGGAACCGGGCGCTTCGCGAACGCCTCGGGCGAGGGCACGATCCTGATGCAAGGGGACATCCCCAGTGACGACACCCCCTTGTTCGACCTCCCGCCGGGTTCCACGCTGTGGACGTTCACCGGTGACGTCGAGTATCGGCCATCGGATCGGTCCACGAAGTGACATCACGTCCGCTCGACGCCGACAACGCGCCGGGGCATGGCTTCCGGCGAGATCGGCGAGCGTCGTCGTAGGTGGGCGAGCGTCGAAGCGGCGGCGTCACGGCGCCGCTGCGGCGGCAGTGAGCTCGGAGAGGTGGCAGGCCGCGTGGGCTCGTAGCCGGATCCGATTGGTCGGTCCGGTGAAGCCCGAATGAACGTCAGGTCGGGAGGTCGCCGTGGACGGCTGCGTCGCCGACGACCTCCCAGCCGTCGCCGGTGCGGACCAGCGCGCTACCGGTCGGCAGGTCGACAACGGTGGTGTCGGCGAGGTGGTGCGTCCGCTCGATCTGATCGGTCGGCCAGGTCTCTGCGTCGGTGATGACCGCGAGGCCGTCGACCAGCCCGAGACCGATCGTGAAGCCGCCGCCCCTGCTGTCGGTCATCGGGTCGCACAACGCGGCGGCGCTGGCGCCCGCCGCGACGAGCACGCCGCCACGTTCGAGCACACCGGTCAGGGCGTCGAAGAGCGGCGTGTCCTTCAGGACGCTGCGGAGGTGGCTCGAGGAGTCACCGGCGAGGAATACCGCCGGCGCACCAGCCACCGTCGCTGCGGCGGCTTCGTCGGCGTCGGACCGCACGAGCACCATCAGTGCGTCGACCTGGATGCCGAGGCGCTCACCCCATGCAGTCGCGGCCTCGATCATGCGGGCCGGCTGCTCGTAGGCGTCGGCGGTCGGCAGCACGACGATCCGGTCGATGCCGCTCATCACCCGCTGGTCGAGGTCGTCGTTGGCCACGAACGGACCACCACCCTGCAACACGAGAGTCCCGGTCATGTGGGCGATCGTACGCCGCCACCCGCCCCACACGGAACTGCCCACCTGCGATCGAACGCGTGAGCTTCTTGCGCACTATGTCCGCAAGAAGCTCACGCGTTGATCGGGCTCGGGCGGGCCGGGCCGACGAGGTCCGGGACCATCGGCACTTGCCCGAGTTACCCGCAGGTAACTACCGTCGAGTCATGGCAGAGATCCTCCAGGTGGGCATTCTCGGGTCGGGCATCATGGGGTCGGGCCTCGCCGAGGTGGCGGCCAGCGCCGGCCACGACGTCGTCGTCCGGTCACGGACGCTCGAGGGGGCCAACGCCGTGCGCGACAAGATCGCGTCCGGCCTCGAACGCAAGGTCGCGAAGGGCAAGATCGAGGCCGGCGAGTGCCAGGCGACGATGTCGCGCATCCGGGTCACCGACCACCTCGGCCAGCTCGCCGATTGCGATCTCGTGATCGAGAGCGTCGTCGAGGACCTCGAGGTCAAGCGGTTCCTCTTCGCCGAGCTCGAGCAGATCGTCAAGCCCGAAGGCATCCTCGCGACCAACACCTCGACGCTGCCCATCATCGACCTCGCGATGGCCACGCAGCGGCCCGAGCAGGTGTGCGGCATCCACTTCTTCAACCCCGCGCCGGCGATGTCGCTCGTCGAGATCGTGCGCCCGATCACCGCCAGCGACGAGACGATCGCCGCCGCGACCTCGTTCGCCGAGCACTGCGGCAAGGACCCGGTGCTCGTCGAGGACCGCGCCGGTTTCGTCGTGAACGCGCTGCTGTTCCCCTACCTGAACAACGCGGTCCGGCTCGTCGAGAGCGGCACGGCCAGCATGGAGGACGTCGACACCGCGATGAAGGGCGGCTGCGGCTTCCCGATGGGGCCGTTCCAGCTCCTCGACCTGGTCGGTCTCGACACGACGGTCGCGATCCTCGACGCGCTCTACGAGGAGTTCCGTGACCCGCACTACGCGGCGGTGCCGACGATGCGCCGGATGGTCGCCGCCGGCCGACTCGGTCGCAAGAGCGGCTCGGGTTTCTACGACTACGGCTGATCGGACGATCGTGAGCGCACCGCCGGGCCGCGTGGCAGGATGTCACCATGAGCGAGCGGGCGGGAGCCGAGCGGTTCGATCATCTCCCCGCCACGCCGCTCATCACGCCGATCGAACCGCCGCCGAGCCGCTGGACCATGCCGACGGTCGGGCCGATCGATGACAGCGACATCGTGGCACTCGGTGCCGACCTCGAACCCGGGACGCTGCTCACCGCCTATCGAACCGGCCTGTTCCCCATGCCGTTCGACCGGCGACGTATCGCCTGGTTCTCGCCCGACCCGCGCGGGGTGCTGCCCCTCGACGGTCTCCGGGTCAGCCGATCGCTGCGACGCAGCGTGCGCCGATACGGCGTGCGGATGGACACCCGGTTCCGCGAGGTCATGTCCGCATGTGCGGCACCCGACCGCAGCGGCGGCTGGATCAACCGAGCGTTCATCGACGCCTACACGCGGTTGCACGAGCTCGGCTGGGCGCACTCGATCGAGATCTACGCACGCAGCGACGGCACCGGTGGCGACCTCGATGGCAGCGATGCCGACGGCGAACTGGTCGGCGGGCTCTACGGGGTCAGGATCGGTGGGTTCTTCGCCGGCGAGTCGATGTTCCACCGTGCGACCGATGCCTCGAAGGTGGCGCTCGTGCACGTCGTCGACTGGCTCCACCAGACCGACGGCCGACTCCTCGACGTGCAGTGGACGACCCCGCACCTCGCATCGCTGGGCGCCGTCGACATCAGCCGCCACGAGTACCTGCGACGGCTCGCCGACGCGCTGTGAGCGCTGCATGCGTGACCGTCGCGAGCCTGCGGTGCGACGTCCTGTCCCGCAAGCGGCCGAAAAATACCCGGTGCCGGTGGGCCGCCACCCACCGGCACCGAATTCTTGCCCGACCGCTTGTCCCAGTTGCCGGATCGGAGGTTCCCGCCACGAGACTCGTGGGCCGGCAGTTCGATCGGACGTTTTGTGTATCGGTCCTGGTCGCGGCGACCTTGAGAGCACCGCGACGATTTCCTGGAGAATGACATGAGCGAGCCCCGTGACCGCCCCTGGATGATGCGGACCTACTCCGGTCACTCGACCGCGCAGGCGTCGAACGAGCTGTACCGGACGAACCTCGCGAAGGGCCAGACCGGCCTGTCGATCGCATTCGACCTGCCAACTCAGACCGGCTACGACCCCGACTCGGAGATGGCGACCGGCGAGGTCGGCAAGGTCGGCGTTCCGGTCGCGCACCTCGGTCACATGCGCACGCTGCTCGACGGCATCCCGCCCGGCCAGATGAACACGTCGATGACCATCAACGCGCCGGCGTCGTGGCTGCTGGCGCTCTACGTCGCCAACGCCGAGGAGCAGGGCGTGGCCTCGACCGACTTGCGCGGAACCACACAGAACGACATCGTCAAGGAGTACCTGTCGCGCGGGACGTACATCTTCCCGCCCGGCCCCTCGCGGCGGCTGATCGTCGACATGGTCGCCTGGTGCGCTGAGAACGCACCGGCATGGAACCCGATGAACGTCTGCTCGTACCACCTGCAGGAGGCGGGCGCGACCCCGGTGCAGGAGATCGCCTACTCGCTGGCGACGGCGATCGACGTGCTCGATGCGGTGCGCGCCTCGGGCCAGGTCGACGAGGCCCGTTTCGGCCAGGTGTTCGGCTCGATCTCGTTCTTCGTCAACGCCGGCATCCGGTTCGTCGAGGAGATCTGCAAGCTCCGCGCGATGACCGAGATGTGGGACCGGATCGGGCTCGAGCGGTACGGCGTCGAGGACGCGAAGGCTCGCCGGTTCCGCTACGGGGTGCAGGTCAACTCGCTCGGGCTGACCGAGGCGCAGCCCGAGAACAACGTGCAGCGGATCGTGCTCGAGATGCTCGGCGTCACGATGTCGAAGCGGGCGCGTGCCCGCTCGATCCAGCTGCCGGCATGGAACGAGGCGCTCGGCTTGCCCACCCCGTGGGATCAGCAGTGGTCGCTGCGCATGCAGCAGGTGCTTGCGCACGAGACCGATCTGCTCGAGTACGGCGACCTGTTCGACGGATCGCACGTCGTCGAGGCGAAGACGGCCGAGCTGCGCGACGCCGCGCAAGCCGAGCTCGACGACGTGCTGGCCCTCGGCGGCGCGTTCGCCGCGGTCGAGACGCTGAAGTCGCGGCTGGTCACCTCGATGGCCGAGCGGACCCGCCGAATCGAGGCCGGCGAGCAGACGGTGGTCGGCGTCAACGACTTCACCGAGACCGCTGCGTCGCCCTTGGGCGGCGAGGGCGCGATCCTGACGGTCGACCCGGCGGTGGGCCCCGAGATGGTCGCCGATGTCGAGGCGTGGCGGTCGGCTCGGGATCAGGCGGCCGTCGATGCTGCGCTCGACGAACTGCGCCGGGTCGCGGCAACTGACGAGAACGTGATGCCCGCGACCATCGAGCTGGCTCGTGCGGGCGGGACGACCGGCGAGTGGGGCGCCGTGATGCGAGAGGCGTTCGGTGAGTACCGGGCGCCGACCGGCGTCGGCGGCGCGAGCGGCGGCGCCATCGACGGTCTCGCCGCACTGGCGGCGCGCATGCAGTCGCGGCCGGGTGGCCCGGTTCGACTGCTCGTCGCCAAGCCGGGCCTCGACGGCCATTCGAACGGCGCCGAGCAGATCGCGGTGGCGGCGCGCGACGCCGGCATGGAGGTCATCTACTCCGGCATCCGGCTGACGATCGACCAGATCGTGGCGTCGGCCCGCGACGAGGACCCCGACGTGATCGGTGTCTCGATCCTGTCGGGCTCGCACCTCGAGCTGTTGCCCGACCTGGTGGGCAAGCTGCGGGCCGAGGGCATCGAGTGTCCCGTCGTCGTCGGCGGCATCATCCCCGAGGACGACCAACCGAAGCTCATCGAGGCCGGTGTCGCCGCGGTCTATACACCGAAGGACTACGAGCTCGCCGAGATCATGTCCGACATCGCCGACCTCGCGGACGCGTCGTCGTAGACGGATTCGCCGACCGTCTGCACCGCACCGCGCACCGGGACCCCCAGCGCGTCGGAAGGCGCTGCCGTCTCGGGGGGGGTCGAGCGCTCGATGCGGGACCGGACGATCTCAGCGATCACGCTGCTCGGAGGATCTTCTCCATCGCTTTGCCCCGTGCAAGCTCGTCGACGAGCTTGTCGAGATAGCGGATCTCCTGCATCGTCGGTTCCTCGATCTCCTCGACACGCACCCCACAGACGACGCCGGTGATGAGCCGACGGTCGGGGTTGAGCTCGGGGGCCTCGCCGAAGAAGGTCTCGACGTCGATCTCGGCCTTCAGCCTGCTGTTGAGCTGGCGCTGTGAGTAGCCGGTCAGCCAACGGATGATCTTGTCGACATCACGCTTGGCCCGACCCTTCTTCTCAGCCTTCTGCACGTAGAACGGGTAGACACTCGCGAAGCTCTGGGTGTAGATCCGCGGCTTGGCGTCGCTCATGTTCGGAGTCCCTTCGAGCGGCTCGGCCCGAACCCTAGTCCCCGTCCGTGACGACTCCGACGCCCTCGTACGGGTCGCTCCTCACGCGACGTAGGGGATCACGTCGGCACCCGTCGGGCCCACGACGACCGCGACCTCGTGGCCGGCATCCTCCAGAATGCGGGTGACGAGTTCGTCGATGTCGATGTCGGGCATCGGGATGTCGTCCTCGCGCACCCACGTCTCGACGACCGCTCCGGTTGCGGCCGCGAGTGCCTCGGCGAGCTCACCGCCGCGCGGAGCGATCAGGACGACGTGGGTCTCGGGTGGCGGCAGCGGCGCCGGTGGCAGCAGCGGCGCGGGCGCGGGGGCGTGCTGCTCGGCGATGGCCCGGTCCGATCGGAACACGCCGAGGTGGTACCAGGCGACACCGGTGACGGTCGCGAGGAGTGCCAGCCCGACCCGGGCGGAGTCGAGTGTCTCGCCGCCGAACGTGCCGTCGAGCAGATCCTCGATGCCGACGAACAGCACCACGATCAGGCTGATCAGCGCGGTCAGGCCGCCGGCGCCGAACAGCACGACGAGATACAGCCGGCGGGTCGGCGAGCCGATCTCGGCGATCGGGTCGACGTCGAGGTGCTGGCCGATCCGCGACCAGTACGTCCACCACAACGGCAGCCCGATCGCACCGAGGATGACGGCCAGGATCAGGCGATTCGCCACGTCGGATGGGTCGCCGGTGATTCGGGCGGCGATCGACTCGAACAGCGCGACGAGCGCGAGCGCGGCACCCACGACCGTGGCGACGAGACCGGACGCCGCCATCAGATAGTCGTACGACCTGAGGGGTTCGGACCGGTCGACGGCGCCGCCCGTCTGCAGGACGATGCGGTGGTACGACCAGGTGGCCATCCCGGCCACCAGGAACCCGGCGGCCACCGAGACGTGCTCGAAGTGTTCGCTGGGCAGGTCCATCTCCCGGTCGCCGAGGTACCAGACGGCGGTCCAGTAGGCGATCGTGGCGCCGGACGAGATCGAAGCGACGAGGCCGCCCAGCGTGCCGATCGGCAACACGTACACGTGCCAGAACGACGTCCGCTCGGCCCTCAGGTAGTACCCCAGCCAATGCCATGCCCACACGACCGCGCCGACCCCGGTCGCGATGAGCCAGATCGCGAGTCCTGGCGACTCGTGGCCGGCCGGCAGGCGTTCGACGACCGAGGCGTAGATCTCGTCGCCGACGACGTAGGCGACACCGCCAAGACCGACCAGCATCGTGACCAGGCCGGTCAAGCTCCCGACCGCCAGGTGCAGATCGCCAGGGAGACCATGGGCGGGTCGCAGCCAGAACCAGTGCATCGCCCACACCGCGGCCCACACGACCACCGGTGCGATGCTCCGCCACTCGTACTCGTCGGCGCCGAACACCCCTGCGAGGAAGTTGTGGGCCGTCACGGTGGCCACGATCAGCGACGAGGCGAGCGCGGTGTTGAGATAGGCGGCCCACGCCAAGGAGGTGCGCTCGCCGTCATCGTCGCGCAGGCGGCCGCGAGCGAACCGCACGAGGAACGCGTACGCAGGTCCGGCCACGAGCGTGAACGCGAGTCCGAGGGCGAGCTCCGTGCGCTCCTCATCGGACCAGCTGGAGGTCAGGAGCGTGCGGCCGATCATCGTGGTGCCGATCGCACCGAGGATCAGCGTCGCGAGCATGAGTCCGTAGACGAAGAGGCGGCGGACCGACGTGGCGCGATCGACGTCTGCCCCCTCACCTGCTTCGCGGCGGTACCCCAAGAAGCGGACGATCGCCCACGCGATCACCCCGAAGATCGCCAGCTGCATCAGCATGCCCAGAATCCCAGCCAGCACCTCCATGGTGCCTCCTCGGTCGAGTGCCACGTGCGTCTCTACTCCAATGGTCGCGCCGGTCACCGGGTACGTCCATGTACCTTCGGCCCTCCTACTCATCTCGCCGGCACCCCACGATCCTCGCCCGCTGGTCGGGCTGGAGCAGGGGGCATCGCCATCTCGGTCGGCGGCCTGCTGCCCCGACGTGCCTGCTCACGGCCCACCCGACGTGGACGAACTCGTCGGACCGTGCGAGGGTCCGGTCGGTGTCGAACCGGACTCGCGCTCGACGTCTGACGACGCACTACCTCACGACTGCCCGAGCACCGTCTCGACGCCGCGCTGCGCGATGAACGTCAGGCCGGCTCGGAACTCGTCGCGTCCGACATCGAGGTCGGCGTACCCGTCGGCGCAGTAGTAGACGTGCATGCCCGATGGCCGCTCGACGACCACGACGCCCTCGTCGGGCGTCACCGGCCGGCCGACTGCCGGCGTGGCGACGTCGTACATCGTGTGCATCGCCGGGGTGGGGAACGCCGAGGGGACCACCAGAACGTGCTCGATGCCATCCGCTTCGAACGCCGACAACGACTCCTCGATCGACGGCTCGTCGTAGTTCATGCGCCCGGTGCGCGTCGTCCAGTGCAGTTCGGCGGCGATCTCGTCATGGAACTCGTCCTCGGTTGGTCCGAGGTTCGAGAAGATCTCGCCCTCCTTCCACCCGGCCGACGGATCGGCGGGCACGTACGGCGTGCCGTGGGCGGCGAGGACCACACCGATGAGTTCGTCGCTGGCATCGTCAGGGACCGATGCCCGGAGCTCGGTCGCCATGTTGACCACCGCGTTCTTCACGTGGGCTCGCATCTCGGGCACCTCGTAGAACGGCGGCGTGACGACGACGTCGAGCCCACCGACGAGTGCGGCGACCTCTTCGATCTGATCCTCGACCTCCTGGGTGTGGGTCGAGGTAGCGAGCAGCAGCGGAACCACGGCAACAGCGTCGTAGTCACCGGCTTGGGCGATGTCCCACATCACATCCGGGATGCGCGGCACGGCATCGAGGAAGGCGAGATGGGTGACGACATCGGCGCCGTCGAACGCCACATCGACAGCAGCGACATGCTCGGCGATCCGATCGTTGTGCGGGCTGTAGTCGCCGAACGACTCATAGATCTCGATCACCTCGTCGTGGAACGCCTCCCACGTGAAGAACGGCGGGACGTCGCCGGCAGGCGAGATCTCCATCTCGTGTTCGACGCCGTTGTTGTTCACATCGGGGAACATGTACGTCATCGCCATCGCGATCTCGTCGTAGGCGGCCGCCCACTCCGTGTGCTGCATCTCGACCGGTGCACCCAGGCTCGCGCCGTGGGGACCGAACTCGCTGCCGTCGGGGAAGCTGATGGGAACGTCACCATCCGCGACATGGACCGGCTCGCCGTGCCCGACGAAGACGAGCGCCACGCGGGTCTCGTCAGCAGGCGGCGTCGTGGCGTCCGCCTCGGAGGCAGCAGGTTCGGCCGGGAGCGTCGTTGCGTCGGCGGCCGTTGTGACGCCGGTCGAGTCGTCGCTCCCGCTTCCACAGCCGGCAGTCAGAGTCAGTGCGATCGTCGTCATCACGGCCATCCGGCGACAGACCGCACCACGTACTGGAGCGCGCATGGTTCCTCCCTCTCATCGGGATCCACCCCCACCGCGTACGCCACTGCTGTGCCGCCCGCTAGGGGCCAACGGCCGATCTTGAGGCGACGACGATCCGACGCCGGCCGGCCACAGGCCATGCTCCGTCCACGGGCTGCGCCGGTGCCGGCGCTCATCAGGAGCGCGCGCAGCTCGACGGTGACGCCCCGATCGACGGGCCCACGAGACGCGGGCCGGCGAACGACGAGTCCACTCGCCTGCCGGCTGCGGGCCACCCGTGCTCAGCGTCGTCTGGCGGACGGTGACGAGCGACCGGCTGCTGCCGGCGGCAAGCCGGTCAGAGCAGCCGATCGGCCGCTACTGGTACGTCACGAGCACGGGCGTCGGATCGAACACGCCGTCGAGGACGTCGGCGGCGGTGAAGATGTCGACGTCCTCGTCGTAGAACAGCTTCAGCCCGTTGTACCAGGGCGCCTCGACTCGAATCTTCGAGTAGGTGTCGAGCTTCACGGCGCGCCTCCCGAAGCCGTCCATGTGGACGTTGAACGCGATCCCCTCGCGGGTCACCACCTGGTCGCGGTTGGTGAGCATGTCGGGCGTGAACTGATGCACGACGAGCAGCTTCTCGGGGAGCTGCTCCTCGGCGACGAGATCGGCCAGCCAGTTGATCACTGCGTTCACCTCGGCGGCATCGACCGTGCCGATGAAGCCACCGCGTGGGCGAGCCGGTGGCTCGGTGCGCCACTCGGGATCGAGTGCCAGACCGACATCGGGCTCGCGCAGGAGATCCTCGTAGTACTTGGCCTCGGTGAGGAAGTCCGAACGGCCTGGCTGCAGATCGAGGATGAGGTAGTAGCCCTGGCGCCGCGCCTCGTCCAGGTAGCGCCGGACGAACTCGTGCGACGACCGCAGACGGTACAGCCCGTCATCGCCGGGGTCGCTCGTGGCGAGGGTCGCGATCAGCTCGAACGCCGGGAGCACTGATCGATCGCCGGCACGCCAGGGCTCGGCGATCTCGTCGAGGCGGCGTGCTGCCGCCGCGGGATCCTGCTCACCGAGCACGCCGAGTCGCGGTGTGCGGTCCGTGCCGTACATGGCCACGATCATCCGGTCGTCGAACAGACGCCCCTGGCACGGCGTGTCGGCGGGTACGTCCGAAGGAGCGGCAGCGCGGGGTGCCGGAAACCAGCCCTCCACGTCGACCGCCACGTCGGTCGGGCTCGTGGTCGCCACACAGATCTGCCCGCCGGGGCCGATCGGGACGATGACCGAGGCCGTCGAATCCGGCCCGGGGACGTAGTCGAGCGGCTCCGCATCGGGCAGCTGTCGTGCGCCAGGTGCGCTCACCGAGAGCTGGCCGGCACTGCGAGCGTTCGCCGTCGTGATCTCGACGAGCACGGCGCGGACCGGCTCGGCGACGCCGATCCGGTCGACCACCGGGACCGGGAGGATGGAGCCGGGCGGTCGCAGGCCGATCCCGGCGAGGCGACCGTCAACGGTGGAGGCCCCGATCCGGGTGTCGAGTACCCGTGCCGGCTCGGAGAGTGGCTCGGCGTCCTCCGCCTCCAACGACCCGGTCTCGACGACCGTGCGGGCGGGCGTGGTCTCCTCGGAGTCGGTGAACGCGATCCAGACCGGGACGGCGGCGACGGCCGTCCCGGCGACGAGGAAGCGCAGGGCCCATCTGGCCGGGCCGGCGCGCCGCGGCGCCTCGACCGGACGCGGCAACCGCGATGGGCGGCCGCCGGGCGCGCCGTGCACGCGATCGCGCCGGTAGCCGTTCCTCTTGCGCGCATTCACCCGTCGCGCCCGGCTCCCCCGCGTTGCGTCAGACTGCGACGGGCGCCCGCTGGGCGTCGATCCAGGTCTCGAGGGCGGGCCCGGACTCGAAGCTGGTGATCAGCGCATAGCGCGGTGCCGTCCCGTTGTGGACCACGACGTGCCAGAGGCGCTGGGTGTCGACGACGAACCGGGCACCCCTCGGCAGCGGCACGCGGCGCTCGGTCGACGGATCGGGAAGCCCGTCCGCGTCGTTGTCCATCAGCAGCATGTAGCTGTCGGGGTTGTCGGTCAGCTCGACCCACGACCGGACGACCCAACCTTCGCCGTCGGGGTTGAACCGGTTGTTGTCGTCGCGGTGGATCGACGTCATCGCCGCATCACGGTCCTGTGGCTCGAGCTTGATGATCCGGACGCGGCCGAAGTTGGCGCCGACCGAGTCGACGTACTCGCGCAGTGTCGGGGCGATCTCGGCGTTCGACGTCCAGAGCGCGTCCTTGTCGGTCTTGCCCTTGTCCCAGAAGCCGCGGCAGTCGAGCTCGCCATCCGCCGACGCGATCGGGGCGAAGTTGGTGTCACCGCCCGACTTCCAGTCCATGTACTCGAGCGACTCCCACTCTGCGGCGGGCACCTCGGTCGGCATCGGGGTCAGCTCGACGACGCCCGTCTCGTCCAGGACCGGCATCCGGTAATGGTCGGTCTCGAGGGGGATCTCGACGCTCCAGTGTTCCTTCGTGGGCCAGAAGCTCATGACCGCCAGTCTAGGAACCACCCTCGAGGGCGCGCAGGGAACTAGTGGCTTGACCGGCAACGTTGGTGGGGTCGCGTCCACCACGTGGGGGTGCGAGTCTGTTTTCCTGTTGGGTTGGCCGAGCGCGTCCAGGTCCGGGAGATCTCCAACGAAGAGGGGCAACGCCTGCTGAGGATGGTGCGCCGGTCGTCGGGCTCGATCGTGACGTGGCGACGAGCTCAGATCGTGTTGTGGTCAGCCCAGCAGATGGACGTCCCCCAGATCGCAGCACTGGGGTTCACCTCCGAGGATCGTGCCCGTGAGGTGATCCACAACTTCAACGCCGACGGGTTCGACTCGCTGTACCCGCGATATGCCGGTGGGCGACCCCCGAAGTTCACCGACGACCAGCGACGCGAGATCAAGCAGATCGCGCTCGGTCGCCCTCAGGACTACGGGTTGCCGTTCTCGACCTGGTCGCTCACCAAGTTGGCCGAGCACCTCGTCGTCAAGGGGGTGGTCAACGACATCAGCCACGAAGGCCTGCGCCTTCTGCTCCGCGAGGAGGGCGTGTCGTTTCAAGTCGTGAACACCTTCAAGCAATCCAACGACCCGGATTACGAGGCGAAGAAGAACCGGATCCTGCACCTCTACGACCTGGCTGACGGCAAGATCGACAAGGCCCGCGGCGATCCCGATGTGGTGATCTGCTTCGACGAGTTCGGTCCGTTGAACCTGCAACCGCACCCTGGCAAGCAATGGGCGGTGACCGGTGGCGGCGGCGAGGTTCCGCGGCGAACCCGGCGGGCGACGTTCACCCGACCCCACGGCGTCCGACACCTCCTGGCCGGCTACGACCTGTCAACCGACCGGCTCTACGGGCACATCAAACAGACCAAGGGCCGCACCCAGTTCCTCGAGTTCATGCGCTACCTGCGCACCTTGCACCCGCCCCACGTTCGGATCGCGATCGTGCTCGACAACTTCTCACCCCACCTCAGCACCAAGAAGGACACCCGGGTCGGCCAGTGGGCCGCCGCGAACAACGTCGAGTTGGCCTACACCCCGCACTACGCGTCCTGGCTCAACCGGATCGAAGCCCAGTTCCAAGCCCTGCGCTACTTCGCCCTCGACGGCACCGACCACCCCACCCACAAAGCACAAGCTGCGATGATCCGCCGCTACATCCGC
>JAAUYD010099966.1_pt1 | contig 22082 bp, 21 predicted proteins | sample 7278101 | NCBI WGS metagenome assembly JAAUYD01 (sample SAMN14350128, study PRJNA611818) | marine sediment metagenome | isolation source: surface marine sediment (0.6m) | place: French Polynesia: Moorea | collected 2018-08
AGCGCGAGCAGGCGCGCGCGAGGGGTGGGCTGGTGCGCGGCGTCGTGCTCTCGATGCTGCTGATCTACGCGCTGCTCGCGATCCCGCTCAAGTCGTACGTGCAGCCCTTCGTGATCATGAGCGTGATCCCGTTCGGCGCCGTGGGCGCGATCCTCGGCCACCTGGTCATGGGCTGGGACGTCGTCTTCTTCTCGGTGCTCGGCATCGTCGCGCTCTCGGGCGTGGTCGTGAACGCATCGCTCGTGCTGGTGCACTACATCAACGGCCAGCGGGCCCAGGGCCGGCCCCTGCTCGACAGCGTGCGCGCCGCCGGCATCGTGCGGTTCAGGCCCATCGCGCTGACCTCGATGACGACCTTCATCGGGCTGGTGCCGCTCATGTTCGAGGGCGCCGTGGCGGCGCGGCCGCTCGTGCCGATGGCGATCGCGCTCGGCTACGGCGTGCTCTGCGCGGCGGTGGTGACGCTCTTCCTCGTGCCGGCGGGCTACGTGATCCTCTCCGATCTCAGCCCCGCGATGCGGGCCGAGCGGCGGCGCGGCGAGGAGCAGCGCGCCGCCTTCGACGCGCGCGCCGAGCCGACGGGGTAGCCCGACGCGGGCTCGGGTGCGTCCCACCCCAGCCGCTGGCCGCCTCATCGACGGCTCCGTCGACTCGTCAACCAACGGCTGCCGAATCGTCAGACCGGGGCCCCCGGGCGAAATTGCCCCTAGCTTCCCCCGGGCGGCCGGATAGAATTCGGCTGGCCCGATGTCGGTGACGCACGGTCACGCGGGCGCCATGGCTCCGTCGACACCGCGGCGAGGCCACGCCAGGGCCACGGCAGGAGCATGGCAAGACCACGGAACGCACTCCCGGGCATCGACCCGGAACGGAGGGACCAACCTCATGGAGATCATCACCACGGGCGGCGGCATCGAGGTCCTGCTGCGCTGGATGCACGTGTTCGCGGGCGTCACCTGGATCGGCGTCCTCTACTACTTCAACTTCATCCAGACGCCGTTCTTCGGCAGCGAGCTCGGCGGCCAGGCGAAGGGCGCGATGACCCGCGGCCTCGTGCCCAACGCGCTTTGGTGGTTCCGCTGGGGCGCCATGTTCACGTTCCTCTCGGGCTGGACGATCGTGCTCTACCGCTGGCAGCACCTCGGCATTCCGCTGACCGACGGCTACATGACCAAGATCCTGACCGGCGGCCTCATGGGCACGCTGATGTGGGCCAACGTCTGGTTCGTGATCTGGCCCGCGCAGCAGGTCGTGATCAAGAACGCGGAGCAGGTCGCGGCGGGCGGTGATCCGATCCCCGAGGCGGCGGCGCGCGGCGGCAAGGCGGGCATGGCCTCGCGCACCAACACCCTCTTCTCGATCCCGATGCTCTTCTTCATGATCGCCGCCGCGAACCTGCCGGGTCTCGCCGCGGGCAACAACGACCTGATGTACTGGCTGCTCGCCGGCGGCGTGATCCTCGCCGTCGAGGTCAACGGCCTGATCGGCCCGGGCGCTCCGAGCCAGAAGCCGCTCACCACGGTGTCGGGCACGATCCACACGGGCCTGGCCCTGTGGCTGGTGCTCTACCTGATCGGCGCCTTCGTCAACCCGGCGAAGGGCCTCGCGGCGATGATGAACTAGCCCGTCTCTGACAGAGGCGCTTCACGACGCCCCCGCTCCCGGCCGTGCACGCGCCGGGGCGGGGGCGTCGACGTTTCGGGGTCGCCTCAGACGATGACCGACATCACCGCCGACCAGGCCGCGCGCACCAGCAGCACCACGTTGGCGAGCCAGCCGAGCAGGAAGCCGACCGTGCGCTTCTCGGGGTCGGCCACGTAGGACATCGCATAGATCGGCCGGCCCACCGCGAAGGCGGCGCCCGCCACGAGCACCACGGTCGATGCGCCGAAGTACGCGCACAGCCAGAGCGCCGGCAGGAAGATGACGAGCTGCTCGACGGTGTTCAGCTGCACGCGGTACCAGCGCTCGTACTGCTCGTCGCCGACGACCTTCGGCGCGGGGATGTTCGCCTTCTGGCGCGCGAAGCCGACGAAGCCCTGGAAGACGAAGTACTCGATGAGCACGATGACGGTGATGAGTGCGGCCCAATACATGGAAGGTCTCCTGTAGGGCCGTCGGCGAAAGGCACGGCCCGCGCGCTGATATACTCGCACCCCATGTGCGCAGCTGCCCGCGACGCAGGGCCGACGGCCCGACGCCTCCGCATCGCGTGCGCGGTCGCTGCGGCCGGCATCGCGTGGGTGCTCGGCCCCGCCTGCCCCGCCTTCGCCGATGCGACCTCCTTCGAGCCCTCGTCGGCGACGGCGAACGGCATCGAGCCGCGCTTCGAGGTCGCGCCCGCCCCCGAGTGGATCGTCGACGTCGCGGTGCCCGAGAGCGCCGGGGTCAGCGACGAGCTGCTCCACGACGGTGTCGCCGACCTGCTGACCGACACCCAGGTGCGGATCGGCGACGGGCCCGAGCACGCGTTCAATCGCTACGTCAGCGAGGTCGTCGAGCCCCCGGGCGTGTCGAGCGTGGGCCGCATCCAGATCGACTTCGCAGCGACGTACCAGACGCTCGAGCTGCACTGGATCCGGCTCGTGCGCGACGGCGTCGTGCAGGAGCGCCTCGACCCGGCGAAGGTGCGGATCCTCCAGCAGGAGGAGGACATCGACCTGCACATGTACCACCAGACCGCGACGGCGCTGGTGCTGCTCGACGACGTGCGCGTCGGTGATCGCGTCGACTACGCGTTCTCGCTCGTCGGCGCGAACCCGATCTTCGAAGGGCGCTACCAGGACTGGCTCTACCTCGAGTGGTGGTATCCGTTCGGGCGCATCCACAACCGCATCGTCGCGCCCGAAGAGCGCAGCCTCTACTTCGAGGGGCACAACACCGAGGCGATGCCCGAGCGCCGCCCCCTGGCGGGCCGCGACGGGCTCGTCGAGTGGGTCTGGCAGGGCGATGCCGTGGGCGCCGCCGTGAGCGAGGACGCCACGCCCGCCGATCACGATCCGCTCGCCGCGCATCAGGTGAGCGAGTTCGCGAGCTGGGGCGAGGTCGCGCGCTGGGCGAGCGGCGTATTCGACCTCGGGGACGATCCCGGTGACGCCGTGCGCGCGCTGGCCGACGAGATCCGCGCGACGCACGAGACGCCCGAGGCACGGATCGTCGCCGCGCTGCGCTTCGTGCAGGACGAGGTGCGCTATCTCGGCCTCGAGATCGGGGTGAACGCCTTTCGCCCGCACGCCCCGGCGCTCACCCTCGAGCGGCGCTTCGGCGACTGCAAGGACAAGTCGAGCCTGCTCGTGAGCCTGCTCGCCGAGCTCGGCATCGAGGCCCGCGTCGCGCTCGTGAACACCGAGCTCGCCGCGGGGGTCGCCGACCTGCACCCGACGGCCAGCGCCTTCGATCACGCGATCGTGCGCGTGCGCCACGACGGGCGCTCGTTCTGGCTCGACCCGACGCTCACGTACGAGCGCGGGCCGCTCGAGGACGAGGAGTGGTTCGCCTATGGCCATGCGCTGATCGTCGACGAGCGCAGCGAGGCGCTCGAAGTCGTCGAGCCCCACACCACGCAGCTGCTGCCCGCGCGCATCCTGCACAGCTACACCAGCGAGACCTACGAAGGACCCACCCTGCTCGAGGTGCGCTCGACCTATCGCGGCGACCGTGCCGACTCGTTCCGCGCGTGGGCCGCGTCGATGGCCACCGACGCCATCGAGCGGCAGTACCAGAACTACTACGCGCGCGACCTGCCCGACATCGAGCTCGCCGAGCCCCTGCGTCTCGAGGACGACGAGGCGACGAACACGATCGTCGTCACCGAGCGCTACCGCGTGCCCGGCGCGTGGCGCTTCGACGAGCGGAAGGGGCGCTGGCGGGCGAGCTTCGTCGCGCGCGAGCTGCGCGACGAGCTGACGACGCCCGACACCGTACAGCGCACGCACCCGCTGGCGACGGCGCATCCGGCGCGCACCGAGCTCACGATCCGCATCGACGCGCCCGAGCCCGCGCAGGTGCGGGCGGTCGACGACCGCATCGAGGGGCCGGCGTTCACACTCGACTACGAGGTGCGCGCGGAGGGTGGGAACGCGGTCGTCGAGTACGTCTACGCGAGCACCGCCGACCGCGTGGCGCCCGGCGATGTCGGCGCCCACCTCGACGCCGTCGACGACGCCTGGAGCGCGACGGAGTATCGGCAGAGCTCGTCGCGGCCGGATGAAGGCAGTACCGGCGACGGGCCGCGCATCGACCCGGCGCTGCTCAACGGCGTCGCCGCCGCGCTGCTGCTCACCGGTCTCGTCTTCTTCGCGTGGCCGGCCTGGCTGCTTCGCCGCGGGCTGCGCGGGATCCTCGATGGCGAGCTCGCCCGTGCCGTGACGCCGCTGCGCATGGCCGCGCGCGCGGCGCCCGCGCGCAGCCGGCTCGCGCGGCGCAGCGAGCTCGCGCTGTCGGTGGCGCTCGGGCTCTGGGGCCGTCACGACGAGGCGCTCGGCATCGCCGCCCGGCTCGCCCGCCTCGGCGCCGGCTCCCAGCCCGCCCGCGACTCGAGCGCCGCGGCCTGGACGTGGCGCGCCGAGCTGGCCGCGCGCCGCGACCCCGCCGCCGCCGAGGCGTATGCCGACCGGGCCGTCGAGCTGGCGTACGATCTGCCGGGCCTCCACGTGCGGACCAGCGCGCTCTCGACGCGCGCGAGCCTGCGCGCTGCCCGCGGCGACGTCGAGGCCGCAGCCCGCGATCTCGCCGAGGCCCGCTCGCATCGAAGCAGCGAAGACGAGCGGCAGAGCGGATGGCACGGATTGCTTCGCATCATCTCGAGCACCGAGCGCGCCACGGTCGTGCTCGCGGCGGCAGGCGACGACACGCAGGCGGCGCTGCGCGCGAGCGCCGACTACGTCGAGCAGACGGCCAGGGCCTGGCCGAACGCGCATCCCGTACGCATCGACGCAATGCTGCTCCATGCCGAGTGCGCCGCCGCCGCGGGCGACGCGCCGACCGCCTGGCACGAGCTCGACCGCATCGATCTCGCGCTGGGCCGGCATCTCGACCCGGAGAGCCCGCTCTTCGAGCGGGCGGCCGCGCTGCGGGCGGGGCTCGCCGCCAGGGAGTAGGCTCGCCCGACGCGCCGGTGCGCCGCTGCACCCGCGTCGAGGAGGGATCGCCGTGCAGATCGCGAGCATGCTCAGCTACTCGGGTGGCTTCGAGGATTCGGTCGCCGAGGTGCAGCGCCTCGAGCAGGAGGGGCTCGACACCGTGTGGGTGGCCGAGGCCTACGGGTTCGACGCGCCGAGCCTCATGGGCTTCATCGCGGCGCGCACCTCACGCGTGCGCATCGCGTCGGGGATCCTGCCGATCTACACGCGCACGCCCACCCTGCTCGCGATGACGGCCGCCGGCGTCGATGCGCTCTCGGGCGGCCGGGCGATGCTCGGCCTCGGTGCGTCGGGTCCGCAGGTGATCGAGGGCTTCCACGGCGTGCCCTACGACGCGCCGCTCACGCGCACGCGCGAGATCATCGAGATCTGTCGCAAGGTCTGGCGGCGCGAGCGCCTCGAGTACGACGGCCGCAAGTACCAGATGCCGCTGCCCGAAGACGAGGGCACGGGCCTCGGCAAGCCGCTCAAGATGATCACGCACCCCGTGCGCGACGACATCCCGATCGCGGTGGCGGCGCTCACGCAGAAGAGCGTCGCCCAGACGGCCGAGATCGCCGACGGCTGGCTGCCCGTCTTCTTCCACCCGACGAAGGCGATGGATCGCTGGGGCGACGCGCTCGCTGCGGGTCGGGCGAAGCGCGATCCGGCGCGCGGGCCGCTCGAGATCTTCGTCGGCGGCGCCGTGGCCATCGGCGACGGGCTCGAGGGGCTGCGCGATCGCGGCCGCCCGATGACGGCGCTCTACGTGGGCGGCATGGGCGCGAGAGAGAAGAACTTCTACAACGACGTGTTCGCGAGCTACGGCTACGAGAAGGAGGCGAAGGAGATCCAGGATCTCTACCTCGCTGGCAAGAAGCGCGAGGCCGAGGCCGCGATCCCCGATCGCTTCATCGAGGAGACGACGCTCGTCGGGAGCGAGGGCTTCGTGAAGGATCGGCTCGTGCAGTACAAGGAGGCCGGCGTGACGTCGCTCAACGTCAGCCTGCACGGCGCGACCGTCGACGAGCGCGTGCGCACCCTCGGCCAGCTGCGGGAGATCGTCGCCCAGATCTGACGGCGATCGATCGACGGCGCGTCACCCGGAGCACGGGGGATTCGATGCAGGGCTCCGAAGCGAACGCCGCGCGCCCCGCCGGTACGCCGCGGGTCGTCGCCTTCGCGACCGCGATCTTCGTCAGCGCGTTTCTCGTCTTCCTCGTACAGCCCGTCGTGGGCAAGCACATCCTGCCGTGGTTCGGCGGGGTGCCCGCGGTCTGGACGCTGTGCCTCGCCTTCTACCAGACGTGCCTCTTCGCGGGCTATGCCTACGCGCACGCGCTCGTCTCGCGCGTCGATCATCGCCGCCAGCTCTTCGTGCACGCGGCGCTCTTCGTGGTGGCCGTGGCGGCGCTGCCCGTGCTGCCCGGCGCAGAGTGGCGGCCCGAGGTCGCGAGCGACCCGAGCGCGCGGATCATCGCCATGCTCGTGCGACACGTCGCGCCCGCGTTCGTGCTGCTCGCCGCGACCGGCCCGCTGCTGCAGGCGTGGTTCGCCCGCGCGCTGCCCGGGCGCTCGCCCTACCCGCTCTACGCCGTCTCGAACCTCGGCAGCCTGCTCGCGCTGGTCGCGTACCCCGTGCTCATCGAGCCCGCGCTCTCGGTCACGTCGACGGCGGCGGCCTGGACCTGGGGCTTCGTCGCGCTCGGCCTGCTGATCCTCGCCGTCGGCCGCGCGTCGCCCCCGGTCTCGCACGGCACCGACACGCCCGCGCACGCAGACGAAGACGCGCACCTCGACCCGCACGTCACGCCCGGCCGCGTCGCGCTGTGGATCGCGCTGCCGGCGACGGCCGTCGTGCTCTTCATGGGCGTGACCCACGAGCTCTGTCTCGACGTCGCGAGCGTGCCCTTCCTCTGGATCGGGCCGCTCGCGCTCTACCTCGTGACCCTGATCGTGTGCTTCGGCCGAGAGGGCGCCTACCGCCCGGTCTGGATGATCGCGCTCGCCATCGTCTCGGGCGCGCTGCTGCTCGTGATGGCCGGGCGCGCACAGGGCGACTCGCTCGCGGCGGGCCGCTCGCTCGTCGTGCAGATCGGGCTGCACGCGGGCCTGCTCTTCGGCGGCTGCATGGCGATGCACGGCGAGCTCTACCGCATGCGCCCGCCCGCGAGCGCGCTCACGCTCTTCTATCTCTGTGTCGCGGGCGGCGGCGCGCTCGGCGGGCTCTTCGTCGGCCTCGCCGCGCCGCGCCTCTTCCCCGGCTACTGGGAGCTCCCGCTCGGCGCCGCGCTCTGCTGGGGGCTCTGGCTCGCCGCGCAGGCGCGTGCCCGCGACGGTGCGCTTCGCCGGCGCGCCGGGCTGCGTGTGCTCGCCGTCGCCACCACCGTCGCGCTCGCCGCGGGCGCGATCGGGCTCGGCCAGGCGGCGCGCTCGAAGACCATGGTGAGTCAGCAGCGCACCTTCTTCGGCATCCTGCGCGTGAACGAGACCGACCGCGACGACCCGCGCCGCGCGCGACGCAGCCTCTACAGCGGTCGCACCCAGCACGGCACGCAGTTCCTCGCGCCCTCGGCGCGGCGCGAGCCCACCGCGTACTACGGCCACACGACGGGCGTCGGGCTGCTGCTCGCGAGCCGCGCGCCCGGCGCCGAGACGCGCCTCGGCGTCGTCGGTCTCGGCGTCGGCACGCTCGCGGCCTACGGCCGCCCGGGCGACACGATCCGCTTCTACGAGATCGACCCCGCCGTGCTGCGCATCGCGAGCGACTCGGAGCGCTTCACGTTTCTCTCCGACTCAGAGGCCGAGATCGCGCACGTGCTCGGCGACGCGCGTCTCGCGCTCGAGGCCGAGGTCGCGCGCTCGGCGCCGCGCTACGACGTGCTCGTGGTCGACGCGTTCAGCAGCGACGCGATCCCTGTACACCTCGCGACGCGCGAGGCGATGGCGCTCTACGTCGAGCGCGTCGGCGCGCGGGGCGTGGTCGCGATGCACGTCTCCAATCGCCACCTCGACCTCGTGCCGCTGGTGATGCGGCTCGGCGCCGAGCAGGGGCTGGCTGGCGTCGTCGTGCGCAACCCGCTGATGCGCGAGACCCTCTCGCAGCGCGCGACCTGGGTGCTGCTCTCGCCCGACGTGGCCCGGCTGAACGCGATCGTCGCGCGGATGCAGCGCCGGATGCGCGCGCTCGGCATCGAAGGGGGCACGGTCCGGTTCAGCCAGCCTACGCGAGAGCGGCTCGCGGCGGCGCCGATCTGGACGGACGACTACAGCAACCTCTTCGGCGTGCTGAGGCGCTGAGGGGCTCGGCGGCGTGCCCGCCCGGGAGCGATCCGTGGACTACTACGACCCCCATCCCACCCTGCAGCTCGAGCGCGCGCTCGCGCTCGTGGGGTTCATGGGGTCGGGCGTGCGCAACGTCGCGCGGGGGCTCTCGGCGCGCACGGGGCTGCCGCTGCACGACCTGCAGCGGATGGCCGAGAGCGAGGCCGGCATGTCGTGGGCGCGGATGCTGCTCGAGGGCGGGCCCGAAGAGCTCGCCCTCGCCGAGGCACGCGCGCTCGATCGCGCGCTCGGCGAGGCACAGCCCGGTGTCATCGCGCTCTCGCACGGCGCGCTGATGGATCACGGCATCCGCGAGAAGGTGCTCGCGCGCACCCGGCTCGTCTATCTCGAGCGCCCCCTCGACGTGTCGTTCGAGCGGGTGGTGGCGAAGCTGCGCGCGCAGCCCGCGAGCATCGCCGAGTTCATGCTCGGCCCGCCGCGCGGCGTCGACGACCTGCGGCCCTACTTCGAGGAGCGCGAGGCCGGCTACCTGCAGGCGCCGGTCGCGCTCGGCGCGCGCGACCTGCACGACCAGGAGATCGTCGAGACGCTGCTCGCCGAGCTGCGGGAGCGTGACTGACGACCGGCGCCGCGGCGCGATGGCGCACGCGATTGCGTGATCGCACGCACACCCGCGAATGAATGAGCAGTGCGACGTGCACGGGGTGCGGCGCGTCACCCAGCGCCGCGCTGCGGCGCCGATGCACAGGGGGACCCCAGCTGGGAGGCCCCACCATGCGAATCCTCATCCTCGGCATCGTCGTCGGCATCGCCGCGATGCACCACGAGACCCTCATCGAGCACGCCGATCGGCTGCTCCTGCGCGGTGACTCGCCCGAGGTGGTCGCCGCGCTCGAGCTGCGCTGCGGCGGCGCCGAAGACCTCGAGCGCCGGCACTGCGAGGCCGATCTGCGCGACGCGTTCGAGCGCGGCACGAGCGACGCGGGCACGATCGTGAAGCTGCACTGCACGCACTTCGAGAACCGGTGGAGCGGCGAGCGGGACGACTCGCCGATCTGCCGCTCGCTCGGCAAGAGCTGATCCATCCGGCATGGGGGAGGTCGAGCGGGGGTGGGTGTCCGAGCGCGGGCGCCCATCCCCACTCGATCGCTCGAGCCGAGCCCGTGCATGACGGTGCCCGCGGGGGCCGCCGGGTGGCTCGGCTGAGGCCCCGGGTCAGCCCTCGGCGTCGAGGGCGGTCGCGAACATCTCGTCGACGATCTGCTGCTGGGCGGCGTTCAGCTGGACGAACTTGCAGCCCATCCCCGTATGGCCGTGGCCATCGGAGACGCCGGTCGAGGCGACCTCGGCGGGTAGCTCCATCGTCTCGCCACCCGGACACACGCGGATCAGCAGGGTGAGCTGGGTGCCCACCTCTATCGTATGGTAGGTCGCGATGAAGAGCCCGCCCCGCGAGATGTTCCGGATGAGGGCGCTCTCGAGGTCGCCCTGGGTCGAGTACTCGACCAGCATGCGTGTCGGCAGGCGCAGCGTCTGGCGCCGCTCCCCGCCGGCGGGGCGCTCGCCCTGCGGAAACGTCTTCTCGAGCGTCGCGCGCAGCTCGGCCCAGCGCTCGAACTCGCCGGGCGTCACGGAATCCTGGGTGCGCTTCTTCTCGAGCCTCCCGTACTCGCGGACGAGGGGAAGCAGACGCTGGACACGATCGGCGCTGGGCATGGTGCCTGTCTCATCGGAGGAACGACCTCTCGAATGAAGAACGACCCGCCGGTGGCGGGGCCGCTCCGGCGGCCCGATCCGGCGACTTCGCGGGCCCCGGCCGACCCGCCGGCGCGCGGCTAGTCTGTCCGGCATGCCCGTCGCTTTTCCGCTCGCGTTCGAACCCGACCACCGCGCCCCCGACTCGGTGCCCGAGACCCCCCTGCTCTTCGCCTTCCGCGGACGCGAGCTGCTGCTCGACGGCGAGGGTCAGCTGCCGAGCGTCGGCCAGATCGACGAGAAGGGGATCGAGGCCGTGCGCACGCAGTACCTCGGCCGGCTCGGCGCGACCCACTGCTACTCGGCCGAGCTCGACGACGACGAATCCGAGCCGGCGGGCTTCGCGTTTCGCGATCTCCGCATGGCGTTCGGCTCGCTCGCACCCGACGTCCACGCCGTCGCCTCGCGCGCGGTGCAGATCGTCGACTGGGACCGCTCGCACCAGTTCTGCGGCCGCTGCGGCGAGAAGACCGAGCTCGCGGAGAGCGATCGCAGCCGACACTGCCCGGGCTGCAAGATCCCCTACTACCCGAAGCTCTCGCCGGCGATGATCGTGCGCGTCGAGCGCGGCGACGAGATCCTGCTCGCGCGGGCGAACAACTTCCCGGCCGGCATCTACAGCGTGCTCGCGGGCTTCGTCGAGCCCGGCGAGAGCGTCGAGGAGGCGGTGGTGCGCGAGGTCTGGGAGGAGACGCGGATCGTCGTCGAGAACGTCCGCTACTACTCGAGCCAGCCCTGGCCCTACCCGAACTCGCTGATGCTCGGCTTCACCGCGACGTACAAGGAAGGCGAGATCGACACCAGCCACGACGCCGAGATCGACGACGCGGGCTGGTTCCGCGCCGACGACCTGCCCGGCGTGTTCCCGGGTCGCATCAGCATCTCGCAGTGGCTGCTCTACGACTGGGTCGACGAGCAGAAGGGGAGTCGAGGCTGACCGGGGGCAGGCCCACGACCTGGCACCACGGCCTCGTCGCGCGGTGGTGGTTCGAGTTCAACCGAGGCGGCGACGACGTCGACACGTTTCGGCGCGCGATCGAGACGACCGGCGAGCCCGCGCTCGACCTCGCATGTGGCACGGGGCGGCTCCTCGTCCCCTTCCGAAAGGCCGGGCTCGACGTCGACGGCTGCGACGTTTCGGAGGACATGCTGACGTGGTGCGCCGAGCACGCTCGCGCCGAAGGCGTCGAGGTCGCGCTTCATCGGCAGTCCATGGCCGAGCTCGACCTGCCCCGCCGCTATCGCACGATCTTGATCTGCGAGTCGTTCGGCGTGGGCTCGACCCGCGCACTCGACCTCGAAGCGCTGCGCCACATCCATCGTCACCTCGAGCCCGGCGGCGCGCTGGTGTTCGACATCGAGCTGCCGAACTTCGACGACGCGGGATGGGGCGCCTGGCTGCCCGATCGGCGCCCCAGGCTGCCCACACCGTTCGGCGAGCGAGGCTGGCGCCGCACGTGCGCCGACGGCAGCGAGCTCGAGCTGAGGCAGCGCATCGTCGACTTCGATCCGCTCGCGCTGACCGTCACGCGCGAGCTTCGGATCGAGCACTACGTCGAGGGCGAGCTCGTCGCTACGGAGAATCGGCCGATCACGCTCTGCATCTACTTCGCGCCCGAGATCGAGCTCATGCTGAGGGGCGCGGGCTTTCGCGACGTGCACACGACGGGCGGACTCGGTACGCAGCCGGCACGGCCGTGGGAGCACGACCGCGTCTTCTTCCACGCGACCGCCTGAGCGCCGCACGCGACGCCTCGCATCGACGCGGCCCGCGGATCGCGTCTAGGGCAGCCCCGCCCGCGCGACGTCGACGCGCACCGTCTCGATGCAGCCGTCCCGCGCCGTGGTCTTCGCGGGGTCGGAGTCGCCGGCGGTGCAGATGAAGAGCGTCTTGCCGTCGGCGCCGCCGAGCATGCAGGCGAAGGCCTGCTTCTCGATCGCGACGCGATGGGTGACCTCGCCGCCTTCGAGCACGCGCAGGCACTCGTGGCTCACGGGCGACGCGACCCAGATGCCGCCCTCCTCGTCGAGGCAGATGCCGTCGGGCACCGCGCCCTCGAGCCGTGCCCAGACACGGCGGTTCGAGAGCGAGCCGTCGCCGGCCACGTCGAAGGCCGTGAGCCGGCCGCCGAAGCTCTCGCCGACCACGAGCGTGCCGCCGTCGGGCGTGATCACGGTGCCGTTCGGAAAGCTGAGATCGCTCGCGGCGACGCGCACCGAGTCGTCGGTGTCGACGAGGATCAGGTTCGCAGGCACCGGCTTGCCGCCGCCGTGCAGGTCCCAGCCGAAGTTGCCGACGTAGGCGCGACCGACCTCGTCGACCACCATGTCGTTGCAGTGGAAGCTCGCGTGCTCGGAGAGGTCGGCGACCTCGCGAAGCGATCCGTCTGCTTCGAGCGCGACGAGCTTGCGATCCTGCATCGACACGATGAGCAGGGTGCCGTCGGGGCGCCAGCCGAGGCCCGAAGGCTCGTGCGGCACCCGCACGATCTCCTCGGCCTTGCCGTCCTCGTCGACGGCCAGCACGACCCCCGCGTGCATGTCGCTGAACCACAGCCGGCCGTCGTGCCAGCGCGGCCCCTCACCGAAGCACAGCCCTTCGAGCAGCACCTCCGTCGTGAGCGCGCTCATGCGCCCGACGCCCCGGCGATCGTCGCGAACGCGTCGATCACCTCGGGCGGTGCCTGCACCAGCTCGACCAGCACGCCTTCGCTGCCGATCGGGCTCTCGTCGTTGCCCTTGGGATGGATGAACGTCACGTCGTAGCCCGCGGCGCCCGCGCGAATGCCGCCGGGCGTGAAGCGCACGCCCTGACCCTCGAGCCACTCGACGGCCGCCTTCAGGTCGTCGACCCAGAGCCCCACGTGGTTGAGCGCCGGGTCGTGGACCTTCGGCTTCTTGTCGGCGTCGATCGGCTGCATGAGATCGACCTCGACGGCGAAGGGGCCATGGCCCGCCTCGCAGATGTCCTCGTCGACGTTCTCCTTCTCGGCCTTGTAGGTGCTCTTGTAGGTGAGGCCCATGATGTCGACCCAGAAGCGCTTGAGCTTCTGCTTGTCGAGACCGCCGACGGCGATCTGCTGGAGGCCGAGGACCTTGAAGGGACGTTCCGTGGACATGGTGTTCTCCTGGGTGGGGACGGGCGTTCGATTCTAACGGAGCGGGGGCTATTCGGGCGCGCCCTCGAAGCCCCGCGCGAGCAGGTACTTCTCGGTCGAGCCCTTGCGCGTGCTCTTGCACTTGATGGTCTTGGCCGAGTCGAAGCGCTTGCCGAGCCGCTTCACCGCGGCCTGGGCCTCGGGCCCGTCGAGCACCTTGATCAGCAGGGCGCCGCCGGCGCGCAGCAGCTTCGGCAGCTGCCACTCGATCGCCTCGAGCAGCCGCTCCTCCATCGCGCGGTCGCGCTCGCGCACGCCGGTCAGCTTGGGCGCCGCGTCGGAGAGCACGACGTCGGCGGGGCCCCCGAGCAGCTCGACCAGACGCTCGGTCGTGGCGGCGTCTTCGAGGTCGCCGACGAAGGCCTCGACGTTGGGCTCGCCGAAGGGCGTCTCGAGCTCGGCGAGGTCGACGCCGACGACGCGACCGGCGCCGCCCACGATCTTCGCCGCGTACTGCATCCAGCCGCCGGGCCAGCAGCCGAGGTCGGCGACCTTCTGCCCCTTCGCGAGCACGCGATGGGCCTTCTGCATCTCGTCGAGCTTGTAGTACGCCCGCGAGCGCGTGCCCTCGCTCTTCGCCTTCTGATGGAAGTGGTCCTTGCGCTCGTAGCGAGCCAACCGACCGTCCCTCCCCCACCTCACCGCGTCGTGAAACGAAGAGCGCCGCCCGCCGGTGTCGACGGACGGCGCCTGTTCTCGCGGTTCGCCTCGCCTCGCCACGCCGGGGCGCGGATGCGAGACGCTGGATCAGTGGCCGGTGCCGACCGCCTTGCGCACGCGCACGATGCCTTCGTTGTGGCCGGGCACGGCGCCGCGCACGAAGATCAGGTTGCGCTCGGTGTCGAGCTTCACGACCTCGAGGTTCTTCGTGGTGACGCGCTCGCTGCCCATCTGGCCGGCGTGCTTCTGGCCCTTGATGACGCGGCCGGGGTTGGCGCCGGCGCCGATCGAGCCGGGGTGCCGGAAGTACTCGTGCGTACCGTGCGAGCGCTTCTTGATCGCGAAGCCGTGGCGCTTGACCACGCCCTGGTAGCCGCGGCCCTTCGAGGTACCGATCACGTCGACGCGCTGGCCCTCTTCGAGCAGGTCGAGACCGAGCTCCTGTCCGACCTCGAGCTCGGCGATCTCTTCCGCCGACAGTCGGCTCTCCTTGAGGTGGCGCTTCGGCGAGACGCCGGCCTTGGCGAAGTGGCCCTGCATGGGCTTGCTCGTCACCTTCTCGCGCTTGTCGCCGGTGGCGATCTGCACGGCGTCGTAGCCGTCGGCGCCGTCGCTCGTCTTCTTCTGGACGATGACGTTGGGGTCGAGGGCGAGCACGGTGCAGGGGATGGCCTCGCCGCTCTCGGCATAGACCTGCGTCATGCCGAGCTTTCGGCACATCAACTCGATGGACACGTGTGGGTCTCCCGGCTCCGGATTGGAACGCGCTTGCGTTCGTCGCGGGCCAAAGGGTTTGGGCGCTCCGGGCCGTCTCGCCCGGCGCTGCTCTTCCCGACCTTCGCGCGAAGCGGTCGGCCCCCGTGGATCGGAGGACGCGACTTCGGCTCGGCCGGGTGGCTCGGGCGGGGCGCCGGTGGCGCTCGGGGTGCCCGAGGGCCGCGCAATATAGGAGGGCACCGGGGCGGTGTCGATGGCGGCGGCCGGGCGGCGCTCCCACCGGGATCCGCCCGCGTGTGCCCCTCGGGGCAGGCGAGCCCGGGCACGGGCGAGGCACACGCAAGCTGCCGAAAAGAATGGGATTTCGCCGCGAGCAGATATACTCGGCGTCCACCGCGATTCGCCCCGATCGAGCCCGCCCGCTCGCGTCGGCGCGACGAGCCCAGCGAGACCCCGCCCACTTGGTCACGGCACCGCTCCACCACGAACGACCCGAGCCGATCGAGCCGCACGCGCGCGCGCTCCGCCCCGTCCTGGTGCTCGCCCTCGACGGCGCGACCTTCGACGTGATCGATCCGCTCGTGCGCGCCGGCCGGCTGCCGAACCTCGCCGCCTGGATGCGCCGTGGCCGGCACGCGCCGCTGCCCTCGACGACGCCGCCGGTCACGTTCCCGGCATGGTCGTCGTTCATGACCGGCCTCGAGCCCGGCGACCACGGCATCTTCGACTTCACGCAGAAGGTGCCGGGCGCCTACCGCATCCGCTTCGTGAACGCGTCGGATCGAGCGGTGCCCACGATCTTCGACCGTGCCAGCGAGGCCGGCGGGCGCGTGCTCGTGCTCGGCATGCCGGCGACGTACCCGCCGCCGCCCGCCGACGACCTCGCCGGGCTGCTGGTCTGTGGCTTCGACGCGCCGGTCTCGACGCGCACCGATGCGAGCTCGGCGAGCGATCCCGCGCTCTACGAGCGCATCGCCGAGCAGGCGGGCCCCTGGATGCGCCCCGACCTCGACGAGTCGGCCCGCGCCTCCGACTTCCACGAGCGCGCCATCGATACGCTGCTCGCGCGCATCGAGCGCAAGAAGCGCTTCGCCCTCGAGGCGCTGCGCCGGATGCGGGCCGAGGGCGGCGGCCCCGACCTCATGACCATCGTGTTCAGCGAGAGCGACACGGTGGGGCATCACTACTGGCGCGATCACGCGCCCGACTCGCCAAGGCACGACCCGAGCGCGGGCGACGCGCGGCGCGGCGCGATCGCCGCCGTGTACGAGGCGCTCGACGCGGCGTGCGGCGAGATCCGCGACGCCTTCGGCGAGGACGCGCTCTGCCTCGTGGTGTCGGATCACGGCATGGGCAGCGCCGCGCGCGAGGTGGTGCACCTGAACGCCTACCTCGCCGAGCAGGGCCTGCTCACGCGACAGCGCGCCGGCGCGCTCGATGCCTGGGCGAAGCGTGCCCGCGACCTCGCGCTGAAGCTGCTGCCCGCGCGGCTCGCGCAGCAGATCTTCCGGCGCGCGCGCGGCGCCGCCGCGCGGCTCGAGAGCGCGGCCCGCTTCGGCGGCGTCGACTGGGCGAAGACCCTCGCGTTCAGCGAGGAGGCCAACACCCAGCCCGGCGTCTGGCTGAACGTCGCGGGGCGCGAGGCGGCGGGCTGCGTCGCCGAGAGCGACTACGAGCGCGTGCGCGACCGCGTCATCGATGCGCTGCTCGACTGGAAGCTGCCGAGCGGTGAGCCGGTCGTCGCTCGCGCGCGGCGCCGCGAGGACGTCTACTTCGGCCGCTTCGTCGAGCGCGCCCCCGACGTGCTCGTCGAGCTCGCGCGACCGGGCGGCCACGGTCTCTCGCTCGTGCCGACCGATTGGACGGCGTTCGCGAACGGCGCCGGCTCGGTGACGGTGCTGGGCGGCGACGCGCTCGGCGGCGGGCGCGGCCGCGGCATGAACGGCACGCATCGCGCCGACGGCATCTTCGTCGCCGACGGCCCGGGCGTCATGTCGGACGACCCAGGCGTCACCTTGGACGGCCCGGGCGTGACCTCGGACGGCCAAGACGAGCCCCTCCCCTGGCCCTCGACGCTCTCGCGCGTGGCTGCGAGCATCGCGCATGGGCTCGGCATCGAGTGGAAGCCCGATGCCTCCGCGAGCGGCGCGCACGCGCGCACCGACTACACCGAGGAAGAGGACGCCATGGTCGCCGAGCGACTGCGCGCGCTGGGGTATCTGGAGTGACCGAGCCCCGCGCGCAGAGCGACCTGCAGCCCGATCTCTCGCTGGTCTTCCCCGTCTTCGACGAGGAGGAGAACCTGCCCGAGCTGATCCGATCGGCGCGGCGCATCGGCGCCTGGCTCGCGCCCGAGTTCGAGATCGTGGTCGTCGACGACGGCAGCCGCGACGCGAGCGCCGACATCGTCGACGGCTGGGCGAGCCTCGATCCGCGCGTGCGGCTCGTCCGCCACCACGCCAACGCCGGCTACGGCGCGGCGCTGCGCACCGGGCTCGAGGCGGCGCGAGGCGAGCTCATCTTCTTCAGCGACGCCGACCTGCAGTTCGACCTCGCCGAGCTCGAGAAGCTGCTCGAGCACACCGGCGACTACGACATCGTCGCGGGCTACCGCGCGCCGCGCCGCGACCCGTGGCCGCGGCTCGTGCTCGCGTGGGGATGGGGCGTGCTCGTACGCGCGCTCTTCGACCTGCCCGTGCGCGACATCGACTGCGCGTTCAAGGTGTTTCGCCGGCACGTGATCGAACGGCTCGACACCGAGTCGCTCGGCGCGTTCATCAACACCGAGCTGCTCGTGCGCGCGCGCACCGCGGGCTTCCGGATCCATCAGGTGCCCGTGGCGCATCGGCGTCGCCGGCACGGACGCCAGTCGGGCGCGAACCCGCGCGTCATCGCCAAGGCCCTCGGCGAGCTGCTGCGCCTGCACCACGGGCTGCGCGCCGCGTCGCGACGAGCGCGGCGCGAAGAGCGCGGGCTGCGGCGAGCCACCCGGGCCTGATCGAGTGGGCGCGCCCCGGCTCGCCCTGATCGGCGCCTTCCCGTACCCGCTGCCCCAGGGCTCGCAGGTCTACTTCGAGGATCAGGCGCGGGCGCTCGCGCGCGCCGGCTGCGACTGCACGCTCTTCACCTACGGCCGCGGGCAGGGCACGCCGCCGGCCGACCTGCGCGTGGTCGCGGCGCCGTCGCGATCGGCGCCGAAGCGAATGCGATCGGGGCCGAGCCTCGGCAAGCCCCTCGCCGACGCCGCGCTGCTGCGCACCTTCGTCGCCGCGGCCCGACGCGAGCGCTACGACGCCGTGCTCGCGCACAACGCCGAGGCCGCCGCGATCGCGATCGCGGCGCGCCGTCTCGTGCACGCGCCCGTCGTGTACGTCGTCCACACGCTGCTCGAAGTCGAGCTCTCGGCCTACCTGCCCGGGTGGGCCGGGGGCTGGGCGAGAGACTGGGCCGACGCGTTCGGCGGGCGCATCGACCGTGGGCTCGCGCGCGGCGCCGACGGTCTCGTCGTGCTCGCCCGCTCGGCCGAGCGCGCGCTCCGCGACGTCGCGGGCGGGCCCATCGCGCTGATCCCGCCGGGCCTCGCGCCCGCGCCATCGCCGACCCGCGACGAGGTCGACGCCGCGTGTCGTCGGCACGCGCTCGAGCGCGACGGCTACGTGCTCTACACCGGCAACCTCGACGCGTACCAGGAGCTCGAGCTGCTCGACGGCGCAGCGCGGCGGCGCTCGGTCGGCGCGCCGCCCATCGTGGTCGCGACGCACGCCGCGCCCAGCGAGGCCGAGCGCCGGGCGCTCGGCGCGCTGCACCTCGTTCACGCCGACGACTTCGCGCAGATGCGTGCGCTCGCGTTCGGTGCGCGCACGCTCGCCCTCGTGCGCCGGCGGATCGGCGGCTACCCGATCAAGCTGCTCAACTACATGGAGGCGGGCCGGCCGATCGTCGCGTTCGACGCCGTGGCCGAAGGGCTCGTGCACCGAGAGTCCGCGTGGCTGCTCGGCGAGAGCGAGGGCGACGAGGCCGAGGCGATCGCGGCGGCGCTCGATGCGCTCGATGCCGATGCGGCGCTGCGGGCCCGACTCGGCGAGGGCGCGCGGCGGCGGCTCGAGACCGCCCACGACCCCGAGCACCTCGCGAGCGAGACCCGCCGCTTCGTCGAGCAGATCGCGGCGGCCGCCGAAGGACCCCCGACCGGATCGGCTTCGTGATCGGAGCCGCGCACCGGTCGACGGGGCCGCTGCCTCACTCGGCGCCGTCGTCGCCCGTCGGTCGCGCGAACGCCGCGTAGGGCGTGCCCGACCAGTCCTCTCTGCGATGGAAGCCGTCGTACTGCGAGGTCGGCGCGTGCTTCGCCACGTCGTAGAGCAGGCTCTTCTGGAACGACGAGCCGCCGTCGATCGCGATCGTCTGGCCGGTGACGAAGGCGGCGCCCGGCGAGAGCAGGAACGAGACGACGGCCGAGACCTCGCTCTCGGTGCCCAGCCGAGCGGCAGGGATGCGACCCGCTCCGCGCACCGACGCCTCCTGCACCTCGGTCGGGTACGTCCGCATGCCGGCAGCGAGGATCGTGCCCGGCGCGACGCAGTTCAGTCGGATGTCGTGACGTGCCCACTCGAGCGCGAGCGTGATCGTGAGGTTCTGGATCCCCGCGCGCGCCGCCGAGCTGTGCGCCATGCCGACGTAGCCGCTGCGGATGTCGGCCAGCATGCTCACGACCGCGCCGCCGTGCTCCTTCATCGAGGCGTCGAACACCGCGCGGGTCACGCGGAAGGTGCCGTGCAGGTTGAGGTCGACGACCTTCTGCCAGGCGTTCTCGCTGAGCTTCGACGCCGGCGCCGAGAACTGACCGCCCGCGTTGTTGAAGAGCCCGGTGATCGGCCCCCGGCGCGCGACGATGCGCCCCACCGCGTCGTGCACCGACGCGGCGTCGCGCAGATCCATCGTCTCGAAGTCGCAGCGGCCGCCGTCCTCGGCGATCTCGCTCGCGGTGGCGGCGAGCACCTCCTCGCGCCGGCCGGCGATCACCACGTGCGCACCCAGGCTGGCGAGCTCGTGGGCCGTACAGCGCCCGATGCCCGTGCCTCCACCGGTGACGAGGATCGTCCGGCCGTCGAACACGCCGGGCCGCAGCACGCTCTGGTACTCGCTCATCTCGAAGCTCGACTCCACGGTCTGGGGCGCACGCGAAGGGGCGCGCGCGGAAGAAGGGCGCGCAGTCTACTTCGGATCGGCTAGCCCTCGCGAATCGACGCGAGCAGCGTGTGGACGCGCGCGGCGCCGAGCTCGCGCAGCAGCGCCACGTTTCGCGCCGGGATGCCTTCGGCGTCGGGGTGCACGGCCACCGCCGCCTCGATGCTCGCCTCGCGCAGCAGGTGGAGCATCGGCCAGGGCGAGCGGTTCGTGGCGTTCGCGGGGTCGCCGGGCGGCGCGCCCTCGAAGCGGTAGTCGGGATGGAACGAGGCGATCTGCAGCACACCCTCGTGGCCGCGCTCGCGCAGGAGCCCCTCGGCGAGGTCGAGGAACTCGTTGTACGCGTCGAAGTCGGCGAGCACGCCCGGGTGCACGAGCAGCGTCGTCTCGAGCGTGTCGGGCTCGGTCTCGACGAGTCGGGTCATCTCGTGGTCGAGGTCGGCGAGCAGGCTCGCCTCGTCGCACGCGCCACTCACGCAGACGTCGACGCGACCCGCCTGCCACGGCTCCTTTGCGAAAGGACAGAGCCCGAGCTCGATCACCACCCGCTCGACGAAGCGGCGAGTCTCGCGCTCGACGCGCACGGGGTCGAAGACGTCGCGCGCCGGGTCGGCATCGTCGCGCGTCATGCGCGCGGCGTCGGGTCGGGGCGCACGAGCAGCTGCGAGCCTCCGCTCGCGACGAGCCGGCCCGCCTCGTCCCAGACGCGGCCGCGAGTGCCGATCAGCCCCTCGGTCGCGATCGGCGCCTCGCTCTCGCACAGCAGCAGCTCGGAGTCGCGGGCCGAGCGATGGAACTGCACGGCGACGTCGAGGCTGGGGGCGATGTAGGGCTGGTCCTCGACGTAGGGGCCGTGCGCGGCGGGCCAGCCGTTCGTGTCGATCAGCAGCAGCGAGCGCGCCGCGTCGGTGAACGGGCAGTCGAAGCGGGCGCGCGGCGTGAAGCGGTGCCAGCAAGAGAAGGTCGGCCCGCGGGCCTCGCGCTCGTCGGGTGCGCGCCAGTCGGGCGACCAGCGCTCGAAGTTGTGCCAGAAGCGGTGCTGCTCGCCGCCCCAGCGCTCGGTCAGCACGCGCGACTCCTCGAGCTCGGTCGCCTTCGGCACCTCGGGCATCGGCGAGAAGTCGTGCTCCATGCGCGGCGTGTCGGTGTCGACGTCGGGCACGGTCCAGGCGAGCGCGGTGAGCAGCAGCCGCTTCCCCTGCCGCAGCTCGACGGCCAGCGCCTCGGCGTTGCGGCCGCGACGCAGCGATCGCACCACGATGTCGACCGTGTCGAAGCGGCCCGGCGCGAGAAACTGGCACTTGAATGTCGCTGGTCTCGGAAATGCGCTCTCGGCGCCCGCCGCGCGCAGCGCCACCGAGGCGATGTAGCCCCCGTTGGGCCCCCAGATCGCCCAGTCTTCGACGAGGGTGGCGGTGTAGCGGCCTTCACGGCCCTGCACACCGGTGACGCGCGTATCGACTTCGAAGTCGCCCACGATGTCGGGCTCCCGGCGGGCGCGAACGGTCGGAGATGGGGCGCGCGGGCTCATCATACCGGGCGACTCGATCCTGCGTCACGCGAGATCGCTGCTTTTTCCGTAGCCTATCGCCGTCGGTCGGGGTCCCCGTCCCCGGTCGGCAGCGAGAGCCCGATCGACCGACCAGGAGACCCCCCCTTGGCCACGCGCACGAGCGGCAGACGCGAGAAGCGGAATCGGAAGGGCGCCCGCAGCGAGAAGGGCGGCCCGGGCAAGAAGGCCCGAGGTGGAAAGAGCCTGGGCGCCGGCAAGCCGCGCAAGGACGAGAAGAAGAAGAAGAAGCGGGTCGCCAGCGCGCCGCGCCCGAGCAGCGACATGGACCACGCCGATACCTCGCGCAGCTGGGCGGCGCTCGCCGAGCTTCTCGGCCGCCGCGCGGGGATGCGCGTCGTGTGGGAGCTCCGCGAGGGTCCGCTCAAGTTCCGCGCCCTGCAGGCTGCGTGCGACGGCCTCTCCCCCAGCACCTTGAACCAGCGCCTCGCCGACCTGAAGGAGGCGAGGCTCGTCGCGATCGAGGAGCGACAGGGCTATCGGCTCACGCCCCAGGGCGAAGAGCTCGCCCGCCTGCTCGACCCGCTCGCGGGCTGGGCCGAGGGCTGGTCGCATCGCCGCGCCCAGACGCGGCGGACCGAAGGCCCTCCGCGCAAGCGCGCGCGCACGCGAAGCGTCTGACACCTGACG
>JAAUYD010079826.1_pt1 | contig 22072 bp, 14 predicted proteins | sample 7278101 | NCBI WGS metagenome assembly JAAUYD01 (sample SAMN14350128, study PRJNA611818) | marine sediment metagenome | isolation source: surface marine sediment (0.6m) | place: French Polynesia: Moorea | collected 2018-08
CCCACCTGGGACTATAAGTCCCAGTCTAATAGTCAAAGTCATATAAATATGACTATAAAACTAGCCATCAAAACTAATGGGACAGAACACTAGTGCTTTGTCCCATTAATTCTGAGGGGTTTCCATCACACCCACCTGGGACTATAAGTCCCAGTCTAATAGTCAAAGTCATATAAATATGAGTATAAAACTAGCCATCAAAACTAATGGGACAAAGCACTAGTCTATCGCATTTTCTGCTTTCTAGTTACCAGGCTGAGCCTGGTAACTAAGGTTTGGAGGCTCTGCCTCATGGTTATCGCCGTTGGGAGTATAAGCTATTATAAATTATACTTTTTGTTTTTATTGTATACGTACTAATACTTAAATTTTTCCCTGGTGTTAGGCTGAAGAAAGTCAACTCCCCAATTAAAAATTTAACTCAAATACCCTATGGGTACCCACAGTCCTCAGAATTCAGAATATATTCTGAGGACTGATAGTTAATTTTCATGCATGCTGGTGTACGTAGTATCTTTTCTCAGAAAAACTCCTTATGCCTTAATTAGTTTATACATATTACAACTTGTCCCATGAGAGTTACGGAATGGGAAAAACAATACCCTGGGGGTAGACCCAGTAGACGAGTGCGGCTTGAAGGAAGTAGACCTCCTAACTCCTGTTCCAGACGCGACATGTCGCGTCTGGAACAACTTCTAACTCTTAATTCCTAATTGCTAACTCCTAATCCGCAAATAATAAGTATGTAATTTTACGCATTTTATGAGTGTCTAATTAATTATAAGCAATTTAAATTATTACAAATCGGATGTGGTCTAATTTCAAAGGATTAAAAGCTATTGTTTGGCGATGGCGTTATGTATTAATAACTACTCCAACTGTTGCAATATGCATCATGATTGGGGGAATGACAGGATTTTATCAGCTTTTAGAGTGGACTACTCTGGAGCGCTTTTTTGCCTTGCGTCCCCCCGAACCACGGGATGAGCGCATTCTGATAGTCACAATTGACGAACAGGATATCACTAAAGTTGGTACATGGCCTATTCCCGATGCAGTTTTAGCACAGGCGATCGGCAAACTCAAAGCACATAAACCAGCAGCCATTGGCATGGATATTTATCGGGATCTACCAGTAGAACCAGGTCATAAGCAATTAGTGGAGGTGATGAAAACTACACCAAACTTAATTGGAGTCAAGAAACTAGTGGGGGAAAAAGTTGCTCCACCTCCCACCTTGTCTAAACTTGATCAAGTTGCCTTAGCTGATATGGTTTTGGATAGAGATGGCAAAATTAGACGTAGTTTGCTATCTGCTGGTGATGAAAATAATCAAATCTTTCTGGGGTTAGCTGCTCGTGTAAGCCTAATTTATCTAGAATCTCAGGGTATAGAATTAAAGGCTCTAACAGAAAGTGGGAGTATTTTGGGTTTAGGCAAAGCAGTATTTGCACCCATCAGGGGCAATGATTTCAGTTACCGTCAGGCAGATGTTGGAGGATACCAAATTGTCTTAAATTTTACAGCAAGAAAACAAAAGTTTGATACAATTTCATTGCGTGATTTACTGAATAATGCGGCAACCCCAGAACAAATACGCGATCGCATTGTTTTAATTGGTTCAACAGCAAAAAGTACCAATGATTTTTTTAATGTCGGTTACGCTGACCAATCGAGTGATTCTGGAGAACGGATGGCTGGTGTAGTAATTCATGCCAATGCAGTTAGCCAAATCTTAAGTGCAGCAACTGATGGACGACCTCTGATTAAAATATGGTCTACATCAGCAGAGTGGTTATGGGTTTTGTTTTGGTCTGCAATTGGCAGTGGTGTTAGTTGGCAGTTACTACAAATTAATTCTAAGGATGAGCAAAAATTACCAGGATTGACTATCATTAGCATTGGAATTGCAGCTGGTGCTGTTATAGTTAGTGGTTACGTTGCTTTTATTGTCGGTTGGTGGATTCCCTCAATTTCACCATTTTTGGCTTTGGTTGCATCCGCAATTGTATCCAGTAACTTTTATAAGCAATGGCAACTTAAACAAGCTAACGAAGAACTACAAAGTTATTCTTATGTTCTAGAGCAAAAAGTTAGCGAACGTACCCAAGAATTAGCAAAGGCAAAAATCGCTGCTGACGCTGCTAACCAAGCTAAAAGTGAATTTTTGGCAAATATGAGTCATGAATTGCGTACACCCTTGAATGGCATTTTGGGATATGCACAAATTTTGGAACGTTCCCCAACTTTGAATCAATCAGATGTAGATGGGGTTAAGATTATTCATCAGTGTGGTTCTCATTTATTAACTTTAATCAACGATATTTTAGATTTATCCAAAATAGAAGCAGGAAAATTAGAATTGCATCAAAGTGATTTTCATCTTCCTTCCTTTTTAACTGGAGTCGTAGAAATATGTCGTATCCGCGCTCAACAAAAAGGTATTAATTTTATTTCTGAAATAGATTCAGAGTTACCGACAGCAGTTAAGACGGATGAAAAACGATTACGACAGGTTTTAATTAATTTACTTGGTAATGCAATTAAATTTACAGATGTAGGTAGCGTTAGTTTGAAAGTAGGCTATGTCAAAAAAGAAGATTTAAAATTAAATTTAAAAAATCTCAATAATCAAAAATCCGCTGCTCCCAGTAAAGTACAAGTCCGGTTTGAAATTGAAGATACTGGTGTGGGTATGTCACCAGAACAGTTAAGTAAGATTTTTCAACCTTTTGAGCAAGTAGGAGAACAAAATAAAAAGGCAGAAGGGACTGGTTTAGGATTAGCAATTACGAATAAAATTGCCACCTTAATGGGGAGTGAAATCCAAGTAGAAAGTACCTTGGGAGTTGGTAGTAAATTTTGGCTAGATGTAGATTTAGATATATCCCTAGACTGGATAGATCAAAAATCACAGTTAACTAATAGAAGAATTATTGGAATTAAAGATAAAAAGCCTAATATATTGATTGTAGATGACCAATGGGAAAATATTTCAGTTATTTCCACAGTACTAGAAGAAATTGGGTTTACTTGTTTAGAGGCTAAAAATGGTCAAGAAGCTTTAGAAATAGCCATAGAAAATCAACCAGACCTAATTATAACCGACTTGGCAATGCCAGTAATGGATGGCTTTGAAATGATGAAAGCCATCAGAAATGAAACTCAACTGCAAGCAGTACCAATTATTGTATCTTCTGCTAGCGTATTTGCAACTGACCAATCTAAAAGTTTAGAAGCAGGAGGAAATTATTTTTTACCCAAACCCTTGCAAATTGAAAAGTTATTGGAAGTAATACAAAAATATTTAGAATTGGAATGGATTTATGAAGAAGTTAAAGATGAAGATAGTACCTCTGATAATTCATCACCATCATCAGCAAGTACAGAATTGATTCCACCACCAACAGCAGAACTTGACAATTTGTTCGATTTAGCAATGAGAGGAAATATTGTTGCAATTAAAAAACTATTAGATAAAATTGAACAAGCAGATGATAAGTATAAAGCTTTTACTATAGAGGTTCGTAAAATGACGGACGATTTCCAACTTAAGCAAATTCGTGATTTAATCAAGTCATTAAAAGGGTGACAATTTATGAATCAGATGGATTTTGATAAAGCTACTATTTTGGTTGTGGATGACAATCCCACAAATTTGAAAGTATTATGTGGAGCTATTGCTAATTCTGGATGGGAAATTCTAGTAGCCACTGATGGTGAAAGTGCAATTGAACAAACTGAATATGCACAGCCGGATTTAATTTTGTTAGATATTATGATGCCGGGAATTGACGGTTTTGAAACCTGTCAGAGACTAAAAGCAAATCCCGATACCCAGGATATTCCGATTCTATTTATGACTGCTCTTTCTGACACCGTTGATAAGGTTAAGGGATTATCTTTAGGAGCAGTAGATTACATTACCAAGCCTTTCCAAACTGAAGAAGTTTTAGCTAGGGTTAACGTACATTTAAAGCTACGTTATTTAAGTAAAAAGCTGGAGATGCAAAATGTTGAATTAGAGAAAATAGTTGAGGAACGTACAGAACAACTTTCTCAAACTCTAGATAATCTCAAGCAATCTCAAATACAGTTAGTACAAACTGAAAAAATGTCTTCTCTAGGTCAGTTAGTTGCTGGGATTGCTCACGAAATGAATAATCCCCTCGGTTATCTTATCGGTAATGCGGACTTATTAAATGAGTATATCTATGATTTAATAGAACATCTGCAACTTTATCGCCAACACTATTCAAATCCTGTTTTAGATATTGTTAAACATGATAAAGAAATCAATACTTCTCAAATAATTAAAGACACAAAAGAAGTTATGTCCTCAATGAGGACAGGGATAGATAGTATTTGTAAAATTAGTAATAATTTACGAACTTTCTCCCGTCCTGATAACTCTCATCAAGAATATTTAGATATTCACGAATGTATTGATAGTACTTTGATGATTCTCAAGCATAGAATGAAAGCTAATCGTAAACGCTCATATATTGAAATAATTAGGAAATATGGTTCCCTACCATACATTGCATGTTATCCAGGTCAGATAAATCAAGTTTTTCTCAATATTATTTCCAACGCAATTGAGGCTTTTGAACAATCTGGCGAACAATCAAAATTAATGTTGGATAGTCAGGAGAAAAATACAATTACCATTACTACTGGACTCAATGATTCTGTTACCTGTGTAAGCATTTCTATTGAAGATAATGGACCAGGGATTTCACCAAAAAACAAAGATAAAATTTTTGAACAATTTTTTACCACCAAAACACTAGGTCAAGCAAGTGGACTAGGATTATCTATCTCTAAGCAAGTCATAGAATATATGCATGAAGGCAAACTCATCTGTAATTCAGAAGTTGGTAAAGGAACAGAATTTATCATTGAAATTCCGATTCGATAATTGTTTCAATATGAATAAAAATACAGTTCCTCTGTACCTAGGATGCTAGATTAAAGATTAAAATAGGGAAGAGGAAAAAATAGAAAAAATAAAATTATTTTTCAACTTTTATCAAAAAAAAGTACATCAAATGAAAACTTTACATTACAATATTTGCCTGGGAATATTAACCTTACTATTAGTTACAGCTGCTGTTCCCACATTGGCACATAAGGTAGATTCTCCAGATAATTTGACATCTATAAATAAATCCCAAAAGAATTCCCAAAAGAATTCCCAAAATTTACTAGCAGAAGGCAAAAATTTGTTTCAATCGGGACGTTTTGCAGAAGCAGCGAAATTTTGGGAACAAGCAAGTTGGGAATTTAAAAAGCAAGGGGATGTGATTAATCAAGCTTGGAGTCTTAATTATTTATCCTTAGCCTATCAAAACTTGGGTGAGTGGAGGAAAGCTGAAGATGCAATCACAACCAGTCTCAATCTCTTACAACAAAAAAAGGGAAATGCCGCAAGTTTGGCTGTAGCTTTTAATACTCAAGGTGGTTTAAAACTTGCCATGGGACAAGCAGAAGCAGCCCTAAAAGCCTGGGAAAATGCAGAAAAAGCCTATAGTGCTGCTAAGGATGAAGAAGGTAAAATAGGTAGCCAAATTAACCAAGCACAAGCATTGCAAACCTTGGGATTATACAGGCGATCGCAAAAGTTGTTAGGGAGCATCAAGGAAAAGTTGGAACATCAGGATAATTCCTTGGTTAAAGTCAAAGCATTACAGAGTTTGGGAGAAGCTTTACAAATAATAGGAGATTTAGAACAATCCCAAGAGGTTTTAAAGCAAAGTTTGACAATTAGTCAAAAGCTAAATTTAGCTACAGACAGCAGCAATATTCTGTTTAGTTTAGGAAATACCTCCAGGAAATTAAAGCAAACAGAAGCAGCTTTAGGTTACTATCAACAAGCAGCTAAGAGTACTACTCATCCCAGTTTACGCACCCAAGCCCAGTTAAATCAACTCAGCTTGTATGTAGAAACTTCCCAGTGGGAGCAAGCAAAGTCCGCCTTAGCACCAATTAAATCCCAACTTGTCAGTCTTCCTCCCAGTCGCACATCCATTTACGCAGCCGTTAACTTTGCTTCTAGCCTATCTCGGTTAGCCAAACAGGAGAACTCCCATTTATACCAAGACGCATCTCAAATTTTAGCACGTGGGGTACAGCAAGCAGAAAATTTGGGGGATATGCGAGCCAAAGCATATGCTCTGTCAGAATTAGGGAAATTGTATTATCAAACACAGCAATTCTCAGAATCTTTACAAATTTCCCGACAAGCCCTACAAATTGCTCAAAGCATTAACGCCTCAGATATAGCTTACCAGGCAGCTTGGCAAGTTGGACGTATTCTCAAAATCAAAGAAGATTCCCCAGGTGCGATCGCTGCTTATGATTCCGCTGTCAAAACTCTGACAATTCTACGTAATGACTTGGTAGCAACTAGTAAAGATGCCCAATTTTCCTTTCAGGAGAGTGTAGAACCTGTTTATCGGGAATTTGTCGAGTTACTATTGTCTCCCAGCCCAGAGGAGATTTCTCAGGCAAACTTAAAACTAGCACGGGAAACCATTGAAGGATTACAACTGGCAGAATTAGACAACTTCTTTAAAGAAGCCTGTTTAACCGCTACACCCCAGCAAATTGACAAAATCGATTCCACCGCAGCAGTTATCTATCCCATTATTTTATCAAATCGCTTAGAAGTAATTCTCTCGGTTCCCGGAAAACCCCTGAGAAACTACAAAACTGAAATATCAGAGGCTGAGGTTGAGCAGACAATCAAAAAAATGCGACGATACCTGAATCCGGCTTTATCCAAGCAAACAGGTTTGCGTCTTTCTCAACAAGTATATGATTGGTTAATTCGTCCTGCGGAAGCTGAACTAGCTAATAGTGGTGTAAAAACATTAGCATTTGTTCTCGATGGTTCCCTGCGTAATGTGCCCATGGCTGCCTTATATGATGGTAAACAATACTTAGTTGAGAAATATGGCATTGCTCTCTCACCAGGAATGCAATTATTAAAAGCGCGGACTCTCCAAGGAAACAATCTGCAAGTGATTACCGCTGCATTAAGTGAAGCCCGTCAAGGTTTTAAAGCCCTACCAGCAGTCAAACAAGAAGTCAAAGAAATTGCAGCCCAAGTTTCTTCCAAACTGCTTTTAAATGAAACATTTACCAATAGCAACCTCAAAGATAGTATCAAAACAAAGGAAGTTTCTGTCCTACATCTTGCTACTCACGGTCAATTTAGTAGCAATTCCGAAGATACTTTTATACTCACTTGGGACAACAAGGTAAAGGTTAAAGAACTAGATGAATTATTCACTGTGAAAAATCTTTCCGAATCTACCCCAGTAGAATTACTAGTCCTCAGTGCTTGTCAAACTGCCAAAGGAGACAATAGAGCAATCTTAGGACTAGCAGGAGTAGCAGTTCGTTCCGGTGCCCGCAGTACCTTAGGTACATTATGGGCAGTAAAAGATGAGTCCACAGCTAAATTTATGGTCGAGTTTTATAAACAACTGAGAAAACCCGGAATCACCAAAGCCGAAGCATTAAGAAATACCCAAATTGCCTTTTTACAAAATGGTGATTTTCAACACCCATTTTATTGGTCAGCTTTTGTATTAATTGGCAATTGGATTTAACTATTAACTCTCAAGAAACAGTCTTAACAGGGAATAGGGAATAGGGAATAGGGAACAGGAAAATCTTAACAGGGTAGAGGAAGTGTAATCGCACCCCTTAACTCGTTTCCAGGCTGAGCCTGGAAACGCATTCTAAGAGGCTCTGCCTCAAGAGTTAATGGGAGCCAGAGTCTCCCTAAAATACATTACAAGGTAAAACCTTGTAACGAGAGAACAACAGTTAACTCGTTTCTGGGCTGCTGCCTGGAAACACATTCTAAGAGGCTCTGCCTCCCTAAAATACATTACAAGGTAAAACTTTGTAACGAGAGTCTACAAAGGTGTACAGAGTTCATAAAGGCTACTTACAAATATCTTGACTATATTTAAAGCTTTAGGATATTATTATTTATATAATGTAAATTATTTTTGTTCATATATATTTTTATACTTTCAACCCAAAAACTGCAACTAAATATACACAATAAATATAAATAGTTAATCTTGCTTATTGTATATTCCCCAAAATGAGGAAACTTCATAAAAATATAAGCATATTTTTTGTGTATATCTACATATAAAATTGGTTCATTGATAATATGGGGGCTAACCTTGGAGAAGATGCTATCGCCCGTGAATTATGCAAGTATGTCAAAATCCCAATTGTTCTAATCCCTTCAATTCTGACAGTAATAAATTTTGCATTAGTTGCGGACACAGCAAATTTGGCATCTTGCTGAGAAGCCGCTATCGCGTATTGAAATTAATTGGCGAAGGCGGATTTAGTAGAACATATTTAGCAGAAGATGTAGATAGACTAGATGCTCCCTGTGTAATTAAACAATTCTTCCCCCAAGTAGAGGGAACGGGAGCGAGAATGAAAGCAGCGGAATTATTTAAAGAAGAGGCTTTTCGTCTATATGATTTAGGAGAGAATCACTTACAAATTCCCCGATTGCTAGCTTACTTTCAACAAGGTTCTAGCCTCTATCTAGTGCAAGAATTTATTCCCGGAGAAACATTATTTAAAGAACTGCGATATAAATCTTTTACAGAAGCAGAAATTTGGCAAATATTAGCAGATTTATTACCAGTTTTAGATTTTATTCACTCCAGAAACGTCATTCATCGGGATATCAAACCAGAAAATATTATTCGCCGTCAAAGCGATAATCAACTGGTATTAATTGACTTTGGTGGAGCCAAACAAGTCACCCAAACTAGTTTAGCCAGACAAGCAACAGCAATATATACAATTGGTTATGCCCCCAGCGAACAAATGGCTGGATTTGCCTGTCAAGCCAGCGATTTATATGCTTTAGGTGTAACTTGCGTGCGGCTATTAACTCAATGTTTACCCTTACAAGATCCCTACGGACAAATTCAGGATCGTCTTTATGATGCCATGAATGGCGAGTGGTTGTGGCGAGAACGTTTACAAGAAAAAGGAGTGAGTGTCAGCGAAGGTTTGGGGAAAATACTGGATAAATTACTCAAACATTTAGCCAAAGAAAGATATCAATCAGCAGCAGAAGCATTGCGAGATTTACAAGCATTAAATCTGGAAAAAATAACCGTTGCACCCACAATTGTTAATCTTCCCCAACCAGAATTATCTCCGTCAAAAAATACAGTTGTTACCATTACCCAACAACAATCACCCCCCCTAGCACAAACAGCTGTATCTACAAAATCCACGGTGCAAACTTGCGAATTTATCCAAACCTTTGATTTTGAGATTGTCACCGTAGATGCACTAGGGAAAGAAACCAGTCGTAAACCCGGAAGTGCCAAATTCTTTGCAGAAGACTTGGGTAATAAACTCAATTTAGAAATGGTATTACTTCCTCAGGGAACATTCATTATGGGTTCCCCCCCAGGAGAAGGAGACGCTGACGAACGTCCACAACATCAAGTATCCATAGAATCCTTTTTTATGGGAAAATATCCCATAACTCAGGCACAATGGCGATCTGTGGCAGCCTTACCTAGAATTAAACAAACCTTAAATCCCAACCCCTCTAAATTTAAAGGTGCAAATCGACCAGTAGAAAATATATCTTGGTATGAAGCAGTAGAATTTTGTGCCAGACTGCGGGAAAAAACAGGACGACAGTATCGTTTACCCAGCGAAGCCGAATGGGAATATGCTTGTCGTGCAGGAACTACTACCCCTTTCCACTTTGGCGACACCATTACCAGTGAATTAGCAAATTGTAACCCTGGGAATGGAAATCACAGGGAAATACGCAAAGGAACCAAAACCGTGGGCACTTCCAGCCTAGCTAACGCCTTTGGATTATATGATATGCATGGGCAAGTTTGGGAATGGTGTGCCGATTCTTGGCATCCAAATTATCAAAATGCACCCACTGATGGAAGTGCGTGGGAAAGCGGTGGAGATGCCCATCGCCGGGTGCTGCGCGGTGGTTCTTGGAGTTTTAGCCCCCAAATGTGTCGTAGCGCCAGCCGTAGCTGGAATGAAGCCGTAGGAGGACTGAGGATTTGTGGCTTTCGGGTTGTGGCGACTTTCTTCGACTGGAATTCTGTAGGGGCACGGCATCCATAATCTCTCGGTTTCTAGAGTAATTTTGCTGACGCCGTGCCCCTACATTGGTGACGGCGTGCCCGTGTGACGCCGTGCCCCTTGGGGATAATTTATTTTTTGGATTCCCTTGCACTCAGTATTAGGTTACACCATTTTTAGATCCGCATACTCTGCTAATAAATCATCAGCCGAAAGCGTGTCTCCTTCAGCTTGGGGAGTCCATAGCACTTCAATCGCCAACAGGTTATCCCCGGAAATGCTACCAATTTGCCGTAATGCTTGGCGTAAGTCATCGGTATTGTTAATCTGGGAAATCTCAAACTTACCCAGAGTAGCCGCCAATAAGGTAACAATAATATATTCTCCCGGACCTTGAGTAATTAAATCTGTGGGATTATCAGTTTTATCTCCAGGTAAAGCATCTTTAGCCAAAACTGCTTTTAGTTGGTTGTTAACATTAGTCAGAGTCTCTTCCGTAAATTTACTGCGTTCTGCCAATGCTAAACGATTAAATTCCCCTTCCGCAGCATTTAAACGGGCTTGCTTGGTACCGCCACCTGCATATACCCAGTATTCTGGATGGCGAAGCAAAGCCAAACTAGTTTCTTGTAAAACTTCTGCCCTTCCTTGGGGAGAGTTGGTATCAGCAGTTTCCGCAATCTTATTTAGTTCGGATTGCAAACTGCGAGCATCGGCTAATAAACCTACCTGCAAACGAGTCACAGATACAGGAGGGTTGCTGCTATAACCTACTTCCTCACCTCCACCGCTAGCAACTCGCCGAAAAGTTTGCGTCAGGAAATTAGCGATGGCAATAAAGATTAAAATACTCAGTAAACCGCCAAAACCACCCCCAAAACCGAAGAAAGGCAATAGGAAAGGAAAGCCAAACCCACCACCGGGATAAGGGGCATAATAGCCACCAGGGGCACGGGTACGGGGTGCATAGGTGCGACTAGATGGCACCCTAAAGGAACCAGCACCAATCCGTCCTCCACTGCGGACAGCTAAGGCTCCACGGGCATATCCAAGTGTTAATAGACACACAAGGCAGAGGAGAGATACATATTTTAAAAGTAGTTTAATTGTCTGTTGGATTTTGTTACGCATAGTTACAGTTGCTTGCCAAATGTCATTGATTATGATTTTTCCTATCGTGGTTAAACTTTTGTTCTCGATATCTTCAATGTACCGTGTCTTATCGTTTATATGCAGAAAACATGGTGAGAATTTCTAGAAAAGATAACCGTACTCCCACTAGCCTCAAGCTTCCCTAGAGACTGACAATTAAAAATCTACTAAAATTCATGCCAAATTGGCGACCTAATGGCAGCTTTTTGATGTAGTTTAAATAAAAAGTTCCCAGCCACTCGACTTTGTCCATTTTTTAGGAATGGTAACTAATAAGTCAGCGTTAGCGATAGCTTGCGCTGAAACCTTTGTCGGACTCTAGTTTGAATTTTTGAATGTCACCATCAACCAGTGATACTAATAAATATTCTACCAAAAAGCTAGGCTTTTTGCCCTGCATTTAAGAACCAAGTTCTTAATTTTGGATAAAGTCGAGTAGCCAATAACAATTTTCTAAATATTAAGTCTACACATTGTTTTTAGTAGCTTTTTAGACTCTTTTGTCTACTTACTCTGAGTCACTGATTGTCTCTCCCTGAGGGTAGCAAGGGGTAGTGCTACTAAAAACCTTTGTCAATCTGTAGTCAGATTTTAAGCAAACTCTATCAAAGAGATAAAACAGCGATTTGAGCTTAAAATCGCTAGTTTTTCTCATGGCAATTTCACAAAACTACTTTACAATTCCATGACATCAGAGACACTATTTTTACAACCGATTATCCCTAACCCTGGCGATCCTAACTTTGCTAAGGCTACAGGAAGTGCTACTTTTGAGAACTACAGCCAAACTCCTTCAGGGAGTTTAACTGCTGCTGAAGTAGATGTTTTAGTCAAGGGGGGTGTAGCGAGTGCGATCGCAGATGCTCAAGCCACTTTTTTTAATGACCCCACATTTACCTCTTTGTTCACCAGCAGTAGTGGTGTTGGTGAGGAAGGGGTTTTTGAAGTAACATCTAGCAGTGAAACTCAAGTCATTGCCAGTTTTTCAGTTGCAGCAAAGCAAACCTTTTCTTTTGATTTCTTCGCAAATTTAGGACTGAAAGCCAAAGAAATTGAAGATCCTAACCGGGAATATTCTCACGCAGAATCACGAACTGCTTTCCTCATTTTAGATACCTCAGATATCAGTGATGTTACTGTATATGACTATTTTGGTTTCTTCGGTGATTTAATCTCCTCTAAACAACTAGGAGATGTGGATGTTGGTTCTAGCGACAACATCAAAATGGATTTTCAGGAAACTGCTGATATTGATGGTAACAATTACATAGACTCGGTTACGGGTACAGCCACCGGAACTTATCAGCGTACCTTTACTGAAGATACCCGCCTGAGCTTAGTACAAATTAATACTAGTGCCATCCATTTGCTGGGAGACACTTTTATCGGCACCCTGGGTAAAGATGTTACCTATGGCAGCATTTGGGACGATAAGCTGTATGGAACCGAATATGCAGACAAAATTTATGTCAGCACGGGCAACGATATTGTCTCTGGTAGATATGGAGATGATGTCATAGAAGGGGGACGAGGTGACGATCAACTATATGGAGATGGTGGCAAGGATAAGATCCATGGTGGTTTTGGTGACGACACCATTTATGGAGGAGAGGATGCAGATTATATCCACGGTGGAGATGGTAATGATGTTCTGTATGGTGGTACAAACAAGGATATTATCAATTGGGGTGATGATGATGATTGGCTAGACGACGATTGGGATGATTGGGGAGACGATGATGACGATAACATCTTAAGGATGGGGCGTCGCAATGATGTTATCATAGGGGGTAAAGGTTATGACACCTTTGTTTTGCGACCCCAAGATTTACCACGTGGTGAATATGACGCGATTCAGGACTTCACAATCGGTGAGGATAAGGTTGAATTCCGGGGTTGGGGCAATATTAATGCCTCCTACTGGTTTAGTCAGGTAGTTTCTCAAGGGTGGTTTGCTAATACCCAGGAGGGTGCGCTTTTAACTACCAAAACTGGCGGACAAATTCTTTTTGAAGGACTTGATGTCAGCAGTTTCAGCGGTAATGAATTTACCTTCGTTTAAGGTAATATCTTTCTTGCACCATTCTCAACAAAATCTGAGAAACCGGGTTTATTGCAATTAGCTAAACCTGAAAACTCTGATTTTTCGTTCATAAACCCGGTTTCTGACACTGGTTCAAGTCCAGTAGGGTGCGTTACCTTGTCACTAACGCACCCTTGTATGTTACAAGAGGTAGAATCCACAGCTATTCTACAGTCAGCAGTAATGAGTGAGATTATCCCACCGCTTTCTCGGTAACAACAAGTTCACCACCGGAAACTTCAGGGGACAACCGCTTCACCCCTTGCTTGACAAACCCTTGGAGAAATGCGATCTGTTGATTTTGTTGGAAGACGGTTTGCAAGACTTGCCGTAATTTCTCCCTATTCAACCCCTTTCCAGAATCTGTGGCTACTTCCTGGTGTTGGAAATACTCAATTAAACTCAAACCTGCTAACCGGGTAAGATAAGCAGCACTTAATCCTTCTGCAACACCACCAGCCACAAAAGTAACAGCATTAGTTTTTAGTACAGCGCTAATTGCCTTGGTGGAAAGTTCTACTAAACCCAGTTTTAGCATCAAACCTCCCATTTCTCCAGCTACGGTTTTACCTTGTTCCAGGGAGAATTTCTGCTGATAAATACCACCCAAATCCACCACCATTTGGGCATTAATTGCCGCTGTTGCCAATAAATCTAATGCTGGTATGGGGTTAGCAAAGGCAGCAGTAGCAGCTATCCACTGGTATTGTTCTATTATAGGTTGGGCGCGATCGCGTCTAATACCATTGAGCATATTTTTGGCATCGGCTTTCAACCCATAGGCTTTTCTCATGGTAGTTGCCCATACCAGTTGTTGTCCTTGGTTTGCCAAAATTTCTCCCAGTTGTAGTGTTAACTGCTGGATATCTGGTGCGGGTTGTTCCATCCACTCTTGTACGGAACCATCATCGTTGTGCTTGCGAACTTTGATGGGGAGGGGAGACACCGCAGTTGCTACTACATATCCCGGTAGTCGCTGTTTTAAGGATAACAAGATGCTAGCACGTTCATCTGGTACATACTGGTCTTGTTTATTAAAAACCAGCATTGTGCGTTGATTGGCTGCTTTTAGCTGCTGTATGGTTTGAAATTCTGTGTCAGTTAAATCGCCATTGGTGAGGAAAAGGACAAAATCCGCAGCATTGGCTTGGGCTAAAGCTTGGGCATCAGATTTTGCATCTGCTTGAGTCCATAAAGCTGATGTTTCCTGAAAATGGACTTTTTGCTGCCAATTAGCCTCTAAAACTTGAATTAGGGAAGTTTTACCTACAGATTTCCCCCCGGTGACAGCTAGATGAATTTCTGTCCTGTCTAATTCTAAGGGCAATTGGGCAAGTTGTTCTCGCAAAGAGGTTACATCTGTTTCTTGTGCCAATTGGTTAACTACAGTTTCAGCTTTGGCGATCGCATTTTCCACTGTTTGGCGATCCACAGGGATAGTATCTAGGAGTTGGGAGTTGTCTTTGGGACGATTTGAGGTGAAAAACCACAAACCCCCACCAATAACTAACAAACTCAATAAACTGAATTCTCCCATCTGGTCTAGGGAATCCTGCCAGCTTTGTAGCATCCACAGGGCAAATGATAGTCCCAATCCGCCAACTAAAATTGGTCGTTGTAGTTTCACAACTATAATTCTCCGCGCTATGAAGGATGGTTTTTACTAAAAGAATAGATCAAATTCCTTTTTAGTAAGTCGGTGCTAATATTTCAAATTATGTTAAGAAGTTTAAATGTAGGGTGTCCTGTCGCGTAGCGCAACGCACCATCAACAATTTAAGGTGTGGTACCCCTGAGAGTACGACACCCTACATCTATAGCGGTTTTCAGTTGAGTTCAATACACGAGGGAACCTCACCCCGTCCTTTGGACACCCCTCTCCTACCCTACGGGAAGCCACTCCGTGTCTATAGTAAGGAGAGGGGAAGGGGGTGAGGTTCATCTGTATTCTATCAAGCGTGAAAAGTGCTATATTACCAATTACCTATTACCAATTACCAATTACCTATTACCAAATTCCTAGCCCCTTGTGGGAAGTAATAAAACAAAGCCCTGGAACCTTTTGGAGTTACAGGGCTTTGTTTTAGATTTGGTGGCGGGAAGTGGATTTGAACCACTGACCTTCGGGTTATGAGCCCGACGAGCTACCAGGCTGCTCTATCCCGCGTCGTTTCTCTTCTTTTATTAATATAACCATAGATTTAGAAATTTGGCAACTACAAAAGCGATAATTCTCCAATAACCTCTAAACGAGTATATTTACCTACGTCCATAAACTTCTCTCCGAGGGCTTCACTGGTGCTGGGAGTAATCCACCCCAACTGTTGCAGAATGTGAATGGCTGCGGCGTATTTTGCCCGTTTTGCCCCATCCATGACTTTAATGGCTAATCCCATACCTTCACCGAGTCTACCGATACACTGCACCCCTTCAGCACCGGCTTTACTTACCAACTCTCCTGGGGTTAAAGTCATCAGTTCCGTATCAAATTCCCCTTCCCCTGCTACCATAGTGGGATGATGGGTCATTGCCCGCACAATACGCTCCATATCTAAATTACTACGGGATGCTAGTTGAGCGTATAGGGATGCCATTTGAGCAAGTTGCATCAAATATGTGGGTGCGCCACAATCGTCGTGAACGCTGATAAACTCCTCCGATGGCATACGCAGCAATTCTGCTACTTTACTTAAAATTAGCTGCTGTACGGGGTGCTTGCGCTGTAAATAATTATTTAATGACCAATTACGCTGCTGACAAACCGCTAACATCCCAGCATGTTTTCCAGAACAATTGTATTCCAAGGGACTATTTTTTCCTTGGGGTATGGGACACTGGAGTGCAGAAGGGTCAATATCAGCTCGCCAGAGGATATTAAATGCCTGTCGTACCTGTTCAATGGCACCTTTATGGGAACTGGTAATAATCGCTAAATCGCGATCACTGAGGTTATAGACCTCTAGTGTTCCCGTGCTTGTGACTGCTAGTGCTTGAAATGGCTTCAGTGCTGAACGTATAAATGTTGCTGTTTCCGCGTTACCAGCTACTGACAACACTCTTCCTCGTTCGTCACAAACCACAGCTTGGACTGTATGCCTTGATTCAATAATACCTTCCCGCAGTAACCTAACTTCTAGGGCAGCGGCTTGAGTTCGTTTTCCCATTGTCATGGGTGAAATTTTACCATTATTTATGAGTTTTGATTATAAGTTCGTTTTATTACTAATAATTTTTAGCCCAGAACTGTTGTGCTTGAGCTTCAATTATGCGTTTTTGTGCGAACTCTATACTAGTCTTGACATTGGCAGTTCGCTAGTTATTCACCCTAGAACTGATTATATGTTTAGACTAAGTGCCAAACTATCGTACCAGCAACTAATAACCCAGCCAAGCCAGCGAAGGAAATTTGTAACCTTTTGATAATTGGTTGGATTTGGTAGGTGACAATTAAGCGATCGCGTGCTAGCAATTGTTCTGGTTTTGTCCAAGTTTGACCATCGTACCAGCCGGACTCTTCGTAGAAGATTACCGGACTCGATAGGCGATCGCGTATATAATTCCAGCCCAAATATAGCCGCAGTAGCACCAGTAGGACTCCCAAACTTGCTCCTGCTAAACTACAAAGGATAAAATGAGCTATCTGCTTTTGGGGAGGGAAACTGGCTGCTGCCACTGGTGCTGCTATAATCCAAGATAAACCAACAATCCAAGCTATTGTGGTGAGATACCTACGCCATGGTAAGGTGCAGTCTCGAAATAGCCACGAAGATTTTAATTCTTCATACTCATTTAAGGGTTGTTGTTCTGCGGGAACTGGGCAATTGGAGACTGAGGATTCGATCATGTTGGTTAACTCCCACCTGTATCGGATGTTTCCCACTCTATATGTTCAGCATGACCCCAAAAAGCTTCTAAATTATAAAATTCCCTTTCTCTGGGTGTCATAATGTGAACGATTACATCCCCGTAATCTTCTACTATCCAAGTTCCTTCAGCTTTTCCTTCTGTACGTAAGGGAAAGCGTTGACAATCGGTTTTGGCTTTATCTTCGATTGCATCCGCGATCGCCTTTACCTGTACCCGCGAATAGCCAGTGGCAATCACAAAGTAATCTGCCAGGTAAGATACATCTGCTACCTTTAATAATAGAATATCACCTGCTTTGCGATCGGATGCGGCAGCGGCAATAGTTAAAGATAATTTTTCACTGTTTTCATCAGTATTAACCGCATTTGCTAGTGGGACAGATTCTAATTGGAAATTTCCTTGGAAGTAATCAGACATTAAACCTCAGTTACTGGTTGTTTGTATTAACTATGTTTTCTACTATTGTAAATTGGTGCATCTTTATTCTTTGAATAGTAACAAATAAACTTATGTTTATGGAGTTGACTAAAAAAGGATAAGGTTAAAATAACAAGAGGATTTATCCGTGGGTTGAATTGCTTAAGTAGGTGGGTACAAATAAAGCGAACGCTTTTAGGGTGGTCATTTGTCGTTTGTCATACCCTGCGGGTATGCCGTAAGGCATTGTCGTAGACTAGCCGCTAACGCGTCTATGTCATTGGTAAAGGTTTGAGGATTATTTACGTTTCGTAATATAGTTGTGTTTATTTCCACCTACTTGCTTACACATTTAATTTGTGAGTATGCACAAAAGGGGAGAAAGTTATTTTCGTGAACTAGACAATATGGGAATTTTGATTTATTCTTCATCCTTTAAGTGACTGAATTAGAGGCTGGGATTGCTTTTGATTTTTGCAAGAACCAATTGCGGGTAGCGATGGTGCGGGGATGAATCATACAATTATTGTCTACCAAGAATTTTAGGGAATAGTCGCACACTTGCCATACAGCCTTTTGCAAATTTTCACGACTGATTTGTCGTAATGTTTGTAATTGAGCCGTATTGCCCCTACCTGGTTCTAAACTATCTGCTATAAATACAATACAGCACAATGGACTCATGCCCGGTCTACCTAAAGTGTGATTGGCGATCGCTTGTAATACTTCTTCATCTTTGATGCCAAATTTGTCTCTAGCGATAATTGCACTCACGTCAGCGTGTAACAGATGGGGAGTGGTTGACATCACTTCATCTATTTCTAACCCATCTGCCATTGCCATGTGTAAGAGTTTTTGCGGCTGAAAATACTTAGCCAAATCATGCATTAAAGCTGCTTGTGCTGCTTTTTGACGTTCTAAGCCATAAAATAAAGCCAGATCGATTGCCATCTGTTCAACTCTGAGAATATGGTTAATTCTAGGGGTTGTGACATTTTCTGCTAACCAGGCTAGAACTTGTTCGCGCATAATCGCAATAGATTCAAATTGAAGTTTGTTTGCCATTTAGGAGAGAGTACCCTTCAACTCCTAATCGTATTTTAGCGGATAGTCTTGGTACCTCCTCCCGAAACAGTCTTAATAGGGAATAGGGAATAGGGAATAGGGAATAGGGAATAGGGAGGTTTAATAATGGGTGAATGGGTGACTTCCTCCTTATGGGGTATCACACATCTTGGATCTGGGCTAAAAAGCGAGGCAGCGCGTTGCTTTGACTAGAGATTCCGCATTTATTTGTCAAAAAAAAGTTGCGGCAATATTGAGGAAATGGTAGCGTCAGAGACTGTTATTGGAGATGAACGGAATTTGTGAAAATGAAGCGTTCGCTATCATTTGTTACTTTTTGCTCAACATTGATCTCATGGTTTGCATCCTACTCTGTAATTGCTGCACCACCTAGAAACCCTGACAAAACAGTAAATTGTGATGTCTTGGTTGTGGGTGGGGGACTATCTGGAGTTGCTACGGCATACGAAGCTTTACTTGCTGGTGGTAGAGTTTGTATTACGGAAATTACTGATTGGTTGGGAGGACAAATTTCTGCTCAAGGAACTTCTGCTTTAGATGAACGACCGACTCAGCGTCGCAAGTTATACTATTCTCGCGGCTACCTGGAATTAAGAAGGCGCATCAAACGGAAGTATAGAGAACTGAACCCCGGTGATTGCTGGGTAAGTGAGTCTTGTTTTTTACCTGTTGATGGGCATAAAATCTTGAGGAAGATGCTCAAAAGTGCCGCTAAGAAAGGTAAAGGCAAGTTGCAATGGTTCCCGAATACGGTAATTAAAGAGTTAGATATTAGTAGCGATGGCAAAATTATTAATAGTGCGATCGCTATTCAACACCAACCAGCAAAAGGTGCAGCTAAACTCAATACTTTCCGCTTATCTCAAAGCATTGAAGATGCTTACAGTTACGAAAATTCCTCACGTTTTAACAAAACTATTATCCGCTTTGTTTCCCAGGGAAACAATAAAGGTAATGCTCCCAACTGGTATGTTGTAGACACCAGCGAAACAGGAGAAATTATCGGCTTGGCTGATGTCCCCTATCGTTTGGGTATTGATGGACGTTCTTACTTAGAACCTTCTTCTTCTAGTAGTCAAAATGACCCTTACTGTACCCAAGGTTTTACTTATACTTTTGCTATGGAGGCAACTAAGGAACGCCAAAGCCACAAAGAACCGCCATATTATCAGCGGTACTCTCCATATTTTAGCTACGAACTCAAGCGCTTGGCAAGTTTTCCTTTGGTGTTCACCTACCGTCGCATTTGGAGTCCCCGTAAAGGGAAACGGATGAAATTTGGCGGGATTAATTTTACTTCTCCCACCCCAGGGGATATTTCGATGCAAAACTGGACTTGGGGTAATGACTATCGTCCGGGAAACCCCCAAGATAACCTAATTTACACTCGCCAGCAACTGCAAGCTAGCGGACAATTACAACCAGGTGGTTGGATGGGGGGACTGCGCACAGAAACCCTACGTAAAGGTGAGGAAAATGCCCTTAGTTATTTTTACTGGCTGGTAGCTGGAACAACAGATTCCCAATTGGGAGATGGTGTCAAGGAAGTCCACCCCAATCACCGTTTTCTCTCAGGGTTCGATTCTCCCATGGGTACGGCACATGGCTTGTCTAAATATCCTTATATGCGGGAAGGAAGACGAATTATTGGACGTCCTAGTTGGGGACAGCCCGGAGGCTTTACAATTTGGGAAATCGATATTTCTCGTCGCAACTACGATGATGAATATTACCGCAATACCCTGCCCGAAAGGGAGTATCGCCGGTTAAAAGGGGCACTGGCAGGATTAGAAGCAGTATCGGTAATTTCGGGTGATAAATCCCCAGAAGATACGGCAAGACGTACTCGTTCTACTATTTTTCCTGATGCTGTTGGTATCGGTCACTACGCCATTGACTTCCATCCTTGTATGACTAACAGTCCCCCAGAAGCACCAGGTAACACTGAACGGGAAGGAGAAAGACGGGGTGCGGGACAAGCTTATCCCTTCCAAATTGCCCTTAGAGCCATGATTCCCCAGAAAATAGATAATCTATTGGTAGGGGGTAAAAGCATCGCCACTAGCCACATTGCAGCTGCCGCATATCGCGTACATTCTTTTGAATGGTCTGCTGGTGCTGCTGCGGGAACCACAGCAATGTTTGCCCTTGATAATAATATTGCTCCTTACCAACTGGTGGATGAATTGCCTAAAATTGAACCCCAGTTGATTGCCCTACAGCGTTTGTTAGATAAAAATAACAATCCTACTGCTTTCCCTGATACATCCATTTTCAACGAAAAATGGGATGATTGGCGTTGATTTACAAGCCCCTTCGGGACGGGAGGAGGCAAGAGGGAACTCTTAACAGACAAAATTCCTTGTATGTCGTAGAAGGTTGAAACCCCACCCCTTGTGGGTGGCTTATTTTTCTGTTGCCTGTTGCCCATTCCCTGTTCCCTTTCACAGCCATTTTCAGGCAAATAGACCATAGAGACGTAAAATTTTACGTCTCTACAAGGGTTTAGATTTGTGACATCCTCCCCACCGCAAGGTGGATGGGGAATTGTGCAAAGCAGGGTAAGAAACTCGGTTTTTGGGAATTAGCGATTAAATCGTAGACGACGGGAACGCGAATTCTGTCGCAATTGTTGTAATTGCTGCTTTTGTGACTCAGTGAGGATATCTTCTACTTGCGAGCGGGTGGACTGCATGATTTGCCAAACTTCGGTTTTTTGGCTGTCACTCAGGTTGAGGGAACGGAAAGCTGCAAGATTATTTTGACTATTGGCAATAATGGTTTGGAACTTTTCTTTTTGTTGGGGGGTGAGAATTTGCTCAATTTCACCACGAGTATTTTGCCCAATTTCTGATATTTGAGCTTTTTGTGATTCTGTTAGTTCCAAACTTTGCAATGGCATCATTTCTAAGAATTGTGATTGCATTGCTGGGGATGAAGCAGGTGCTGTTTGTGCTGTGACCGTCAAAGGAACTGTAGTTAAACTCAAGGTGAGGATACCAGCTATTAGTGATAATTGTTTAAGTTTCATTTATGACCTCTTAGGTTGCTTGGTGAACTTGTGTTTATCCTATGAATTTATAGCCAAGAAACACATGAGGAGAAAGTCACAAATAACTAGGAAATAGATATATATCCGGTCATATATATAAAGTCATATCAACTTATGACTTTAGTCATGGGTTGATTTATGTTTATTTATTTGTTGATTATGATAAACATTAAGTCAATAAGCATGGAGAAACCGGGTTTATGAACGAAAATTAGGGTTTTGACAGGTCAATATTCCTAATAAACTGGAGAAACCGGGTTTATGAACGAAAATTAGGGTTTTGACAGGTC
>JAAUYD010295626.1_pt1 | contig 22069 bp, 19 predicted proteins | sample 7278101 | NCBI WGS metagenome assembly JAAUYD01 (sample SAMN14350128, study PRJNA611818) | marine sediment metagenome | isolation source: surface marine sediment (0.6m) | place: French Polynesia: Moorea | collected 2018-08
CGAAACCGGTAGCGATGGCTTGCCGTTCTAAATTGGCAAGGGTATTGGAGACAAGATAGTACCCTAGCAAACCTACCATTGCCAGAACGCCTAGCTGATACAAAATGGACCGCTTGCGCGGGTCGTACCAGAAAGCTGCATTGCTCGAAGGTGAATTCTGCAAAATGTCTGCGGTATCCTTCGTCAACATTTAAATTATTCTGAGAAGAAACCAAGGCGCCGCTGTCAGCGGCGCCTTTTGAAATTTCAGCTACTTGAACGGCGGAGCATACATGAGGCCACCGTCCGTCCACAGGGCATTCAAGCCTCGCTCGAGTTTCAGAGGTGTGTTGACACCGACATTTCGCTCAAAAACTTCCCCGTAATTGCCGACCTGCTTAATGATGTTGTAGGCCCACTTTTCATCCAGACCCAGTGCTTTGCCATTGCCGGGATTGACACCTAAAAATCTCTGGATCTTTGGGTCCTTGCTGTTTAGCATCTCATCAACATTTTTGGAAGTGATCCCGAGCTCCTCGGCGGCAATCATGGCCAGAACCGAAAAATTAACGATATCATACCACTGATCATCGCCGTGTCGAACCGCGGGAGCCAGGGGCTCCTTGGAAATTATTTCCGGCAAAATGACATAGTCATCAGGTTTGGGAGACACAGACCGGTGTGACGCCAGCTGGGATGCATCGGATGTCAGAACGTCGCAGCGCCCGGCAAAAAAGGCTTTATTAAGTTCTGGGGTGCTCTCGATGACAACCGGACTCATCGTCATGCCGTTGGCCCGGAAATAATCCGCCACATTAAGCTCGGTGGTGGTGCCCGGCAGAACACAAACGGTGGCACCATCGAGTTCTTTAGCACTTTTGACGCCCAGCTTCTTGGGGATCAAAAAGCCCTGGCCGTCATAATAATTAACCTGGGCAAAGTCCAAACCCAGTGCGGTTTCGCGACCCAATGTTTGGGTGCAGTTACGCGTCAAAACATCGATTTCACCGGACTGCAGGGCGGTAAAGCGGGTCTTGGCGGTCAAGGGAACAAACTTCAATTTATCCCCGGTACCAAATACCGCCACGGATATCGCCCGGGCAGTATCGACATCCAGGCCGCGCCACTCGCCTTTTTCATCTGGTTTGGAGAATCCGAACAAACCCTCATTTACCCCAACAGAAATAAAGCCTTTGGCCTTAACATCATCCATCGTTCCCGCCAAAGACAAACCGGTTGAAGTTAAAAATGCCACAACAACCAATACCGAAATAAGCTTGAATCGTTTCATCACTTTTCTCCTTTCTTTTGTTTTAGGTTCCGGTTACAAAAACATGAAAACCGTCAAGTTGTTGAATCGAATCGCCCCCTGTGCAAATGACCGCTACGATCATCGGCTATTATCCGCTAGTAATGCGTACTGGCAATAAAGGCAATGAATCTGCCTCATCAACTAAATGATTCCACAAACTCTAATCCTAATAACAGATAATTATTATCGTTGGCAAGAAAAATGTGTCGATGGACAAGCATCCCGACAGGCTTTGCATCATTCCCGATGAATTGTTGTCCATGCTCTAGTCTCTTTGCCCAATCAGTGCCGCCCCGATAGCCCCAATTATCTGAGCTTTGGGTGAAACAGTCACTTTCTCACCCATTTTTCTCTCCAAGGCTTTTACCACACCGATATTTTTCGCAACGCCGCCGGTCATCATGATCGGTGGCTTAAGTCCCAGCCGACTCGCCATGGCCACTACCCTGGCCGCGATGGATTCATGGATGCCGGCAATGATATTATAGCGTTTTTCTCCTTTAGCAATAAGGGATATGACCTCCGATTCAGCAAATACCGTGCAAAGGCTGCTAATTTTTGAAGGTCGATCTGAATTCAGAGAAAAATCACCGAAATCGTTGAGGTCGACCTCCAAGGCCCTTGCCATAACTTCCAGAAACCGGCCGGTTCCGGCAGCGCATTTATCATTCATGGCAAAATCCATCACACCGCCAGTTTTGGTTATCGCAATGGCTTTGCTATCTTGCCCACCAATATCAATGACGGATCGAATCGAGGGATCCAGGAAGTGAGCCCCCATCGCGTGGCACGTAATTTCAGTGACAGTCTTGTGAGCGCCGGCCACACTATTTCGGCCGTACCCGGTTGCGATGATCTTATCGACAGATGAAAATTCTAAACCGACATCCTTAATTACATTTTTCAGGACTTTCTCACCGGCGCTGCGGGCATTATAACCCGTTAGCATCAATTCCTGTGAAATCACCTTTCCATCTTGAATCATCACGGCCTTGGCTGTTATGGAGCCGACATCAATTCCAACTGTAACCATTTTTATTACCTCTTCTGAATTAGGATGTCTGAATGCTGGGAAGTCTATGAAAAATTTTCAGAAAAATCTTCGTGGTTTAGCCTCGAATCGCAGATCCTTATCCTTTTGAGCAAGTATTTTCTTTTTTCTTGACTTGAATACATTGTAGCTGTAATGTAGCTTTGATGCTATGTGTTTACAGTATCCTAAACGAACAATCAAGCCAATTAATTCCTAACCGAAATGAGGCCATACACCGTGCCACACGAAAAAATTAAAAATCACAATCAAATTTCCGACAATGACAACAAACCCAGCGCGGGGGCTCCCAACAGTAAGGTCAAGTTTGAGATATTCGGCGAAGAAATGCTTGAAAAGCGGGTCAAGGCGAGTGGAAACAGCGGCAGGGTGTATTTGCCACCGAATTGGGTCGGCCACAAAGTAAAAATTATTCGTACCGACTAAATTAGCAAAAAGGATTCACGAGTGGATACAGTTCGAATAAGAAAGTTAGATAAAAAGGACGCGGACGAAATTAGTCAAATATACGCGGCTATCACGAGAACAGCAGTGGATTCCGACTTCAAACGGGTAGTGGAAGACCATGCCCTGAGAAATGATGAAGCCTGCTTTGTTGCCGAACTCGAAGAAAAGGTCGTCGGTTTTATGATCAGCTATATTCTCACCGCCGGCTTCGGGATGACGAAAAGTGCCTGGATTGCTACTTTGGGCGTGGATCCAAATTTCATGGGAATGGGGATTGGGGCCAGTTTAGCTGATGAAATATTCAAATATTACAAAGCCCATGGGATTGACAATGTATATACCTCGGTTCGTTGGGATTCCACCGACATGCTGTCATTTTTTAAGACGCTCGGATTTGACCGCAGTAATTTTATTAATTTGAGAAAGATTATCGATTAATTGACCGATTATTCCGTGCTTATGCCAGCCCAAAATTGCCCCTAATTCTTGGCAGGGGGGCAAGGCATCGTTCTGCTGATAGACAAATCCGAAATTCGAAAAACCAGCTATTTCGAATTTCGGAGTTTCTATCGCCTCGCTGATTTCATCTCCAGTCCAAGAAGCATTGAAAGCTCGGTGCCGGACGTGGTTGATTGGTATCGCAATCATAGGTTAGCGGTTTCAATTAGGCCGGGTCCGGGTCCTTTTGTTTCTTGCCGCCGAAATATTTCATAAATTGTGCACGTTCATAAGCAGCCGGGTTACTGCTTTTTGCCTGGCTCATCTTTCCTCTAAAATCGGCTAGACTGGTGTAGCCTTTTCCGTCCATCCAATCTTGTAAGGTTTTAAGCATTTCGCTGATTCGACCTTTGCCGTTTTGGTAAAGGGTAGATGCTACCTGTACGGCATCAGCGCCGGCCAGCAGTTGTTTGATTAAAGCCTCTCCATCATGAACTCCGGTTGATGCAGCCAGGTCACATTTGACTCTTTCCGCCATGATGGCAATCCATCGCAGAGAGATGGATAGATCGGATGGTGAGCTGAAAATATTTGAATTTTTTACCTCGAATTTGTCGATATCAAAATCCGGGCTGAAAAATCGGTTGAACAAGACCAGCCCGGCGACACCGGTTTCGGAAAGTTTTTGGATCATGGGTCCCAGATTCGAAAAATAGTAGCTGATTTTCAAAGCAATGGGAAGGCTGACCGCTTTTTGGACCTGTTCAATCATTTGAAAATAGGCTTTTTCCTTCTCTTCGGTCGTCCGCTTAAAGTCAGACGGCAGGAAAAACATATTCAGTTCCAAGGCATCCGCGCCGGCCTTTTCCAACTGAGATGCAAAAGCGAGCCATTCGTGGGAATATACGCAGTTCACACTCGCGATGACGGGAATGGAAACATTTTTTTTGCTTTCGTTAATAAGGGTGGTGTATTTGTCTATATTGTCCTCTTTAATCTTGTAATCATAATAATCGAATTGGTCGAGATCATATCCCTTTGATTCAGCTTCCTTCAATACATCTTCATATTCGAATGCAATTTCTTCTTCGAAGATGGACTTTAATACCACAGCCCCTGCCCCGTTTTCTTCTATCTCTTTGATGCTTTTGGCTGAATTGGTTAAGCCTGAACTCCCGGCAATAACGGGATTCTTCAATTTCATCCCCAAATACTCAGTTGATAAATCCACCATTTAAAATCCTCCTTTATAAGTGATGTGCGGTCACCACTGCGCGAAGTTCTAAAGAGTGTTATTTTCTTCGATGCCTTAGTGACTAAATTTTAACAGTAAAGCGAATTTCTATGACCACAAAATTGGATTGCTACATACTATTCAGAAACCTGGGGTAATTACGCCGTATTTTTTTCCCCGAAAAAATAATATCATAATGCCGGACTGTCAATCAGTTAAAATATATCCTCAAAATCTAAGTTTTCAAATATTCCTGTACAATTCTGCCGCAAAGTGTTTTTCATGGCCGTCACATACTCAGGTCTGGTTTCATCCTTCCAGCGGGGATAACCACCGCGCCAAACATATTTTATCAACTCCTGAAACTGGTTCCGGTTAAAGCGGTAATCGCCGATTTGAATCTCACCGTCTTTGGCGGAGATGGCAACCATTATCTTCCGGGGCTGAGCATACTTTGCAAGTATCTCCAGGACGATTGACTGGGTTTGATAACCTTCGGGCTTCTGTCTGAACATTTCCTGCTGACTGGGAAATGGAAAGCGGCGGTATAATTCGCCGATAAAGCCGGTATAGTGAACGCCACGGATGGCTCCCATCAGATCTCCAATTTGACGCTGAGAATCAATCATCTGGATCATCCATTGGGTGTGATAGGACTCAAGCGCGGCGTTTTTGGATAGCTCAGTGACGTAGCTGCAAAATTTGTCGGCAAACAGGAAATACCGTTCTAAAAGCAGCATATCCGATTCAATGTTGAAAAAACCGAATGCAATGGTTCCATGGCTGAGGGATTCAAAAGCCAACGGCATGGGCTGTTCTCCTTGTTTTCCAGAAGTCAGATGTTAGAAATCAGAAGTCAGAAAACAGATCGAAAATCATGGGGAATAGAAAGGGCCATTAGCTGATAAATAAATGGGACTTTGCCTTTACCATCTGCCCACATACGATGCGTTATGTTCCCGGCCGTATACATTAGTTAATCCGCATTCCGAATTCCGACTTCCGCAGTCTATTTCAATCCGACGCTAAAGAAAAACGCCATTGACAGTGCATATCATCGGGATGAGGATCAGGTGGCGCAAACAAGCAGTCTACCTGAATAGCCTTATCGATTTGTCGGGCAAAACTGGTAAATTCGGCCCGATGCATTTCCTTGCAGGCATACTCATCCAGACCTCTCTTCGTTCTCGCCGCCTGGGTCGGGCAGGAAGGAACGCTGATGACCACCTCTTCAGAGGTTTGCTCTATTTTATAGCCAACGAGAATGCACCAGGGGAAAAATCTCAGGGCCCGGACAAAACCCTCCAGACCCACTTGCCGAATGTCGAACCGCTGCAATAAATCTTTGGCGGCCAATGCCGCGACTTTTCCCCATACCCGTTCATTCAGCAAATCGGCGGTGGCTTCATCGAATTGTTCGGTTGTATAAAGGTACCAAAATGCATCCACAACCCGGTAATGCCATAAAAGAAACTCGATATATTTACGCAAATCAGGGGTATCCATCTTTTCAAAGATGTCTAAATCCATTTGGGACCTCCGTTAGGGTTAAAGAATGCATGTTTAACACACCGTTTGGCACTAGACAAGCCATTGCATGAAAATCTCAAATTTCCTTCCAACGTTAAAAGCGAGTGATCTCAAAGAATGAACATGATTCACTGTCTGGACAAAATTCTTGTTTTTAATAACTGAATCGAGTTCATTCCAGAGATAATAAATGATTATTGCAGCTTGAAAATCTATAAAATAATAAATTAATAAAATAATAAATATTCATTAAATTATTTTTAGTTAGACCATCCGAGCAATCAGCTACTAAACTATGTTTAGTTAATTATTTCAGTTTGTTATTAATTTTCTATTGACTTGATTTTATTAATATTTTACAGAGAGATACAATGACTAAAATACGAAATGTATAGAATCTTGATTAAAATCTGAATTATATTCTCGAACCTATCGTGATGCCGATCCCTGATATTGTTTACCTACAACAAGAATGGGACAAGGAGAGAAAAAATGTCGGAACCTGCAAAAGCACTAAATAACAAGTCGACAAAGTTTGCTAAAATATCGGCTCAATATTTACAGAAAGAAAACTTAAGATTAGTCGAGTTAGATTCAGAAATAGAATTTTTCAAGGGACAATGTATAGTTGAAGTCGCCAACCGGCTAATCCTTCGACAAAAGGCCTATGAACTTCTTTATAATCTTTATTCTGAAATGGAAATTGTACAGGAGAGAAAGCACGGTTTGTGGCTCTCAATTTATGACGCGCTTCCAGAAACAACCACATTTGTAGCAAAAAACGACCAAGGCTGCGTTGAAGGGGCCCTGACGGTAGTCCTTGATTCTCCAATCGGTTTGCCGGCCGATGAACTTTACAAAGATAAAATCGATGACCTTCGAAATGCCGATGAAGAAATTTGCGAATTTGTCTCGCTAGGAATCAAAAAAACGGTGAAGAGTCGTCTTAAAGTTCTGGCCTCCCTGTTTTATTGCGCATTCTTACATGCCTGGTGGAGAAATGATTCAAGGCAACTTATTATAACGGTTCATTCGCGCTTTGAAAATTTTTATCGCCGCAATGTATATTTCGATAAAATCGGACCGGAACGTAAATATGCTAAAGTTAACGGAGAGCCTACAGTTCTGCTAAAGCTATCTTTAAAAGCAATTAACAGGTTACGCCAATCATACCGTATTTTCCCATTTAGTTTGATAAACTATTCGGATCAAAGAGAGCTTGAAGTAGCAGAAAAGATTGAAAATATGGTGCAACCAATGTCGGATGAAGAATTTTATTCGTTCTTTATCGAAAAAACAGACACGTGGGAGAAGGCCTCGGTGCAAAAAAAGGATTTCATAAAGAAAGCTTACCTTGCACGTGATATAAATCATCATGAAGTATCCAGAGCAATGGCTAGAGGATTCTCTCGCAATAGCAACTATGCTGAGGATACACTTAATCCTAGTGCTGGGGTGGCTCAGCAATAATCCACTCACAATTAGCCATTTACGATTGCTAATTCAAAGGTTCCTAAATTAAATCGTGGTGACGCCGTAAAGATTTCATCCGCTTACGAAATTGATAATTTCAAGTGATCATTCTGGGTGTTAAAACGGCCTTTCTTTGAAACAAGGCGTTAATATAGCTTTTAGTTGGATAAGCGTTACGATAAAGGTTTAGAAACTCCTCATAAAACTCATCCAAGGGTAGTCTGGTTGGCAAAATAGTATGAAAAAAATCAAGCAGCTCAAAAGAGTTGCAGGTTAATTTATCTTTGACCTCATCATAAAGATCTGTCCCAGGAAAGGGGCTCATTATTGTAAAGACAGGATGGGTAAGATTATTTCTGGCCACATATTCTGTTAGTCATTTAAAATCATCGCGATCGAAATCAGGGTCAACAATCAGATAAGCCGCAAGATCCACGCCATTGGCACGGCAGATTTCTATTGCTTTTTGGTTTATTTCTACCGTTGTATGCTTGTTCATCTCCTGGATAGAATTACCGTCACAGGATTCGATCCCCACTAAAAGCAGTTCCATCCCGACTTCACGCCAAGTCTCCACCAACTCAGGATGTCTCACGATGGTGTCTGCGCGGCCGTAGAGTTCAAATTTTTTTGAAATCTGCCGCCGCTTGATAATTTCTACCAGTTGAAATGCAGATCTAGTGTAGTCATCAATGAAGTTAACGTAAGGGTCAGGAAGGGCCTCGAAATAGTCAGCAGTTGAATCGCATGCCGAATTAATCTTATAATTCTTGCCTTAATCTCCATAAGCAGATCAGATGATTTCAGACGGGTGACGGGTCCATGTATTTCAAATAAAAAGTCACACAATGATATGGTTTCTCGAACAACGGCTTAGAGGAGCGGGATCTACTTTTTGGCTTACTGTGCTGTAAATTTATAGTATGTGTTAATTTTTTGACACTTAGGGTGTTAACGCAAATTGGTCGAAAATAGACAACGTCATAACGTAAGTTTCACATAGATTCGAGAAAAAAGTGTTTTGCTAAAGCTTAATGGATTCACCATTCGATTAAAATCTAATCCTCTATCATAAGGACTATAGTGTGTGTGTCATTTTGCACCATAATTGAACTTTTTCTCTTCAACAGGCTCTCGAGCATTGGCAGAATTTGTGTCAACTCATAGCAATGCTGCTGAGCGGAGCCGATTTTTACTCAGAAAATCGAGAGATTACTTTCATCAAATCCACTATATTTATCCATAATTCCTCTGCTAATAGTACGATATTTTTATCAGCTAAAAAATTTGATTAAAATAGTAACGAAACGTATTGGACTATCGATTAAAGCCCAAATAGCCTGAATCGGTTGTAGGCATGTTTATTGCATTGTTTTAGGCAAGCGTCAATTGTTGTTAGGAAGGCATCATCGGTCATTATTCATTGATAGTCAGGCTATATTTGACGAAATACATGTGAAGAGCAGCGCTCTGGGAGATTTCCCTTCCCTAGTTAATACCAATAATCCAGAATTTTCTTTTTGGCTTCATGAACCCTACCCAGATCTCAACCCAATATAAAGTAAACATTCTGACTAAAATTTGTAGGTTATTGAATATGCCCAAACCTATTTCTGGTATATTCAAGAATTTTTGGTGGCAAAAATCTGGTATCAATGACAGTACCTTGACTATTTGGCGTAAACGAATATTTGCCACCATTTTTCTCTGTACCGCACTTACTTCAGCGTTTACGTTAATTCCAAATGTTAAATTCGCTATTCAAATTGGACAATGGTTGAATGCATTAGTTTATACGCTGGCCTATTTGGTCTTGCTTACCGTTGTAATAGTTCCAGGGATCTCTTTCAAGGTTCGTGCATGGACCGGCTTATTAATGTTTTACGGGGTTGCTTTAACATCTTTAGTTACGATAGGTCCAATCGGTAGTGGACGTTTATTTCTATTTGCTTTCGCACTGTTGGCCGGTTTGCTGCTTGGTGAAAGGGCCGGATTTCTAGCACTGCTGCTGAATATTGGTACTTTTTTATTATTAGGCTGGCTACTATCTGTGGATCAATTGCAGTGGCCGCATTTAGCGGATTATAGTACCGCAAAATGGGCAAAAACCGGCTATTCTTTCTTCTTTTTAAATACCTTAGTTACAGTTTCTGTCGGTGTGCTCGTCAAAGCACTGGAAAAAAATCTCCAAACGGAGCAATCACTGAGTAGGCAGCTCAAACGATCGAACAAAAAACTAGGCCGTGAAAATAAAGAACGCCGGCAAGCAGAAGCATCCCTGCGTCAAAGCAAAGAACGTTTTCGCATAGTTTCAGAGCTGACATCGGATTTATCATACGCCTTTAGGGTGGAACACAATAACACGCTGAATTTGGAATGGGTGACAGGTGCCAGGAGGATTACCGGATTTGATGCCGATGAGCTGGCAAAGATCGGTGGCTGGACTAAGTTGGTCCATGAAGATGATATTCCCAAATTTTCACAACAGCGCACTAATATTTTATCTGGCGAATCAAAGGTCGTTGAGTACCGAATTATATCCAAGTCCGGCGAGATGCGTTGGCTCCTTGATCATAGTTATCCAGTATGGAGTGAAGATCAAAAAAAGGTTGTAAAGATATACGGGGCGTTGCAGGACATTACCAAGCGAAAACAATACGATAAAGCATTAAGAAAAAGTGAAGAAAAGTATAAAACCCTGACCAATAACCTCCACGTCGGCATATATCGCAATACAATAGGAACCAAGGGTCGATTCCTAGAGGCAAATCCAGCCTTGCTTAAAATGTTTGGTTTTGAAGACAAAAAGGAATTTTTAAGCATTGATGTCGCGGATTTGTATCAAAATCCGGAGGACCGAAAAACGTACAACGAAAAGATGCTGCAGCAAGGATTTGTCAGGAATTATGAAGCACGACTAATAAAGAAAGATGGAAAACCCATTGTTTGTGCAGTATCAGCAGTGGCGATTAAAGATGAAAAAGGCAGGGTGGTCTATTATGACGGCTTTATCGAAGATATAACCGAACGTAAAAAGCTGGAATCGCAACTGCGCAAGTCTCAAAAAATGGAGGCCATCGGGACCCTTGCCGGCGGGGTGGCCCATGATCTCAATAACATTTTATCCGGGGTTGTCAGCTATCCGGAACTATTGTTGATGGATATCCCCGAGGAAAGTCCATTGAGAAAGCCGATGTTAACCATTCAGGAGTCCGGCCAAAAAGCCGCGGCCATCGTCCAGGATTTATTGACCCTGGCTCGCCGGGGCGTATCTGTTACGGAGGTCATGGACCTGAATCAGTTGATCGAGCAATATTTGAACAGCCCCGAGAACAATAAAATTTTGGCCTATCATCCGGGTGTAAAAGTCGTTAAAAATCTTCAATCCGAAATCTGCAATATTTTAGGATCACCTGTTCACCTGTCCAAAACCATTATGAACTTGGTCTCAAATGCGGCCGAAGCAATGCCCAGTGGCGGTGTCATAACCATTACCACGGAAAATAAATATATTGACCGCCCCGTAAGAGGCTATGACACGGTTGAGGAGGGGGATTATATAATGCTGACAGTTTCGGATAACGGTGTGGGAATCTCACCCGAAGATATTGATCAAATCTTCGAGCCGTTTTACACCAAAAAAACCATGGGACGGAGCGGCACAGGGTTGGGAATGGCGGTGGTTTGGGGAACTGTAAAAGATCACAATGGATACGTCGACGTACAAAGCGAGTTGGGTGAAGGCACTGCATTTACTCTCTATTTTCCGCTAACCCGTGAAAGGCTGCCTCAAGAAAAACCGGAAATTTTGACTGCTGAATATATGGGCAAAGGCGAGTCTATTCTAATCATCGATGACGTCAAACAGCAAAGAGAAATTGCCTCGAGTATGTTGAAAAAACTGGGCTATAACGTACTGTCGGTACCCAGTGGGGAGGAAGCCGTCATTTATTTGCAGGAAAACGCAGCCGATCTTTTGGTGTTGGATATGATTATGAACCCCGGTATAGACGGGCTGGAAACCTATAAAAAAATTCTTGAATTTCATCCCCAGCAAAAAGCCATCATCGCCAGTGGATTTTCAGAATCCGAACAGGTCAGGGCAGCTCAGGAAATGGGCGCCGGATCCTATATTAAAAAACCGTATTCCTTTGAAAAAATCGGGTTGGCAGTGAAAACGGAATTGGAACGGGAAAAAATGAATCCGACGTCGGTGTAAATGGATTCAAAATCGGTTTGAAAGAAAGGGTGATTCATGGTCAATGCCAATGCAATTTAAGCGGGGCTATGGGCATTTTCAAGATGACATTGTCACCATCGATTCCGCCCCATCGGCTCCATGATTTCGTAGAAATGATGAAACTTCAATTCTTACGTGATTTTAGCACTATCCTGGACCATCATGAAGATCATATGTCTCCAACACCGGAGGATCACATAAAACCTGACCGATGACGACCCGAATTAAATCGACATTTTTACGTTTGGTCAATATCCGGGCAACACTCCGCCCTGCCGCAAAATTACCCTTCACATCCGCCTGGTTGAGAAAAGCAATACGTGTCACCTGGTGATCAAAGCCCCGGAACAGCCCGTTTTCGAAAGTAAACATATCGGCGATGGCGGCTTCGGTTACGGTCGAGCCTTTAGGGATTCCCGTTAGCCGGCCAAATAGCTCTGGTCTAAAAACCAGACGTTCGTTCAAAGGTTGGCCCACAGCATTCAATCCAACCATTCCGATCAATCGTTGGGTGCAGTCCGGAATTACCGGTTCATGGGCAGCGGGAGCCTTTAGTGGCCGTCCGGCCGCTCCATCGGCTTCCACAATTATCCATTGGAACAAGTCCGAATCCCACAATTCCCCGACGATGCTAGACTCGAAGCCAATAAGCTTATTGGATTCCGGCAGCCTGCCGGCGACGGCTGTAATGTGCGAGTATCTATTCAGTAGCTTTTCGGCCCGAGTCAGTGCTTTGCTGACAGAACCGGATAATATCAGACTGCCCGTCTGATCCGCGGCAGGCTCAAAAATTTTGGTAGTAGTAGTGGTTAAAACTGCATCTCCGGCCGCCGACAATTCACGGGCCAATTTGAACATCAAACTCGTTTTTCCGCCTCCGCCCACGAGACTGACGACACCGCCGTCTTCAAGCATTAACCCTTCTCGCAGCGAGGCCATGGATAGTTTCCTTCTTCTCCGATACAGATTCTTTTAAATCCCAAATTATTGAATGTGATTGCAGCACACGTACCGCGCAGCTGGCCAATCAAACAGCCAGTCTTATAGTGAAAGAAATTTTGGGGATCGTCAACGAAATCGGCTATTGTTGGGTTTCGGATATTGAAAAATACCGGTAAAATGTAGGTTGGGTTGAGTACAACGAAACCCAACATAGTCCGGAGTAAACTCAACCCAACCTACAAAACTGCACTATTTTGGTGACGTTTCAGACGAACCTAATTATACACCCTCAATACCGCTTCCAATACGGACCCACCAATGGCGCGGGCCTTATCTGATATCGTATGGCAGTAACTCACATCTCCCCTGGGATCGATATCACCGATTTTTAACCCTGCGGTGACTTTGCTGTTCGGACGGATGAGCCCCCGCAGGACGCCTGCAATCCCCGCCTGAACTTCGACACCCGATACGGTTCCAAGGGTCTCATTTTCGATGACCATGTTGCCGATGTTATAGAGGGATTGAAAATGTCCGATGCCAGGCGCCCGCAGTACCCGTTCTTCAGTAAAGCCATCGATAGCGCCGGGGGTGCCGGTGTTCGATTCGGCTAGCCCTGATGTGATAATTCTGCCCAGGTTGTGCCCCCGATTGGTTTCGATCACGAGATGAACATCCTTTCCGGCATAGAATCCAGGACCCAAGCCGATGACCAAAGGTGCTTCGCCGAGAGAAGTACCCAGGTTTTTTTTGGCCATTATAGCGTCTACGACCACCTCGGGCTGAATTTGGTTTAATATCGACCAGCTGGGGTCAACCATCACCGCAATTTCGCCACTTTCCCAGCAAACTTTGACCTCATCAGGGGTCTGAATCCGAACTGCCTTGACGTTCTCAACCTCTTTTACCCCTTCATAGACAGCTTCACAAAAGGAAACCTCCCGCCTTACGGCCAGCGGACATTCTGTCTCCAGCATCAAAATATTCTTGATGTTTGCCATGTACAACCGCCAAGCGACGGCACTGGCCATCTCTCCGGCCCCTTTAACGGCAACAACGATTTGGTTGAGTGGTATCACTCGACTTTCCTTGTTTGATTTGAAACCCCGTTGTCAGAATTTAGATATCAAGGCACAGATGACAGATAAAGGAATTCAGAAGCGGAAAGGCGCTTTGGGCTCTGAAAATAGCCTATTCCAATTTCCGCATTCCCATGTCCGCATTTCGAATTCCCACTTCCGCAGTCATACAATTTCTTCCCTGTCAAAATCGCCCCCGGTCTTATCGTCGGATCGTTCATATCCCGCTATCCAGCGCTGTACACGATCTTCACCGTATACTTTTCCCCAACCAAGAACAATTTCATCCACCGGAATGTCGGCCCAGGTGCCATGGTCGTCGAGATACTCCATGAATTGCTTGCTTTCGGTGTTAAACGGATGAAAAATGGAATCATCTTTACCATTGAATTCTAGGGGCGCGACCTTATGCTTCTTGCACAATTCAATGTTGAAAGCAGGTGTGGCCTTCACCCATTTGTTGTCTAAATAAAACTCTACAAAACCATGATAAACAAATAGATCCGAACCCAAAAATTCAAGTAGTTGCTTGGTTGCCAGATGATTGCGGACCGTAGCAAACCCCACCCGGCTGGGTATCCCGCATACCCTTCCTAGCGAGCAGAGCAGGCTTGCTTTGCCCACACAAAACGCCCTGCCTTTTTTTAGCACATTACTGGCGCGATAGTGCTCCGGCAAGTAAAATGGCAAATAGGGATCGTACCAGATCTCATCCCGCACGGCATAATAAAGTTTAATCGCTTTTGTTATGGGGTTGTCTCCGCGGTCCTCAATAGTCCTGTCAGCATAATCGATTATGGTCTGATGATCACTATCTATGATTGTTGTCGGCATAAGATACTTTTGAAATTGTTGATCCATGCTTTGAGCCTCCCTTGAGCGCCTAATGTATACCAGACTATCAAATGGTTCGTCAAAGGGTAGCTGGGTGAACGGTTGATACCCAAATTTTGCATGAATCGAAGACGTTCATTTTTAAAGCTTTTGAGTCTAAATCACAGATTGGGCATTTATGCTGTCTGCTGCCCAGCCAAAATGTGGAACCATATGAGGTTGAGGCAATAAAAGGTTGCACTGCTCGCAATTAGGAATTACTCTAAATTATCTTTTTGGGGAGTTTATGTCATTTGACAACCCCGCAAAATTGCGTCATGCCTGCGAAGCCATCCAGAACCATTTAAAATACTGGATTCCCGCCTTCGCGGAAATGTCATTCAAGGATGATGGAATAGTTTTTACCATGCATTAATTTTGGTTATCAAAAATTGGATTTGCTGCGAACAAGGAGGTTCCAATGGCTTCAAAAGTAATGGTGATTATATCGACGGCGGAAATACAGAAAGCGCTGACCGGCATTATGTATGCGACGAACGCTCAAAAGAATAAATGGGTTGATGAAGTCAAAGTCATATTTTTTGGACCATTTGAAAATCTAATATGCGAGGATGAAGAGGTCGCCCAGGCGGCGTCCCATCTGCTGGACTACCAAACCCCGATTGCCTGCAAATTTCTATCAGATCGGGATGATATCAGCGGTAAGCTGGAAGATCTGGGTGTAAATGTCGATTACGTTGGATCTCTTATATCCGCTTACATTGATGAAGGCTTCGTCCCGCTGGTCTTTTAAAGCCACAAAAAAGGTTTAAATGTCGCACCCAATTAAAACAGCCGGCATCATATTAGCAGGTGGAAGCTCAACAAGATTCGGGCGCCCCAAACAGCTTTTAAAGCTGAGAGGAAAATACCTAATTGAGCATGTACTCGAGGCCGCCTTGTTATCCGAACTAAATCATGTGGTATTGGTATTGGGACACGCTCATCAGAATATATTGCAGGCGTTGGGCAACTGCGTTTCCCACAAACGTCTGCAGATTGTGATCAACCACCGCTATCTTGACGGTCAAAGCCGATCTTTACAGGCCGGTCTATCAGAAATTCGGCAGGCGTTTGCGGCTGTTATGTTTTTACTTGGCGATCAACCCATTTTGGATTCCAGCACCATCAATCTTCTACTGGAAAAATTCCATAGCTCCGCTAAAGACATTTGCGTACCGACTCACAAAGGCAGGCGGGGCAATCCTGTTATTTTCGGATGCGCCCTGTATGATCAGCTTATGGCGATTGATGGAGATATCGGTGCCCGGGACATAATTCGAACCAATCTCGAGCGGGTTTTATTCATTGAGCTTGAAAATCCACTGTGTTTCTTCGATATCGATTCACAACAAGACTTTGAAATACTTAAGTCACATCTTAACAGTTGACTGTGTGCTGCTTTTCACCTGACTATTAACTTTTAGGTGTCCCTAAACCTGATTCTTGTGGAAATGTTGGATTCGGCCTTGCTAGAATTTCGGCTTTGGTTTAAATTAGGACGGTTTTTAATAAAAATTGACAGCCTTTTTGGGATGAACCTGCGAATGCTTAACAATTTCAGCAATGGGCTCGATTTTCGTAATCCCAACCGGATAACCATAAAGTTCTTGGTTTTCAGAAAAGTTGCCATTTAAAGAATTTCTATTAATTCCATTGACATGGAGGTGTTATGGTCATGATTCAAAAGATAGCAGAGTTTACCGGTTTGCCGCTATTGGCGGTCGAAGCCGGATTTCTCCTATTGCTTACCATTATTTTTGTCGTTCTGGTACTTTTGGTATTGGCAATTTTTAGAATCAAAAATGAAATTCTTAAAATCGGATATACGACCAATTATATCGTTCGATTGATTGAAAGGGGATATAAGGATCGTAAGCTCTACAAGGTAAACTACGATTTGAAAACCGAGCAGATCATTCTTGAAATGTTACAGGAAGGTAAATCCTACAGTGACATCATAAAAAATATTTACGTAAGTGAAGAATACATTGAAATGATTGAACAATTGGCTAAAGACGAGGGCTTGCTGCCCGATAAATCGGATTAAATTCTACTGGGTGTCGTGTAGATGATAGCCAATAAAAAGCCATTTTGGGCAACAAAAAGTTTGAAGGAATTAACACCGATTGAATGGGAATCCCTGTGTGATCGCTGTGGCCGCTGTTGTTTGCACAATGTCAGAGATGGCAAAACGGGCAAGATCCAGTTCATCGCGGTTGCCTGTCGCTTTTTAGAAATTTCCACCTGTCGCTGTTCGGTTTATGCTGACAGAGAACATAAAGATCCAGATTGCACGACCCTTTCACCTGATAAGCTTCGAACAATTAAAAGGTTGCCATACACCTGTGCCTATCGCAAGCTTGCCGAAGGAAGGCAGTTGGATTGGTGGCATCCTCTGATCTCAGGAAATTCCAATACGGTTCATGAAGCGGGAATTTCCGTTCAAGATAAAGTGGTATCCGGCCAGCATGTCCATCCAGACGATTTAACCTGCCTCGATTCAATTTGACTAAAGACCAACATTAAAAAGCCGATATATTCGTTAGCGATCCGTAAAAAATTTAAATTCTGAGCGGAAAATATACCTGTCGCCAAATATCCGATTTGGGACTTAAAATGCAAACGAATTATATCAAAGTACGAAAATCCAATCTGTTTCTGTATCATTCGGTTCCCCTTTACTATCAAGCAAACAGCGAAAGGTACGGTATCTATAAGCCTGCCGGAATGTATTTGAAGGAGATGCGCGTTAAACAAAATCTGATTCCACGCGAGCTCTTTTTAAAAAAATCCGATAAAGCCAAAGGCTCCAGAGATGTGCAAAAGGCTTTTAATCACAAGCTTCAAGAGGACATAAAATCCAATAATCTAAAAAACGTAAAACAAACGGTGGTGAACCTGGTTGATGAAATGTTCGCCGACCCCGCGACCGGTGTCCTGGAGGGATTGTCGAATACAGTGAATATCATCGTGGGGGAATACACCAAGGAACCAGACATCATTAAAAACTTTTGGCTCATCTCGGATAAAGACTATACAACGGCGCTGCATTCAGTCAACGTAATGGCACTGGCGATCCGGTACGCCATTTCCCGCAGGTATAGCAAATCCCAAACCAAATTGTTGGGATTGTGCGCATTGCTGCATGATGTTGGCAAGACAAGAACCGATATAAACATTTTAACCTCACCACGGAAATTGAGTGATGAAGAGTTTGCCAAAATTAAATCCCATCCCATTCAGGGCTATAACCTATTGAAGCGCTGCAGGTTTTCTAACCCCGAAGTGAAGCTCACTGCATTGCAGCACCATGAAAAGTTGGACGGTAGCGGCTATCCGAGCGGATTGACTCAAATATCCAAATTTGCGCAAATCATCAGTATTTTAGATTGCTTCGAAGCATTAACCAACGATGACAGGCCGTATAGAGATTCCATGATTCCGTTTAATGCCCTGGATTTGATACAAAAAGATGTTAGCAACGGAAAGTTTGACAAAAATGTTTATGCAAAATTTCTATACAGTCTATTGTAAATCAGAGATGACGGTTTGAGCGCCATTTGAAACCAATCGTTCGCACCGAACCGCTATACCAGATATTTCTACCTGTGTTTTCCGTTGTATTGTCGCTTGAATCCAATCCCTTTCCACATTCTATGCCTATTTTCCTTTCTTTGTCCCAAATTCTTGCACCAGTATCGTCAGCAAACTTGACCTTCCCATGAAGCTTAACGTCTGGCAGAAATGTTTTGACCATTTGGAATCATAATTTTATATTATCTAAAACCGGGATCCTCGACATACAGGAGGTAATACATGAGTGGGCGGAATAGAGTTTTTTTGCTGGTTTCAATCATGGCTTTAAGCTCTTTGATGGTCGCCGGAATTGCAATCGGCACATTATATCGAGCGGCAATAGACGAAGAGAAGGAGCGCCTCCTCGAAACAGTACAAAGTCAAGCTCGTCTGATTGAATCTGTTGCCAGGTTTGATGCTGTCCATAATAAGGCGACAATACCGGGAGGTGCAAGGGCGGCCACCTTGCATCAAATCGTGGAAGCGCATCAAAGCTATGAACAATCCGGTCGAACGATGGAGTTTACCCTCGCAGAGCGAAACGATGATTCAATTAGCTTTCTGTTGAGGCACCGGCATGGCGGCCTCGAAAAACAGCTGGGTACTGTTGGGTTCGGTTCACACCTGGCTGAGCCGATGAGGCAAGCTCTATTGGGAAGATCCGGAACCTTAGTCGGGATTGACTATCGGGGAGAGTTAGTACTGGCGGCCCACGAACCGGTCTCAGTGTTGGATGCAGGGATCGTCGCTAAAATCGATCTGTCTGAGATACGGGCACCGTTTATCAGAGCAGGCGGACTGGCGGCATTTTTCGCCTTATTAGCGGTTGTCGCCGGGGCGACCTTATTTTTTCGAATCAGCAATCCGATGGTAAAACAAATCGAAAAACAGAATGCTGACCTGTCGATGGCCAACCAAAAACTTAAAAAAGAAATAGTGGAACGTCAACGGGCAGAAGATAGGTTACAAAAAACGTCTAATGAGCTCGAACTCCGGGTTAAGGAGCGAACTGCCGATCTTTCAAAATCCAACACCCTTTTACGTCAAGAAATCGATGACAGAAAACGCGCGGAGCAACAGCTGAAATATAACGAAAATATGCTGCAAAAAGTATTTGACGGCATTCTTGATCCGCTGATTCTGGTCGACAAAGATATGCAAATCAAAATTATGAACAAAGCCTGTGCAGATTATTATGGCGTTGCCGATCTTGAGGGTGCTATTGGCAAAATATGCTATCATGTACTGGATTGCAAACAGGAGACAAGGGATGAATGCCAGGTTCCCAACGCAATCTCCAGAGGTAAAAATATTACCTTTGAACGCAACAAGCCGACAGATCCAAACCGCTTTGAAAAAATAGTCATTTATACAGTGGAGGAGGATGGCAACAAAATAGGATCGGCTATCGTGCGCATCAGCGATATTACGGAAAGAAAATTATTTGAACGACAACTTATCCAAAAAGAAAAGATGGCATCCCTGGGTGTGCTTGTATCTAGTATCGCCCATGAAATCAACAATCCCAACAATTTTGTCTCTTTTAATATCCCCATTTTGAGAGATTACGTTGAGGAAATAATTCCGATCATTGATAAATACGCTGCCAAGCGTCAAGATTTGGAAATATGCAACCTGACATATTCGGAATTCCGTCAGGATATCTTCAAACTCATTGTGAATATAGAAAATGGCTCCGGTCGTATCAGCAGTTTTGTTTCCAACCTGCGAAAATTTTCTCAAGACAAGTACAAGAGAGTCCTCATCTGGGTTGATTTGAAGGAAATTATTGAAAGCGTTCTTTCGATATGCCATAGCAAAATTAAGAGTACCGTTAAATCCTTCATCAAAGAAATACCCAAAGATCTGCCGAAAGTATACACCGAGCCGTATGCGCTCGAACAAATTCTATTGAATCTTCTGGTAAATGCTGCCCAGGCAACAGACAAACACGACTCCTGGATTAAATTAAAAGTATCCGTCAACGATGAAAGACCAAAGCACATAACCATTGAGGTCGGTGATAACGGATGCGGAATAGACAATGGGGCTCAGCTTAAAATCTTCGATCCTTTTTACACTACCAAGTCGCATGTGGAGGGGAGCGGTCTGGGACTCTACGTGTGCCACACCCTGGCAGAAAGATTAGATGGGCGCATTGATGTTGAGAGTGAGCCGGCCAAAGGCAGTATTTTTAAGTTGACATTGCCAGTGGGGACTCAAAGCTAAATTTTATTCGATAACTGGGTTGGGGCATAGTCTGAAAGAGGGTCCGCTGCATGAATGATCTCCCTGGGACCTCGGAATGGGTCTTTCGATCCATGTGTATGTATGACAAATAAAAATTTTCTGCCACAGACCGATTGGCAGATGACTGCCTGAATTGATCACAGACTGGAGAGGACAGTATGACGATTTCGGATGAGCAGCAGGTTTTAGGGCTTTTGGCCAAAGAGTGGACCCTCAGCGGGCCACCGGGCATCATGGACATTAGTGAAGTCGTGGCCATCCTAAACCAAGCTCCCAGTGTGACGATGCAGGCTCTAAAATCATTGTATCAAAATGGTCTGGTCGATATGAATTCACTCAAAACCAGTGTATTCCTCACTCCCGAAGGCTATGCCGCCGCAAAGGTCCTGTGATTTTTTAATTATCACCTCAATTTTGCGCGGGTCTGAGGCTCTGATTGGCAGGATTCAGGTTTCAACCTTCGGCACTGGCGAGACCCTGACCGGTTTTTCTTTTATGGGCCAGTGAATAATTGCGGCCATGATTCCCAGGGTTACACCCAGCCACCAGACAGCATCATAGCTTCCGCTACTGTCGTATAGCCATCCCCCAAGCCAGACTCCGATAAAACTCCCGATCTGATGTCCAAGAAACACAATACCATAAAGCAAGGCCATGTAACGGGTTCCGAACATGACTGCAACCAGCCCCGAAGTTGCAGGCACTGTCGCAAGCCACAGAAATCCCATCACAGCGCTGAATACATAAACGGTGAAAAGGTTGATCGGAATCAGCAAAAACAGCGTGATGGCTGCTGCACGACTTAAATAGATAAAAACAAGAACATGACGTTTGAAAATTTTGCCCGAAATGATGCCTGATAAATAGGCTCCAAATACATTACACAATCCGATGATCGAAATACTCCAGGCGCCGATGTTGGCGGCAAAACCCTCATCGTTCAGAAATGCAGGCATGTGAGCGGTGATAAAGGCTACGTGAAAACCACAAACAAAAAATCCGGCAACCAGAAGCAAAAAAGATCGGTACCCTATCGCCTGCTGAAGTGCTTCCGGAATTGTCTGCTCTTTTTTCACTTGGACCGCCTCCCGATTGCCGGAAAACGGTGCCAACGGCATCGCAAGCAAAGCCATCGCAAATGAAGATCCGGCCAGAATATTCAGGGCAGTTATCCAGCCGAAGGCCTCAATTAAAAGTTGGGCTACCGGCACCACAGCAAACTGGCCAAGAGAACCGGCTGCAGTGCCGAGGCCCAATGCCCATTGCCGTCTTTCTTCACCAACGGCTCTGGCCAAGGCCGGTAAAATTATTCCGAATGACGTTCCGGCCACACCGGCTCCGACCAGTAAACCGGCTGAAACGTTCAGCATCCAGGGATTGTCGACACCGGACATCAGCAACATGCCAAAGGCATACAGAATCGTCCCAGCCACAATCACTTTGACATTGCCGAACCGATCCGCCATGCCACCAGCAAAAACAGCGACAATGCCCCAAAAAAGATTTTGAATGGCCAGCGCCACGGAAATCACTTCTCTTCCCCAGCCGTTTGCCGCTGAAATCGGTTTGACAAACAAGCCGAACCCCGACCGATATCCAAAGGACAACAAAAGAAGGAGGCATGCCGAAAAGATTAGAAAAC
>JAAUYD010021822.1_pt1 | contig 22020 bp, 17 predicted proteins | sample 7278101 | NCBI WGS metagenome assembly JAAUYD01 (sample SAMN14350128, study PRJNA611818) | marine sediment metagenome | isolation source: surface marine sediment (0.6m) | place: French Polynesia: Moorea | collected 2018-08
TTCCTGTTCTGTATGCCACATTTTTCAAGATTCCTTATAAGGAGAGTAAAGCATAACAAAAGAATGCCTAGCACATCGTGTAAAATTGGAAAGTCGATGAGGAAATTTTTAACCCACTGGTTTTCAGTTAATAAAACCTGAGAAATCGATGAGAAATTGAGACAGGACATTGCCGTGGCCATCAAAAAGGCAATGGCGAGCAGAAAATGACAGAGGGCAGAAGTCGGAAGTGGTTGATAGAGAAGATGAGAGGATAAGAAGGTCCGTAGTAAATTCACGGTCTTTAGCTGTATTTTTTTGGTTTAAGCGGGAAGAAGTGGGCCAACCCAAGAGGGTGATAGACAATCCTATAGAAGTTGTTGAATGAGAAGAAATACGCAATTCTAAAATGATTTGCCCTTTGCATTTGATCCTTTTTTCACCCAAACCACAATTCATCACCTTTCGCGCCGGTAATGAATCACTGAATCCGTCGAGTAAATTGCCAAAGCAGCCCAAATCAAAATAAATGTAAAAACTCGGGCAGCCGAAAATGATTCATTATAATAAAAAACGGCCAGAAGAAACATACCGCTGGGGCCGATATACTGCATTAAACCAAGAGTAGAAAGATTTAGCCGTTTGGCGCCAAGCGTGAAGAATAGCAGCGGTATAGCCGTCAATGGTGCGCAGCCAAGCAGAAGTAAATCAAGTTTGAGGCTCACACGAAAAAAACTGCTTGTGCCTATTGAATTCAAGTAAACCAGATAAAGGAGGGCTGGCACAGACATCAGCAGGGTTTCTACCGCCAACCCCACGAGAGCTCCTACCGGCGCCATTTTGCGGACAAGCCCATACATCCCGAAACTAAAGGCCAGAGTGAGCGAAATCAACGGAAATTCACCATAAGAAATTGTCAGATACATCACAGCGCTTGCGGCCAGTAGCACCGCAAAGATCTGGGGCTTTCTCAGCCGCTCCTGCAAGAACACCAATCCCAAAACCACATTTACCAACGGATTAATATAATATCCGAGACTGGCTTGGAGTAGATAATGGTTGTTCACGGCCCAAATATACAACAGCCAGTTTGCGGAAACGATGACCGCAGTGCACAAAAGCGTTAAGAGCGCGCGGCCATTTTTCAGAACACCTAAAAGCTCGTGTCCGCGTCGCTGCAGCAGGATCAGGAATATCAGGAGGAATAACGACCAAATCACTCGATGCATGATAATTTCGGGTGCCGGTACGGTATCCAGCGCCTTCCAGTATACCGGGCTCAAGCCCCATATAACAAAGGCCAATGCCGCGTAAAGTACACCTAAGGTAGACTCCGATCTGGTCCTGTATGTGGAAACTGTCGTCATATTTGGTATATAAAATTTTTGCTTTTTTTTATGAAAACTGAAGCCGAAGATAATCTGCACAAAGAATCAGCGACCACCAGCATGGCTGGGGTTTGAGGTAGGCCCCTCGATGGGGCCTGCTGGTGGTCGCTGATTTGTGGAAAATTTGCTTTCCATCAATGAAATGTAGTCCAGGAGACAATCGAAGCGGTACCATACTGCAATGAAAGAGACCCGTCAATTCTCTTTGACTTCGCTGGACGATTCTATTAATTAAAGATGACGGTGAAAAAGATAATTTCGAATGTCGGATATCGAAGGGAGGCATAGCATCGATTTTTAATGTTTTACACAGACAGAGCGCAGCGACTCCTTCTCTCGTTCTTCGTCATCCCCTCTAGTTTTATAAGAAATCCAGATTACATCAAGAGAGGTCACATCATATGGGCACAACCAACCAATTCAAAGCTGAAACAGATGGGCATATCGCCTGGCTGACAATGAATCGCCCCGAAAAACGAAACACCATGGGGACTCCGTTTTTTAAGGAACTGTCCGAGCATTTGGACAATTTCGATCAAAACGATACCATCCGGGTAGTGGTTATCAAGGCTGAAGGCAAAAGCTTTACCGCCGGTACCGATCTCACAGAAGCCGGATCTTTGCTCAGTGGTGAGGCTGCTGACCAGCGAGAGAATACCCGCAGGGCAATATTACACCTTCAAGAGAGCCTCAGTAAAATTGAACAATGCCGCAAACCCTTGATTGCGGCCATCCACAGCCACTGCATCGGTGGCGGTATTGACCTGATAAGCGCCTGTGACATTCGCATAGCCACCAAGGATGTCGTCTTCAGTATCAGGGAAACCCGCATGGGGATCATTGCCGACTTGGGCACCCTGCAACGATTGCCATATATCATCGGCCATGGCTGGTTTAGAGAGTTGGCCTTGACCGGCCGCGACTTCACTGCCGCGGAAGCCCTGCAAATGGGATTGATCACGCGTATCTGCGAAGATCGCGAAGCATTGTATGCTGAAGCCCGAAACCTTGCCGACCTGGTTGTTGAATGCCCGCCCTTGACAGTCCAGGGGACGAAGGAGGTCATCTTGCACAGCCGGGATCATGGAATCCGCGCAGGCTTAGAGTATGTCGCTCAGAAAAATGCCGCGGCTTTACCATCCGAGGATGTGATGGAGGCGGTGGCTGCATTTATGGAAAAGCGAAAACCGGTGTTTAGGGGGAAGTAGGAAAACGCGCTGGGCTTGAAGGATCGTTATTTGTTAATCGTCATTGGTTAATAAAAAAAACCGGTCATCAAGCAAGACTGATGCGATAAGTGTGTTTTTGACAATAACAAATAACCAATCAGCGGCCAACAGCAAAGGTGTGTCCCGGCCCCTTCCAGGGACCAACCTCATACCCCAGCTCTACTGGTGGCCGCTGATTTTTAACTCAGAGATCAAATCAAGGAGGAAACGATGTCAAACACTGGTGCGCTTTCCGGATTAACCGTAATCGATCTTTCCCGCCTGCTGCCCGGCCCCTACTGTTCAATGATTCTGGCCGATCACGGTGCCCGCGTGATCGCTGTCGAAGACAAACGCTTTTTGGCGGATGGCCTCTTTTTTAATTTGATCAATCGGAACAAAGAACACATGTCGTTGAATCTGAAAACCGAGAAGGGTAAAGAAATTTTTTTTCGTTTGATCCAGGAGGCTGATGTTCTGTTAGAAGGTTTCAGGCCCGGCGTCGTTGACAGACTGGGAGTTGACTACGGAACAGTCCGCAAGGTCAATCCAAAAATTATTTACTGTTCGATTACCGGCTACGGTCAGGATGGACCGTTTCGCGACCGTGTGGGACACGATGCAAACTACCTAAGCTATGCCGGTGTTCTCAATCTCATCGGCGAAGCGGATCGACCCCCGTCGATTCCAGGTGTTCAAATTGCCGATATTGCCGGTGGCGGCATGAATGCCGCCATTGGCATTCTTCTGGCCCTCTTAGCCCGGGGGAAATCCGGCAAAGGCCAGTATATAGATATCTCCATGACCGATGGGATGGTGGGATTCCTTCCCGCTGCACTGTTTTTTAGCCAGCTCACCGGACAGGAACCAGCACGCGCCGACGGGTTTTTATCCCATCGTTATGCCTGCTACAATACCTATGAAACGGCCGATCGCCGATTTATATCCATCGGTGCTGTCGAAAACCGGTTCTGGAAAAAACTATGCGATGTTTTGGAAGTACCTGAATACGGTGATCTGCAATACGATGATCAGCGCCGCCAAGAAATCCTTGATTTTGCACGCAACGCTTTTAGGCAGAAAACTTTGGATGAGTGGGATGATATTCTCGGCGATTTGGATATCTGTTGGGGACGGGTCCAGTCGCTGTCAGAGGTGCTGGAAGATCCGCTTTTCCGACATCGCGAAATGGTGGTAGAAATCGAGCAAAACGATGGCAAAATCTCAAAAACCCTGGGTATACCGGTCAAATTAAGCGAGACGCCGGGGACGGTTCGTACGTCGCCAGTGGACTTTGGCGCGAGCACGACAACTATACTGCTGGAACTGGGATATTCGGCAAATGAAATTGAGGGGTTTGAAAAAGACAATGTGGTTTAAGCGCTTGAGGGCCTTTTTCTGACAGCATGTTGTCAAAAATTGTGGTTTGGCATTTATACCGAATCTATTTCATAAATGAAACCTATTTAATTACCTCATCCGACCTGCCCAATCCCGCAAGACAGATTTCCGGCTCCCGCCATCCTAATTCCACATTCCGTTAAACCATAGACTTCAATGTCGCCAACTCCAACTTGTCTCCGGCATCCTCCGCCCGGTCAGAGACTTCAACGATTGAATCGAGGCAAAGTTTTAAATGAAGCTGATGGGCAAAGTCTTGCGACGATGTAAAGATTGCTTTGGTCAAGTCCCATTCGAGCTTGTCCACCCTAGATTCCTGCAAGCCGATTTCCATGGTATGTTCGCGCACGACTTCAATTTTGCACTCACCCTTGAAGTAGCAAAGTACCGCCAGTTTGAGATTGTCAATTATACCCAGCGACTCCTGGGCAACCGCAACAAAATGAGGTTTCATTTCAGTCGGAATCACGGGACGCTGGTTTAAAAAAAAGTCGCAGCAGGCCTCGCCGGCATTGGCCACCTTGTCAATGCTTTCGATCAGCTTGTAAATATCCTCCCGCAGCAGAGGTAGATACGCCCCGGAATAAAGCTTGTCCCGAATTTTATACCGGACGACATCCGCCTCTGATTCTTCGCTTCTAACCTTGCGGCATAACACCTTCGCCTCGTTGATATTGTCATCAAGATACAACTCAATAGTTCGGATACCGGTTTTAAGAGAATCCTCAACCAGATCGAGATGTCTCAAAATCATCTCAATGACCTCTTTTTCTTTTTTGAAGAACACGATAAATTCTCCTTATTTTTTGCGGGAGCTTTGAAATATCAGGGTTCACACCACAGCATGGATGTCATTTGATGTCAAGAAACATACGGCCCTTTTTATTATGGATTGTAATAGAACACACTCCTATTCAATCACAAATCAATCAGGCTGTCACATAGTTTATCACCCGATATAAAACAAACGAAACGGTTCCCGCCAGGGCTGGGGTCAAAGCCCAACCGACCAGGATTGTCAAAATGGTTTGTTTGCTGATTGATTTGGCACCTTTATTCAAGCCGACACCGACCACGGCACCCACAATGGCGGAAGACGTCGAAACAGGAATACCAAATAATGAGAATAGATGCATACCGAAGGCGGAAGAAATTTGGGCAACAAAAGCGCTCGGGATGTCAAGGGGCGTGATACCCTTACCGACAGTATAAGCCACTTTTTCTCCAAAAGTTATGGCTCCCACCGCAATACTCACCCCGCCGATGAGCAACAGCATCTTGGGCGGCAGAATATTGAGATTGGCGATAGGACCCACGGCGTTGCCGGCATTGTTGGCTCCCATGGAATATGCGACATAGCAGGCTGAGAGTATTGCCAACCAGCCGAATGTCTGCTGGAATATAGGGGACCTGGATCCGAATTTGCTTAAAATAAATCTTACCAGAGCCATTAAGATAAAAGAAAGCGCCATGACCAGGATGGGACAGACAAGCCAACTCTCAACAATGACGATCAATTTGGAGTAATCCAGTTCAGCGCCAACCGCCAGACCGATTCCGGCAACGCCGCCGACAATTGCCTGGGAGGTCGATGTCGGGATTCTATAGAACGTGGCCAGGGTTACGAAAAATCCGGAGCACATCAATGCCACACAGACGGCAAGATAGTTTAGATCCGCTTTGACGATACCTTTGCCGATGGTTTTCATGACGTGCTCGCCCTGGAGCATGGCACCGATTATCACGAACACAGCGACCAGTATTGCTGCTCTTTTGAAACTTACTAACCCGCAGCCCACCGCCGTACCGATACAATTGGCCGTATCATTTGCGCCGATATTCCATCCGACATAGGCGCTGGCGCCCAGCAATAAAATGAAAATAGGCTCGATAGCAGCTACACCCCCGATGTGCGGTCCCGGTCTCTACCAGGATCAGGCCGGTAGTTCAAAATTAACGATACTGTCAGTGGGAAACACGATTATCTTTAATCATATGGGACAAATAAGTCAAAGGAATAATTTACATATAGTTTATAACTCACAGTTATACAAAGGGGGTTCTCGCTGAGATATCAATCCTGTGAGGTTGACTTCATAGTGAGCATAAGATATAAAAAATATAGATACTTGAAGGATCATGGCGTTTCTCAAATTGCGTCAGGCCCTCGCAGTGTTGAAATTCGGCCAAGCACTAAGAATTCAATCAAAAAACCTTTGGAGAGAAACTCCCCGACTCCTCAAGAAATTTAAAAATTAGACCTGTTATCGAGAAAACCGGAAGGTTTAACACGATCGTCAGGCATGACACCATAGCGGGAATTCATCCCTATGTACCGAAGCAACATAGGAACAGAATCCTTCGATTGGTACCAAAGAAAACACCATTTGGGATTGCCTTCCGGGTCGTCCAGCTTGCAGCACCAACCATCAAAATCATCAAAAAGCGGCCGTAAAAGGGCTATGGGATGAGGATAACAAATAGCCGTATCCCCCATCTGCCGGGCAAGATGTGGGAGATCATTTTACGATTCACGGGTCGTATCGGTAAAAATTTTGAAGAAGAACGGAGACGTTCGGTTTTGGCGTTCTTCTTAATAATTGGCATTTTAATCAGCTTTCCTTTCGCTATCCATCATTTCACGCTGGGAAATGTGACCCGGGCCCTAATCTTGCTGTTAGTAGGCTCGATACAGTTCACCAGCCTTATGGCACTTCGTTTTCTCAATCAATCCGCCATCATCTTCAGGCTAAATATAATCCTTTTGGGAGCCTATTTTTTATTCCTGGCCCATTTGGGAGGGTCCTACGGATCCAGAATTCTCTGGGTATTCATTTTCCCGCTGTTTACCTTCTTTCTGCTTGGAAAGAAGGAGGGCCTTTGTTGGAGCATCCTCCATTATCTTCTTTCGACAATCATAATTACTGATCCCGGTTCTGTTTTTGGTACTTTTCCATACAAAACAGCCATTGCAATAAGATTTTTAATTGTTTACGGCCTGGTTATAATCATGAGCTATGTCGCTGAAGCGACAAGACTCAGATATCAAGAAGCCCTGGAAAGGGATCAGCGCAAATTGCAGGAAGCCCACGACCAGTTGGAGAGGCGAGTAGAGGAGAGAACCGCAGAATTGAGGCAGGCCAATCAAACGCTTGAAGCGGAAAACGCCGAACGCAGGCAGGCCGAATATCAGGTGATGCAAGAAAAGACCTTCACCGAAGTGCTTATCAACAGTTTGCCGGCAAGCATATCGATGTTCGACGATCAGGGACGCATGGTTCGCTGGAACAAACGCTTTGAGGAGTTATCAGGTTATACAAATGAGGAAATCTCCAATATAGGGATCAAAATATTAGACCTTATGCCGGAATCGGACAAGGCAACCGTCATGGAAGCATGGCAAAAAGTGATGCAAGATGAGAAGGTTGGGTTCGAGAGTGGAGGTGTACGCAAGGACGGAAGCGTTATCCCCTTCTATTACACAGCCTCACGAGTGGTGGTGGACAATCAAATCTACGTCTTGGGTTCAGGCGTTGATATCACCGAACTTAAGCGAACCGAGGAGGCACTTCAGGAGGCCTACGATATTATCAGCAAAAGCCCCGCAGTAGCTTTCCGTTGGACAAATGCGGAAACATGGCCGGTGGAGTTCGTGTCAGTCAATGTCAAAGGACTTTTCGGGTATACGGCGGAGGATTTTACTTCCGGTACGGTATCTTATTTGGAGGTAATCCACCCGGAGGACGCCCCAAGAGTTGCGCGAGAGGTCTCGACCTTCAGCCAAGAAGAAGGACGGGAACGGTTCAGGCACAAACCCTACAGAATTGTCACCAAAGACGGCACAATCAAATGGGTCAATGACAGCACGTATATTCGAAGAAATCATCGAGGCCAAATCACCCATTATCAGGGGGTTGTGGAGGACATCACAGAAGGCCGTCAAACAGAAATGAATTTACGGGAAAGTGAAGAGCGATTCCGGGCGCTGGTGGAGAACTCACCGGCTGGAATCTTTCTCATCGATGACAATTACCGATTCGTTTATGCAAACGAGGAGCTCTCCAATATCCTTGGTTTCAGTCAGGAAGAGCTGGCCGGGATGGATTTCAGAAAAATCCTGGATAACGAAAGTCGGTCGTTTGTAGCCGACCGCTATGTCCGGAGACAGCGGGGCGAGGATGTTCCCGCCCGCTATGAAGTCGGCATCGCTCGCAAAGATGGCATGCCAAGACGCCTCGAAATGGTTGCCACAGCGGTAAAAAGTCCCGATGGTTCTGTGCGCACCATCGGGCAATCACTGGATATTACGAATCGTAAGCGGGCAGAGGAAAAACTCAGACAAAGCAGCCAGCGGCTAAGAATGGCACTCCAGGCTTCCCGTATGGGAACTTGGGACTGGGACTTGCGTAAAAACCTGGTTGAGTGGTCGACCGAGACCCATACCATCTTCGGTATCAGTGCCGAGGAGTTTGGCGGAACATACGAGGCCTATTTAGATTTTACCACCAACGATGTATGTGACAAGATCGATCGGGAAATCAAAGCGTTTCTGGCCAATCCACCCGAGTCGGGCACAATCCACTATGATCATCCGATCTTCACTGCCGACAGACAATCTCGGTGGATCGAGATGCGCGTGACACTCTTTAACGATAAGCGAGGCCGGCCGAGACAGATTACCGGGGTGTACGCCGACATCACCGAACGCAAGCAGATTGAGGATGCACTTAGAGCCAGCGAAAAATTTCTGCAGGATGTATTCGATGGCATCCAGGATGGCATTAGTGTGCTGGACGCCGAACTCAACATTGTGCGGGTAAATAATTGGATGGAAAAGATGTATCGCTTCAGGAGTCCGCTGGTTGGGAAAAAATGCTATGAAGCGTACCATGGGACAGATTATGTCTGCCCCTGGTGTCCCAGCATTCACACTTTGAAATCGGGAAAAATGCACGCGGAAGTAATACCCTATCGGCCTGCTGACCAGGCGGAGGGTTGGATTGAGCTGTCATCATTCCCCCTTAAAGATACGACTGGCGCCGTTACCGGCGTCATCGAGCATGTGAAAGACATCACAGATCGTAAAAAGGCAGAACAAGAGCTGACCTTATACCGCGAAAATCTTGAAGAGCTGGTTGAGGAGAGAACCGAAGCGTTGAAAGCGGTGCAAGATGAACTCATCAAACGCGAAAGGTTGGCCGTACTGGGCCAGCTCACCGCCATGGTCAGCCATGAGCTGAGAAATCCCCTAGGTGTGATTCGAACATCCGCCTTCTATCTTCAAATGAAAATCCAGGCAGCCGATGACAAGGTCAAAAAGCACTTAAAGCGAATCGAGGAGCAGGTGGCACACTGCGATTCTATTGTTGATGACCTTTTGGAGTACACGCGGGGGCGACATTCGAAAATGATTGAGGGCGATCTCAATGGATGGATGGCCAACGTTTTGGAGACATTTGGCGACACTAAAAATATTGAACTGACAACAGATTTTCAGTCCACTCTGCCCGTAGTGTCCTTTGATCCAGAAAAATTAAGGCGGGTGACCGTCAATCTCGTAGAAAATGCGATACAATCAATTATAGAAAAGCAGCATCAGCTCGAACAGTCCGGCATCCCATACCGTCCTGAAATCAAAGTGAGCACCCGCGAAACAACGGGGGGCGTCCTTATTGAACTGGAAGATAACGGTATTGGAATGGATGAGGACACATCAAAACGCGCGTTCGAACCATTTTTTACAACCAAGGCCAGGGGAACCGGGTTGGGTTTGGCTGTGGTTCGGAAGATAATTGAAGAGCATCAAGGAACGGTATCCATAGAGAGCCGGATAGATAGGGGCCTAAAGGTCTCAATCGAATTGCGTCAGACGCTCGATTCATAGGCCATCGACTTCGATCAGATTGGCCATGTCCGTGGGGTACACCCATCCTTTTTGTGGGAAAAATGATCCAAAAAGATCTCTAATATTTTTTACCGTGTTCAACCTCCCCGATCGCCTCATCGATAATATCGATCGCTCGATCCATTTCATCCCGGTTAATAATCAGAGCCGGCCTCAAGGTCAGAATATTGCCTTCAATGGTTTTAGCGGACAGTCCTTTCTCCAGGCACTTAAACATGATGATCTCAGCTTCATCCACCGCTCTTAGTTTTGTTTTGCGATCAACAACCAGATCGATCCCGATATGCAGTCCCAGACCGGCGACATGCCCGATAAGGCGGTGTTTTTCTGTCAGGTCATTCAATCTTCGCAGAGCGTATTTGCCCAGCTCAGCTGCATGGTCGACCAGATGATGGTCTTCGATAAATGCAATCTCGGCCAGTGCGGCGGCAGAACACAAGGCGTTTTTCTCATGGGTGTAATGACCGATGGACCGGTTCGGCGAGATATTAAATTTTTCATGGGTCACAATCCCGGCAAAAGGCACCAGTCCGCCCCCGAGTGATTTTCCCAGCACCAGCACGTCCGGTGTCACATAATGTTCACAGGCGAACATCTTTCCGGTGCGGCCGAAACCCTCGATGATTTCATCGAATATCAGCAAAGCGCCGTATTGCTCGCAAAGCTGTTTGACCCCCTGCCAGTATCTATGGGAAGGAATGACCGGCGTGGCAGAGATGGGTTCGCCGATGACAGCGGCCATTTCAGGCTCGCGTTTTAAAACCAGTTCAATCTGGCGGATACATTCTGCATCCACATCCTGCTGACTCGTAAATCCCCAGGGGTTGCGATAGTAGTTGGGAAACTCAACCCGAATCGCTCCGGGCACCAGGGGACCCAACCCGCCGCTGAAATGCTCTTCACCTCCCACGCTGGCCGCCCCGAAGCCTGCACCGTGAAATGAATCCCAGAAGGATATGGTCTTAAAGCGTCCGGTCACCTGTTTGGCCAGCATAATGGCCATCTCGATAGCTTCAGAGCCGCCCGGGCAGAAAAGAGAGCGACAGAGTCCCGCTGGCGTTATTGCGGCCAATTTCTTCGCCAGCTTGACGGCGGCAGTATTGGTATAGCGGCGAGGACAAAAGGTCATTCCCTCATCAATTTGCCTTTTTACTGCGTCAATCACAGCCGGATTGTTAAATCCGGCGTTGTGAACACCGTTGCCGTGCATATCGATATACTTTTTACCGTCCATATCCTCGATATAGATACCCTGCGCACTTTTTAGCACGTTTAATACCGGCGTGGAGAGACTTTGATGTAAAAAATACTTGGCGTCCTCATCAAACCATTTTCTGCCAGCCCCGGACAGATTGCGTTCCCAGTATTTTCGGCGGTTCTCGGTTGTATTTATATCACCCTGTTCTCTTTCAAACCTTTTGTCCTTCATCATGGTGTGTCTCCCATATGCAAATCTTGATCGGCTGAAATTAGCCGGCTTTTGTGCTGGTTGTTTTGTTGGCGTATACCAATAAATTGGCAAAAATTCAAAAAATTCTTTTGACTCCAGCGGCTTTCAACAGCTAAACATGTACTGTTGTTCCTCAACCTTGCAAGATCGTGGTGTAGTAACGATCAAAAACATAATGGAATAAATGGTGATAAAAGATGACAAAATTGGACAAATCGGAAGGGGATGTGAATCTCTCACCCCGCCGGGAAGCGTGGCAAGAGAACCAAATCAACGAAAAAAGCCGTGCTGTGTTGGATGAGGATACGCGCTTCTTCTTAAAACAGTCCCTATCGACCCCATGTCTGAACGCCATGCGGGCCTGTGAGGGGATATACATCGAAGACCTGCAGGGTCGGCGCTACATGGATTTTCATGGCAACAACGTTCATCAGGTGGGATTTTCCAATCCGGATGTGATTGCCGCTATCAAACATCAGCTTGATGACCTGTCTTTCTGTACCCGCCGTTACACCAACCGCGTCGCGGTGGATTTGGCCAAAAAACTGTCTGAAATTGCCCCCGGAGATCTGAACAAATCATTGTTTTGTCCAGGTGGTGCCGAAGCCATCGGCATGGCAATCAAATTAGCACGTCTGGCAACTGGGCGGCATAAAACGATTTCCATGTGGGAATCATTTCACGGTGCGACGCTGGATGCCATATCTATTGGGGGCGAGGCCGTCTTCCGTCAGGACATGGGGCCGCTAATGCCGGGCACCGAGCATGTGCCGCCGCCGGATGAATATCGCTGTGTGTTCGGCTGTTCTGACCGGGGTGGATGTGACCTGACCTGCACGCGCTACGTAGAATACATCCTGGAAAAAGAAGGCGACATTGCAGCCGTTATCGCTGAGCCGATTCGCAGCACGCCTTACATTCCCCGACCCGAATACTGGCAAAAAATCAGCCAGGCCTGCGATCGCCACGGTGCATTGCTCATATTTGATGAGATCCCCCATGCCCTGGGCCGCACCGGTAAAATGTTTACTTTTGAAAATTTTAATGTAATCCCGGATATTGTTGTTATCGGCAAAGGATTGGGGGGCGGCATTCTCCCTCTGGCTGCGATGATAGCCAGGGAAAAGCTGGACATCGCCGGAAATCGGGCGCTGGGTCACTATACCCATGAAAAAAACCCGGTGGTCTGCGCAGCCGCCTTGGCTGCTATTGGCTATATCGAAAAACACAAATTGGTCGATCATGCCCGGCAATTGGGTTGTTATTCCTTAAAGCGCCTGAAGGACATGAAACAGCGGCATGCAATTATCGGCGATGTCCGCGGCCTGGGCCTTTTTTTAGGTATCGAACTTGTCAAGGATCGGCAAACCCGTGAACGCGCCGCGGATGAGGCCGAGGCGGTGATGTATGCTGCACTTTCAAGGGGTCTTAGCTTTAAGCTTACCATGGGAAACATATTGACCCTTACACCGGCATTGACTGTTACAGAGCAGGAAATGGATGCCGCCCTGGACATCATCGAGGAATGCATTGCCGAGGTTGAATAAGTGTCAGCGGACACAGGCTTGAATAGGATGATGGCCCCTGGAGCTTTGGTTTTCATTTACGTTTGCCCTGAGGATAACCGACATCGATCTTGACATACTCCTGGTATTTTGGCAAAGTAACGCGTCGCGCTCAAAGCAAATTCCTGGCTTCATCAACGGAGGATTTTACATTGCTCAAGGCCTTCAACGTTACCAAACAGTTTGGATCCCTTACGGCGGTGGATGATCTCAGTTTTGAGGTTAAAAAGGGCCAGATATTTGGCATTGCCGGACCCAACGGTGCCGGCAAATCAACCCTCTACAATCTGATCACCGGATTTTACAGCTTTGATGGTAAAATCGAGTTTGACGGCCAGAATATCTCCGGTATGCCGCCTTACCGAATCGCCAAAGCCGGAATCGCACGCACCTTCCAGATCCCACAAACGTTTCCAAGCCTCAGTGTCCAAAAAAGCATCTCCGTAGGCAGCCGTTTCGGTACCTCGAGGGGGCTTGATTCGGCCCACGTGAATGAAGTGATCGGTTTTGTTGGTCTCGAAAAGGAACGGACACAATATACCGGACTGTTAAACTTGCTGGGCAAAAAAAAACTCATGATCGGAGCCGCCCTGGCCACCAAACCTAAAATTCTAATGCTCGATGAACCGATGGCAGGCTGCAATGCCAATGAAATCAGAAATCTAATGGATTTAATCGCCAAAATAAACCAGGATCTGGGGATTACCATTATCATCATCGAGCACTTCATGAAGGTGCTTACCGAACTTACCGAACGTCTGTTGTGCATTGAATCAGGCCGCATGATCTGTTGCGACGAGCCCGCGAAAGTCTGCAATGACCCACGAGTGATCAAATGTTATCTGGGTGAAACTGATGCTGAAAGTCACTAATTTAAACGCATTTTACGGTGAATCCCATGTTCTGCTGGACATTTCCGTATTCGTCGAACAGGGCGAGGTCGTCGTCATGCTGGGGCCCAATGGTCACGGCAAAAGTACGCTGTTAAAATCTATCTGCGGACTGGTGGACAAGGTTAAGGGTACTATCGCTTATAAGGAAAAGCCCATCTCCGGTATGGCCACCGAAAATATTGTTAATCTGGGGCTGATCTACATTGCTGAAAACCGTGAGTTGTTTCCCCATTTAACGGTAATGGAAAACCTTAAGCTAGGTGCTTACTCCAAAAATGCCCGTGCCCATGAGAAACAGAATCTCGAGTGGGTATTCGACCTCTTCCCCCGTCTGGTAGAACGGCGCAAACAATTCGCTTCAACCATGAGCGGCGGAGAGGCCCGAATGTTGGCTGTGGCAAGGGGACTGATGTCCAACGCTGATTTCCTGTGCATCGACGAACCCTCATTGGGCCTTCAGCCAAGCCTGCGACATGAGATTTTCTCAATCATCAGGCAGATCAACGAGCAGGGAAAAACCGTCTTTTTGGTAGAGCAAAATATCCCTCAAATCGCTGAATTGGCCGACCGGGTCTATGTCATGGAAGAAGGTCGAATATCATTCGAAGGCGACCGAGATGAAGCATTGAGCAATGAGCACCTCAAAGAAATCTTTTTGGGAATGTAATCACGAATGCTAAGTGAAGATACCATTTTACTGTTGTATGAAATCACCGACGTAATTATCGCCGGGCTGTCCACTGGTTCAGTGTATGCCTTGATGGCGGTGGGCATGACCCTGGTCTACGGGGTAACCAAAGCGTTTAATTTCGCCTATGGCGATTTTTTTAACATGGGGGGATATTTTGCCTGGATTCTGCTCTTCGGACTTGGCCTTCAATTCGGCGGATATCTGGCGATTTTAATGGTGGTGATGCCGCTGATGTTTGCCGTGGGGTATGGGTTGGAAAAACTTATGATTGCCCCCTTGAGAAAACGAGAAGACTGGGAAAACAAGGTTATGATGCTGACCCTGGGTCTGGCACTTTTTCTGACCAGTCTGTATACGGTGGTCTTTGGGGTGAAGATGAAATCATTGCCCCCCATTCTGGAGGGAACCCTCGAGGTCGGCCAGCTGGTATTCTCCTATCAGGACATCATGATATTTTTCATGTCCCTGGGGGGTATTCTTCTTTTTGGCTGGATTCTCAACAACACGCGTATCGGCCTGGCCGTCAAGGCCGTGGCCCAGAATCCAGTCGGTGCCAAGATAGTGGGGATCCCCAAGGAGCGAATCTTCGCTTCCACCTTCGCCATCTCTACGGTCATGGTCGGATTCGGCGGTATTCTGTTGAGCCAGAAATGGTTTATCAATCCCATGTCCGGCGGTACCATCATGATTAAGGCCTGGGTGGTCACGGCATTCGGGGGGATGGGCTCCATCCGGGGAGGCTTATATGCCGCCTTCATCATCGGCATGCTGGAGGCTTTTGTGGGCTGGTTGTTCGGTTTGAGCTACGGCATCATTGCACTTTTTATTCTTTTACTGGCCACCCTTGCATTACGGCCGCAGGGTTTGATGGGAAAAGGCGAGTAGGCGATGCGCTTAAAACATATGGCGATGATAATCGGTGTTTGCTATGGGGTGATGGCGATCTTGCCCATCTTCGTGGCAGACATTCGGTTCGTAATGAATATTCTGATCATGTGCCTGATCTGGGCGGTGGTGGCCTCTTGTTGGGACGTCATGATGGGTTTTGCCGGTATTTTCTCATTTGGCCAGGTCGCTTTCTTTGTCATGGGCGCCTACTGCTCTGGCATACTTGCCATCGACTACCACGTGACACCCGTGTTGTCCATCCTGATCGCCGGGGTGTTTACCGCCGGTATGGGCGTGCTGGTCGGTTTGCCCTGCCTTAAATTGGCCGGGCCCTATGTGGCCCTTGTGACCTTCGGGGTTCACATGGCCCTGCAGCCGACCTTAAGAGGTGAAATCGGTATTGCTTTAGGCTCCGGGGGCTCCGTCGGTCTGCTGACGATTCCACCTATCAATATTTTCGGTTATACCTTCAGCTCTGCGAACATCGTGCCCACATTTTATTTAACCCTGCTCGTATCTCTTAGCTGTGCCCTGATCATTATGTTTGTGATTAAATCATACTGGGGGGTAGCCTTTCTGGCGCTCAAAGATTCCCACGATTTCGCTATGAGCCTGGGCATCAGTGCTTTTAAATATAAACTGATGGTCTTTGCCTTGACCTCATTTTTAACCGGCATCATCGGAGCATTTTACGGCCATTTCTACGGGGTGCTCTCCTTCCGCATGCTGGACCTGGATCTATTCAGCATCCTGATGGTTATGATGCTGGTAGGTGGTCTCGGTCATTTCCCGGGGGCCATCCTAGGCGCTTTTCTGGTGGTTGCCGGTAGTGAATTGATGGCACCCTTGGGAGCCTATCGGGCCGTAACCATGGGGGCCTTGGTGGTGATTCTTGTATTGGCCCTGCCAAACGGGATTATGGGATTTTTTCTTAAACGCACGGACAGTCAGGCGCGAACCGGCTGAAGAGGGATTTAATACTGAAAAGTTTTTATAATTTACTAGGCGCCAGTCAAATGTTCCTACAGCAAATTTTAATCGAAAAAGGAGGTTCAAAAATGAAGCAAATTCGTCTACTGACAATGGTAATGGCAGTTTGTCTATTTTTCATCTCAGCAGCCATGGCGGCCGAAACCATTCCCGTCGGCGTCCCGATTCCGATGACCGGCTGGGCGGCAGGCTCTGGTGCTGACTATTTCAAGGGGATAAAAATGGCCATTGACGAGATTAATGAATCGGGCGGGCTGTTGGGCAAACAGCTCGAAATTATTCGATTCGATTCAAAGGGGTTTGAACCCGAAGTGGTGATGCAGGCTGCCGATTACCTATGCGGCCAGAAAAATGTGGCTTCTGTGCATGCCGGCTGGGCCGGATGGGGCCAGGATGTCCGGGCCTATGGGAAATATGATGCACCTTTTTTCGCCGACGACGGATCCCAGGCGGCAGTGGATGTCTTCAGAGAAGATCCTAAGAAGTACTACAACATCTATCAGACCACCGATGTCGGCGTCGAGCAGGCCAAAAGCATGTTTCGCGCCCTGATGGCCCTGCCCTATGAATACCCCAATAAAAAAGTGGTCATTATCAATACCGATGATTCATGGGGACTCGAAGTTGGGGACACCCTGGAGGCAAGCTTTAAAGAAAAAGGCTGGAAAGTATCCAAACGTGAAACCGTGCCGTACGGCACAAACGAGTGGGGCGTTATCCTGTCCCAAATCCGACGAATCAAACCGGCCATCATTCACATGGAAATTCCCAGCGGACAAGAAAATATCACCTTTATTCAGCAGTTTTTGAGAAAACCCTCAAACTCGATCATTAGTTTGGGATGGGGAATTACCCCACGGGAGGTGGTCGATGCCCTGGGAACGTCGGCAGACGGCATCGTTGGCGAAATGCCCAGTGGGCTTCCGGCCCCCAAAGCACCCAATGCCGAGGGACAAGCCTGGGTTGACAAGTTCGTTAGAATCAACAAGCACCAGATCCCGGCCGGCGCTTGGATCGCGTACACTGCCGTAAAGGCCTGGGCCAATGCGGTCACGGCTGTTGGCGATGCATATGATTTCAAAGCAGTCAACAAATACATCCAGGAAAACGGCTACGTCGGGCATCAGGGCTTGATCAAGTGGGACAAGGACAATGTCCTGCGTGCTCAAGCAGGGGCACCGGTCGTTCACTATCAGGTCCAGGGCGGAGAGCTTCAGCCGATCTATACTGATCCGCCGCTGACGCCATACAAGGACGGCAAGTTCCAAAAGCCGCGCTGGATTAAATAGCGAAACACCCAAACCGTTTCAAGTTCTGGATGGGGATTGCACTCTTGGCCGGTTCGTCTTCGGCAGACAACCGGCGGGGGTTGAGAGGGCAATCCCCATCTATGCTATGGAGGTTGTAAGTCGATTTATCTGATTCTGGACAATTAAATCCACGATACCCAGGCGTATGATCGTTATAAGAACGCGGTGAGACCTATGATCAAAGCTGCTGGTGGTAAGATCCTCAGTCACCTAATCCTTATGATCATTGTCTGTTCACCGAGATATAAAAACTTAATTCTATCCCAATGTAAGTATAGATATTAAACCCCTAAAAAAATTGCTGATGGATGGGAAACATATTCTTCAAAAGATGAAGGCGCTTATTCAGAAGTAATCGCCGGAATAATTGAAGATATTCTTAGTGAAAAGTTTAAAGACTTACTCAGTATTCTGATATTTTCCAATGGAAAACTTATCCTTGAGACCCCTCCATAATTGATATCTTCCCGCACCCACTCTTTAATTTCTACAACTGAAAATGTGTAAACCCATACCCATTGATAAGAACTTGCCCTCTTAAAAATGGGTATTTTCTTACATATATTAATTATATTTCCCTCGATAACATTAAACTAACTATCTGAATCTAAATTTATTATAGCCTGTTCTATCGAATTAGGGCATGAATATTGCAAAAATTTAAACGTAGCTAATTTCATAGCTTAGAAAAAACCATACCTATCGAAAAACAGAGCGGGAAAATCGTGAATCCTGAATGGTAGATGTGTTTCCTGAAATGAAATAGTCTGATTACAATGGTAATGGAAATTCACTAGCTGTAAAAATAAAGAGGGGGAATATGACAAAAAAACTAATTTTAACTCTATTCGCTATTTTTTTACTCATTAATGTATTCCTCCTGCCAAATACATCTATGGCCAAGTCAGTGTCAACGTCGGATCTTTGGGATGTAAGTAATGGCACTGTTATAGACGATACAAGTGGACCTCTGCATTACAGAAGTTCCTACCGATCTTACGTCGAAAATATTTTCGGTGCCAGTGGGGGAATTGCAGGATCTTACACTCTTTTCAAAGATTATAACTCACCTTCCTTTGGTGGGGGTCCCGTTCCAGCGGGGTACATCCATTACGTCGAGTGGCATACACCTAATCCTATCACTTTGAGAAGCTTTAATCTGGTCGCATACAATGAAGGTATGAATCGGCGAGCATTCGATCATTTTGAACTCCTGGCGTATGTCGGTGGCGTTTGGCAGACGATCCATGAACAAGATTTCGCTGCCTCTGCCGAAAATCCTTTTGGGTATGGTGGGAGCCCGACTTACAACACAGATAGTAATTGGTTAGAACTTGAGGTTGATCTACTCAATCCGGTTGACGCAAAATATTTCCGATCAGAATTTCGTCAGGCCCCTTGGACTGATTCTAGAGCTATCGGTCCTCGAGTTTGGGAATTGGATGGATATGACACATTTCTGGATGGTACAACAGATACGAATCCCGTTCCCGTACCTGCCACTATACTCCTTCTTGGCTCTGGTCTAATCGGTCTTGTGGGTTTCAGGAAGAAGATTAAGAAATAAATGATTTAAAAGCATCAGGCAATAATGGAGGCAGGGTCAGCTCTGCCTTTTTTTTTGCTCTTTCCTTATACACCACGTACGATAAGGAATTGCATATTTCTGCTATTTCAAAACTTCAGCAATAGACTGTACCTTAAGGATAGCCAAGAGCTACCTTTACTGCCTGTCATGAGAAAAGCGGCCTATTTCCGATCGGCTTTCGTACACACCTTAGTATGGCACGATGTTGCATTACCCGAATTTCAGGTCGAATTTATTCCGTGAATTAGCCCACAGTTCTTGCCGGGGCTTCACCTCGCCGCTTTTTCGTGTATACACAGAAAAAGGTGCAATTTTTTCCCTAAGGTCAATACAAACCACTTAGGTGTCAGATCACTTTGCTTTTTCCCCGGTTGAAGCTTCCTCTTCAATAGCAGCAACGAATATACCGGTTCACAAGATTCATCTGTGTCTGTTTCAAACTTTGCTGAAAAATTCCTGCAGCTCCTTTATGACAGCAACCCTGACATCTAAAGGAGTATCATTTTCAAAAATGAATTCCAGCAAAAATATCATTTTGTAATCCACAGCAGTTGTCTCATATTTCTGGTATGAAGAGACCTTGACCTCCTTCGGTTCCGCACCCTTATACTTTTCAAACAGCCCTGCGCGTAACAAAATAAGATTGATTGCCTCCCTGGCGTCATCAAGGTTCTCCAGAACAATCTCAATTCCATCCAGTTTCTTAACGGCTTTAATGATCTTCTCGCTTTCAACTTTAATTTTCATTTTACCCGTCTCAATGAATTTATTGGCTATGCACACATTTTCGATCTTACTGCCTTCGGCCAGCTGTCGATATTTATAAGAACTTACCAAAACCACTGACAAGGTCATCCTCACCGGATTCTAACGTTCTTTTTATAATTTCCAACAGATTGTCGATCAATTCCTAAGATTGATTCTTTGGACAGCCGTTTTGCTCCGCAATCGCTTCAATGATATTGGCTTTCGTGAGGGCCATTGACAATAATGCTCTTGATTTATTATCGATTAAAATTGTGATGCCGTGATCGCTGATTATTTCGCACCAACATAAATCCCTTTTCCCACTCTTGTGATTTTTCCCTGTTTATAGGTCCTGTTTAGCATATTACGGACTTTTTTCTCGTTAAAACCAGTTTTTTTCATCAATGTGGCTGTATCAATCCCTTTCTTGTGTCTATTGATTACTGCAAGAAGCTTGTCGGTATCCGATTTCTTTCTACTTTTAGCCGGCACCTTTTTGGCAACAGCTTTTGCTTTAGTCTTCGATTTGACAGATTTTGTTTTTGATTTTTCAGATTTCCCGATTTCAGTTGATAATTTTTCTATTTGCTTTACCAGTTTCGCTAGCTCTTTGCCGACAGCATGGAGATCCGTGCTTAATGTCATTTTTGTTCTCCTATCGATTAGTGTATTAAAATTACTTTAATAACAGCAGTTTATAGATTAAACATAATTGCAATCGGTTTAACTGTTTCATTTAACGTTGAATATTTGTATTTGTCAAGGAAATAAGCTGGTTATCTGCCTAATATGCTTGACAATTTAAACTGGGTCTGGAAAATTAGTTTCAGTTGACCCTGGAGATACAACCATTGATCAAATGGGAATTCGTATGGATCTCTTATAAGACCCTATTTCTGACATTGGAGATTGGGTTTTTGCATTTGGTATATAAAAGACGAAAATAGCGATACTCCTCTCTATATTGCGGTCGGCCAGAGCCATCAAAATATAGCAGAACTACTCATCTCGAAAGGTGCAAATGTAAATGCTGCGACTCACAAAGGTTTGACCCCTTTGGCAAGCGCAGCTTATAGTGGCTATAAAAATTTAGCGGAACTGCTCATTAAACAAGGCGGAGAAACATGGTCCCCTTGGTCCGGGTGGCCTGCTGGGCGATTGCATTACTATTTAAAGTCTTTGGTATCCAACATATCTGTAAATAATGACCTCAAATTAATCTATGATATGCGATTATCGATTTTCGTGGACTCGACAATAATTATCCGAAGGAAAAAAAATAGACCTAACAAATATTTTATGATACCAACACAAATCAAAACCTAATAGTGTCGAATATCCGTGCCGAACAAAAGATATGAGGCAAAACGGTAACGTTGGCAATTTTTAAGTTATCGCCTCCAATTCTTCCTCAACAGAAATTCAAATGGGCAAGGTTGATTTACTCAAATGATTCTCAATAACAATCCCTTGGTAACAATCTTGATAAAACGAAAGTCGATACAATACCTTTTTATCTTTCTTATTATTTTTACCTGGGTAAGTGAGTTACACGCCCAATATACTTATCCAGAACGAAAGAATTGGCAAAAGCCACAGCTCGTTATCAAATACCTTGATATCAAACCAGGTTCAACCGTAGCTGATATTGGTGTCGGTGACGGATACTTTATCTTCCGGCTTGCCAATGCTGTGACCCAAACTGGAAAAGCCTATGCTGTGGATATATCAGACTATCATATAAAACAAATAAAAAAAGAGGTCCAGAAACGGAATATGCCCTGGATTGAAGTTATTAAGGCAAAAACCATGGATCCTTGTCTTCCAGATAAGTCAGTGGATCTTGTCTTTATCTGTAATACCTATCATCATCTTAAAAACAGGATTACTTATTTTAAAGATCTTAAAAAGGTCCTAAAACCAATGGCACGAGTCGCCATTATTGATTACCTGCCTCAGCATGCTCCTATTTCCGGTCATGGAACGTCTACAGTCTTAATCATAAATGAGATGAGAA
>JAAUYD010186977.1_pt1 | contig 22020 bp, 19 predicted proteins | sample 7278101 | NCBI WGS metagenome assembly JAAUYD01 (sample SAMN14350128, study PRJNA611818) | marine sediment metagenome | isolation source: surface marine sediment (0.6m) | place: French Polynesia: Moorea | collected 2018-08
CCTTTGGGGCTGTAGAAGAACTCGGGGTTGCCGTCGAACTGGAAGTCGCTGTGGCCGCCGTGGAGGTGGGTGATGATGGGCACCCCGTTGCGGCGGATGGTGTAGTTGCTGTAGTCTTGGCCGTTGGCCGAACTCATCCCCTCCAGGGAGTAGCACCAGTGCAGATTGGTGTCCACCGGCAGGAGATGGCGGCGCACGTTATTGAGCTTGTTGCGCCAGCGGACATGGGTTTCCGATTTTCCGCTCTGAATCTCGAAGGTGCGGCCGGGCCAGGTGGTCCACTTGTCCCGGCGGTCGCCGTAGCCCCAGATGCGGGTCCAAAGCTTGAAGCGACCGCCGCGGCGGAGGCGCAGCCCGGTCTGGTGCCAGGCCTGGCGGATGTCCACATTGTAGCGGCCGCGGCGGTCGGGCTGGTACTTGAAGCCCGGTGCCAGGGCGTTGGGGGCATACTCGACGAATTTGGGCTGAATGGCTGGGTCGCTCAGACGGGGGGTCAGGCGTGCGGCCTGGGCTGACGGTACGTTGAGCCCCCAGGGAAGTAGTAAACTGGCGCCGCTGTAGACGCCTGCCTTAAGCACTTGTCGCCGTGATACTCTGAAACCTGGTCTTGCCTGTTTCATGGGTCCTTCCTCCCTCTCCCAGTTCACGGCAGAATGACTGCGCATCCACCTCTTCAATGGCACTATATGTCAGTTCGCTCGATAGACGACTCCTTCGACGCAAGGTCTAACTGCGGTCTATTACTGGTGTTTCACTCCTCTTCAGCTGGAGACGTCCAACAGAAGCGAGCGATGGAATGATGTAAGCGTGCACATGGAGGTTGGCGACGACAATCACTGCCGCAACTGGTACATATCAGTGATTGGGGAATCCGAACAAATAATCGTCGGGCGACACCGCGAGCAGGCGCGGCTGCCGTACTTATGGCGGCGCGGGATTTTGACTTCCCGTATATGTCGTTGGGGTGCGAAGAATTGGTTGAGAGGATTGCTTCGTCGGTAATCGGCGTTGGAGGCGCTCAGTTCAACGTGGTATCCACAACTCTACTCAACGGTGTCCGCCCATCCGGTTACAATTTTTTCGGATCGTTACGATGCGGGGTTTACCCTGCCCTATGCAAAGGTAGTGCACAATTTGAAGAGTGCAATCAGGCGGACCCTGATTTTTTCATCCGGCGCCATACCTGGATTCCCGGATGGGGGCGGAATTGCGGCCGCGCCGGTGGGGTGACGGGTAGTAGAGATGTCAACGCTCTTCGAATAGGTCGACAATGCCTGCTTGGCGCAGGTGTTCGATCTCTTCGTCGGAGTAGCCCAGGCGGTGGAAGTAATCGCGGGCGCCTTCACCGATGGCGGGCGGCTGACGGCGCAGCTCGAAGGGTTGCCGGTCGAACCGCAGGGGGATCTTGGGCAGGGGGATCATTTCGCCCGTTGGCGCAAGGGTATCCGCCAGGCCGGCCGAGTGCTTCAGATGCGGGTCGTCGAGCAGATCTTCGGGGCGGTTGATGCGGGCGTGGGGGATTTCGGCGGTTTCGGCCAACCGGGCAAGTTCCCCTGCAGTGTGGGCCTCCAATCGCCGACGCAGCGCCGGCAGCAGCCACGGGCGCGCTTCGACGCGCAGCTGGTTGGTGGCAAGGCGCGCATCGGCCGCCCAATCGGTGAAGCCGAAGACGTTGCACATCCGCTGCCAGTGGCGATCCGAGGTGACCCCGATGAAGAGCTGTTGGCCATCCGCGGTATCGAACAGGTCGTAGATCGACCAGGTACGGCCGCGCTCCGGCATGGGGGGCGGCGGTTCGCCCGTCATGGCCGCCACCGCCAAATGGGGGCCCATGAGGAAGGCCACCGATTCGAACAAGCTGGCCTGAACCAGCCGACCCTGTCCGGTGAATTGGCGCTGATGGAGTGCGGCCAGGATGCCGATGACCCCGTAGCTGCCCGCCAGGATATCGATGACCGAGGCGCCTGCCCGCAGGGGTCGGCCGATCGGACCGGTCATGTAGGCCAGCCCCCCCAGCATCTGGACGACCTCATCCAGGGCCGGCCGCTTCTCGTAGGGACCCGGCATGAACCCTTTCAGGGAACAATAGATCAGCCCCTCATTGCGGGCCCGACAGGTCGGGTAGTCCAGCCCCAGCCGCGCCATGGTCCCAGGGCCGAAATTCTCGATGAGCACATCGGCGTGGCGCAGCATTTTCAGAAAAACCATGTTGCCGCGCTCCGTTTTGAGATCGATGGAAATGCTTCGCTTGTTTCGGTTAAAGGCCGTGAACAAGCCGGTTCCAAAGCCCTTCAAATCACGGGTCCGGTCTCCCGATCCAGTTTGTTCCACCTTGTAGACATCGGCACCCAGATCGGCCAGCACCAGTCCACACGTGGGCCCCATGACGGTATGCGTCAGTTCCAGTACCACGATATCTGCCAGGGGCAGTTCGGCCCTATTCTCCATGGCCCTTTCTCCCTCACGCCATCGGGTGGTGATACCGCCTGCCGTCAGCGGTGATTTGACAGTTTCCGGCGCACTGTCCATAATGGTAGCAGATGGGGATTCACGCCCTACCGCCGACCGCGAAGCCGGCCAGCTAATGTTGCACCGCACCACGTTTTGCCCATTGCCCACAGACCATCACAGGGTTCGCGCGTCCGCCCTTCGCGGCCTGTTTGCTCCCTACACTTCGGAAGGGTCCCCCCGACATCCCGCTGCGGTATTCCGTCAACCTTCGCCAAGGAGGACCTCACATGGCCACTCTCAAGATTTTGGTGCCGTACAATTTCACCGGCAACGATGAAAAGGCGATCGATTTCGTGATCGATCGGTATGGGCGCTCAGCGGAGGCCGAAATCACTCTGTTTCACACCCACGCCCCCCTGCCCAATGTCGACATCCCGGACAAAACCGTCATGACCCGTCTCTCCGCCAACCTATCGTATCTTCGACAGCGACTCAGCGAACGCGAGCAGGCCCTCGTCGCCGCCGCCGAACGGCTGGTCGCCGCGGGATTCCCTGAAGACAACGTGGACTGGATCTTCAAACCGCGCCAGCGGGAACCGGCCCTCGAGATCATCGAGCAAGCCCAAAAGCACCGTTATTCGACCATAATTCTCAATCACCATCCCAGCAAGGTGCGCAAATTCTTCACCGCCAGCATCTCCAAAAAGGTTGCCCAGGCGCTGCGGGGCATGGAGCTTCATATCGTTGGTTAGCCCGCTGCAATAGGTGGTCATGCGGGCTGCCGCCCGGCGTGTACTGCGCACACGCCCATGATCGATCCATCTTTTAGAGAAGGAGCGTTTCCCAATGACACAAGAGAATAAGATCAGTTTGGACCTCTTCCAATTGTTCGTTCAAACCATCTCAAGCGCCAACCACCTCGACGAAATGGCCGATCGCCTTACCCAGCTATTGACCGGCTCCATGGGCATCAAAGGGGCCAGTATCTTTATTCTCAACCCCGATCTGGAAGCCCTGGAGCTGGTGTCCAGCGCCGGTTTGAGCCTCGACTACATCAACAAGGGGCCGATACTGGTGGACAAGAGCATCAAAATCGGCTCCAACCGCGAACCGGTCATCATCCCGGACACGGCCACCAGCGATCTATTGCAATATCCCGACAAGGCCCAGCAGGAGGGCGTGCGCGCCATCGTCTCCTACCCCATCGTGGTGCGGGAGAAGATCATCGGATCGCTGCGCCTCTATCATTCCGAGCAGTGGGAGGTGTCCCCAAATGACATCCGTTTCGTGGAAGCCCTGAGTCAGACGATCGGGCTCGCCCTTTTGTGCTACCGCCTGGCCAGTGCCGTCGGCAACGTGAAGGACACCGTCAACGACATCCACCCCATCTGGCTCTAACGGCCGGCGGCAAAGACGGTGGCGGCACCCCCGCCAGGACAGCCGGATGGGGGCATTGGGCACCGCCGATCAGAAGAGGACCCGCTCCTCGATACCGAGCCGCGTTGCCACGTGGCGGGCCACGGATTGACCGAGCCAGTTGGGTTGGTGGGCGTCCGAGCCAAGGACGAAAGGAAAGCGGTCCCGGATGGGGGCGTAGTAGGCCCACCAGTCGCTGCGCCATACGTACCGGTTGTTGATCTCCATGTGACACGCTGGCGGGAGTTGGCGCCAGTCGGTACCAAAGGCGTTGGGGTGGGCAATAATCACGGGCCGCCTTGTCGCCAGCAGCGCTTCCAGGCCGCGATAGTCGGCCCGCCGATCACGACAGTGGTAGAGGTAGTAATCCACTGGGTAATCGGCCGCTTCCGCCGCCCAGGCGTGGCCATCCACCTCCACCCCGAGCTTCAGACCGGCGTTGCGAACCTCCCACGCGTATGCGTCAAACACGCCATCCACCAGATTCTCGAAGTGATCGCTGATGCCGACGACCTTGGCATGCCCCACCGCCGCCACCAGCGCTATGGTCATCTCCGGCACCACCGACGTGTCGCTGGCCGAGTAGGTGGTGTGGATGTGAAGGTCTTGGACCATTTGGACGCTGGTCGATATTGGTGCCTCCGGCATACGGCCTCCTTGGCGGATCGATTTCGCACCGCCCCGGGCGAGCGCCCCCTCTTGTTGTCGCGGGCTTGACAGCCCCGGACGTTGTCCTACCTTTCCGGTACTGCTGTTCCGACCATTCAACGGTCACCGTTCTGTTTGCCGCTGCCGTTGGGCGCCCCCTGTTGTCCCATTGCTTCACGCTGGCGTGCAGTCGTCGTTCAGAGCGGCCGCACCCTGGCGGTCGCGCTCTGTCGATCTCACAAACGCCCGTCATCCCCGCTGCCGTCAGTGCGCCCACCAGTTTCATCTTCGACAATGGCACCACGGTACCATTTCCGGGAGGATTTCCCATGACAAAGCACCATACACCACTTCTCGTCTTCATTTGGATCATTTGCTTCTCTCTGGCCACCGCCGTCTCGGCCGAGACGCTCATCACGGAGGGCGATATTCCCGTGGATGACGGCGTCCGCCTGGAGACCCTTGTGCAGGGGCTTGAACACCCCTGGAGCATGGCATGGTTGCCGAGCGGCGATCTGCTGATCACCGAGCGGCCGGGACGTTTGCGTCGCGTGCGGGACGGCCGGTTGGAAGCGAATCCCGTCAGCGGCGTCCCCGAGGTTTTCGCCGGCGGCCAGGGGGGACTTCTCGACCTGCGGCTGCATCCCCACTTTGCCGAGAACAATCGCATTTACTTCACCTATGCCCACGGCAGCAGTGTCGCCAATCGCACACGCGTGGCCAGCGCCACTTATAACGGAACCTCCCTCGAGAACTGGCGCGTTCTGCTGGAGGTGGCCACCGCCAAAGCCGGCGGACAGCATTTCGGCGCCCGCATGGCCTGGTTGCCCGACGAATCGCTCCTGGTCTCCATCGGAGATGGCGGAAACCCGCCGGTCCGCTTGGACGGCGACTGGATCCGCAAGAAAGCCCAAGATAAGCGCAGCCGCCTGGGCAAGATCGTCCGCCTCACCGCCGACGGCACAGCGCCAGCGGACAACCCCTTCCAGAAAATGCCTGACGCCGATCCCTATGTGTGGAGTTTGGGGCATCGCAACATCCAAGGCCTGGTGTTTGATCCCTTGCGCAATCTGGTCTGGGCTTCCGAGCATGGCGCCCTGGGCGGTGACGAACTGAATCGCCTCGTCAAAGGCCAGAACTTCGGTTGGCCGATGGTCACCTACAGTCGCGAATACGTGGGCGGCGTCAAGATTTCCGAATTTACCAGCAAGCCCGGTATGCAAGACCCCGAGGTAGTATGGATGACGGCCATCGCCCCCTCAGGCTTGGCACTCTACACCGGGGACCAGTATCCGCGGTGGCAGGGCGATCTCTTTGTCGGCGGCCTCATCTCCCAGGATATCCGCCGCATCGACCTCGACGATGGCGGTCGTGTCCTGGGACAGACAGCCATCCGCATCGGTCAGCGCGTGCGGGACGTGCGCCAGGGACCCGACGGATTGCTCTATGTACTCACGGATGAAACAGCGGGCAGCTTGATCCGGCTTCTGCCCAGCGAAGCGGGGCAATCTGTGCCGCCCTGATCATGGGAATATCAGAAGCGTCCGGCATAACGACAACACGGGAGGTGACGATGAAGAGCTGGCAACTGCTGCTGTGTCTACTCATACTGCCGATTAATGCCGCAGGGGCGGCGGAGGAACTGCTGCGCAAACCCAGTCCCCACACCGTCGGCCAGACAATCGCCCGCTTTGAAGCGGCGGTGCGCGCCAGGGGATTGATGGTCTTTCCCCGTTACGATCACGCCGCGGCCGCACTGGCCTATGGTCAAGCGATGCCGCCGGTGGTGGTGGTGGCCTTCGGAAATCCCAAGTACGGAACTCCCTTCATGCGCCAGGTACCCGAGGCCGGTATCGATTTTCCCCCCAAAGCGATCGTGTATCAAGATGAATCGGGTCAGGTGTGGATCGCCTACAATAGTGCCGATTATCTCTACGATACCATCTTTGCCCGTCACGGCCTCGACTATCCCCCAAATGACAAGCGCGTCTACGCCGAGCTATTGGAAGCGTTGACAGATGCTGCCGTCGCTGTGGAGATCGCACCGTAAAAGACAAGCACCTGAAATTGCAAACGAGGGAGCTTTTGCACTGCTTAACCGCTCCCTTGCGTCAGCTGCCGCTCCTGTGCCAACCGGACGCTCACATGTCCAGGTGGTCGCGTCCGTCGGGAAAGCAGGCGATAGGCCACCGGCACCACGAACAGGGTGAAAAGGGTGGCCGACAATACCCCTGCCAGTACCACGATCCCTATCACCCGCCGCGTTTCGGCAGCGGCGCCGCTGGAGAGGATCAGCGGCAAGGCGCCGGCGGCCGTGGTGATGCCGGTCATGACGATGGGGCGCAAGCGTGTCTCCGCCGCCTGGAGAATGGCCGATTCAAAAGAGACCGCCTGCTCCCGCAGCTGGCCAGCGAACTCCACAATCAGAATGCCATTCTTGGCTGCCAACCCCACCAGCATGATCAACCCGATCTGGCTGTACAAATTGAGGGTGCCGCCGGTGATAAACAGTCCCAGCATCCCTCCGGCCATGGCCAGCGGGACGGTCAACATGATGACCAAGGGGTTGAGATAGCTTTCAAACTGCGCCGCCAACACCAGAAAGACCACCACGATTCCCAAGAGAAACACGAACACCAGCGACTGGGAGGCGGATTGGTAATCCTGGGACTGTCCCTTGTAGTCGATGATGACCCGCTCCGGCAGGTGCTCCGCGACGAGCCCCTCCATGTGGGCCAGTGCATCGCCAAGGCTTAGATCATCGGAGAGGTTGGCCTGAAGGGTGATGGCCCGCACCCGATTGTAGCGATTGAGGCTGTTGGCATCGGCGACGTCGGTGAGGGTCACCAGATTGGAGAGCGGGATCAAGGCGTCGCTGCGGGCGGAGCGCACATAGATGTGCTGCAGATCGGTGGGGGTGCGCTGCAGGGACCGCTCGCCCTCCACCACCACGTCATACTCCTCACCGGTATCCAGATAAGTGGTCACGCGCCGCGAGCCCAGCATCGTTTCAAGGGTGCGGCCGATGTTTCCGACGGTGACCCCCAGCTCCGCCGCGCGGTCGTAATCGATCTCCACCCGCAGCTGCGGTTTGGTCTCCTTGTAGTCCCAGTCGATCCCCACCAGGCCCGGATTGTCGGCCGCGATCTTCTCGAGCAGAATATCCCGCCATTGGGCCAGTTCAGCGTAAGTGCCGCCACCAATGACAAACTGCACCGGTTTTTGGATCGAGGCGCCAAACCCCTGGCGCATGACGGGGAAGGCCCGTACCCCGGGGAGGTCGGACATTTGGGCACGTACCTCGTCCATTAGCACCCAGGCACTGCGCCTTTCGGCCCAATCGTTGAGGACAAAGATGACGATGCCGGTATTGAAGTTCTCGAAGTTGGAAAAGGTCCGTGGGGTGCGGACCAGTAATCGGGTGACCTCGCCGCTCTCCACCAGCGGCATGAGGCGCCGTTCGATCTCATCCATGTACTCGCGCATGTAGTCGTAGGAGGCGCCCTCCGGCCCGTTGACAATGAGAAAAAAGGCGCCGCGATCCTCCTTGGGCGCGTATTCCGTGGGGATATGGGTGTACAGCCAGGCACTGGCGCCCATCAGCAAGACGAATCCGAGGCCCACGAAAAGGGGCCGCTGGAGGCATTTTTGCAGCAGCCATCGGTAGCCGCTGCGGATGGCGCTGAAAGCTCCGCCGATCCGATGGGTCGAATCCCGACGTTGGCCCGTTTTGACCAGCACTTTGGAGGCCAGCACGGGCGACAGGCTGAGGGCGACCAGGCTGGAGAAGCAAACGGCCGCCGCCATAGTGAGGGCGAATTCCGAGAAGAGACGCCCCACATCGCCTTGCAGAAAGGCGATCGGCACGAACACCGCGATCAGCACCAGCGACGTCGCGATCACCGCAAAGCCCACCTGACGGGTGCCTCGGAAAGCGGCCACCAGAGGTGTTTCACCGTGTTCCGCCATCCGCCGATGGATATTTTCCAGCACCACGATGGCATCGTCCACTACCAGACCAATGGCCAGCACCAGGGCGAGCAAGGTCAACAGATTCACTGAAAAACCCAGGCCGTACAAGACGATGAAAGTGGCGATGATGGAGACGGGCACGGTGACCGCCGGGACCAGGGTTGCCCGCACGCTGCCCAGGAAGAGGTAGATGACCAGAACCACCAGGCCGATGGCGATCAGGAGCGTCTTGTACACTTCCCGAATGGCGCCTTCCACGAAGACCGAGGTATCATAGCTCTGCTTGATCTCCATGCCCTCCGGCAGGGAGGGATTGAGGCGCCGCATCTCGGCTTTGGCTGCGCGGGCGACGGAGATGGTGTTGGCCGTCGATTGCTTGATGATGCCCATCCCCACCATGGCCACCCCATTGCCTCTGAAGAAGGTGCGGTCCTCCTCGGTGCCCCGCTCCACCCGGGCGATGTCCCCCAGACGTACCAGATGGCCGTCGGCGCCGCGGTCCACCACGAGACGCTGAAAGTCGTCCGCCGATGCAAAGGCGCGCGCCACCCGTACGGTGAAATTGCGTTCGTGGGATTCGATGCTGCCCGCCGGCAGTTCGATGTTTTCGGCGCTGAGGGCGGTTTCCACATCGGCCACCACCAGCCCACGGGCCGCCATGGCTTGGCGATCGAGCCAGATCCGCATGGCATAGCGCTGACCGCCGCCGATCCGCACGCGGGCCACGCCGTCGAGCACCGAAAAGCGGTCCACCAGGTACCGCTCCGCATAGTCGGTGAGTCCCGGCACCGTGAGGCGATCGCTCACCAAATTCAACCACATGATCACGTCGTCATTGGAATCGACCTTCTGGATCTCCGGTGGATCGGCTTCCGCCGGCAGGCTGCCCAGGATGGCCGACACCCGGTCGCGGATATCGTTGGCGGCGCCGTCGATGCCACGGCCCGTTTCGAACTCCACCGTCACCGTGGACTCGCCATCCTGGCTAGAGGAGGAGATGAAGCGGATCCCTTCCACACCGGCGATGCGCTCTTCGATGAGCTCAGTGATACGGGTCTCCACCACCTGGGCCGATGCGCCCGGGTAGAGGGTCTCGATGCTGACCACCGGCGGGTCGATGTCCGGATACTCGCGCAGGGGCAATCGCTCAAAGGCGACGATGCCGAACACCACCAGAAGCAGCGATATGACCGAAGCGAACACCGGCCGCTTGACGGATAGGTCCGAGAGGATCATGGGCGCACCGTTTCCTGGGCGCGTTGCAGCAGAGTGGCCAGAGACTCGTTGCCGCCATCTTCGGCGATGATCTTTACCGGCCGGCCGGGTCGCGCCCGCTGTGTGCCGTGTATGACGATGGTTTCACCCGGGTCGAGGCCGTCGATGATCTCCACCGCCCCCGCCTTGCGGCCGCCGATGGTTATCTGACGTCGTTGGGCCACCGGTGGATCGGCGGATCGATCCACGACCAATACACTGTTTTCCGTCCCAACGGGCATTAGGGCCTCCTCCGGGATGACGATGCGGTCGCGGGGATTTTTGCGCACCACCACCCGCATCAGCAGCCCCGCCTTGAGGCCGTAATCGCTGTTGGGAAGGAGTGCCCTGACGGTGATCGAGCGGGTCACGGGGTCGATGCGGCTGTCGATGCCGGCGATGGACCCCTCGAAGACGCGATCCGGAAAAGCGTCCGAGGTGGCCTCGATGGGCAGACCGGTCCGCAGGGTCTGCAAATGGACGGCCGGTACGGTAAAGTCCAATTTCATCACGCTGTCGTCGTCCAGAGTGGTGATCACATCACCGGGTTCGATGAGGGCGCCGACGCTGATATTGCGCAGCCCAAGCACACCGCCGAAGGGGGCCAGCACCAGCCGCTCCCTCAGTCTGGACTCCAGCGCCCGCAGACGGGCTTCAGCGGTTTCATATTCCCGTCTGCGCTGGTCGAGGAGGGCGCTGGCGGCTGCGCCGGTGGCCACCAGCGGTCGGATGCGGTCATACTGCTTCTTCGCTTCGGCAACCGTGGAGAGTGATTCCTCGATCAGCGCGTGCTCCTCCTCGTTCGTCATCTCCACCAGTATGTCGCCGGCCGCCACGCGGTCACCGTCGTCAAAATGGATCGCCGTAATGGTCTCGGTCACGGCGGCTGTCAGGGCCACGCTCTCACGGGCACGGAGTGTTCCCAGCGCCTCCACGTGATCCTCGAAGCGCTCAATGGCCACTGCCTTGACGATGACGGGCGCCGCTGGCTGGGCGCCGGCGGGTGAGATCCAGAGAAGCCCTGCAACGAATATAACTGCGAAAGCCCGGTGATGCCGGGCGCGTGCATGTTTCTGCATCGGTGGTGCCTCCTCGCTTTCGTTTGCCCTTGGCGACGCAGCCGGCGGGGGATGGTCCATGGCCTCAGCCCTCGTAGGCGGACTGGAGGCGCACATATTCGCCCACGTTTTCCAGGGTCACCAGTCCAACCAGTTCTCCCTCGAGGGTTACCGGCAGGGTGCGGCAGCGGCATTCGCTGAACTTTTCAAAAACGCTCTCCAGCATTTCACGGGCGTCTACACTGAAGAGGCGCCGCTGGAGCGCCTCGCCAATGGTGCTGCTCCGGTTCCGCTGAGCAAGTGCGTGCATGAGATCCTGCTGGGTCAGGACGCCTTCGAGGCGGCCATTGTTCACCACCGGGAACTCCTTCTGGCTGCTGGCCAGGGTGAGGTCCACGGCACGCTCGAGGGTGTCGGAGGCCTCCAGCACCTGAAATTCGGTGATCATGGCCTGCTGGATGGGTAGACCACCCACAGCCGATTTCATTTTGGCCAAACGGGCTTCCTGGGCAGCACCCATCCAAATGAAGAGCGCAATCAGCAGCAGCAGCGGGTAATAGAACAGTCCCAGAAAGCCGAAGAGGATGGCCATCGCCTGTCCGATTCGCGCAGCGATGCGGGTGGCGCGGGCATGGGTTGTCCGGGTGGCGAGCAGGGCCCGCAGGACCCTGCCGCCGTCCATGGGGAAGGCGGGCAGAAGATTGAATACCACCATAAAGAGGTTGACCGCCATCAAGCGTTCCAACATCGATCCGGTGGACAATGTGAGCTGTTCCAGCGGCGCCAGGGTTGCCGTCAGCCCCAGCCAGATGAAGAGGGCCGCTGCGATGAGGATGTTCACGGCGGGACCCGCCAGGGCGACCCACAGCTCCTGCAGGGGTTGCGTGGGGATCCGCTCCAGTCGCGCCACGCCGCCGATTGGCAACAGGATGATGTCGCGGGTCTTGATACCGTAGCGTCTGGCCGCCAAGGCATGTCCATATTCGTGCAGGACGACGCAGGCGAATATGAGCAGAACGAAGAGCAAGCCCGTCAGAACGGACATGAGACTGTTGGAGCGCTGCCAACTGACATAGGCCACCCACAATAGGATCAGTAAAAAGCTGAAATGCATGTATATGTCGATACCGGCCAAACGGCCCAGTTTGTATGCTGCCTTCATACCGCACTCCTGTTGGATACAACGGTTTGGCGATCGGTCCATTCAGATCAATTCATCGTAAAGGTAGCGACCGCGGGTGCCCAACGGCAATGTGAGTATTGTGTGGGGTGGCCGGTAGGTATTGTCTCCCATTCTGTACTGCCGCCCTTCGGCAGAACCCTGGCGGCCCCATTCCGGCTGATGCGGCCCCAGGGCCGCGTTGAGGATCACACCGCCTCGCCGCTGACGGCCAGGGCGGCGAAGCGGTCGATCTCGGTGTTCAGCTCGGCATGATCTTTCAGACCCGCTTTCAGTCTTGGTGGCACGCTTCGACACCCGGCGCCAACCACCAGTCCCAGCAGCATCCCCCGGTGGACATTGTCGCCGCCGGCGTTGGCGTTGGCCAGCAAAGCGGACTCGAGGTCGTATCCGTGTCGAACGGCCAGGTAGAGCAGCATGGGCAGGCCGTGTTCGGGGTAGCAGGCAGTGGCGAGGCGTTCCCTGGTGAGCTGCCGCTCGGTGGTGGTCTCCAGCAGATGGGGGAGGTCCATGGGGGTCGTCTCCAACCGCGTGTGCAGGCGCCACATCTCCGCCGCGGGGATGTTGCCCGGGCCCTGTGCCTCCCGGTAGCGGGAGAAGAGTTCGCGGCCACCGATCTCCGGCAGGCGTGTCCGGCGGGCGAACGTGACAGTGGTCTCCCGGGGGGATCGGCCCGCCACCAAGGCGTGCAGCAGGGGGACCAGGACACCGGCGGCGCTGACCACATTCTCCGAGCGATGGGTGAGCATTTGATGCTCCACGGCCAGTCCCAAGCCTTGATAGGCGTCGCTGGCGAGCAGGCTGATCACCAGGGGGCGGATGAGGCCGCCGTGGGATCCGATGGACCAGGACCGGCGCTGCTGTTCGGCGCAGGCGTGGGCTGGCAGTCCCTGGGAGTAGGCTTCGAACCAGCGGCGAATATAGATTTCGGTGTAGGGATCGCGATGCCGGCCCGGGGTGGCGAGGAAATCCACGAAAGCCGCCACGAAGGCGTCCGGGTCGTAGCGGCCCTCGGCCGCCACACAGCGCATCAGGACGCGGACCAGCTGGGCGCCGAGGGTGTTCTCTCCCGCGGCCAGACCGTGATGGTAGTGGTACCGCTCATCCTCGGCTGGCGTGAGATTGCCGTGTTCACGCTCCCGCTCGCTGCGTTCGATGGCAAGGTCGCTGTAGCTGGTCTGATAGAAGCGAACGTGTTCATGGAGAATATCGTAGGGTCGGCCAAGACGCTTGGCGGTGGCCACATCGGGATGGTAGCCCATACCCACCATGAAGCTTTCGGGATGGGGGTGTTTCGCCGCGGCATAACTGCTCACACCGCCAGGATAGTCTTTCAGAATATTATCGGGGTTGTAGTACCAGTGCACCGGCATGGCCAAGGCGTCTCCGATAAAGAGTCCCCAAAGGGCGTTGACGATGCGCTCATGGCGCTGCGGTTCGGTCTGCATGGCGGTCTCCCCTTTCACCTGGCGGGCGTGCGCAACCATTTTGATTGAATACTCAGAGTAAGCATGAATTGCCCGGCGGCCAAGCGGAAGGGGGGAAGGGCCGTGGTGGAAGGGTGGGCGAGCTCGCGACGACGTGGCCACCCAACACAGCGGGTACTGCGTTTCAGGGGAAGGCGTCGTTGAATCGCGTGATATGGGCGGTGGCAGCGATTCGCGCTGCTTCGGGACGGCCATTCTCAATGGCCCGAACAATGTCGGTCAAATCCCGGTAATTGGTCTCCATTAGGTCGGGACGCAGTTGGAGAAAGCGATCGAAATAGGATCGAATCCCCAGGGCCGACTCGAGGGCTTGGAAAAACAAGCCGTGTCCGGCGATCTGAGCGATGGCGATGTGCACCGCTTTGTCCGCCTCGAGGTAGGCGGCGACGCCGGCACTGCCGCGATGCAGCCAAGAGCGCGCCGTCGCCAAGCGCCGGTTCAGCAAACAGATGGCGGGTGCATCGGCCGATTCGCTGGCCAACGCCGCGACATGGCCTTCGATGAGACGCCTGAAATCGGCAATCTGATCGTCGGTGAGGTGCTCCAGTCGCTTGGGAAGCGGCGCGCCGGGCGGCGAAAGGGGGGCGGCAGGCGTCAGGAAGGCGCCGCCCTTGCGGCCCCGGCGGATCTGGACGCGACCTTTCTCCTCCAATATCCGCAGGGCTTCTCTGACCGAGCTGCGGCTGACCTTCAGCATGGCGGCCAACCGGCGCTCCGAGGGAAGCCGGTCGCCGGCCGAGAGGGTGCCGCCGGTCAACCAGGCTTCAATCTGGGTCGCAATCGACTGGAAGCGCCGGCATCGACGGGGCCTTGCTGTGCCGCTTATCATTGCCAATTATCCTCATCTTCGATGTGGCCAACCGCGCTGCACCCGGTTCCATCGCTTACCATGTACCTGCTCCGGGGAGCAAGCGCGGCAATCCCGTCCTGCCAGACGGCAGGCTCACCTGCGACGCTCCCGGTCGGCGATCCAAACGGCCGTGATGTTCATACTGGCCGGGGCCAGCCGCCGCAATCGCGGCGCACTGAGACAGCCCCGCTGTCGCGGCGGTACCTGGCCATGCAGCCGGAGCTGAACGATGGCGTCGGCCGGCAATGCGGCGATTCGGTCTGTGATGAGGTTCTTCAGCGAGATGGATGACATGCGCCCCGGCCGCAGGTCGATGCGCACCATGGGCCGGGTGGGGAGGGGATGGAATCGCCACTGCATCTGCCCATGGCCCGGCGTTTCCGACAGGTCCAGGGTCAGTATCAGGTATCCCTTCACCTCGGCCGCTTCGGCGAACGAGACCCTGTCGATGGCGCCCGGGTAGAGCACGGGTGCCCCCAACGCACGGCCCCCGAGGCTCCTCGTGAGCACCTGGTGCCGGTGGATATGGCCCGCCAGGACGGCCGCGAACCCCTGGGGAAGGTCCCTGGTGCGAATGACCTCCCGCCCCCCGCGAAACTGGTAGTCCGCCGGGCCGACGCGTGCGCCGGCCACACTCTGGTGCAGGCACAGCAAGCGTGCGTCGGCGGCGGTCCGCTGCCAATCGGTGGCCGCCAGCAATTCGGGAAATCGGTCCCGGATATTGCCGCGGTGGAAGGGAAATCCCGAGATGGAGAGCGTCCGGCCAGCCTTGGCAAGGATATGGGTGGCGGGGCGGGTGAAGACCTGCAGCCCTGGGTGGACCGATAGCTCGCTGTGGGGGATATGGCCGCCTTCGTGGTTTCCCGGTACGATGAAGACCGGGATTCCGCTGTCGACCAACCGTTTCAGGGGTGTGAAGACCCGATCCACCAACTGGGGCGCCACCCGGCTGCGATAGAACAGATCCCCGCCGTGGATAAGGGCGTCCACCTGTCGCAAGCGGGCCGCTTGGAGGATCCGCCGGTAGCTGTCGAAAAAATCGTTTCCCCGCCGTCGTCGCGCGACACGCGGACGCCGGGGCAGGTCGAAGCCCAAGTGGCTGTCGGCCATGAAGAGGATTCGGATAGGGCCCATGGGTGCCGTTCCAGGTATATCGGGCATCCGCTCGGCGGTCGCCGGTTGACCGCTGGCGTATTCCGGTCTGCGTATGTCCTACCGAACCCTATCCGGTACGGGTGACAGATACGGTCATGGAAAAGGCGATTAGGGCTTTGGCTGTCGCTCAGACGGCCGCCGTCCGTTTGAGGCGCCGGGCGAGCTGGGCGCCGCACATTGCCAGGGATTCCGGATCGAGATACCATTCGGCCTGGCGCTGAAACAGGATCGTGCATTTGGCGGGGAAATCGGGGTCCGCGTCGTTGAAGAGCAAGAGCAGGGAGAGGCGCGGCAGGGCGTCGAACCGCATGGCGAGATCGTAGTTCAAGGACATCTCCTCGGGTCGGCCGCCCACGGTTTGGCCGGCCTGTCGCAAGATGCCCACTGCGTTGGCGTAACGGGTCGCGAACACCCGCTCGGTGTCGCTGAACAGATAGTCGAAATTGGTCGAATGGCTGGCCCGCTTGAAATCCCGGAAGGAAACCCACTCGGGATCGTCGTGGGGCTGCGACGGGCAGAGGAGCAAGTACTTGGAGAGGATCACCATCACCAGATAGCTGGCCCGTTCACCGGCAGGGGTCACGATCTTCCCTTTGGGGGAGATGCAATAGGTTTCGTCAAAAAAGCGCAACCGGAAGTGTTCCCGCTCGCGCTCCAGACCAAGATCATGCGCCAGCGCCCCCACATCCATACGCGCCAGCTGCTCCGCATAGTATTCAAAGTTTTCTTCAAATATTTCATTGGGTTTCGTCATGTGCACGCCTCCTCTCGACACGGCAAGGCACGCTGCCGGTGATGGTGATAGGGTGACCGCCATACCTGTATCCTGCCGCTGGTCTGCCAACATCCCCCATTTGGGGGATGCGGTGCAGTTGGCGTAAGGCTATGGTAAGTCCCATATGATGGACGGTGACACTTCAGGCGGCCGATTCATGGGTGCTGACGGCCGGAAAGGAGCCCTCGCCATGGACACGTTTCACACCACCATGGATGTGTTCAAGCTGCTGGAGAAATCCAATTGTCGCAAATGCAACGAGGCCACCTGCCTGGCCTTTGCCGCGGCCGTATTCAAGGGCTCGCGGTCACTCGACGAGTGCCCCCAGCTGGATGCAGAGACCTTGGCCCGCTGCGGTGGTGCCGGCGGAAAGGAAACGCCCCTCGAGCAGGAGGCGGAAACCGCCCTGGCCGAGCTGCAGGCGGCCGTCTCGCGCCTCGATCTGGTGGCGGCGGCCGATCGCCTGGGGGGCACTTACGCCAGAGATCGGCTGACCCTCAAGGTTTTCGGCAAGGACGTCAGCCTGGATCGGCAGGGGTGCTTCTACACCGATCTGCACGTGCATGTCTGGCTGGCCGTGCCGGTGCTGCGGTACGTCCTGGAGGGTCGGGGACGGCCGCTGACGGGGAACTGGGTCCCCCTGCGGGAGCTCGACGGCGGCCGGGATTGGTACCGGCTGTTCGGTCAGCGATGCGAAAAACCGCTCAAAAAGGTGGCCGATAGTTACACCGATCTGTTCGAAGATATGGTCCATCTCTTCGGCGGACGCCAGGTCGGGGGCCATTTCAATGCCGATATCTCGGTCGTGCTGCGCCCCCTGCCCAAGGTGCCCCTGCTGGTCTGCTATTGGAAGCCCGAGGATGGGCTCGCATCCGACCTGCAGCTCTTCTTCGACGACACGGCCGACGCCAACCTCAACATCGAGGCCCTCTTCACCATGGGGGCGGGGTTGACCCTGATGTTCGAGAAGATCGCCCTACGGCATGGCTGAGCCCTTAAATCACGCCGTTCTGCACCGCCCACACCGCTGCCTGGGTACGGTCGTTGACGCTGAGTTTATTGAAAATGTGGATGATGTGGGATTTGACCGTGTGGGGGCTGATGTGAAGCGCTTCGGAGATCTCCGGATTGCTGGCGCCCTCGGCCACCAGTCGCAGAACCTCGATCTCGCGCCGCGTGAGATCCTGCTGGATCTGGATGCCATGGGGGTCGTACCGGATCGCCGGTGGTGAGGCGCCGTGCGTTTCACCCTCAGGAGGGGCAACGGATCTTCGCCCGGTGGCGGATCCGCTTTCGATGGCGAAGGTCGACACCACCGTCCCGTCCTGACCGAAGACCGGGTAGACGGTGCTGGTGAATATGGGTCTGGCGAAGTCTGGGCAGTCGGCGGGGGACGCCGCCCCGGATCGCAGGGATGCGGCGAAGGCCATGCAGGTGGGATGTCCGCAGGCGCCGCAGTTGGTTTTCGGGAGCGATTTGAGGATCTCTACGACGGAGGCGGGTTGGTGGTAGACCTTGTGGTTCGGCGTCAGTTCGGTCCGCCGGTCGTACAGGTCGTTGAGCAGGAGGACCAGTTGCTCGATAAAAGCGAACACGTGATCCCGGTCCCTGAAGGGCGCGGCGGTGGCGTCTTCGGGGTAGAGGGTGCAGCGGACCCCTTCGTAGTGGAACTGCACGTGATGGGGCCGCAGTCCATAGCGGGCGCGCTCGAAGGTGCCGTTGATGTAAGGAAACAGCTCCCGTACATCTCCGTCCAACCGAAAGCAGACGCCCCAGTAAGGATGTCCCTCACAGTCCGTCCGCATTCCGCTGCGAGAGATCGCCACCTCCGAGTAGCCTCGGATTAGCCTGCGGTCCGCCATTGCATCAATCCTTCCCGCCACTGCTGTTGCCAGCCCGTCCGCTGGCCTCCCCGCTTGGCAACGATTCCTTCCCCGGCCCTTCCCCCGCGCCGAGTACGCCCGTACCTGATCTACCCGCATCAGATGCGGCCTTATCCGTTGCCTTGATCACGACCATGGTGACATCGTCCTCGGGGGATCGGTCTCCGCGGAAATGTTCCAGAGCGGCGGTGATCGCACCAATGATCTCCTTCGCGGGAGCGGATTGATGGGTCCGGATCATCTTTTTCAGGCGCTGCTTGCCGAACATCTCTCCGCTTTCCGAACGCATCTCCCAGATGCCGTCGGTGCCAATCAACACGATCTCTTCCAGATGGAGGCGGCGAGAATACTCCTCATACTCGAAATGGTCATTCAGGCCGAGGGCCAGCCCGCGGCCTTTGAGCTCGTCGAACCGATCCATCTGGGGATCGTAGAGCAGGGCGGGCTCGTGCCCCGCCCGCACCCAGCGGACCTCCCGCTGTCCGGCCGTCAACTCGCAGTAGAAGAAGGTCATGAAATTGCCAGTATCGTAAGTGTCCAGGCTGAGGTGGCGGTTCACATCCCCCACGATGCCGGCCGTCGCCCCAGGCAGTGCGGCTCGCTGCATCACCAGAGCGCGGGCCGTGGCCATGAGCAGTGCGGAGGAGACGCCGTGGCCCGACACATCCCCCACCACCACGGCCAGGCGATCTTTGGCGATGGACAGGAAATCGAAGTAGTCTCCGCCGGTCTCCTCGCAGTAGAGGCTGGTGCCGGCGATGTCGAAGCCGGGCAGACTGGGATCTTCACAGGGCAGTAGACTTTGCTGTACATCTTTGGCCAGGCCGAGGGTGCGGCTCATGCGCAGATGGTCCTGCAGCCGCGGCGTGATCTGGTTGAAGGTGGTGACGATGAGATCACGCTCATCATTGAAACGCAGATCCAGTCGGGTGGAGAGGTCGCCGCGCCCCAGGCGCTTGAATCCATGGACGATGGTCATCAGGTTGCGTGTCGTTGCGCGCGAGAAGAAGAGGGCGAGACCGGCGACCACTAGGATGACGATGACCACGGCCGCCAGGGAGATCCCTGTTTGGCCGCGGGCATAGCGAGAGAAATCTTCACCCACCTTCTCCGGCAGGGCCGTCACCATCGCGGTCGGAGCGATGATGACGAAGTGCAGATCGGGAAAGATGGAGGCGAAGGCCCAGAAGGCGTCTTCTCCTTGGTAGGGGCGTTCGAAGCTGCCGGCGTCACTCTTCGCGAAGATGGGCAGCAGTTCGGCGAAGGTCTCTCGGCGTACATCGAAAAAGAGCCCTGCCTTGGAGGTGTTTCCACGATAGCCGGCCGAGTAGTCCTGCTCCTCTTGGGACATCACCCACAGGTGTCGCTTCCCATCGGCGTCCGGGTCTGAAAATCCCACCAGGAAGGACTTCATCTGTTGGGACCATTGGGCCGAGATATGGCTCTTGAGGAGCACCTTGGGGATGAGCACATCGATGGCGGCCACACCGGCCAGTTCGTTTTTGGCATTGTAAAAGGGGGCCGAGACCGTGAAGGTCAGTTGACGCGTGGTGGCATCGACGATGGGCGGTCCCCAGGTCATGGCCTGTTTCTGCTCGGCACGCAGGTACCAGGGGCGTTGTCGCGGGTCATAGTCTTTAGGGTAGCCTCCGTGGCCGGGGTAGGAGATGTGGACCCCGGAATTGCTGCTGGCGTAGATCCAGAGCAGGGCATCCTCCAATTCGCCGGCAATGCCGACCAGGGCGGGTGTCAACTGCTTCAGCCGGGCGATCTCCTCTTCCACCGTCGCGGCGGACACACCGGGCGCCAACAGGAATGTGGGATGGCCGCGGCTGATCTGCTTGGGAATGACGCTGCCGTCGGGCAGCACCTTTCCGTGCACTTGGGAGAGTGTTAGATCCGGGGGGGCCGCTTCTGGATTGTCGATATCTTTGGCGAAATAGACGTTCGCTGCGGCGGGCGCCGGCCGGGCCTGAATCAGACCCACCTCTCGAATCATGGCGGCCAAGGCGAACTCGATGGTCGATTTGGAACGACGGGTGATCAGGGCATAGTTCTCGGTGGCAGAGAGGATCTCCCGTCTCACCGTGTCCATCAGCACCGAGCGGGTCTGGGACGAGATGGTGCGCCCCAACTTCTTCGAAGCGTTGAGGCTGATCAGGGTGACGACCATCATCGGCGTGAGGCTGGCCACCAGCAGGACGGTAAAGAACTTCCATCTGAGTTTCATAAGGTACCCCGGATGCTGCCGGCGGGACGCGGTAGCGAAAAAGGTGTGTGCCGCCGCGATGTTGTGGCGGCCACACCGGCGGCAGTGACAATGGACGCCCCGCCAGCCGCTGCCCTTCTCTGTTAGCGGGACTGGCCAGGTATTGTCAACACATATAGCCTTTTCTTTAGGTGGCCGCCTTGGCGGTCGTCATCCAGTATACTGGGGGCGTTTGGTTTTTCCTGTTTGAATCTGCTCTCAGGTTCGATTATCTTATAGGAGTAGCCAACTCACGCCTGGTTTCGGGCGGCCCTGCAGGCGAGGACCGGCCCCGACACCCGGCCTTACGATGCGAAGGCCTTACGATGCGAAGGGGTGCCCATGCGGATACGATCCCAAATCGATATCAAAGCGCCGCTGGAAAGGGTCTGGCAGGTGTTTTCGCGCCTGGAGGGCTGGCAGGAGTGGAATACGGCCTGCAGAGACTGCTGTTACATCGAAGGCGAGAAGATGGGGGTCGACACCTGTTTCTCCTTCAAGGTCGCTCCCCTGATCTTTCCCATAGAAGTCAAGCCGCGGATCGTCAAATGCGAACCGGCCAAAGAGGTCGTCTGGCGCGGCGCCCGCTTCGGCATCGAAGCCGAGCATCTCTTCCGCTTCACCGAAACCGATGACGGCGTTCTCCTCCTCAGCGAAGAGATCTTCAGAGGGCCTCTCGTGCTGTTGGGCCGGCTCATCGGGGTTCCCAAGCGTCTGCACGCCCTCACCGACCAGATGATGCTCGGGATCAAACGGCAATCGGAGGCCTGCGGTGAGTAGGCGCCGTTTTTACGGGGTGGCGCGCCATCGACGAACCGGTACAGCGGCCCCGCCAGAGGGGGGCACCACCACCGGTGGCTGCGCGGCGCTGGTCGGCCGCCGCGGGTACATTTTCCACCCCGGATCGGGCGCACCCCTTCCATCTCGCAGCGGCCGTTGATATCGCGTCGCGCATAGCTGTCGTAGATGGCCAGCTCGGAGGCTGCGTCGTGAAGCTTGTCAGGGCAGTTCCCCGCCGCCCGAAACGCCGCCTGGCAATGGCCGTCGAAGCGCGGGTTCCGCTGTTCAGCCGCGGCCATCAACCAGTTCAAGGCCACATGGGCCACGCCCTGTCGTTCGGTGCCGACGCCGTCGTGGTAGCGGGCGCACCGTTCGTTGGTTCTGCTGACCAGAAATCCCTGCCGATCGATGCGCTTGTTGACCCGCCACACATTGGTGGCGTTGCCGTTGCCGCTGCTGTCACCCACTTCGTCGGAGCAAAAGACACTGCTTTTCGGCAGTGCTGACCTTCCTCTTCAGTGGGGTGTCGGCGCTGTCATGCGGGCGATTTCACACAAGCGGGTGGTTCCCGAGATGGAGATGCGGTATGATCTTTGACTGCTGCGTAGAAAATGTTTCGGCAGGGGCCAAATTTTTACTACCCGTGGAAGAAAGGCGGCACCCATGCAGCCCTTGAGAGCCAAAATATTCAGCTATTGCACCACCAACATCAACCCGCCGGGAGAGCTTCAGATCAATGCCTGGCTCACCGAGAACCCTGAGATCGACATCGTTCAGATGCTGCAATCCGAGTCCATGGTGACCATCGACGACCGCCTCGAGCGAAACCTGAGTATCACCATCCTCTATCGCTGAGGCCTCAA
>JAAUYD010029758.1_pt1 | contig 21985 bp, 10 predicted proteins | sample 7278101 | NCBI WGS metagenome assembly JAAUYD01 (sample SAMN14350128, study PRJNA611818) | marine sediment metagenome | isolation source: surface marine sediment (0.6m) | place: French Polynesia: Moorea | collected 2018-08
CGTGTTCAAGCGGTCGCCTAAGGTGAAGAATATCAAAAACCTTAGTCCACAGCCCGATGGCACTTGGCGAGATTGGTTGCTTTGAAGACAGAAGGGAGCAATAGGGCTTTGCGATAAGTGCAAGCTGCCCATAGCATCGCTTTCTTTGAAAGTCATAAAACGTGGAATATCGGATCTAAACCCGCAGCACATAAGCTTTTCATGGATTTAGATGTAACTGTGTCTATAATGTGAAGAAGGCAGGGTGCAGGGAGAACAGACCTGGAGGATTTAAAGTCAAATAAATTACTTGCTAGATAAATGCTTGTTTTAAAGTAAAAGCAAAAATAAATGCTTTCTCTGTAGTTGAGGGTATCAGCCATTATTATATTTGGTTAGGATTTATGAAAATAGCAGGTTTTGTAGAAGTTGAACATACTGCTGATTATTCATATCGAGTTTGGGGAAAAAGCTTAGTAGAGCTATTCACTCAAGCGACTTATGGTCTTTATGCTTTAGCTGGTTTAAAGACAACTCCAGGTAATGAAAGTAAAAGAGAAATTCAGTTAAAAGGTATTGATGCAGAAAGCTTATTAGTAGCTTGGTTGAATGAACTTCTGTACTTGCATGAAAATGAAAATATGGCAGTTAATAAGTTTGATATTCTAGACTTAGATGGAGGTGATTTACATGTTCTGTTTAGTGTTGTAGTTATTCAGGAGTGGCACAAACATATTAAAGCAGTGACTTATAATAATTTGTCCATTCAAAAAACAGAAACAGGTCTAGAAGCTACATTAGTATTAGATGTATGATTAGTGGAAGATGGTAACTAAGAACGCAGTGACTGCTAATAGATAATAGGTAATAGCTATACTAAAAACGTCGGATTACTTACTGGACTTTTGCTTAATGGCTATAAAGTCGGTTTCATAAAGCTTTCAGATATTTTAATAAGTAAAGCTCAAGGTCATGCTTAATATAATTTCCTTCCTATTATTTGAGTCAAATTAAGAAAATAATTCTTAAATTTACGAGAAATTGGCTATTAAACCAAGAAGTCCATTTGCCAAAATTGGGGGGCATATGGTTAACAAACAAGATTTTCACAAAGTTAATGATTATTTATGGGAACTGCCTATCTCCTTTGATCCAGATATGAAGGTACCCCTATGGATTTTTGCGGATGAGGAAATTCTAGAAGATGCTTTGGCAGATTTATCAATTACCCAGGCAATGAATGTTTCTTGTTTACCAGGTCTTGTGGGACATGTGATCGTCATGCCCGATGTTCATCAAGGTTATGGTATGCCAATTGGTGGTGTGATGGCTACAAAAGTGCCGGGGGGTATTATTTCTCCTGGGGCAGTCGGTTATGACATCAATTGTGGTGTGAGAGTTTTGGTATCGGAAATTGAGTATGAAAAAGCCAAAGCTTATTTGGATGAGTTAGCAAGCATTCTCTATGGCAACTGTCCCAGTGGTGTGGGTGGGAAGGGGAGCATTCCTCTATCAATAAAAGAATTAGAACAAGTGTGTGTGCAAGGTGCTAATTGGTCAGTATCACATGGTTATGGTACTGAGAAGGATTTAGAACGCACGGAAGAATTTGGTTGTTTAGAAGCTGCTGATCCCAGTTATGTTAGCAAGCGGGCAAAGGAAAGAGGCCAAGGGCAATTAGGTACCCTAGGGGCGGGAAATCACTTTTTGGAAGTAGATATAGTTGAAGAAATTTTTCACCCACAAGCTGCGGAAGTCATGGGTTTAAAAGCAGGTTGTCTTGCTGTACAAATCCACTGTGGTTCTCGTGGTTTTGGACATCAAATCTGTACTGATTATGTGCAAGATTTTCAATGGGCGGTAATTAATTATGGTATTGATTTACCAGATAGACAACTGGTTTGTGCCCCTATTAATTCCCCAGAAGGACAAGCTTACCTGGCGGCGATGAATTCTGCTGCTAACTATGCTTTTGCTAATCGTCAGACTTTAGCTTGGCATGTTCGCCGTAGTTTCCAAGAAGTATTTGGTACTACTTCCCTGGTACAGGTGTATGATATTGCCCACAATATGGCTAAAATTGAAACCCACGAAATTGATGGAGAAAAACTTACAGTATGCGTTCATCGTAAGGGTGCAACACGAGCTTTTGGAGCAGGTTTTACTGGTTTACCTTTTGAGTATCGTCCTTTAGGACAACCGGTGTTAGTTCCTGGTTCTATGGGGACCCAAAGCTGGATTTTGTTGGGTAGTAAACAAAGCTATCGCCTATCTTTTGGTTCTAGCTGTCACGGTGCTGGTAGAGTGATGAGTCGCCATAAAGCCAAGAGGCAAATTAGAGGTTATAGCCTGCGGGAGAAGATGGAAGATCAGGGTATTGCTGTACGTGCTGGTTCCATGTCTGTTTTAGCAGAAGAAGCACCTAAAGCTTACAAAGATGTTGACCGAGTTGTTAAAGTTGTCAGTAAAGCTGGGATTGCAAAAAAAGTAGCTCGCCTGCACCCAGTTGCAGTTATTAAAGGTTGAGTAACTTTTATCAAACCCCTGCTTCTTTTAGTCACAAGTTCCTCAAATTCTTTTTTTTACCTAATGTTATGGAGGTTAAGTCAATGGACACAACATTAACACAAAAACCTCAAGAACGTTTGGTGTCAGTAATCCTAGGGGAAGTAAAGCTAGTACACCCCGACATAAATAATCCGCCCCTCGGCACTAGAAGGAAATTTGGCGATTCCAAAAGACGCCACAGGTATAGTTTTATTCGCTCATGGTAGTGGTAGCAGCCGTTACAGTCCCCGCAATCGTTACGTTGCTGGAGTTTTACAACAGGTGGGACTAGCAACTAACTTTATCAATTGACTTGCTCACTCCCTCAGAAGAGGAAATTGACATACGAACAAGACATTTGCGCTTGTATATTCGTTGCCAAAAATGTAGTGCTTACTTATCACTCAAGTATATTTACGCAGATATTTGAATGAAGCCCCAAGATATGTAAGTATATGTACGATTAACTGAGTATATATTGAATCTATAATTTATAACTATATTCTTTCTTGATAAATTAGGTGTGAGGTTAAAAAATATCAGCACTAGTTTAAGAACTTTCTCCCGTGCTGATAAAGATTACAAAGTGTCATTTAATATCCATGAAGGCATTGATAGTACAATTTTAATTTTAAAACATCGCCTCAAAGCCAATGACCAACGTCCAGCAATTGAAGTGCTCACAGATTACGGCAATTTACCACAAGTAGAATGTTTCCCTGGTCAATTAAATCAGGTATTTATGAATATCCTGGCAAATGCCATTGATGCCTTAGATGAGTCTAATGATGGACTCTGTTTTGAAGCAATTAAAAGCAATCCCAACAGAATTACAGTAAAAACTTCAGTAGAAAATAACCAAGTAAAAATATCAATTGCTGATAATGGCAAGGGAATGAGCGAAGATGTGAAAAACCGAATATTTGAACATTTATTTACTACCAAAGCAGTCGGTAAAGGTACAGGATTGGGACTGGCTATAGCAAAACAGATTGTTGAAGAAATTCACGGTGGCAAATTGAATTGTAATTCTGTTCTTGCTGAAGGTACAGAGTTTGTGATCAAGATTCCCGTTACATAATACCTATACAAAACTAGTCAAAACTATTCTTTGCTGATTACTTCCTGCTTCTTTCAAGGGAGTCGGCTCCTTCTCGTCCACAGGCAAACACTGTCTAACTGACAGCTTTAGACAAATTGATCGCTGCGTTTAGATCGTGGTCAATGTGGAAATTGCAATTTTCACAGATAAAAGTTCTTTCTGATAGAGAGAGATGCAGTTTTTTGTGACCACATTTGGAGCAAGTTTTAGATGATGGGAACCAGCGGTCAACTATAGTTAATTTGGCTCCATAAAACTTGCATTTGTATTCTAATTGTCGAGAAAACTCGTAAAATCCCATATCTGCAACAGCCGCAGCAAGTTTATGGTTAGCCATCATTCCTGATACATTCAAATTTTCAATTACAATATGACCTCTTAATCATGACATCACTACTTTTACAAGACTACCAAACTGTTAACTTTGTAAATGTTTTCCCGCCCACCCAGGGCTATTTCTAAAAAATTATAATGTCCAAGGTGTCTAGCGGAGAAACTTCGAACACTCAAGCAGCAATGGGATCCTGATGGTTGCTTTATCGGGATATTACATCCAGAATATGATTATTTAATTGGGGATAAATAAATACTTCCGGTTTGCTGATTTGAGCAGATTTTTTCCAGGGGTTTGCATTCTGGGCAAAGTTTCGCCAAAGCCAAAGTATAGAATTAAGTTTGGGTCATTCACATTTGTCCAGATTCCTGAGGGATTATAATCTCAAATTTTGTTTTTTCTCCTGGCTGTGAGTGTACAGTCAGAGTGCCACCATGTTTTTGGATAATTGAATAACTGACAAATAAACCCAAACCTGTGCCACGACCTACCGGTTTTGTTGTAAAGAACGGTTCAAAAATTTTTTCTTGAATACTTAGAGGAATTGGGCTACCTGTATTGGCGATCGTAATCCTTACCCACTTACTATCTATAACTTCAGTGCGAATAAGGATTTCAGGGCTTTCACTACTTTGAGAATTGTCTCCAATGGCATCAATTGCATTGTTAATGATATTGAGAAAGACTTGATTAAGCTGGCTAGGATAGCAGGTAATATTTGGTGTATTACCATACTCCTTGACCACTCGAATCTGGTGTTGATTTTCAGGGTCTTGGAAGCGATGTTGCAAAATTAATAGGGTGCTTTCAATCCCACTGTGTAAGTCTACGGTTTTGATTGCAGATTCATCCAAGCGAGAAAAGTTTCGTAAACTCAGAATAATCTGACTGATACGATGACTACCTAATTCCATGGATTCCAGAATTTTCTTTACATCCTCAAACAGAAAATCGAACTCAATTTCATCTCTCTTTGCTTTAATTGCTTGACTCGGTTGAGGATATTCTTGCTGATAAAGTGTGAGCAAGCTCATCATGTCTTTGAAATAACTTTTTGTATGATTAAGATTGCCTTTTATAAAGTTAATTGGATTGTTAATTTCGTGAGCAACCCCTGCCACTAATTGACCCAGGGATGACATTTTTTCGTTTTGAATTAATTGGGCTTGAGTTTGTTGTAATGTTTTCAAAGCTTGTTCTAAATCTTGGGCTTTTTGGCTGAGAGCTTGGGTTTTTCGCTCCACTTCTGCTTCTAGGATCTGGGAATAGTTTTCAGTTTGTTGGTACAAACGGGCATTTTCCAGAGAAATTGCAGCTTGGCTAGTAAGAAGTTGAAGGATCTCGACGCGATCGCTAGTAAAAGCATCCAGGGTTAAATTGTTTTCCAGGTACAAAATGCCAACGAGTTTTCCTTGTCGAATAATCGGAGTACACAAAACTGATTTGGGTTGGTAGGTAATGATATAACTATTACCGGCAAATTGTGCTGCTGTACTCAAGTTTTCAAAAACAGCCGTTTCTTGGGTCCGTGCCACCGAATAAATCAAACTCTGGGGTATGTTCTGGTATTGTTCGAGGGGAATTTCTAAGGTTTTTGCTTGTTCTTGACATGCTTGAGCTACCACTAACCATTGTTTGCCTCGGCGAAGGATGAGATGACCGGTTTGGGCTCCGGCATTGGCGAGCACAATCTGCATTAAAGTTGTTAACAATTTCTCCAATTCAATTTCCTGGGAGATAGTTTGTGCTGCTTTCATGATCGCTGGGAAATCCAACCATAAATTCTGGCTGCTATTGGTGCTATTTAGGCTTCTCATTTGGGTCGAGGCGATAGTTGTCCCAGGTGTGATGGTGAGGTTCTTTGGTTGGAGAATCTTTGCTAGTAGTTGGGGATAGTGTTGTTCTAAATGTTCCACTTTAGCTTTTGCACCCCAACGGACGTAACAGTAGTATGCTTCTTCCATATAGCCTGCGGCGAATTTCTCTTTACCCCAATCAAGGTAGAATTTGGCCGCGAGTTCGTTGGCTAGGGCCTCTTCTTGGATATAATTATTTTTCTTGGCTTCGACAATGGCGCGATCGTACAGTTCGATTGCATCCATTTTTTCCCCAAAAATGCGATGCCGTTCTGCTTCTACCAGATCGTACTTATGTTGGAAGTTGGATGGTGCATGATGGGCCCAATGCTTCAACCGTTCTTGGTTTTCCTCTATCTTACTGATATAGTGTTTTTGTTCACCTAATTTGATACTAGAATACTCTGCAAGAAGTGCCAGCGAATAGTAAAAGTTATTTGTTACTACCGGCATCCAAGCTCCAACTGAAATTGCGCTTTCTGCTGCTAGAGATGCGCTGGTGATTGCTCCCCCATAGTCTTCTAATAAATATAGGAGAATTACCTTTGCTAAATAGACATTAAACAGTGTCCAACCAATAGTATCAGCTTGCAACTGAGGTAGCATGGTTACTTCGTCAAAGCTATTTCCACTCAGTTGATAAGGATTAGCAGTTCGAGCTTGCAAATTATCATTCAGTTGTTTCCAGATCCGGATATTACAAGCTGCATAGTCATTTTTTATTTTCTGCATTAAATCAATGTATTGTGTTTGCTTCTGCTCGACAGTTACCAGATTTTCTCCGGTAACAAACAGATAGGTGCAGTAGTTTTCAACACAATAGCTGGAATACACCAAATCGCCAACTTCTAACCCACTTTGCAGACCTTCAATCAGGGGATTTAATGTTTCTCTCGCTGCTTCTTTCCAGGGTTTAACAAAAACATGAAACATGTTGTAGACCTGACACTTGAGCGAGTTGGATGGGAACCGCTCTAGCAATTCCAGTGCTAATTGACCAGAGTGATATCCCTTGTCAATTGTTTTGGGATCTGTACACAACAGTGCACCATACCAACTATAGGAGAAAGACGATAAGGCTGAATGACCATGCTTAAGACATAGATGAACCTGTGTTAAGACAATGGGTAATAGGATTTCTGGGCGGGAAATTAGGGCAGCTGAAGTAATGGCAATCAGAATCCGCAGTGCTGTCAGCTGATAGGGTTCAGTCATTTCTGGCAATCCTTTAACCTCGTGAAGCTGAGGTAAAAAAGCTTCTTGCAGACCGTATTCCAGAATTTTTTCTAAAGACAAGCCCATAAACTCCAAAGCTTGCAAGCCTGCATCAATTGCTCTAGATACCTGCATGCTGGTAATGTAAATCTGGACTTTGGTTTCGTAGACTTTGATCATATCCAGTTGACTGGCAGCATTTTGAAGGACTGTCTGTGCAAGTGTTTGTGAACGCTCAACATTAGCATTGAGGTATTCAGCCTCCATTGCCTCAGTATGCAAGGCTAGAGTGAGATCGTAAGAATGCTGCCAACTCTCTGTCTCTAGGAGCGACAAACCCTGATTCAAATACTCAACTGCTGCTGCGTAAGCCGTGGAAATTTTTGCTTTCTTACCTGCCATTAAGTTCAACTCTGCTAAGTGCTTCCGTTCAGCAGGTTGAATGATAAGATTAATTCCATAATTGAATTGGCTAACGATCTCAAAAATTCTCTCCTCCTGCTCTGCTGCAGGCGTATTCTTTAATAGCAGTTGACCAATCTTGAGATGAGTAGTCTGTTTTTGAGTTTCTGGAATCAGGGAATAAGCGGCTTGTTGAATCCGATCATGCAAAAAGCGATAACTAACCGAAACCTCTTCAACACCCTTTTCCTCGCGTTCCTTTCCTTGGAAAAACTTGTATGTCTCGCTTGAGGGAATCACAAACCCCTCTTGCAAACCCCGCCATAATTCCGTTGCAACCTCCTCTTTGCTGCATTCACACACCACCGCCAACGTCGCCAAGTCAAAGCGATTGCCAATACAAGCTGCCAGCTTCAGCACTACCTGTGTCCCTGACGGCAGCTTCCGCAACCGCCCCACCATGAATACCACCACATCTTCCGTCAACGCCAACTGCCGCACCTGTGCCAAATCGCACTTCCAATACCCCACCTCAGCATCAAACCTAATACATCCATCCTCATACGACCCTTTCAAAAACTGGGTTGTAAAGAATGGGTTCCCCTGGGTCTTTTGATATACCAGCTGAGATAACGGCGCAGCGATTTCCGCCGAACACAGCAAGGTATCGGCAACCAAACGAGTAATATCCAACTCGTCTAAAGGATCCAGCGTTAGGGTATTGATGTTCGTACCCTGTTTCTGAATTTCATCCAGAGTCAGCATCAACGGATGAGCGGGAAATACCTCGTTATCGCGATAGGCTCCCAGCACCAGTAAATAACCCGCTTCCGACTCATCCATTAACAGCTTCAGCAGGTTCAGCGACGCTGAATCTGCCCACTGCAAGTCATCAAGAAAAATCACAAGTGGATGTTCTTTCGTCGTAAACACCCGCACGAACTTACCAAACAGCAAATTAAAGCGGTTTTGCGCCGCACTACCTGAGAGTTCAGCAACATCGGGTTGTTTACCAATAATCTGCTCTAATTCGGGAATGACTTCGATGATCACTTGTCCATTTTCACCGACAGCTACCAAAATTTGGGTTTTCCATAGGGCTAGTTGGGCATCACTTTCACTAAGTAATTGCCTCATTAAGTCGCGAAAGGCTTGGACAAAAGCAGAAAAGGGAATGTTGCGATTGAATTGGTCAAACTTGCCTTTGATGAAGTAACCCCGTTGTCGCACAATGGGTTTATGAACTTCGTTAATTACAGCGGTTTTGCCGATGCCGGAGAAACCCGCTACTAGCATCATTTCGGTATCTCCTTGTGCGACTCGGTCAAATCCTGATCGTAATGTCTCGACTTCCCCTTCCCGTCCGTAAAGTTTTTCCGGAATCAGGAAGCGATCACACAAATCCCGTTGACCAATTTCAAAATACCTAATTTCACCACTATCTTTTAGTTGACACAAACAAGTTTCTAAATCATGTTTTAATCCCAAAGCACTCTGATACCTGTCTTCGGCGTTTTTCGCCATCAGCTTAGCGATAATTTCACTAATGACTTGTGGTATCTCTGATTTAATCTCAGATACCCAACCAGCCTGTTGAGCAATATGACAATGTACCAACTCCATCGGGTCATCAGATATAAATGGTAACTGTCCGGTGAGTATTTCAAAAAATGTCACACCAAGAGAATAAAAATCGCTGCGGTAGTCTATCCCTCGGTTCATCCTTCCAGTTTGTTCTGGGGAAATATAAGCAAGTGTTCCTTCTAATACATTAGGACTTTTTATTTCTTGGCTTTCTTTAACAAGTAATGAAGCGATACTAAAGTCAATTAATTTAACTTGTTTGGTTTCTGGATGAATCAGGATATTCGCGGGTTTGATGTCTTTGTGGATCACCCGGTTTTGGTAAAGATAGTGGAGAATGTCAGTTAATTGGATTGCCAGCAGCAAAAATTCCGCAAGGGAAAGTGCATGGGTTTTGATATATTCCTTCAAAGAAATTTCCCCTGTATCTTCCATCACTAGAATGTAACTATTACCAAAGGCTTCTAATGATAAGGGATGAATGATACCGGGAATCTTGAGATTCTTGGTAATGCTGTATTGGTTACGAAATTGCAGTAATTCGTTGAAGCTAGGATATTCAGAGGTAAGAATTTTGATAACTACTGCAAGGAAATCTTGATCTCGGATCCCTCGATATACTCTTGTTCTCGAGCCTGCATACAGTTCTTCACTAATTTGATATCCGGGAATGATTGGGGTATGGATTGCAGTAGTCATTTATACTTTACTCCGCTTTCTGCTTGGCTGTTGCTTTTCCTAGGCGCGCGGAACGCGTCTACACTCCCTTAGTATTCCCATAAAAAAATAGATGTTTATACCTTGAAGTTTTGTGTAAATAAATTTGTGTAACTACTTATTCGCAGTATTGTTAACCCTTTGCGTACCTTTTCTCTCCTTTTTTTCAATATCAACGAAATATACGTTTGGCTTACTATCCCCGCATATCACTGATTTTAAATTCAAATAAAAGTTATTAAATTCAAATAAAAGCTATTAAATTCAAATAAAAGTTATTAAATTCAAATAAAAGCTATTAAATTCAAATAAAAGCTATTAAATTAATTTTAAAAATTGCGTTTCCTCCTCCCATTTTTGGTAATGTTTTTAGCATGATTACTGATTGATAAGCGAACTGTAATCTTAACTTGTCAGTAATTAAGTCGCAATGAGCCAAATGATTATCTGGGGAGATAAAAATGGTGGACTCCAGTGCTAAAAACCAGAAAATAGAGTGGCAGATAACTAGTAATAGTCTTCAACAGTGGCTTCATAGACTGAAAACAGCAGCTAGCAAGAGTTTAGGTATGTGTCCCCAGTGGTGGTGGACAGGGAAGCAACCCTTACCTAGAGTCTGTCCTGGAGTGAAAGAAGATGGCACAATTTCTTCCCTTCCACTTCCCAATTTAAGCAGCTGTACGCGACAGGAAATACTGGATTACTTTGACAACACATGGACATTAACAGAGGTGTTATTTTCATCTCTGCACAAAGACGAGGCATTCTATCGCCCTCCCTATCATCAACTACGTCATCCGCTGATTTTTTACTACTGTCATCCGGCGGCATTTTATATTAATAAATTATGTGTAGCAGGAGTACTTGAGACATCTATAAATGAGTATTTTGAACACCTGTTTGAAACAGGTGTGGATGAAATGTCATGGGATGACATGTCTAAAAATGAGATGGAATGGCCGACGGTGAAAGAGGTGAATGACTACCGACGGCAAGCCTACAACATTGTCCGACAAGTGATTCAAACACACCCAGAGTTGGAACCAAACCATCGATCAATTACCCAAAAAAGCCATTTATGGGCAATTTTCATGGGTTTTGAACATGAACGCATCCATCTAGAAACTTCCTCAGTGTTGATACGGGAATTGCCCGTACACCTGTTGAGTAAACCTCTGCAGTGGACAACTTACCATCCATCAGTAATTACCAACCAAACCAGCCCCCACGTACCAGTAGCAGGTGTAGATTATCCAGTCAACCAGATGCTGAGTGTAGCTGCTGGTAGTGTGACATTAGGAAAGCCCCATGATTGGCCTTCCTATGGCTGGGATAATGAGTACGGTACACGACAAGAACAGGTTCGCCGATTTCTGGCCAGTCAATACCTGATTAGTAACGGTGAATTTTATCAGTTCGTCAAAGCTGGTGGCTATCGTGAACAGCGCTACTGGACAGAAACAGGCTGGCAGTGGCGCACATTCCGTAATATTAAATGTCCCACATTCTGGGTTCCAGATGGTCCAGCAGGACTACACAAATACAAACTACGTACTTGCTTTGAGATAGTTGACATGCCTTGGTCGTTGCCAGTAATTGTCAATTACCACGAAGCAAAAGCTTACTGTGCATGGCGGACAGAAAAAGACGACTCGTCAGTTCCATACCGTGTAATTATGGAAGCAGAACATAATCGGATACGGGATGAATCTTACCGCAATGAAGCTTTAGGTATGGTCCGTGATCCAGTAATGACCACTAGCGGTCATGACATGGCACAAGCTCAAGGCATGAACCTCAACCTTGCCTATGGTTGCGAAAGCCCTGTTGATGCACTACCTGCCACATCCGCAGGCTTTTATAACGTCTTTGGCAATGTATGGGAGTGGTGTGAAGACCACTTTAATCCCCTGCCAGGGTTCAAGGTGCATCATATATACGATGACTTCAGTACCCCCTGCTTTGATGGTAAGCATCCAATGATTATGGGTGGTTCTTTCATCAGCACAGGCGATGAAGCAAGTATTTGGGCACGCTTTCACTTTCGTGCCCACTTCTTCCAACATGCAGGCTTCCGATTGGTATGTAGTAACGACGGCAACTCCACATGTGATGCTGTGGATTTAAATCAGGAGAATGCTGTGGGCAATGTGTATGAAAGTCAGTCGATGCTCAATGAGTATATGTTACTGCATTATGGCGATACTGCTGATGCCATGCCTTTTCACTTTGGACCGAGTGATGCGGTCAACTTTCCCACACGCTGTGCTCAACTAGTTATCCAGAGGGCAGATCAATTAAGTATGACCACTGACCGTGCTTTAGATATCGGTTGTGCAGTAGGTGGTTCTGTGTTTGCAATGGCTCGCTCATTTACGGAAGTTGTGGGCATTGACTTGAGTGCTTCCTTTATTAAGGCTGCTAACACACTCAAGGGTGACGGTCGTTTAGAATTCTTTTGCAAGGATGAGGGCGAGTTGGGCAGATATCTCACAGCTACCATCGACCCGGCTATAGAACGTGATCGCACAACCTTTATACAAGCTGATGCTTGTGCCCTTCCTGCTAATCTGATGGGTTTTGATGCAGTACTTCTGGCGAATCTCATCTGCCGCCTGCCCAGTCCTAAAGCTTGTTTAGGACGCATGGGTGGACCAAGAGGTTTAGTGCGTCCCGGCGGTTTACTAGTAATTACATCACCTTACACTTGGATGGAGCAGTTCACACCTAAAGAAGTGTGGCTTGGCGGTTATGAACACGAAGCAATGTCTGTACGTTCTATTGATGGACTGCGCACTATTCTTGGTGACGAGTTTGAGCTAATTAACGAAGAAAACATGCCCTTACTCATCCGCGAACATGCACGCAAATACCAATACATAGTTGCTCATGCAACTGTATGGAAACGCAAAGACGGATGAGCAAGATGAAGATGGCACCTATTTCTTTATGAATTACGTCTAATGTGAATTAGAAACGCCTCTTGTACCATAAGGGTTTTGAGATGTGTCCAAAATAATAATTTTGGAATTATACACGAAATTACAAGGGCTTTAGGAGTTATGCATTAATAAGTTGAACAAGTCTTTGAACGCACTACGTGTTAGCACGCGCCGGTACGGCGAACGGCTAACGACGTATTCGTGGCGTGGATCGAGGCGTTCGAGCTGAATGGCTAGCGCCTCCTGATGCAGCGCCTTCGCATCGGTCGCCTTGCCCAGGGCACGCATCATCGCGCCGCGTTGGTTGAGGACGATGGCGACGTCCTGATGGCGATTACCGTAGCGTCGGCGGTAGACCGCGAGGGCCTGCGCATTCGCCTCTACCGCCTCCTCCCATCCGTCCAGGCGAAACAGCAACTCCGAGTAGTCGCTGAGTGCTTCGGCGTACTTCAGGGTGCTCGTGCCCCCGGCTTCCCGAAACAGCGAGAGCGACTGTTCGTAGCCTTCGCGTGCGGCCGCGATGTCGCCGATCTGCGCCAACGTGTAGGCGATGCCGCTTTCGATATCGGCGATGACCAGTGGCTCGCCACCCAGGGCCAGGGCTTCCGTGCGTGCGTCCTGGAAACGGAGCAGGCACTCCTGGAACGCGCCCGTTTCCTGTAGCCCTTCCGCCAGCAGCCGATAGGCTTCCAGCAACCCCGGGTCCGGGGAGACCAGCAGTTGCTGGCGGATCTCGAGCGCATCCTCGGCAAGCTGCACCTGTTCCTGGTAGAGGCCGAGGGCCTGGTAGAGGCCACCCAGCGTGACCATCAAGCGCGCCCGTACCTGCGGCGTCTGATCCAACTCGTCATACAGTCGCGTGCGCGTGTCTGCGAGCAGATCGCGCACCAGGATCCGATCGCCCGGGCCCACGGTCGGATCCCAGCTCTGGAAGATGTTCTCCAGGAAGGCTGCGGTCTGCGTGGCCTTGGCGCTCTCCGCCTGAGCGACCTGATAGGCTTCGCGCACGCGCTCGTTCTGGATCGTCGCGGTCACCGCCCAGCCGCTTAACAGCACCGCGATCAGGGCGACACCTGCACTGGCCAGAGGGTGGCGACGCAGGAACTTCCAGCTGTTGTAGGCCAGGCTAGGTGCACGCGCCGCCACCGGCTTACCGGCGAGATAGGCTTCCAGGTCAGCGGCGAAGGCCTCCATGGAGGCGTAGCGGTCCTCCGTTTCCCGTGCCACGGCACGCATCACGATCGCATCGAGATCGCCACGCAGCTGGCGCTCGCGCTGTTCGATGTCGCGGCGGTGGGCGGCGCCGTCCAGGGGCGCATCGAGCACGGGAGAAACGGAGTTGTCCGCGACGGCCCCGTCCGCCTGGCGCGTGTCCGTGCGCAGGCCCTGGCTCGGGCGCATGGCGCCCACCTCACAGATCTCCCTCGCCAGCACGTACAGATCGGCGCCGCGGGTGAAGGGACGGCGGCCGGTGAGCAACTCGAAAAGCACGATGCCGAGCTGGTAGACATCGGTCTGGATCGTCACGTCGCGACCGCGGATCTGCTCCGGAGCTGCATACTCGATGGTCATCGGGCGCTCGTCGGAGCGGGTCACGGCGGCCTGGCGCGAGCTCGAGTCGCCGAGCAGCTTGGCAATACCGAAGTCGAGCAGCTTGACCCGACCCTGGCCGTCCACCAGCAGGTTCGAGGGCTTCACGTCGCGGTGGATGATCAGTTTGCCGTGGGCGTACTGGAGGGCCCGTGCCACGTCGAGCACCAGGCGCACGCGCGCTGCCACGTCGAGGCGGTGCATGCGGCAGTACTCGGTGATCCGCCGACCCTCGACGTACTCCATGATGAAGTAGGCGCGGCCTTCGTCGGTCTGTCCCGCGTCGTAGAGGGCGGCGATCGAGCGATGGTCGAGGCTGGCGAGGACCTGCTGCTCCGTGCGGAAGCGTACCTGTTCGATATCGTCGCTGACGGTGCTGCGCAGGAGCTTCACGGCGACGAACTGCTCGAAGGCGCCGTCCGCGCGCTCGCCCAGGTACACCATGCCCATGCCGCCCTCGCCGAGCTTTCGCACCAGGCGGTAGTGGCCTACGACACGGCCGGCCATGTTCTGCTTTTCGCGCTCGCGGTCGGCGAGCACGCGCAGGGCGTCGTCGGCGACGCTCTCGTCCAGCGGCGAGGTGGCCTCGTCGGCGTCCAGCATCAGCTCGACCTGCTGGCGCAGGGCGAGGTCGTCGCCGCAGGCCTGATCAAGCACCTGGTGACGCTCGGCGGCCGGGGCGGCCCAGACCTGGTCGACTACCTCCTGGATGACGTCCCAACGTTCCGGCGTCAGTTGGCGGATCGTGTCGCTCATGGTGCTCAGGTAGGGGAGATTCCTTGGGCAAGTCCCGTGGTACTGATGATACACACATGCGGATCGGGCCCCGGCGCCGATAGCGGGTCGGCGATGCTACTATCGATCGACATGGGGGCAGAAGGTGGAGCCGCCCTGAGCAGCGCCACCGCGGGTGAGTAAGGGAGGACCAGTTGAGCGAGGTGGCGGAAGCCGTGCGCGAGGCCGTCGAGGGGGCTGCGGTCGCGCAGGTGATCGAGCAGGAGCGCTTACCGGACAGCTACCGGGCGGCCCTGCGCGATCATATCGCGCCGGTGGCGACGCAGATCCTGCGTCTGCTGGAGCGGGCTGACAGTCCGCAGTTGATCGGCATCAACGGCTGCCAGGGCAGCGGCAAGTCCACCATGGCCAGGTTTCTGGCGGTGATCCTGGAGGCGGCCGGGGGCTATCGTTGCCCGGAAGTGTCGATCGACGATCTGTATCTCACGCGGGCCGATCGCCAGGCCAACGGCAAACGGGTGCACCCGCTGCTGGCCACGCGCGGCGTGCCGGGGACGCACGATCTGGCTCTCGGGCAGTCCGTGCTCGAGGCGCTGCTCACGCCGGAGAGGAGCGAGCCGGTGGCCATTCCGCGCTTCCTCAAATCCATCGATGATCGGGCGCCGGCGGAGCAGTGGTCCCAGTGGGAGGGGCCTGCTGATGCCGTGCTGTTCGAAGGCTGGTGCGTGGCCTGTACGGCAGAGGAGGACCATGCTCTCGTGGCGCCGATGAATGTGCTGGAAGCCGACGAGGATGCGATGGGCGAATGGCGCCACTATGTCAATCGTTGCCTGCGCGAGGACTATCCCTCGCTGTTCTCTCACATCGACTACCTGGTCTTCCTGCGCGCGCCGTCCTTCGAGTGCGTCCATGAGTGGCGCAGTAAGCAGGAGCACAAACTGGCCCAGCGCCTGCGCGATACGAACGCGCCCGCGGAGGCCTTCTCGCGAGTGATGGACGATGCCGAGTTGGCGCGCTTCATCCAGCATTACGAGCGCCTCACCCGGCATATGCTGGTGAACCTGCCGGCGCGCGCGGACGCGGTGATCGATCTTGCCGAGGATCATCGTCTGATCGCCCATCGATTGAACGATCGACCGCCAGGGCCCGCGCATGCCTGAGCCGCTGGTGGTCTACACGGACCTCGACGGCACGCTGCTCGACCACTTCACTTACGACTGGTCGGCCGCTGCGCCCATGCTGGCTCGCCTGTCGCGGGAGGGGATCCCCGTGGTGCTGGTGACCAGCAAGGTGCGCGGTGAGGTGGCCGAGTTGGTCCAGGCCCTCGATAACCCCCATCCATACATCGTTGAAAACGGTGCCATCACGGTGGTCCCGGAGGGCTATTTCGGCGAAGCGCAGATCGATCCGCGTAGTCCACGGCAGCCCGTGCAGGTGCAGTTCCACGGACCAACGCGAGAGCAGCTCACCGAACAGGTGCTGCAGGTACGCGAGCGCCTTGGACTGAAGTTTCGTACCTTTGGGGAGCTGGGCTTTGCGGGCATCGCTGAGCATACGGGCCTGTCCCTGGAGGCGGCGGCACGCGCCGACGACCGCGAGGCCTCCGAGCCGCTGCTGTGGCAGGAGCAGGACCCGATGGCTCTGACGCGCTTCGAAGAGGCGCTGGCCGAGCACGGACTGCGCTGCGTGCGCGGCGGACGCTTCGTACACGTGCTGGGCCCCGTGGACAAGGCGCGTGCGGTGGCCATGCTGCACGGGCAGTTCGAGCGCCGCTTGCCGCAGGCGCCGCGCCGCGTGGTGCTCGGTGACGGACCGAACGACCTTGCCATGTTGGCGCAAGCCGATGTGGCGGTGGTCATCCCGGGGCATCATGGCCATGACATGACGATGCAGACGGAGGCGACGGTGCTACGACCGTCGCACGCCGGACCGGTGGGCTGGGCCGAGGCGATGGGGCAGATTCTGACCCGCTTCGGCTATGACCGCGCCAACGCCAACGAGGGAGACTGAGGACTTTGGCCGACTTTCATCAGAACGGTACCGTCACCACGCTTCACAACCTGACACAGCGCCCCGTGGAATACATGGAGGCGGACCTGCAGAGCTTCTCGCGCTATCGGCCCCTCGGCCTGGTGCTGCCCTCGCTCTATTCGGAGCTGCAGGGACCGGCCCTTGGCACCATCGTCGACGAGCTCACGCACGTGAGCTATCTCAACCAGGTGGTGATCGGACTCGACCGCGCAAATGAGCTGCAGTACCGCGAAGCCCTTCGCTACTTCGGCCGCCTGCCGCAACACCACCGAGTGCTGTGGAACGACGGTCCACGCCTGCAGGCCATCGATGCCCAGCTGCGGGACGAGGGCCTGGCACCGACGGAACTCGGCAAGGGGCGCAACGTCTGGTACTGCTACGGCTATGTGCTGGCCACCGGTATGGCCGAGAGTATCGCCCTGCACGATTGCGACATCGTCACCTACGATCGGAGCTTACTGGCGCGCCTGCTGTATCCGGTGGCGAATACCAGCTTCAGCTACGAGTTCTGCAAGGGATACTACGCACGCACCTCGACCACCAGCATGAACGGCCGCGTGAGCAGGCTGCTGGTAACGCCCATGATCCGCGCGCTGAAGACCGTATGCGGCAGCAGCGAGTTCCTCGACTACCTGGACAGCTTCCGCTACCCCCTGGCCGGGGAGTTCAGCCTGCGCAAGGACGTCATCCGAGATCTGCGCATCCCCTCGGATTGGGGGCTGGAGATCGGCGTACTCAGCGAGATGGCACGTAACTACGCCAACAACCGTATCTGCCAGGCTGACATTGCCGATCGCTACGATCACAAGCATCAGGTGCTGAGCCCTGGGGATGCCTCCACGGGGCTGTCGAAGATGAGCATCGACATCATGAAGGCGTTCTTCCGTAAGCTCGCCACGCAGGGCGAGATCTTTTCCATGGATCGCTTTCGCACCATCAAGGCCACTTACTTCCGCATCGCTCTAGATTTCATAGAGACCTATCAGAACGACGCATTGTTCAACGGGTTGCGCTACGAGCGGCACAAGGAAGAGACGGCGGTGGAGATGTTTGCCAGCAACGTCATGGCTGCCGGCGACTACTTCCTGCGCAATCCGGAGGAGGCGCCCTTCATTCCGCCCTGGAATCGAGTGATCAACGCCATTCCGGACATCCTCGATCAGCTGGCGCAGGCCGTCGAGGAAGACACTCGTGAGTTCCACGAGGGCGCGGGCGGAGGAGCTGCGTGATCGGCGGACCCCCATTACCGGCGGATGCACGCGGCGAGTTGTTCGCGCGCGTGCAGCAGCACCTGTCGGTGATCTATCCGGATATCGACGCGATCACCTGGGGCCAACGCCTGATCGAGGCGATCGGCAGCGATGAGCAGCAGCCTTTTTCCGTTCCTCAACCCTTCGTCAATCACTGGGACGAGCGGGACGCCATCATCATCACCTACGGCAATACGATGACCCGCGAGGGTGAAGCACCCCTGCAGACCCTGCGCCGTTTCCTCGACCAGCACCTGGCCCACGCCGTGAGCGGTGTTCACATTCTGCCGTTCTTTCCCTACAGCTCCGACGACGGCTTCGCGGTCATCAACTATCTGCAGGTGAACGACGCGCTGGGCGACTGGGAAGACATCCGCCAGATCGCCGATCACTTCGACCTGATGAGTGATCTGGTCATCAATCACGCCTCCGCCCGTTCAGCGTGGTTCGAGAACTTCAAGAAACGGATCGACCCCGGGGTGAGCTACTTTGTGGAAGTCGATCCGGACGCCGATGTGTCGGCGGTGGTTCGGCCGCGGCCGACACCGCTGAAGCAGACCGTGCAGACGCTCGATGGCGAGCGCACGGTCTGGTGCACCTTCGGTCCCGATCAGGTGGATCTCAACTTCGCCAATCCGCAGGTCCTGTGGGAGTTCGTCAATATCCTCGGCCGCTACCTCGACGTGGGAGTGCGTACGCTGCGCCTGGACGCCGTGGCCTTCCTGTGGAAGGAACCGGGAACGCCGTGTATCCACCTGCGCAAGACGCACGAGATCATCAAGTTGCTGCGTACGCTGGCGGAGTTTCGCCGCCGTGACGTGCTGGTGATCACCGAGACCAATGTACCCAATCGGGACAACCTGACCTACTTCGGCAATGCCAACGAGGCCCATGCCATCTACAACTTCTCCCTGCCGCCGCTGCTCGTGCACACGATGCTGAGCGGGAACTGCCGGCACCTGAAGACCTGGATGATGAGCATGCCACCGGCGCAGCACGGCACGACCTACCTGAACTTCATTGCCTCCCACGACGGCATCGGCCTGCGTCCGGCGGAGGGGTTGCTGTCCGACGAGGAACTGGGTCGGATGATCGATGCGCTGCGCGCCTATGGTGCCGAGGTGTCGATGCGGGCGGGGCCTGACGGCAACTTGAAGCCCTATGAAGTGAACATCTCGCTGATCGACGCGATGGCCGGCACGGCGGCCGGCACGCGCGATCAGTGGCAGTTCGAGCGCTTCATCTGCATGCACCTGATGATGCTGGGGCTGGAGGGGATACCGGCGATCTACGTGCACAGCTTCCTCGCTACGCCGAACGATCACGATCGGGTTGCGCGTTCCGGGCGCGCACGCTCGATCAACCGACATCAATGGCCGGAAGAGGAACTGGCGGCGAAGCTGGCTGATGGTGAGACCATGCACGCGCGGGTGCTCAAGGAGTTGTCGCGGTGCCTGGCGCTTCGACGGCGCCAGCCGGCGTTCCACCCCAACGCGACCCAGTTCACCCTGCATCTCGGCCTGGAACTGTTCGCCTACTTCCGCCAGTCTACCGATCGTTCGCAGAGCATCTTCTGTGTTTACAACGTGACCGATCGTCCCCAGGTACTGCCCCTGGCCGATGTGAACCTGATCAGTATCGATCAGTGGACCGATCTGCTGACCGGCAAGCTGGTTGAGGACCTGACCGGCGAGATGACCCTCGCTCCCTACCAGGGCGTGTGGCTGTCGAACCGTGCCTTCGGCGTGGCCCTGCCGGGCCTGCGGGTCTGATCTCATTGCGCCGATCGGGCGCGCAGCCGACGCGACCGGGTAATGCGGTCGCGGTCGGTTGACCGTCTTCGACGCCCCGCAGCATACTTCGGCTCTTTTTCTTCACCCATCGCCAACGACCAGAGGACACCCCGTGCCCGTCATCACCTTGCCCGACGGCAGCCAGCGCAGCTATGACCACCCGGTCAGCGCCGCAGATGTGGCCGCTGACATCGGCCCCGGCCTGGCCAAGGCCGCGGTCGCCGCGAAGCTGAACGGACATATGGTCGACACCTCGACAACCATCACCGAGGACGCCGAGCTGGCCCTGGTGACGTCCAAGGATGAAGACGGTCTGGAAGTGATCCGCCACTCCACGGCGCATCTGCTCGCGCAGGCCGTGAAGAGCCTGCACCCGGACGCCCAGGTCACCATCGGCCCGGTTATCGACGACGGCTTCTACTACGACTTCGCCTACGACCGACCCTTCACGCCGGAGGATCTGGAGGCCATCGAAGCCAAGATGGCGGAGATCGCCAGGGCCGATCTTTCGGTCCATCGCGAAGTGATGGAGCGCGAGGCAGCGGTGGAGTACTTCCACGGGCTCGGCGAGGAATACAAGGCGAAGATCATCGCGGACCTGCCGGAGGAGGAGGTTATCTCCGTCTACGGCCAGGGTGACTTCAAGGACCTCTGCCGTGGCCCCCACGTGCCGAGCACCGGTCACCTCAAGGCCTTCAAGCTGACCAAGGTGTCGGGCGCCTACTGGCGCGGCGACGCCAGCAACGAGCAGCTGCAGCGCATCTACGGCACGGCCTGGCCGGACAAGAAGCAGCTCAAGGCCTATCTGACCCGCCTGCGTGAGGCTGAGAAGCGCGACCATCGGCGCATCGGCAAGGACCTCGACCTGTTCTCCATCCAGGAGGATGCGGGCGGCGGCCTGGTGTTCTGGCACCCCAAGGGCGCGCGCATGCGCCGGGTGATGGAAGACTACTGGCGCGATCGCCACGTGGAGGCGGGCTACGAGCTGCTGTACACGCCGCACATCGCCCACGAGGACCTCTGGTACACCTCCGGCCACAAGGACTTCTATGCCGAGTCCATGTACAAGCCGATGGAGGACGACGAGCAGCTCTATCAGCTCAAGCCCATGAACTGCCCGTTCCACATCCTCGTGTACAAGGACCGCCTGCGTTCCTATCGCGAACTACCGATCCGCTGGGGTGAACTCGGCACCGTGTACCGCCACGAGATGTCCGGGGCCCTGCACGGACTCATGCGTGTGCGTGGCTTCACCCAGGATGATGCGCACCATTTCTGCAGCGAGGACCAGATCGAGAACGAGATCCTCGCCATCCTGGACCTCAACCTGACCATGCTGCGCGATTTCGGTTTCGAGAAGTTCGAGGTCAATCTCTCCACCAGACCGGAGAAAGCGGTTGGTTCGGAGGAGATCTGGGAGCGCGCCACCGCCGGTCTACGTGGCGCCCTGGAGCGAAAAGGGCTCGAATACGTGGTGGACGAGGGCGGTGGTGCCTTTTACGGGCCGAAGATCGACCTGAAGATCGAGGATGCGATCGGCCGCAAATGGCAGTGCTCCACGATCCAGCTCGACTTCAACCTGCCCGAGCGCTTCGACATGACCTACGTATCGGAGGGCGGCGAGCGCAAGCGGCCGATCATGATCCACCGCGCGCTGCTCGGCTCCCTCGAGCGCTTTTTCGGCGTGCTCATCGAACACTTCGAGGGGCGTTTCCCGACTTGGCTGGCGCCGGTTCAGGCCGTGTTGATGACGATCACCCAGCGCCACGACGAGTTCGCTGAGGAGCTACGCGAACACTTTAAAAATCAGGGTCTTCGCGTAGAGACGGACTTGAGAAACGAGAAGATCGGATTTAAAATCCGCGAGCATACCTTGCAGCGGGTGCCCTACCTGCTGGTCATTGGTGA
>JAAUYD010155852.1_pt1 | contig 21983 bp, 18 predicted proteins | sample 7278101 | NCBI WGS metagenome assembly JAAUYD01 (sample SAMN14350128, study PRJNA611818) | marine sediment metagenome | isolation source: surface marine sediment (0.6m) | place: French Polynesia: Moorea | collected 2018-08
CTCCACCCAGGTCCCGGGCCTCGAAGCGCCCGTGACGGAAGAGGGGCGACGCCAGGGCACGCGAGCCGGAATCGACGCGGGCCGCTCGGCCGGGGGCGCGGGAGTCGAGGCGGCCGACGCGAGCGGAGCGCCGGCCACGGGCCCGCGCGTCGAGCGCCTCGACCGGGCCCGCGAGGGCGACGATCCAGACCGCCCCCGCCGCAGCCGCCCGGAGATCGACGACGCGACCCTCGACTACCTGGCGAAGCGCTCGGCGGGCGAGAACGCCTCACGGACCCGGCTCAACGAGCACAAGGGCCTCGCCGAGACGCTGCTCCAGGGCGAGAGCCAGGAGGTGCGGGATCGCGTGGCCGAACGGGCCCGCAAGGCCGGGGAGACCGCGCCCTAGCCGCGGATTTCCTGAAACTTCCGCCGAGGCTCGTGCGTAGAGGGGTCAGCCGCGCCCGCGGAGGAATCCATGCGCTTCGTCGCACTTGCCGTTCTCGCCCTCGCCACCCTCACCGGCTGCGTGTCCCTGCACGCGAAGGTTCCCGAGGACGTCGTGCGCCTTCACGCCGCCCGCGAGGAGGGTCTGACCTTGCCCGCGAGCTGCCAGATGGACGGGCAGGCCTACTCGGAGGGCGCCGCGGTCTGCATGACCGGGCGCCGCATGACCTGCGACCCGAACGGCCGCTGGGTGCAGGACGGGGCCTGCAGCGAGGACGAGCCCAGCGGATCCTGATCCCGCGCCAGGGCGCCCCGCAGGGCGTCCTGGCGGGGCTCTTCCCACGATTGAACCGGGTCGCCGCGGCACTCGACTCCCTGGATGCGCCCCCGGGCGCTTCTGCCAGGAGGAGGTCCCATGTCGATCCATCCGCTTCGCTGCGCCTGTCTCGCGCTCGTCCTCGCGTGCGCCTTCGTGCTCACGGCCGCCGCGGGCCAGGCCGCCCAGATCCAGTGGATCACGGCCTCGCCCACCTCGGTCGCGCCCGGCGGCCAGGTCACGATCACGGTCAAGAAGTCGGGCTCCGGCAACTGCGGGGCGCGAATCGTGATCCAGCGACCCGGAGACCCGGCGACCATCATTGGACCCTTCGGCTTCGGTACGAATCCGAGGGTGTTCACGCATACGTTCGCGGAAGCGGGAACCTACGACGTGATCGCGCGACCGAAGAAGAAGGGCAATCTCGCGGCCTGCAATGGTTCGGAGAAGGCCACCAGTGTCACGGTGAGCTCGGGCGGCGGAGGCAGCCGCCCCACGGGCGTGTTCCAGAAGAGCCGCGACCGCGTACTGACCAAGAAGAAGCCCGGCGACCCGGGAACGATGCGCCCCGCCGCGACGGCCGGGTCGATCGCGAAGGACGGGCTCAAGGTGAAGCTCATCACGGGCGTGCAGGTGAAGCCCAGCGCGTCGAGCGCCGACTTCGTCGTGACGACGAGCGTGCCCGCGCGGTTCTCGCTGCACGTGCTCTACGCGTATCCGACGAAGGTATGCGATCGGCACTACGACGGACCCGGAGGCACGGCCTCGATCGGCGGCCGGCGGAAGCACTGGGAGACCATGGTCGCAACGCTCGAACCCAACCGGTCCTACCACTTCGAGATCTGCGCCGAGACCGAGAAGAACGTCTTCGAACACTACGTCGGCAGCTTCTTCACGGGCCGCCGGACCGCGTCCGTCTCCATCAACAAGGTGCACATCATCGATGACGGCGATGCGGGAATCGCGGGCGAGGGCGAGATGCTCTTCTTCTTCTGGGTGAACGGCCAGGCCTTGCCGTCCTCCGCGGTGAATCTCTCGTCGGGCGACACCTGGAACCCGAACGCGGGCAAGGGGCTCGACCCGGTCGGTGAGACGGTGCGCATCGAAGTCGCGGCGACCGAGGCCGACGACCGCTTCGAGATCGTGCCCGGCGCGCCGGGCCATCTGGCCCTCATGAACGCCTCGGGCGGAGACCGGAGCGACCAGGCGCGGGCGAAGAAGACCATCTGGATCACGCCGGACCGGCCTGGCGACCCGGAGACCTTCACGAAGGAGTTCAGCATCCTCTCCGACCACAACGGGATGCAGTTCCGCGTGAGCGGGAAGATCGACGTGCGCGTCGCCGATCCGAACTGAAGCCTGCGAGCCAGCCCCCGACGCCGAAGCCGGCGGCCACCTCGGCGTTCAGCTGACGCTGAAGCCGGCGGCCACCTCGGCGTTCAGCTGACGCTGAAGCCGGCGGCCACCTCGGCGTTCAGCTGACGCTTGAGGGTGCCGAAGATGCGGCGCTCCTTGCCCGCGAGGCTCTGCGCGAGCGCCTTGGCGTCGGCCACGAGCTCGTCCTCGGGAGCCTTGCCGTCGGCGAAGCCGGCGGCGATCGCCTCGTCCGCGGCGTAGCGCTTTCCGCTGAGCACGGCCTCGCGCGCGGTCGCCGCGGGCACCTTGGACCTGAGGAGGGCCATCATCGGCGCCCCGATCGGCACGCCCGCGTCCACCTCGGAGATGCAGATCCAGCCGCGGTCCTCGCGCATGATCCGGTAGTCGCAGGCCAGCGCCAGGAAGGCGCCCGCCGCGAAGGCGTGGCCGTTCACGGCCGCGACGGTCGGAACGGGCAAGGTCAGCAGGCGGCCCATGATCTGCTGCATCGACGCGCCGAAGCGGGCCATGTCCTCGCCCTCGAGACCCATGAGCACCTCGACGTGGAGGCCGTTGCTGAAGAACTTGCCCTCGCCGGTGAGCACCAGGCCCGCCTCGCCCTCGCAGTCCGCCTCGACGGCGTCGAGAACCTCGAGCATCCTGGCCTGCCAGGGCGGATCGATCACGTTGGGTCCGTGGTTCATCGTGACGACGTGGATGGCGCCGTCTCTTTCGAGATCGATCACGCGGCTCTCCTCTGGGGCGTCGGACCCGATCCTATCCCACTCGGGCCGCCGAAGCGGCGGCCCCCTGCGACACGAGGAACGACATGATCGAGCTGACACGGGACGGCAGCGTCTTCACCCTGGTGATGAACGCCGGGGAGAACCGCTGGAACACGAGCTTCGTGCGCGCCTACGCCGAGGCGCTCGACGAGATCGAGGCCTCCGAGGGCGCGGCAGCCCTGGTCACGACGTCGAGCGACGCGAAGTTCTTCTCGAACGGGCTCGACCTCGACTGGGTCCGCTCGCGGGAGCCCCGCCCGGACGACCCGGGCGGCGACCGGAAGGTCTTCGGCCACGAGTTCATGACCGCCATGAGCCGCACGATCACGCTCCCGGTACCCAGCATCGCCGCGATCAACGGGCACGCCTTCGGCGCCGGTCTCATGCTCGCGATGAGCCACGACCAGCGCATCATGCGCGAGGACCGCGGCTACCTGTGCGCGAACGAGGTGCAGCTCGGCATGGTCATCCCGAAGCCCGAGCTCGCCCTGTTCCGCCACAAGCTCCCCGCGAACACCTTCTTCGAGACGGTGCAGCTCGCGCGCCGCTGGACGGGGCCCGCCGCGCGCGAGGCGGGGCTCGTGCAGCGCACGGCCGCTGCAGCAGATCTGCTGGACGTGGCACGCGCCTACGCCGAGGAGCTCGCTCCGCTCGGCGCCAACCGGAAGGTGTTCAAGGCCCAGAAGGAGAGCCTCTACGGGGAGAACGCCGCGCTCAATGCCGTCCACGGCGCAGCCTACATGCTCCGGAACAGCCACGAGTATCCCGGCTGAGACTGCCCCCCAGGGGCGATCCCTGCGGCAGGCGACCCGGGAACCGAAGGGGCGCCTGCGGGAAACTGGTGGGTATGGAGGCTCCGTCCGACGCCGAGTGGATCGAGCACTCGCTCACGCGGCCCGCCGCGTTCGGGGCGATCTTCGACCGCCATGCCGAGACGCTGCTGCGCTTCCTCACGCGGCGGGTCGGTGCGGACGTCGGTGCCACGCTGCTGGGCGAGCTCTTCCGCATCGCCTTCGAGCGACGCGCGAGCTTCGACCTCGGGCGCGAGAGCGCGCGACCCTGGCTCTACGGGATCGGTGCGAACCTGCTCATGCACCGCGGGCGATCGGTGGCGCGCGAGGCGCGCGCCACGCGCACGGTCGTGCACGAGGCCTTCCTCGAGACCCCGGCCCCGCGCGTCGAGGCCGAGCTCGTGGCCGAAGTCGACGCACGCCTGCTGCTGCCGCAGGTCGCCGTCGCGCTTCGGCTGCTTCCCGAGGGCGAGCGGGAGGCGCTCATGCTCTTCGCCTGGGAGGACCTCGCCTACGAGGAGATCGCCGAGGCGCTCGAGATCCCGGTCGGCACCGTGCGCTCGAGGATCCATCGCGGCCGGGCGCGCCTGCGCGAACTCCTGGGCCCGAACGGGAAAGCACGGAACGAGACGCCGGATGCCCCGGCGGCGCGGGAGACGCGGTCATGAACGAGCTCGACCTGATCCGCGAGCTGCGGCCCGAGGTCGCCGCCGACCCGCGCACCCTCGAACGAGAGAGGACCCGACTCATGGCACACATCGACGACGACGCCCCCGTGACGAGCCCGCCGGCGGGAACGCCCCAGATCATCCCCCAGCTTCCGTACCAGGACGTGCTCGCGGCGATCGACTTCCTAGAGCGCGCCTTCTCGTTCGTGGAGCGAAGGGATGCGCGCCACGAGCACCCGGGCGGGGTCCACGCCGAGATGGAGATCGGGAACGGCCTGATCATGCTGGGCGGACCCGGCGGCCACGGCGCCTTCCCGCCGAAGATGGAAGGAAACCCGTCGACCCTGCTCTGCGTCTACGTCGAGGACGTCGACGCCCACTGCGAGCGCGCGCGGTCCGCGGGCGCGACCATCGTCGCCGAGCCCGAGGACAAGTTCTTCGGCGACCGCGTCTACGAGGCCCTCGACCGCGAGGGCCATCGCTGGTCCTTCCACCAGCACACGGGCAAGCGCTTCGCGGCCGACGGCGGCTAGACCGCGCGCTCGCTGCGGGCTCGCGCGGCACCTAGGATGGCCACGTGCGCACCCCGCCAAACATCGACGAGCTCGGCAATCTGGTGCTGCTGCGGCAGGCGCTCGACATCCTCGAAGCGCCCGCCGAGGTGCAGGGCGGTCTCTACCCGAGCGATCGCGACCCCTCCGAGGAGATCCGCGCCCTCTTCCGCGACGCCTGGACGCGCGTGCGGCCCGTCTTCGCGCCGCTGCTGCCGATGCCGGGCCGGGAGGCGCTGGACCGGATCGACCGCGCCTTCGACCGCGAGCCTGCGCCGCTGGACGACCCCGCGTGGGATGCGATCCGGGGCCTGGCGGGCCGGGCCTCCGCGGTCTTCCCCGAGGTCGGGCGACCCCGGGCGCCGCGCGCGTGGCTCGACCAGATCGTGCGCGAGCGCGGCCGGCTTCGGCTGCGCCGGCAGGGCCGTCAGGAGGCCGCCGACTGAAGCGCCCCTGGAGGCGGGCCGCTCCGGCCCGCGGAGTGGCCCGCTCTCGGACGCGACGCCACGCGTCCCTCGTCCTGCGCGAGCGCCGGGTCGACGAGACGGTCGCTACTCCGACCCGGCCTCGGCGCGCAGGGCGCGTCCCGGGAAGGCCCCCTCCACGAGGTCCCCATCGCGCACGACGAACTCCCCCTGCACGAGCACGTGCGGAATGCCCTCCGAGGCCCGATGCGGCGCCTCGAAGGTCGCGCGGTCCTGGACCCGCGCGGGATCGAACACCACGAGGTCCGCATCGGCGCCGACCTCGAGGCGCCCCTTGCGCCGCATCGCCGGAACGAAGCCCTCGAGACGCCGGGCCGGGCCGATCGACATCTTGTGAAGCGCCGCCATGAGCGAGAGGTCGCCGCGCTCCCGCACGTGCGTGGCGAGGATCCGCGCCCGCGTCCCCGCACCGCGCGGATGCGCGCTCGGCTCGACCATCGGCATGCCGTCCGAGGCGACGAGCACGCCCGGGTGCGCGATCGCCGTGGCGACGCGTTCGGGGGTGTTGCCGTGGATGATGACGGTCCCGCCGCGCGTCCGATAGCGGGCGAAGGTCTCCGCCGTGAGGCGCTCCCCCGTCTCGGCCCACTGCAGGTCGCCGTAGTCGAGCCCACGCCGCTCGCGCCACCCGTCGTCGAAGAGCGCCGACTCGAGTCGCGTCGAGCCCGCCGTGTAGGGGTAGGCCTCGGTCGTGACGTCGAGCCCGTCCGCCCGCGCCGCGTCGATCGCGGCCAGGTACGCGTCCACGGCCGCCATGCTGGAGCTGTTCACGTGCACGACGTGCAGCGATGCCCCGCTCGCGCGCGCGAGATCGAGCACGGTGCGGAGCGGCGCCTCGTCGGAGGGGTCGGCCTGGGCGGGCAGATGGACGAACACGGGCACGCCCCGCTCGGCCGCCAGGGTGAACACGGCCCCGATCTCGGCCTCGTCCGCGCCGGGGGTGTAGGCGAGCCCCATGCCGATGCCGATCGCGCCGTCGTCGAGCTCGCGCGCGAGCGAGGCCAGGATCTCGTCGCGCTGCGCGGGCGTCGCCTGGGCGTGCCCGAAGCGCGGCGTGCGCCACAGCATGCGAAGCCCCGCCCACCAGAGGCGCGGCCCGTTCTCCATCTGCCGCGCGGTCAGGAAGTGCTCGACGTCGACGCCGTCGATCACCCGGGCGCGTGCCGGCATGTGGCCCGCGGAGGCGCCCACGTGGACCCGGACCCGCCCATCCCGTCGCGCGAGGAAGTCGCGCACGCGCTGCGCGCCGGCTTCGAGCTCGAGCGCCGTCGTCACCCCGTCGCGCACGAGGAAGTCGTAGCTGCGAGGCTCCTGGCCGTGGATGTGCAGGTCGATGAAGCCCGGCGTGACGGCGAGCCCGCGCACGTCGACGGTCTCGTCGCCGCGGAGCGGCGTCTCCGAGACGGCGCCGATGCGACCGTCGCGGATCCCGACCCACGCCACGCCATCCCGCCCCGAGGCGGGATCGATCACGCGGCCGGCGGCCAGCACGAGCGGCCAGCGTTCCTCGTCGACGGCCGTCGCCGCGGGCGGGACTCCCAGCGCGAGGAGAGCGAGCAGACCGAGGGCCGCGTGTCGCATCGCGCGAGGATCGCAGAGGGGTGCGAGTGGGCGCCACGGCGCACGCTCGCACCGAGGGGCGCCGCCCTAGCGGCTACGCTCCTTGCCGGCACGGCTCATCGGGGCCTCCGCGGCGTCACTTCGACGCCCATCCTTCGAAGAGGGAACGGAAGCGGGCGAACCGCTCGGCGTCGCCGGTCACGCGGACCTTGCCCTTCGCCAGAAGGGTCCGCATGGATGACTCCTTGGGGTTGCGATTCGCATAATACGAGCGTATTATGTGGCAGCCACGGAGGACGTCAATGCCGACCCCGCCCCACGACACGGACACGGCCGAGAAGCTGCTCGCCGCGGCCGAAGAAGCGTTCGCGCGGTCCGGGATCGAGGGCGCCTCGATCCGCCAGATCAACGCCGGCGCGGGCCAGCGGAACACCTCGGCGGTCCGGTACCACTTCGGCAGCAAGGAAGGCCTGCTCGAAGCGCTGATCGAGCGCCGCATGGGCGCCCTCGACCGCGAACGGGCCACCGCGCTCGAACGGCTCGACCGCGAGGGCCGGGGCGAGGACGTCGAAGCCCTCGTCGAGGCCTTCCTGCGCCCGCTCGCCGAACGGGTCTGTCGCGAGGCGTCGTGGGGATGCTGGGTGCGGATCCTCTCGCAGCTGGTCTCGATCCGCGGCCACTCCTACGCGACCGTGTGGCGCGGCGAACACGATCGGGCCAGCCATGAGATCCTGCGGCGCATCCGCCGGGCCCTGCCCGGGCTCTCCGAGGCCGTCTGGCGACAGCGCGCGATGGATCTGCTCACCTGGGCCACGGGCTCGCTGTGCGAGCGCGCGCGCATGCTCGAGCAGGGCGCGCGCCCCCCTCTCGGCCGCGAGGCCTTCCTCGAGAACCTCGTCCTGACGTCGAGCCGCGCGCTCGCCGCCTGACTCCACCCACGACCCCGAGCCCCCGGAGATCCCTCGTGTCCCAGCTTCGACTGCTTCTCTTGCTCTGCGCGATCGCTCTCGGTCTGGCCGCGTGCGGCGCGTCGCCGCCCGCGGCCCCGGTCGGCGAGGCCAGCGGCGCGACCGCGGAACGCAACGCGGCGGTCGGCGCCTTCCTCGATCTCGACGACCCCGTCTCCTTCGAACGCGCCGAGCGCGGCCTCGTCGCTGCGGCCGAGCCGGGTGAGGTCGTCTACCCGAACCTCAGCGGCGAGGAGCGCCGGCTCGCGGACTGGTCCTTCCTCGACGTCGAAGGCCCTGCGCCCGCGACCGTGAACCCGAGCCTCTGGCGCCAGGCCCGGCTCAACAACCGCGCGGGGCTCTACGAAGTCACCGAGGGCATCTACCAGCTGCGCGGCTTCGATCTCGCGAACATGAGCCTGATCGAGGGCGAGACGGGCTGGATCGTCGTGGACCCGCTCACGACCGAGGAGACGGCCCGCGACGCGCTCGCGTTCGCGCGCACGCATCTCGGCGACAAGCCCGTCACGGCGATCCTCTACACCCACAGCCATGCCGACCACTTCGGCGGCGTGCTGGGCGTCGCGACGCCCGAGGAGGTCGCGGAGCGCGAGATCCCGGTCATCGCTCCCGCGGGTTTCCTGGAGGCCTCGATCAGCGAGAACCTCGTGGCCGGTCCGGCCATGCTGCGACGCGTGGTCTTCGTCTACGGACACGGGCTCGACCCGAGCCCGACGGGCAACGTCGGCATCGGTCTGGGCAAGGCGCTCGCCGCGGGCGTGGCGGGCATCCTCCCCCCGAACCGGACCGTCACCGAAACGGGCGAGACCCTCGTGATCGACGGCGTGACCTTCGAGTTCCAGATGGCACTGGGCTCGGAGGCGCCCTCGGAGTTCATGTTCTACCTGCCCGAGAAGAAGGCCTTCTGCGGCGCCGAGGTCGTCTCCCAGACGATGCACAACGTCTACACGCTGCGCGGCGCGAAGGTGCGCGATGCGCTCGCGTGGGGCGACTACATCGACGAGGCGATGCAGCTCTTCCCGGACGCCGACGTGTACTTCGGCAGCCATCACTGGCCCGTCTGGGGCCGCGCCGAGGTCGCCGCGCATCTCGCAGGGCAGCGGGATCTCTACCGCTACATCCACGACCAGACGATCCGCCTCGCGAACCAGGGCATGACACCCCAGGAGATCGCCGAGACCATCGAGCTGCCGGACTCCCTCGCGAAGCGCTTCGACCTGCGCGGCTACTACGGCAGCGTCAAGCACAATGTGAAGGCCGTCTACACGTTCTACTTCGGGTGGTACGACGGCAACCCCGCCCACCTCGACCCGCTCCCGCGCTCCGCGGCGGCCGAGCGATACGTCGAGCTCGCGGGCGGCGCCACGGCCCTTCTCGATCGTGCGCGCCAGAGCCACGACGCCGGCGAGTACCGCTGGGCCGCGGAGATCCTGAACCACCTCGTCTTCGCCGAGCCGGGAAATCGCCAAGCGACGACCCTCCTCGCCCAGACCTATCGCCAGCTCGGCTTCCAGGCCGAGTCGACGCAGTGGCGGAACAGCTATCTCGTCGCGGCGCAGGAGCTCGAACAGGGCTTCGCCGAAGGTCCCGGGCTCGCAGAGCGCGCGTCTCCCGCGATGCTCGCCTCGACCCCGCTCGAGAACTTTCTGGACGTCCTCACCGTGAGCCTCGACGGCCCGGCCGCGGCCGAGCAGGACCTGACGATCGGCATCCGCTTCACCGACATTGGGCGCGCCTTCACGCTCGAGATCTCCAACGGCGTGCTGCACCACCGCGAGCAGGAGCCTCCCGCCGCGGCCGACGCCACGCTCGAGATCACCCACGTGCTCTTCCTGCGCCTGCTCATGGGACGAGCCTCCGCGGTCGAGGTGCTGCGCTCGGACGAAGTCGGCCTCGAAGGGAGCACGCTCGACGCGATCCGCTTCTTCCGTCTGCTCTCGCCGGCGTCGGGGAACTTCCCGATCGTGACGCCCTGACCTCCATGAGGCTCCGCGAGCGCCCTGCCCGTTGCTAGCCTGCCTCCCGTGAGTCCGGGACGACGACGCCGCTGGGCCTGGCTCGCGGCGCTGCTCTTCGCCGCGTGCGGGGCGCCGGCGCCGCTCGCGGAGAACGACGATCCGACGCGCTACGAGCTCTCCGAGGACGTCGTCTGGGCGTCTCCCGCGGGCTTCGATCTCCGCATGGACATCTACACGCCGAAGTCGGGAGGACCCCGGCGCCCGGTGCTCGTGATGTTCCACGGCGGCGGCTGGCTGATCAACGACAAGTCGATCATGGATCAAGCGGCCGCGTACCTCGCGACGCGAAGCCGCTACACGATCTGCAACGTCGACTACCGGCTCCTCTCGGACCAGGGGAACACGATCACCCTGAACCAGATCGTCGACGACGCGCTGGGAGCCGTGCTCTGGGTCAAGGAGAACATCGAACGCTACGGCGGCGACCCGGCGCGCGTCGCGGTCACCGGGGACAGCGCGGGCGGGCACCTGGCCGCCATGGTCGTCAACGCCGGTCGACGGCTCAGCTCCGCCCCCTTCTCCGTCTCGTCGCCCACCTTCCACCCGACCTATCTGCCGCCGGGCAGGACGCCCGAGCAGGTCGCGGAGGCGAAGAGCCTGGTCGTTCAGGCCGCGATCCTGAGCTATGGCGCCTTCGACCTCCTCGAGGGCGCGCGAGGCGGATTCGAAGGCTGGACGAATCCGTTCTGGTTCGCGAGCGGCTCGCTGCCGCGACGCGTCTTCGGCCCTGCGTACAACGTCGACGAGCATCCCGAGCTGTACCGGGCTGTGTCTCCTCAGCACACGATCCCGCCCCTGGCCGAGGCACCCCTGCCTCCGCAGCTTCTCACGGTCGGCAGCGAGGACCCGGTCGTGACGCCGGACTCGGTGCGGACCTACCTCGAGGCGCTCCGCGCGGCCGGCCATCCCGCGGAGTACTGGGAGTACGACGGACGATCCCATGCGTTCCTCGACTCGGGCTCGAACCTGCTTCTCGGTACCCGCTTCGAGACGGACGCCCCCGAGGCGCTGGACGTGATGATCCGCTTCCTCGACGGGGTGCTCTAGAGCTAGCCGCGCGCGCGTCAGCCCTCGCGCGCGGCCGCCGCCAGTTCCTCGAAGTGCGCGCGCAAGGTGTGCGTGCCGCGCGCCGGGGCCACGCCGTCGATCTCTCCGGCCGTGACGATGAAGTCGGCGAGGTCACCGAACTGCGTGCTCAGGAGGCGGATGAAGCGCACGCCGCCGCGCGCGAGCCACATCGGGACGTAGGTCAGCTTCGGCTCCTTGCCGAGCACCTCGAAGGCGAGCTCGGCCGCCTCGGTCTGCGAATAGACGTCCGGTCCGCCGACGCCGTGATCGATCTCGTCGGCGTCGACCGCCTCGACGGCAACGCGCGCCACGTCGGCGCCGTGCACGGGATTGAAGCGGTTCTGGCCGTCGCCGAGGATGAAGGAGCGGCCGCGCTGTGCCATGTCCATGAGCACGCCCATGTCGGAGAAGTAGCCCGAGGGACGGACCACGGCGTAGTCGATGGGCGCCCGCTCCAGCTCCTCGACCACGCGCTCGTGCGCGCGCGTGATCGCGAGATCCTCGATCTCCTCGGGCCCCCACATCGACACGTAGACGAACTTCGGAACGCCGGCCCGGACCGCCTCGTCGAGCAGGTTCTTGTTCGCCTGGTAGTCGACCTGCTCGAAGGTCAGCATGTCGCGCTGCCGCGAGATGCCGACGCTCGAGAAGACCACGGAGGCCCCGTCCATGACGCCCCCCAGCGTCTCGGGCGTGGTGACCTCCGCGACGACCACCTCGTCGCAGGCGTCGCGAGCGCCCGGGGCGTGGAAGGGCCCCGGCGCCCCGAGCCGCGCTTCGTCGCGCGTGATCGCCCGCACGCGGTAGCCGGCCTCATGGAACGCGATCAACGCGAACTTGCCGATGTAGCCGGTCCCGCCGGCGATGACTGCGGTCCCCCTGGTCATGCTGCAGGGTGTACGGCGCATCCGCGGCCTTGTCGACGCCGACGTCGTGCGAAGGTCCCACCAGGCCGCCTACCATCGGCGGCGACCGGAACCAGGAGAAGGCATGAGCACGGACGCAGAGGACCAGGTCATGAGCGGCGCCGCGTGGACGGAGTTCTGCGACCTGCTCAAGAAGGCGGGCGACGTGCTGCTCCGCGAAGACGTCGCGGCCGACGCGTTCGAGCGCGCGGAGGGGCTCCGCTACCTGTCGCGGCTGCTGCGCGCAGGCCTCGTCTCCTTCGCCGAGGGCACGGGCCCCGACCACCCCGTCTTCCGGCCCATGCCCGACCTCGTCAAGATGGGCCTCGACAACCCCGACAACTACTACGTCAGCACTTCGGTGAGCAGCCGACACCGCTACCGCATCCGCGGAAAGCGCGGCAGCATCCACTACCTGAGCTTCGCCGCGCAGAACCAGAACTTCGCCGCGAAGGAGAAGATCACGGGCGGCGCCGGGCACCTGAACGACTCCGATCTGGTGCTCGAGCCCGACGGCAGCTTCGAGATCCTCGCGAGCCAGGAGGAGCAGCCGGGCAACTGGCTACGGCTCGCCCCGGACACGAAGCAGATCCTCGTGCGCCAGACCTTCCTGCACCGGGAGAGGGAGCAGCCCGTCGAGATCGGGATCGAGTGCCTCGACCCCGCGACGCCGCCGCCCCAGGTGGACCCCGAGCGCATCGGCGGACAGCTGCTCGGCTCGGCCATGTACGCGATCGGCTGCGCCCAGTGGTTCGCGAACTGGGTCATGGAGTTCGACCAGCACGCGCCCGTGAACGCCTTCCACCTGCCCAGCGAAGAGCAGCATCGCCTGGTCGGCGGCGACCCGAACATCCGGATCTGGCTCGGCCGCTGGCAGCTCGCGCCCGACGAGGTGCTGCTGATCGAGGCAACGCCGCCGGACTGTGCGTACTGGAACGTCCAGCTCGGCAACATCTGGGCGGAGTCGCTCGACTACCGCTTCCAGCGCGTCCACCTGAACAGCGGAGCGGCCGCCCTGCGCGACGACGGCTCCTTCCAGCTCGCCGTGGCGCGCGAAGACCCGGGCCACCCCAACTGGATCAGCACGGCCGGGCACGCGCGCGGGACGATGTGCCTGCGCTGGGTGCTCGCGAGCGAGCACCCGGAGCCGCGCTGCCGCGTGGTGCACCGGAACGAGCTGCGCGGCACCTGATGGCGGGCCTGACCGTGCCGTCTTGGTTCGACGTGCGCGCGGCGATCCTGGGCGCGCTGCTGATGTCGAGCATCGTGGCGCTCGTCAACTCGCCGCACGGAGCTTCGGCCATGGCGACCTCGGGCGCGAAGCAGTTCGTCTACACCTTCTTCTTCGCGGGCCTGATCATGCGCTTCTGCACCTGGCTCGCCGAGCGGCCCGGACCGCGCGCGCGCATCGTCGCGACTGCGATCGTCGTTCCGTCGCTGATCACGGTCGTGCTGATCTACTTCGTGCACAGCCTCCGTGGCACGCCCTCGCCGATCGCCTCGACGGCCGCCGTGGCCACGATCGCGATTCCGTCCTTCACGATGTGGTCCTTCCGGACGCGGCGGGAACGTGACGAGGCACTCGGCGCGGCCGCAGGCACCCTGTAGGCGGGATCGGCCTTCAGCTCGGAGCGCCCTCGAACTGCGGAAGGTCGTCGGTGATCCGGTTCCACGCGGGGACGTCGGCGGTCCAGATGTGCTCCTGGGGCCGGAGCGGCGGCGGATCGTCGAGCGTGCCCATGGGCACGACGGCGATGCCCCGCTGCGGATCCACGGTCGGCGCCTTGCCACCGCAGCGCCCGCAGAAGGTCTGCGTGAAGTGCCGGGCCTCGGGCACCTTGTAGCGCCGCACCGCGTCCCCACCGGCCGTGAACCGCAGCGAGTCGTCCGCGACGACGAGATTGCTCGCGTGGGCGGCCCCGCGGCCGCGGCGGCAGCGCGTGCAGTGGCAGTGACGCGCTGCGAGCGCGGGCCCTTCGATGACGTAGCGCACGTCCTGGCAGAGGCAGCTGCCGCGCACGCCGCCGGGCGGATCGAGCCGCGGAGCCGACTCCACGGGCTCGGAGTCGACGCCCGGGGGAAAGGTGTCGAACGGGGGCTTGCCGTCGGTGATCTCGAACCAGGGCGCCTTCGAGCCCACGAAGATGTGGAACTCGATGGGGGCCTCGAGGCCGTCGAGACAGCCGGCCGGCACGAACACGGGGAGGCCCGGGATCCGCTGCGGCAGCGGCGTCCCACAGGTCGCGCAGGACTCCCTCGTGAACCCCGACGACGAGGGGTAGGCGATCACCTCCCCGCGCTCCCAGCGCAGACGCTCCTCGGCCACCCCCACGAGCGAGGCGTAGGCACTTCCGTGGTGCTTGCGGCAGAGCCCGCAGTGGCAGTGGTGCGGGAACTGGAGCTCACCCTCCAGCTCGAAGCGGTGTGCGCCGCAGAGACACTGACCCGAAATCATGCGTGTCGACCTCCGACGATGTCGGGCGCCCTTCGAGCATGCCACATCGCGGCAGGCGGGGCCGAGCGGAGCTAGCGCCCGCGCCCGAGCGCCTTGCGGATCCGGATCCCCGCCTTGATGAAGGGATAGATGTAGGGCAGTGCGCGGAGGATCTTCTCGATCTCCCAGTCCACGAGCGCCGCATCGAGACGCGAGTAGAACTGGTGGAAGAGCTCCTCGGCGCGCTCCGAGCTCTGGTCGATGGCGTCCATCGACATCGAGAACATCACGAGCACGAGCGTGATGTTGATCTTGTACGCATTCACGAACTTGCGGTAGCTGTATCGCCGGACGCCGTATTCGACGAGCCTCGTGTGGTAGAGACGGAGCAGCTCCTCCTCCGTCTCCCGCCGATCCTCGATCGAGATGCTCTGCACGAGCCATCGCGCCACGTCGTAGACGGGGTCGCCGATCCCGGCGAGCTGCCAATCGATGACCGCGAAGCGGCCACCCTCGGGCCCCGGCTCGATGATGTTGTCGGAGCGAAGGTCCCCGTGTGTGAGCGTGAACGGAAAGGGCGGCGCGGGATCGACCTTGAACAGGGGCGGCAGCAGGGGAAGGAGCCGCTTGATCTCGGGGTAGGCCTCGAAGCGGCCGGTCTCCTCGGCCTTGCGCATGCTCTCGTGGAACTGCTCGAGGCCATCCTCCATGGAGACCTCCTGCATGACCCACCGCGCCCAGTCGTAGCGGTCGAGCTCGTCCCGGTTCCACCAGCGCGCATGCAGCCGCGCGAACTGCTCGATGACCTCGCGGGAGGTCTCTTTGCTCGTGCCGGCGACCTGATCGCTGGGCACGCCCGGGGCGAGGTCCTCGAGCAGCAGCACGAAGCGGTAGGCCTGCTCGTCCATCGCGCGGAAGTAGCAGGCGGGCACGGGCACACCGGCCGCGTCCCCGATGTCGGCGTAGAAGCCGAGCTCGCGGTCGTAGGCCCGCTGATCCTTCGCCATCGCCCGCGTCTCGGCGTTCGGTGAGGCGAACTTCGCGATCAGACTGCGCGGCGCGGCGCCGGGATGCCCTTCGAAGGAGAGGCGCAGCCGCGCCAGCTGCCCCATGAAGCCCTCGCCGACCCCGATGACGTCGGCCTGGAAGCTCTCGATCCGCGCCTCGCCGAGCACGTCGTGCAGTGCAGCCTGGAGCCACCCCGCGGTCAGCTCCTCGACCTGCTGCGGGAAGGCGTCAGGCGCGGCCGCGGTCATCGGGGTCGTCCTCCGACAGGTGATCGTGCACGTTGAAGGCGGAGAGCTCGGGCAGCGCCTCGCCGTCGCGGAAGGTCAGCTCCGTGAGGGCGGCGTTGCGCATGATGTACTGCGGACCGAAGGCGGGTCGCGATCGGAGCAGCCGCGCGATCAGATGCGAGAGCGCGGCCCCGTGACTGACCAGGATCAGGTTCTCGTCGGGGTGGCGGCCCTGGAGCTCGGCCCACGCGCGCTCCATCCGGCCCGCGAGCTGGTTCGGGGACTCCCCGTTGTGCCCCCGGAAGTCGTCGTCCGCGATCGACCGCTTCGCGTAGCCGAACTCGTCGAGCGCGCGGTAGCTCACCCCGTCCAGATCGCCGAGTTCGGCCTCGACGAGATCGTCGTGGACCGCGAGCGGCAGGGCCAGCGCCTCGGCGATGTGGAGCCCCGTGTGGTGCGCGCGCTGGAGCGGGCTCGCAAAGACCCGGTGGTAGCGGCGCTCCCAGGAGACGAGCCGCTGCCCCGTGAGCCTGGCCTGCCGGATGCCGCGCTCGTTGAGCGGGGACTCGGAGCGCCCGTGGGCGATCTCGTCGAGATTGCCCTGGGTCTCCCCGTGTCGGACCAGCAGCAGGTGGCGAATTCGATTCATGCGGGACGTCCGCGTCCCCCCATCCCCGGGGCGACGTCGTGCGCCACGCTACCGCAGGCACGGCGCCCGGCGAGTGCCGAGGCGGCGCGGTGGCGCGGCCCGTCCAGGGAGCCCTTGGCCCACGCACACGTGCGGGAAACCGAGCGGAACCGGCGGGTTCCGGCACGACCGCCCCCGACCCAAGTTCCCGGGCGTTTCGGGGCGGATCAGGCATAGACTGACGCCTCATGGTCCCGCTCTCCGCCGACGTCGCCTCCGCGATCGCCGCCGCCGCCGCCGAGCTTCCCGCTGGACGCCGCGAGCTCTTCACCCAGCTGGCGGCTCACGTGCTCGACGGCCTCGAGTCGCACCCCGCGGGCGGGCAGCCCGCGATCGCGGCGTTGGCGCGCGACGCCTTCGAGTGGATGGAGGAGCGCGCCCCCGGCGAGCTGCAGGTGCGCGTCCGCAACCCCGAGGACCGGCCGGCCCACTCGGTGCTCGAGGTCCTTCAGGACGACCGGCCCTTCATCGTCGACACCCTCCGGCTCGCGCTGCGTCGGCGTGGCGTGCAGGAGCGCCTGGCCGTGCATCCCGTCGTGCGGGCGGAGCGCGACGACCGTCACCGGCTGCTCGGCGTGGACGAGCCGTCGGGTCGGGAAGGCCGCGAGTCCTATCTCTCGATCGAGTTCGTGCCGCGGCTCGAGGACGCCGCAGCTCGCGATGAGCTCGAACGTGAAGCGCGGCGCGTGATGGGATGGGTGCGCGAGGTGACCGATGACCATCGGCGCATGATCCACGCCGTTCGCGCGCTCGCGGCCAACCTCGAGCTGGCGGGCCCCGCGTTGGAGGGGGGACGCGAACGCGCTGCACGCATCCAGGAGTTCCTGGAGTGGCTCATCGACGGACGCTTCGTCCTCGTCGGCATGCGCCGCTACCGCGTCGACGGAGCGGGCGACGAACTCGAGGCGCAGATCGTCCCCGGGACGGGCCTCGGCATGTGGCGCGACGACGCGTCGAGTCGTCTGCTCGAGCCTCGTCGAGGCGCTGACATCCCGGAGGAGATCCGCGAGGACCTCGACGACCCGCGCATCATCCTGATCAGCAAGTCGCACATGGAATCGCGCATCCACCGGGCGGGCCGGCTCGATCGCATCCTCGTCAAGGAGCACGACGACCAGGGCCGACGCACGGGCGCGACGATCCTGGTCGGCCTGTTCACGCAGCGGGTCCTGCGCACACCGGGCTCGCAGATCCCGCTGCTCAGCGAGCGACTGCGCCGCGTGATCGACCGCCTCGGCCTCCCGGAGAACTCGCACCGCCACAAGGCCATCGTGGCCGCCTTCGACTCGGCGCCCATCGAGTTGCTCGTCGGCGCCGAGGTCGGGCAGATCGCCGAGCTCCTGCACGAGCTCGTCGAGGCGAGCTCCTCCGCGAGCGTGCGCCTCGTCTCGCGGGTCCACCCGAGCGGCCGCTCGCTCTATGCGGCGGTCCTGATCCCGCGCGAGCAGTACCGGGAGGACCTGCGCGCCGGGATCCGGGCGCTGCTCCAGGATCGCACGGGCGCGGCCTACATCGACGACCGCGTCGCCTTCGTCGAGGACGGCCCCGCGATCGTGCACTGCTTCTGCACCTCGGCCGAGGGCGATCGCCTCGATCCCGACCTCTCGGAGCTCGAGGAGCAGCTGCGCCGCATCTGCTCGCCCTGGGAGGATCAGCTGCTCGACGCGCTGCGCGCGCAGATGGACGGCCGCCGTGCGTCGGAGCTCGCCGCCATCTACGAGACGGCCTTCCCCGACACGCTGCGCGTGAGCACGCACCCGCTGGACGCGCTCCGCGACATCGAGGCGCTCGAAGCCATGGAAGCGAGCGGGGGCAGCCCGCAGTTCGCGCTCTGGTTCGACCGGGACGACGAGGAGCGAGGCTCGGCGACCCTGCGCATGTACCTCCCGTCGGCGCCGCTGCTGTCCGAGGTGCTGCCGGTCGCCGACCACTTCGGTCTCCAGGTCGTCGACGCGCAGCTCGCGGAGGTCGCGCCGTCCGGCCGCGCACCCGTCGCGGTCGAGTCGCTGCGCATCCTGCCGCTCGGCGCCGACCAGGAGGACCTCGACGCGATCGGCCCGCGCCTCTCCGCGGCGCTGGGCGCGACCCTGGCGGGAGCCGTCGAGAGCGACCCGCTGAACGGCCTCGTCCTCGGGGCGGGCCTCGACTGGCGCCAGGTCGATCTCGTGCGCGCGTTCCTCGAGTACTTCGTGCAGATCCAGGGCACGCTCTCGAGGCCCTACCTGCGCAGCGTGCTGCTGCAGAACCCGCTCGCCGTGCGGGTCCTGGTCCATCTCTTCGAGGCGCGCCTGGACCCGGCGCTCGAGGAGGGCGAGCGCACGGAGCGCTGCGAGCGCCTCGCCGAGGACTTCCAGCGCTACCGGGACCGGATCACGGCGCTCAACGAGGACCGCGCCCTGCAGGGCTTCTTCGAGCTCGTCGGCGCCACGCTGCGCACCAACTTCTTCGCCCCGCAACCCGATCCGCACCGCATCGTGCTCAAGCTCGACTCCGGCGAGGTGCCGGGGCTCACGGGCGTGGTGCCGTACCGTGAGATCTTCGTCCACGCCGCGACGCTCACGGGCATCCACCTGCGCGGCGGCCCGGTCGCGCGCGGGGGCCTGCGCTGGAGCGACCGGCCCGACGACCTGCGCCGCGAAGTGCTGGGCCTCATGAGCACCCAGATGCTCAAGAACGGGCTGATCGTGCCCGTCGGGGCCAAGGGCGGCTTCGTGCTCCGCGAGGAGGGCCTGTCGCCGAACGAGGCGCGAGCGCGCGCGGACGAGCTCTACCGCGTGTTCATCGCGAGCCTGCTGAGCGTGACGGACAATCTCTCGCCCGACGGCTCGGTGCTGCCGCCGGAGGGTGTGCATCGCCTCGACGGCGACGACGCCTACCTCGTCGTGGCCGCCGACAAGGGCACGGCGCATCTCTCGGACACCGCGAACGAGGTCGCGCTCGCCCACGACTTCTGGCTCGGGGACGCCTTCGCCTCGGGCGGCTCCGAGGGCTACGACCACAAGAAGTACGCGATCACGGCGGGCGGCGCCTGGGAGTGCGTCAAGCACCACTTCGCCGAGCTCGGCATCGACCCCGAGTCCGATTCGTACCGCGTCGCGGGCATCGGTGACATGTCGGGCGACGTGTTCGGCAACGGACTGCTCCTGATGCGAAGGGCCCGACTGATCGCGGCCTTCGACCACCGACACGTGTTCCTCGATCCCGAGCCCGACCCCGAGACCTCCTGGCAGGAACGCAAGCGCCTCTTCGAACTTCCGCGCTCGAGCTGGGCGGACTACGACACCGGCCTGATCTCCGAGGGTGGCGGCGTCTGGGACCGAAGCGCCAAGCGCATCCCCGTGCCCGCGGCGCTCCAGGAAGCGCTGCAGCTCTCCGCACCGGCGGTCAGCGGCCCCGAGCTCGTCCGCGCGATCCTCTCGATGGACGTCGACCTGCTCTGGAACGGCGGCATCGGGACCTACGTGCGCGCCTCCCACGAGACCGATGCGCTGGTCGGCGACCGCGCCAACGACACGGTGCGCATCGACGCCACGGCCCTTCGGGCCCGCGTGGTCGGCGAGGGCGGAAACCTCGGCATGACGCAGGCCGCGCGCGTCGAGGCCGCGCTCCGCGGCGTGCGCCTCGACACCGACGCGATCGACAACAGCGCGGGCGTCGATCTCTCGGACCAAGAGGTGAACTACAAGATCGCACTCGCCCCGCTCGTCCGCGCGGGCAAGCTCCCGGCCGAGGCTCGCCGCGAGCTGCTGCTCGACGTGGTCGGCAACGCATGCGAGCACGCACTCGCTCACAACCGCCATCAGGCCCTGGCCCTCTCGCTCGACGAGCTGCGCTCGAAGCGCGACCCCGAGCCCTTCCTCGAGGCGATCGCCTCGCTCTCGGCGCACGCGAACGTCGACCCCGGGGAGCTCGGCCTTCCCGACGCGGCGACCATGAGCGAACGCCGGGCCCAGGGCCTCGGCCTGACGCGGCCCGAGCTCGCGGTGCTGCTCGGGCTCGCCAAGCTGCACGCGCAGGAGGAGCTCCTCGAAGGGGACTTCGGCCTGGATCCCTACCTGGCGCCGCTCTACGAGGCGTACTTCCCGAGCCGCTTCCTCGCCGAGCATCCCGAGGCCCTGCGCACGCACCGCCTCCGGCCCGAGATCGCGGCCCTGCAGGTGGTCAATCGCGTCGTCGACGCGGGCGGGGCCGCCCTCGTGAGCGCTCTGACGAGCGAGCTCGGCGTGAGCGTGCGCGAGTGCGTCTCGGCGCTGCTGACCGCCGAGGACCTGCTGCGGATCCCGGACACCCGGGCGCAGCTCCTGCACCTCGTTGGAACGCAGAGGGCGGGCATCTACGAGGCGCTCATCGAGGTCGACCAGGGCCTGCGCGAAGTCGTCCGCTATCTCGTGCGCCGCGGCGAGCCGGGACTCGACGCCGAACGCATCGCCGCCTGGCAGCGGGCCGCGGACGCCCTCCGCGCGCCCATGGGCGAGTTCCTCTCGCCGGGCGAGGCGGCCCGGTTCGACGCCCGCCGCGAGCGCCTCGAAGGACAGGGCCTCCCCGCCGAGCTCGCCCGCGACATCGCGACCCTGCCGCTCGCCGACCGGGGGCTCAGCATCATGCAGATCGCGGAGCGCACGGGAGCACCGGCCTTCGACGTCGCGCAGGCCTATGCGCGGCTCGGAGACCAGACGGGCATCAACTGGGTCTACGGTCGCCTCGCGGAGGCCCACCCCGCGGACGCCTGGGACCGGATGGCCGCGATCGATCTTCACGCAGAGATGCTCGGGCTCCAGCAGGAGATCACCGAGCACGTCCTGTCGCAGCCGACCCCGGACCGAGAGGCCGCGGTCGAGGCCTATCTCGACTCGCGAAGGGTGGTGATCGAACGCGTCCGCGCGCTGCAACAACGAGCCCCGATCGGCTCCTCGCCGAGTGCGCTGAGCGTCGTCGCCTCGCGCCTGCGTACCCTGCGCGAGCGGCCGGCCGCAGGCCCGTCCTCCAAGGAGATCGAATGAGCGCCAACGCAACGCCCCTGTGTCGGATCGAAGGCAGCGTCGCTCCCGGGTTCGAATCGGTACGCGACCTCTTCGAACAGGGCTTGCAGAAGATGGCGGAGGAGAACTGCCAGCTCTGCGTCTACGTGCGCGGCGAGCGCGTCGTCGACCTCTGGGGCACGAAGACCGGCGATGCCGACTTCTCCGCCGACTCGCTGGTCAACGTGTTCAGCAGCGGCAAGAGCCTCGAGGCGATCGCGTTGGCGGCGCTCGTGAGCCGCGGCCTGCTGCATTACGACGCCAAGATCGTCGAGATCTGGCCGGAGTTCGGCGCGAACGGCAAGGGCGAGATCACGGTCGCGGACTGGATGCGTCACGAGGGCGGGCTCGCCGCCCTCCGGACCTCCATCCCGCCCTCCGACCTGCTGCCGGAGAACCTCAAGGCGAACCGCGTGGGTACGGCCATCGAAGCCCACGCGCCGCGCTTCCCGAGGGGTGGCCCCAGCCGCCGCGAGTACCACGCGATCACGCGCGGTTGGATCGCGAACGAGATCTTCCGACGCGTCGACCCGAAGGGCCGCACGATCGGCGAGTTCCTGCGCGAGGAGGTGAGCGGGCCGCTCGAGGCCGACGTGATCATCGGCGTGCACGAGCACGAGCTCGGACGCATCTCGAAGGTGAGGCCGCTGGGCCTCGGCTTCCAGTTCCTCGAGAGCCTGCGGCCGAGGGCCCTCGGGCGCAGGATCCAGC
>JAAUYD010085981.1_pt1 | contig 21982 bp, 39 predicted proteins | sample 7278101 | NCBI WGS metagenome assembly JAAUYD01 (sample SAMN14350128, study PRJNA611818) | marine sediment metagenome | isolation source: surface marine sediment (0.6m) | place: French Polynesia: Moorea | collected 2018-08
CGCCGAAGACGAAGGCGACGGCGCCATCCGTCTCGCCGCGGGGTCACAGACGAACTGGTTCACCAATCCGGACGGCACGGACCGGAGCGCGTCCGCCCCGGTCCTCTGGTTCGAGCCTCCGAAGGCGGACTTCGTGTTCGGCGCCACGGTCCGCGTCGATCTCGCCGCGACCTTCGATGCCGCCGGCCTCGCGATGCGCTGCGGAGCGGATTGGTGGGCGAAGCTCGTGTACGAGCTGACGCCCATGGGGGCACCGACGATCGTGTCGGTCGTCTCGAGTCCCGTCTCCGACGATGCGAACGGGCCCGAGCCGTCCGGGGATTCGGTCGATCTGCGAGTCATGAGGAAGGGCGGCACGGTGGCCATGCATTGGCGCGCGTCCGCCGGCCCCTGGCACCTCGTTCGCTACTCCGCGTTGCCATCCGAAGAGCCGGTGGAGGTCGGGCTGACCGTCCAGTCGCCCACCGGTGAGGGACTCGCGGCCTCCTTCCGGGATGGCTTCATGGAGACCTGGGTTCCGGAAGACATCCGATCCGGGAGCTGACGACCCGGGTCCGTACTCTGCTGTCGTTCGCCTGGTCTCGAATGGTAGGCTCTCGCCACCTTGCACACCTTCGGGAAGCCATCCGTGACGCGCTCCTCTGCTCTGGCCCTTCTCCTCTTCGCGGGTGCCCTCGGATGTGGGATCCAGGAGAAGCAGCAGCGGGCCACCGAGTTCGTGGAGCGGTTCATCGTCACCGTCGTGACGGGGACCCTGGAAGAGGTGGAGGCCCTCTGCGCCGGCGAGATCGAGGGGGACTCCGACGTCGCCGAGACGCTCCAGGAGGTCCGCCGACTCGGCATCCCCAGCTCGGTCGCGGTGCAGCGCTTCGAGACGGGCACCGTTCTCTCCACCTCGGGCAGCGGCGCTCGCGAGCGGATCCGCCTGGTGGCGACGTATCCGAGCGGGTGTACCGCGACACACGTCGTCCAGCTGATCACGGCCGACGGTCCCGACACGCATGCGGTCCAGGCGTACTTCCTCGAGGTCTCGGACGCGTGCGATCCGGGGATCGCGACCTGATGAAGCGGTGTCCGAGAAGTCCGAGGAGGTGTCGCTGCTTGGCGGGCCCGCGGAGCTCCGGGGAGTGATCCGGCCCGTTGGCCACGCGGATGCGGATGCGGTGATGGCGATCGCAGCCGAGAGCGGCCTCTTCGCGGCGGACGAGCTCGACGACGTGCGCGCGACCCTCGAGGCCCACCTCGCGGGGAGCCTGGGCCCGGACCACCGCTGGGTCATCCACGACGACGCCCGGCCCTCCGGCGTCGCCTACTTCGCGCCGGAGCCCTTCACGCAAGGCGTCTGGAATCTGTACATGCTCGCCGTGTCTCCCGACCGCCAGGGCTCGGGCCTCGGTGCATCGCTCGTCGGGCACGTCGAGAAGACGGCGGCCGCCGCGGGTGCCCGGATCGTCCTCATCGAGACCTCCGGCCTCCCGACCTTCGAGCGCACGCGTTCGTTCTACGCCGGGTGCGGCTACGCGCAAGAGGCGCGAATTCGCGACTACTACGCGCCCGGTGACGACAAGATCGTGTTCTGGAAGTCTCTCGCCGAATGAGCCGTCGGGCGAGGCGCATCCGGGGGGAACCGCTCGGACCCGAGTCCTCAAGAGGGGTCCGCGCCCGGCTCCCAGGCGTACTCCACGTCGGGCTCGTTCTCGGGCGGCGGGCTCATGCCGAGGCGCACGACGCGGAAGCCGCGCGACTCGTAGAAGGCTCGCGCCTCCTGGTTGCCCTGGAACGTGAATACGGTGAGCCCGTCCGGGCGAAGCGCCTTCGCGCGATCCATCAGCAGGGTTCCGACACCGCGCCCCTGCCAGCCGGGATCCACGTGGAGCTGATCGACCTTCCTCGGCCCCAGTGCGAGGAGCCCGACGACGACGTCGCCTTCGACCGCCAGCCACACCTCGCAGTCGCGCATCACCACGTCGCGGAAGTGCTGCAGGTTGCCCTCGTGGGTGTACTGCATGCGCTCGACCATGTGGGGCTGGCGTGCATCCCAACGGGCGCGCTCCCACACGGCGACGGCCGCCTCCAGGTCCTCGGGTCTTGCACGCCGGAACTCTGCCACGGCGCCATTCTCCACCTTGGACCGCCGCGGAACAAGCGGTTGCGGATCGACGGCGATCCCCCGGGCTGGCACCCTTCGTCGACAGAGGTGCCCCATGGCAAGCGTTCTCCGTCTCGGCGGTTTGGCCTCGATGTGCGTCGGCGCGGCCTACTTGCTGTCTGCGGCTGCGTTCCTGGCGCAGCCCCCGGTGCTGCGCGGAGCCGGCTCGCCCCACGAGTTCTGGCTCGCGCTGGCCGAAGGGTCGACACCGCACCTGGCCCTCCACTGGTTCTCGGCCCTGAGCGGCATCCTCGGGCTGGCCGTCGTGCCGGCGGTCCTCCGCCTGGTTCGCGACGAAGCCGAGGGGCTCGCGCTGTGGGCGTCCGCGCTCGCGTACGTGGGCTTCGCCGTCACCGCGCGAAGCCATCTGATGGAGGTCGAGTTCGATCTCCGCGTCGCCCCGCTCTACGCGACGCTCGCACCGGAGACGCAGGCCACCGTGCCGCTGATTGCCGGCCTCGCTCTCGACGTCCCCCATGGCTGGCTCACCATGGGCGGCATCGGCTTCTGGGTGTTCGCGGTCTCCTGGCTCGGGCTCCGCGCCGAGAGCCTCTCCCGAGGGCTCGTCTACCTCGGATTCGCGCTCGCCACGGCCTTCCTCGCAGCGGTCGTGGGCTTCTCGTTCCTGCTGCTCCCGCTCGTCACCCTCGGCGTCGGGCTCGGAGGCCTCGTGCTGGCCCCCGTCTGGTTCGTCTGGCTCGGGTTCGCCTTGCGGGATCGAGCCCGGGCATGAAGCTCGCACGCATCGTCCTGCGGCTCTCCGCCGTTCCGTTCGCGGTCGTCGGCGTGGCCTTCCTCATCCGTCCGGAGGACATGGCTTCGTGGGTGGGCGTTTCGCTCGGCTCCGCGACGGCGGATGCCGACGTCCGAGCGGTGTACGGCGGACTGCAGCTCGGTTGTGCCGCCTTGCTGTTCGGCGCCGCGGCCAACCGCGACTGGGTCCGAGCGGGCGTTCATGCCCAACTGGCCCTCTATGGGGGGCTCGCCGCCGCACGCTTCCTGAGCATGGCGATCGTCGGGCTTCCCTCTCCGTTCGGAATCGCGCTCCATGCGGGGGAGCTCGTGGGTCTGTTCTGCGGTGCCCTGGCCTGGTGGACGTTGCGCGACGCGCACGAGCCTTGACCGGCTCGAGTGGCTCCGAGTCGGTTGTTGCTAGTCTCGAGACCGGCGGCACCAGGCGGTGGGGGCTCTCTCGTGGCACTGCTGCTCAAGAATCTCGTCTTCACCCTCCTGGTTCCCGGGACGGTCGCCGTCGCGCTGCCGTGGCTCATCTCCGGCGGCCCATCGCGAGGTCCCTCCGGCGCGCTGCCCCTTGCCGCGCTGTTCTTCGCGCTCGGAGGCGCCATCTACGTCTGGTGCGTCTGGGACTTCGCCACGTTCGGCCGGGGCACGCCGGCGCCGATCGACGCCCCCAAGAAGCTCGTGGTGCGAGGGCTCTACCGCTTCACGCGAAACCCCATGTACGTCGGCGTGCTCAGCGTCATCCTCGGCTGGGTCGTCTGGATCCAGTCGCTCCAACTGGTGGCGTACGCGGCGGTCGTGGCGACGTGCTTCCACCTCTTCACCGTCCTCTACGAAGAGCCTCACCTGCAGCGCGAGTTCGGACAGGACTACCTGGCGTACAAGGCGGCCGTGAGCCGTTGGCTGCCCGGGGGGCCTCGTTCCCTCCGTGGCTAGGCGGCCGGCGACGTCGCTCCGCGAGCGGATCGCGGAGATGCAGTCGGCGATCGCCGACGAGGCGGCGCTGCGGGCCACGCTCGAGCGGCTGGTCGCGGACGGTGAGATCTCGCGCGAGAGTGCCGAATCGCTGCGGGAACGGCTTCCCGAGCAGCTCCACGATGCCCGCTACGTCCTCCGACATCTCGGAGCGCATCTGGGCATCGGTGTCATCTTCGCGTTCGACGTCGTACCGCTTCCGCTGGGGACGATCGCTCGTGTCTCCTGGGTCGCCGGGAGCCGAGTCGTCGAGGGTGCGCGCGGCAACTGGGCTCGCGCTCGGATCCATTCGCTCGGCGTCCTGCTGATCGCTGCGGTCCCGTGGTTCGGCTACGCGGCCTATCTGCTTCCGCTGCGTCGTCGCAGCCCCGAGCTCGCCTACGTCCTGGCGAACCACACCTGGCTCGGGCGCACGGGCCGGACCTACGAGAGCTTCCTCTCCGAGTCGAGGGCGCCCGTGCGGCGGCTCGGACGGACGTTGGTGCCGCGACCCGGATTCGATGACGAGGAGTGAGCCGCCGCTCCATCCGACCGGTGCCTGGTAGTCTTCCGCCAAGCCCCTCTCGCTCTCGCCACACGCGACGAGGCACCTCGAGGTACACGATGGATCCGAAGCTCTTCGCCACCGTCTTCGGGACGATCTTCGTCGCCGAGCTGGGCGACAAAACGCAGCTCGCCACGCTTCTCTACGCCTCGAACGCCTCCCATCCGAAGCTCACCGTCTTTGCCGCCTCCGCAGCGGCGCTCGTCCTCTCGTCCGCGCTGGGAGTTCTCGCGGGGGCCGCCGTCGCCGAGTACGTGAGCCCGAAGGTCGTTCGCTGGATCGCCGGGCTCGGCTTCATCGCCGTCGGCGTCTGGGTCCTGATGTCGGGTGAGCAGGCGAGCGTTCGGGTTTCGTGAGCCCTGCATGCAGTGCCCGCGGTGCCAGTCCCCGTTCCACGAGGTCCCGGTGGCGGGCGTCCAGGTCGACGTCTGTCCGACGTGCCGTGGGTTCTGGTTCGACGCCGGGGAGCTCGACGCGTTCCGCCGCGCTCACGCCGGCGAAGCGCGTGACGCCGCCCCGCCCTTCGTCGCGACCGGGTCCATCGCGCCCGACACGTGCCCCCGCTGCGCGCGCACCGAGCTCCGCGCGGGAGAGGCGGGCGCGCACTCCTTCCAGGTGTGTTCGCACTGTGGGGGTGCCTTCGTCTCCCACGAGACGAGCCGGGCGATCGGTGGCCGTACGACGGTGCGGTCCGCCACGCAGGCCGCGGCGCCGGACTCGCCCGACCTTCCCTGGCTCGTCTCGGACCTGGTCGCGCCCGTCCTCGAGTTCCTGCTCGAGTCCATCGTCAGCTAGGAGTACTCGATACGAATCGCCCCGTGGAGGGTGGGGCTTCCGGCAACGAGGGAGCTCCATCTCGAGGATTCGAGCGCTCCCGTAGCCGCCGCTGCGACGGGCCATCCGCTCCAGCGCGGTGCTACATTGACTCGAAGCGCCCAGAGGAGAGTGCCATGAAGGTGCTGAAGTGGGCCGGGTACGTCTTCGCCGGGTACGTCGTCTTCGTCTTCCTGTTCGAGGCCGTCTTCCTCGGCTGGCTCCAGCCCAAGCTCGACGACGCGCCGGTCCCCATGCTCGTCATCACGACGACGGACGAATCGGGCGAGTCGCGGGACCGGCGGCTGGCGCGCTTCGACACGGACGGGAAGGTCTACGTCTCGGCCCATCATTGGCCGCGCGGTTGGTACCACCGCGCCGTCGCGAACCCGGACGTGCGCGTCGAGATGGACGGCGTGGAGGGGGACTACCTCGCGGTGCCGGTCGACGGTGCGGAGTTCGAGCGGGTGGCCAACGAGTTCCCGCTGCCGTTCCTGATCCGCTTCCTGATGGGCTTCCCGCCCGAGCGGGACATCCTGCGGCTCGATCCGGTCGGCTAGGCGTCGCGGATCGACGAGCGCTCGGATCAGCGCAGGGCCGACGCGAATGCGGCCTCGTGCTCGCGCCACCAGCGGCGGCGGCGGTCGTACTTCTCGATGCCGCCGAGCGCCTTCGAGACGGGGACGCCCCGGCCTCGGGCGGCGGCCTCCACGCGGTCGAGGGCGTCGACCATGGCGGCGAGGAGGATCTTCCGGCCGGCCTCGTCGAGCCCGTAGGCGTCGGCCACGAGTCGCAGCCGTGCGGGGCGATCGGCGGGCCGCCAGCCGATGCGGGCCTGATCGAAGTCGTCCTCGATCGGCACGCAGAGACGAGCGAGCTGCGCGAGGTCGTAGATCGGGCGCCCGGGAGCGGCGAACTCGAAGTCGATCAGCGCGACGGCGAGGCCGTCGCGGAAGACGACGTTGGAGGGCTCCACGTCGTTGTGGCAGACGAGGGTTCCGCCCGCGGGGTCGGCCAGAGCCTCGTTCCACCCATGGCGGCGGGGGTCGAAATCGCGCGCGGCCTCGTGGAGATCGCGCAGCAGCGTGGCGATGGACGCCAGCGCGTTGTCGGACTGGCTCCACGCGGGATAGGGCGAAAGGGGGACGTCGCCGTCGATGAACTCGAGGCGCTCGCGTCCGTCCTCTTCGATGCCGACGGGCCAGGGCGCACCCTCGAACCCCGCGCGCCGCACCGCGCGCAGGTAGGCGTGGACCGAGGCGCTGTGCTCGGATGCGGGCCGAAGCACGTGTTCGCCGTCGCGGACCACCTGGCCGGCGTTGGCGATGCCTCCCTGGAGTCGCCGCTCCGCCACGCCCTCAGTATCGCAGACGCGGGAGACGCGAATCAGTGTCGGGGCTGCGCGATGGCGAGGGCGCTCGCGGTGAGTGCGGCCAGGAAGCCCCGCTTCGGGCCCACGCGGATCTGCATGGACGCCCCGTCGATCAGCGCCGTCAGCAGGCGCGCGCGTGTGGCGCGCTCGGCGGGCTCGATCTTCGGGTCCACGGCCTCGATGGCGCGCTCCATCTCGGCGTAGAAGGCGTCGTAGATCTGGCGATAGGCCTCCCGGAAGGCGGGCTTGTGACGCGCCAGCAGCTGCATCGGGATGAAGACGAGGCCGCCGTCGCTTCGCCAGCGGCGCACCAGCGTACGCACCAGGGCACCGAGGCCAGCCTCGGGATCCTCGGCGCGATCAAGGGCGGCGCGCAGGGCCAGGGCGTCCTCGCGCGCCTCCTGGCGGATCACCTCGAGGAGCAGCTCGTCCCGGCTCGCGAAGTAGTACTGCAGGTTGCCCACGCGAATGTGGAGCCGCGTGGCGACGCCCCGCAGCGAGAGCGCGTCGTAGCCGTCGGCGATGAGCGTGCGCCGAGCCTCGGCGACGATGCGTCGGCGCGTCGCCTCGCCCTTCCCTCCCGCGGCTCCCGCGACTCCGGCGGCCGGCTCGCGTGCAGGCGCGGCGCTCAACCGGCGCGTCCCAGGTCGTACACCATGCGGATCTCCATCGGCACGGAGTGCTCGCGACACGGCTCCGGTGCGACCGTCTCCGCGACCGGGACGAGCCCCATGCGGCGGTAGAACCCGACGGCGGCGTTGTCCGAGAGCACGTCGAGGTGCAGCTCGCGATAGCCCGCCTTGCGCGCCTCGTCGATCGCGTTCGTCAGGAGCTTGGCCCCGAGCCCGCCGCCGCGGTGCGACTCCGCGACGGAGAGGGCCAGCACGTAGTAGGCATTCTCGGGCACGTACGGGTTGAGATAGCTCGCGAGGTGCGTGCGCTGGGCCATCTGCTTCACGCGCTCCGGCGCCACGGTGCCCGCCTGGAGGAGCTCGATGGTGACCTGTCGGAGAGGAGGTTTCAGGCCGTACCAGTCGCGCCCGCCGTAGCCGATCTCGACGCCCGCGACGGCCTCCCCGTCGAGGGCCAACGTGGCCTCGGTGTGGGAGAAGAGCGTGCGCGGCATCCGCCAGGCGCGCTCGATGAACGGATCGAAGAGGTCGCGCCCGGGGCCGAACTGGTAGTCGTAGGAGGAGGGTCCCGTCGCGTGGATGAAATCCGGCACGAGGGGGGCCGCCTTCTCGGCGAGGGCGGCGTCGGGTGTGCACAGCTCCACGGCTACTGCCCCGTCCGGATGCGATCGGGAACGAGGGTGAGCGTGCAGAGCGCCTGGGCAGCGGCCCGCCATAGCTCGAGGGTCTGCTGCCGCTCCGGGTCGTCGAGGTCCCAGTAGCGCTCGGCCATGCGCTCCGCGAGCTCGATGGCGCCCTCGTGATCTCCCACCGTCATCTCGCCGTCGAACGCCACCCAGCCTTCGGGCTCGCCGACCCGGTTGGTGACGAGCACCGATGCGCGAGGGTCTCGCCGGAGGCGCTTGACCTTGAGGGAGGTGCCGAGTGCGAACATCCGCACCTCGCCGTCGCTCCACTCGAACCAGACGGGCACGCCGAGCGGCGTTCCACTCTTGCGGCTGGACATCAGGATCGCGAGCCGGGGCTCGGCCAGGAAGGCGTCTCGCTGGGCCGGATCGTCGAGGGGGGTCGCCATGTCGGGACTCCTTTCGAGGCGCGCCCGGGAATCCTAGGTCAGTGACCTATTCTACGTCAACCCCGGGCCCGAGGCACGGCGACGTCGCTACCCTTCCGCCGTGGCAGACGACGTCTGCAGGCTGGTTCACGCGGCCCGAGGCCAATCCGAGGGGCTCGCCGACATGGCGCGCGAGTTCCTCGAGGCCGGCGACCCGCGGCTACGGCTCGCTTGCGAGGACCCCGACGCCTTCTTCGATCACCTGGAGCGCTTCGAGGCCGGCGTCGATCTCCCCCGCAACCGGGTGCGCCAGACGTGGTTCTGGCTCTACCGGGGGGAGCGCATGATCGGCGCCAGCCGCCTGCGTCATCGCTTGATCCGCTTCCTCCAGCGCGACGGCGGCCACATCGCCTACGAGATCCGCCCGAGCGAGCGTCGCAAGGGATACGGCACCGAGATCCTGCGGCTCACCCTGAAGGAGGCCGCGGCGATCGGGGTGCGGCGGGCGCTGCTCACGACCGACCCGACGAACGCCGCATCGATCGGGGTGATCCGCAACAACGGGGGCACCTTCGGCGGCAACAGCGTGTCGCTCGAGAGCGGCCAGCTCCTCAATCGCTACTGGATCGAGATCCGAGCCGATCGTGGCTGAGGCGGCCGTGCAGTCCAGGCGGACTACTCGTCGTTCGAGTCGCCGCGCTAGCCTCCGCACGTGACTCGAGGACTCATACGGGCCGTCGTCGTGGCGCTCCTGCTCCTCCCGGGCGGCGCATCGGGCGGCGCATCGGCCGAGCCGTCGGATCTCGAGGAAGCGGCGGGCGTGCTGGCTCCGTTCAAGCGCGACCTCATGCAGGCCTTGCAGGACGGGCTCGCGCAGGGGCCGGTGGAGGCGATCGGCGCCTGCCAGCTGCGCGCGCCGGAGATCGCGGACGAACGCTCGCGAGACGGAGTCCGCGTCGGGCGCACCAGCCACCGCTTGCGCAACCCCGAGAACGCGGCGCCCGACTGGGTCGCGCCGCTGCTCGAGGCCTACGTGGGGAACCCGGCCGATCGCGCCCCCCGGCTCGTCCCGCTTCCGGGCGAGCGCGCCGGGTACGTCGAGCCGATCGGCGTGAAGCCGCTCTGCCTCACCTGCCACGGAGAGACGCTCGCGCCCGCGGTCGCCGAACGGATCACCGCGCTCTACCCCGACGACCGGGCCACGGGATTCGCGGTGGGCGATCTTCGCGGCCTCTTCTGGCTCGAGTTCCGTCCGAGCCGCTGAACTCGCGGATGCCGGTTCGACGGAGGCGACGCTGAACCCCGACTACCTTCCCCTGATCGCCGAGATCGGTGCCGCGCTGGCCGGCTTCGGTGGTCTCGCCGGGCTCATCGGGCGCGGCAGGAGCTCGGAGTCGCCCGAGGTCGATGCGGGCCGGCTTCGCGGGATGCTCGAGCGGGCGCTCTGCATCGTGCTGCTCGCGCTCCTGCCCCTTGCCCTCGCCCAGTTCCCGATCTCCGAGATCTGGCTCTGGCGGTTCTGTGGCGCGCTCGCCTTCGTCTTGATGCCGACGCTGAACTGGACGCTGATCCACCGGCTGCGCCAGCTCCCGAACTACGCTCCCGGCCGGTCGTACTTCCTCTCGTCCCAGATCAACCTCGCCTTCGAGCTCGGGGTGCTGGCCGCGGGATTCTTCGGCCTCGTGCCGCTCGCCGCCGCCTACGGCCTCGCGCTCCTGCTGGAGCTCGTCACCGTCGGCGGGATGTTCCTCCGCGTCATCGCTTCGATCACCCTCTCGGCGCGGACGAGCGCGTAGTCCGGAGGAGCCCCATGGACACGCCGCTCCGCAAGCTCCTCGGTCTCGGCAGCATGGCCATCGCCTTCATCGCCGTGGCCGACGGGCTGGCGATGCTGCTTCCCGGGCCTTCGAGCACTCTCGGCGGGTCGGCGCTCGTGATCCTCGGAATGGCCTGGCTCGTCGTCGGCGTGCGGTGGATGCTCACGCCCGGCGGCCGGCCCTTCGCCCCGGTGCTGGTCTCGCGCTTCGGGCTCTTCGTGCTGCCCGTCCTCTGCCTTCCGGTGGCGCTGGTCTGGTACGTGGCGACGCCCCACGCCCTGTCGATCTGGTTCGGCGTGGCCTGGCTCGTCACCTGGGCCGCGTGTCTCGTGCTCTCGGCCTCGCTCCCCTGCCCGCGCTGCGGGCAGCCCTTCGGGCGCTCGGGCGCTCGCCTGCAGGGGCGCTCCTCCACCTGCCCGCACTGCGGTGCGGATCCGCGGGGAGAGCCGAGCCCGCAGGCCTAGTCCGTGAGCTCGGCCTCGATCGCCCCTCGGAGCGCCTCGAGGCACGCGGCGCGTACCTTCTCCTTGGTGCCGCGGTGGGCGTCGAAGTCGATGGCGAGGAGCCCCTCGGCCACCTCGCGAGAGCGCGCCTCGAGATCGCCGGGGGCGACCAGCTCGTCCAGGAAGCCGGCCGTCACCGCCTCTTCGGGCCCGTACATGTCGCCCGTCACCGTGCGGTGGAAGTAGGCGGGCGTGAGCCGATGGCGGGCGAGCTCGACCGCGAAGGCCGGGAGCGTGAGCCCGATGGCCGTCTCGTTCATGCCGATGCGGAACGCGCCCTCGCAGCCGATGCGTCGATCCGCCGAGAGCATCAGGAAGGCGCCTGCCGGATAGGCGTGGCCGGTGCAGCCCGTCACCACCGGGAAGGGGAAGGAGAGGATCTTCTCCGCGAGCGTCGCGCCCAGGCGCAGCATCTCGATGGTGGGCCCGCGCCCCTGGCTGAAGACCTTGAGGTCGAAGCCCGCCGAGAAGAGCCCCTCCTTGCCGGTCAACACCACGACGGCGCGATCCTTCTCGGCGCGGTCGAAGGCCGCATGGAGGTTCGTGAGCATCGGGATCGACATCGCGTTGACCTTGCCGTCGTCCATGGCGAGGGTCGCGATGCCGCCGTCGAGGGTGTAGGAGAGAGTGTCGTTCATGAACCCCTCTGCCAGGCGCGCGGCCCAAACTAGCAGAGACCCGGGTGACTCCAGGTCAAGCCCTGCAACGGTCGGGCATCGAGCGGCATCCAAGCCGCGTGGAGCTTCCTCGCGTCAATCCCGTCGGCGTGGTCGAGGTTCCGGCCGGCTATCGGAGGCGGCCCGGCCGCCACGGGGCCAGGCTTCGCCTCGCCGCCATGGCGATCCTCGGCGTCTTCCTGGCGAGCAGCGTCGGCACCACGGTCTACAGCCTGGGCGTCCACTGCATCACGAGCTTCGCGGGTCCATCGCCGTTCGGCTCGCCCTAGCAGGATGCTGTCCGACGTTCTTCAGCACCCTGCTAGCCCGAGGGTGCTACTTTGGCGCTCCCCCGAAGCAGGCGGCCTCGGCCATCGACATCCCCATCCAGGTACACGCCGAGGCTCATCCGGACGAGGAGTCGTTCGTCCGCGCCGAGCTCGATCGCTTCAACCGCGCGGCCGGGCCCTTCGACCGGATCCGCCTGCTGCGCTGCTTCGCGCGGGACGAGAAGCGGAGCTTGATCGGCGCCGCCATCGGGCACACCTGGGGCCAGAGCTGCGAGCTCGGCCAGCTGTGGGTCGCCGAAGCCAGCCGACGCCAGGGCCTCGGCTCGCGGCTGATCCGTCGCTACGAGGCCGAGGCCCGCGCCCGAGGGTGCGAGCTGATCTACCTCGACACCTTCAGCTTCCACGCGCCGGAGTTCTACGCGAGCCACGGCTACGAGGTCGCCTGCGAGCTCGGCGGGCTGCCCGACGACGCGGTGCTGTACATCCTCAAGAAGGAGCTCGCATGACGCTGCGAAGGGCCATCGCGCCTGGCTTCCTCGCGCTGGCGCTGGCCGCGCCCGCGGCGGCGAAGGACGAGCTGGCCCCCGACTTCGACGAGGCGCTGGTCCTCGCGCGACGCCACATCGCGACGGAGGCCGGCGCCTCCTACGACGGGGCGAAGGGCGGCCCCTGGTTCCAGGAGACGCACTCGCGCTCGATCCAGCTCTGCTTCGAGTCGCTCGCCGAGCCCGACGTGTCTCCCTTCAGGCTGGTGGTGGCGCTCGACGCCGAGGGCGACGTCGAGCGGGCGTATCTCGATGCCGACACCAACGTCTCCCTGTGCCTGCGGGCGGCGGTGGCGTCGAGCGCGTTTCCCGCCCCGCCCTTCGCGCCCTTCTATCAGCCCTTCATCCTGAACTTCGAGCCGTGATCCGGCGGGTCTTCGGCCGGGCTCCCAGGGTACGAGGACGAGGCGCCGATGCAGCCTGCCCAGGATCGCGTACAGCCCGAGACGCTTCGCGACTGGCGGGCCTGGCTCGCGGAGAACCACGGCCGGGCCGCGGGCATCTGGCTCGTCACCTGGAAGCGCTCGTCCGGGAAGCAGCGCTACTCGAACGACGACGCCATCGAAGAGGCGCTGTGCTTCGGCTGGATCGACAGCAAGCCGGCCCGGCTCGACGATGAACGGACGATGCTCTGGTTCGCGCCCCGCAAGGCGGGCTCGGGCTGGTCGCGACTGAACAAGGAGCGGGTGGAGGCGCTGATCGCGAGCGGGCGGATGGCGCCGCCGGGGCTCGCGAAGATCGAGGCCGCCAGACAGGACGGCTCCTGGTCGAAGCTCGACGCGGTGGAGGCGCTGGCGATCCCCGATGATCTCGTGGTCGCCTTCGGGCGCCACGCGGGGTCTGAGACGAACTTCGAGGCGTTCCCGCGCTCGGCGAAGCGTGGGATCCTCGAATGGATCGTCCAGGCGAAGCGGCCCGAGACCCGCGCACGCCGGGTCGAGGAGACGGCCCGGCTCGCGGCGCGGAACGAGCGGGCGAACCAGTGGCCGAGGAAGGGCTAGGCGCGTACCCTCCCCCGTCGCAGGCGTCTCGGATCCCCGGCGCCGTCTCCAACCCGGAAACCCAGACCGGAACCAAGACCCGGAACCCGACCCGGAAGGACCCGATCCGCGTGACGCCCGCGCAGTAGCCAGATCTCGACTCGGCAAGTCGGCTACTTCGACGGTGCCCGGTGCCACCCATCCAGTGGCGTCCGGCGCCTCATCGGCGGAGTGGTGCGTCGTGCGGTCGGGGTCTGGCGGTGCGCCAGCCATCCACCCTTCCGGTCGTCCACCGGGCCGCACACCACCAGTCCGACCTCCCGCGCTCCCTCCGCGGGAGTTCTTCTCGTGGTTTCTCTCGTCTGGCAGGTCCTTCCGGCCTCCCTTCCCTCCTGGATCCGAGCCTGCTCGCGTTGCGCGAGCCCGGCCCTCGAGCCCACCGATCGTTTTCGCATCAACGCAAACGGCCCGGCTCACGACGTGTGGCTGATCTACGAGTGCCCGCACTGCGGCGCGCCGCACAAGCGCTCGCTCCGCCGCCGTGTGCGCGAGGCGTGGCCCGGCGAGCTCGACCCCTATCGGGGCAACGACTCCGCGGCGGCCGCTCTCTGGGCGCTGCACCTCGGCCGCGGGCAGCCTCTCGCCCACCGCGTGGTGCGCGATGCCCTCTGCGAGTCCGAGCGCGTCGCGGTCCACGTCTCGCAGCCCCATCCGTGTCGCGTGCGCTGGGATCGGCTGCTCTCCGCCGAGCTCGGGCTGTCGCGGAGCGCGATCGGCCGGCGTTGGAAGGTGGCGTTCGTGCCGCTCACGCGGCCCTTCGAGGCGCGCGCCGTGGTCCGCGACGGCGACGGCATCCTGCTCGCGCTCGACGAGTCGGGAGGAGGACCCATGCTACCGTGAGCCCCGGGGCCGCACCGAGGAAGGGCGGAGCATGAGGCGCGAGACGATCACCGAGCGCAGCGACCTGTTGATCCGCAGGATGGTGCTCGACCCCGGCGAAGCGATGCCGTGGCACACCGACACGTGTCATCGCTTCTCCGTCGTGGTTCGCGGCGAGCGTCTGCGCATCGAGTACCGCGACTCCGACGAGTCCGTGGAGGTGCCCGTCCACCCGGGGCTCGCCGACTGGGATGCGCCGGACGATCGGGTGCATCGCGGCGTGAACGCGGGCTCCGGCGTCTACGAGGAGATCGTGACCTTCTACCTCGACCCCGAGGGTTCGGATCCCCAGCCCGAGCCGGCGTAGCCCCGGCCGTGCTGCACCACGTGTCGCTTCCGGTTCGCGATCTCGACGCCGCACGGGCCTTCTACGACGCGGCGCTGGCCCCGCTCGGGTTCCGGTGCGTCGCCCGGGGCGATCGCTTCGCGGGCTACGGGGTGGAGGACGGCCGCGACAAGCTCGCCCTCATGTGCGTGGGCTCCGCCCGCGCCGCCGGGACGGGCTTCCACCTGGCCCTCTCGGCGCCGAGCGAGGGCGCCGTGGATGCGTTCCACGCGGCGGCGCTTCGGTTTGGCGGCACCGACAATGGAGCGCCCGGCCTGCGGGCGCACTACGGGCCCCACTACTACGCGGCCTTCGTGATCGATCCCGATGGCCACCGGCTCGAGGCGGTCTACAAGGAATCGGCGGGCGCCTCGTGACGACGCCCGAGCTCTGCCTCTTCGACCTCGGGGGCGTCGCGGCGCGCTTCGTGCCCGAACGTCGGCTGCCCGAGCTCGCGCGCCTGCTCGGGAGCGATGGGGCGGAGGTGGAGTCGCGCATCTGGTCGTCGGGGCGAAGCCGCCGCTTCGACGAGGGGGAGTTCGAGCTCCCGGGGATGGCGGAGGAGCTCAGCGCGGCGTTCGGCGTACCGGTCGGCGTCGACGAGCTGGTGCGGGTCTGGTGCCTGGCCTTCGAGCCGGACGCCTCGGTGCTCGCCCTCGCGCGGCGCGTGGCACGAAGCACCCGTGTCGGTCTGCTCACCAACAATCCGCCCGCGATCGAGCGGGGCCTCTCGCGGCATCTGCCCGAGATCGCGGACGGCTTCGAGCCGCGGCTCTTCTCGTGCTCCCTCGGAGTGCGCAAGCCCGACCCCGAGATCTTCGCGCGGGTCGAGCGTGGCGTCGGCATCGCCGCCGAAGGGCTCGCCCTCGTCGACGACTCGCTCGCGAACGTGTCGGCCGCCCGGGAACGAGGCTGGGCGGCGATCCCGTTCTCGACGCCCGAACGGCTCGGTGCGGAGCTCGAGGCGCGCGGCTGGATCGGGCACTAGCCCCCGCAAGGAGGAGGAGAGAGCGATGGTGACCTGCACCCTGCGCTACGTGATCGACCCGTCGAAGACGGAGGAGTTCGAGCAGTACGCGCGCCTCTGGATGCCCCTCGTCGAGCGCTTCGGCGGGACGCACCACGGCTACTTCCTGCCGTCGGAAGGGGCGAGCGACGTCGCGCTCGCCCTCTTCAGCTTCCCGAGCCTGGCCCGCTACGAGGAGTACCGCGAGCGTGCGCGGGAGGACCCGGACTGCCAGGCGGCGATCCGCTTCGGCCGGGAGGCCGGCTGCGTGGTCCGATTCGAGCGCAGCTTCTTCCGACCGGTGTTCAGCGAACCCCGGGGGTCGGCCAGCGGCGCCGACGAAGTGTAGACTCGACGCCAGGAGGACCCATGCGAGCCCTGACCCCGACCGTCCTTGCCACGCTGATCCCCGCCGCCGCCACCGCCCATCCGGATCACACCGGAAGCGCCGTGCACGGACTGGCCCACCACCTGAGCGATCCCTTCCACGTCGCGACCTACGGCGTGTGCGCCCTGGCCGCGGTGGTCCTCGGCTCGCTCGTGCGCCGTCAGCGCGCGGTCGCGCGGAAGCGCTGAGATCGTCGCGTTCCGCAAGCTCGAGCGCCACGAGCTCGGCGACCTCTGGTCCATCGAGCGTGCGGAAGTCATCGATCACGTCTACCGCAACGAGGGCGGCGAGCTCGTGCTCGTGGCCGAGCACCACGACATGTCCGGCTGGCCCGAAGGCGAGCCGGAGCACTACGCGCCCATCCTCGCCGACTGCTTCGACCACGGAGGCCACTTCGAGGGGGCCTTCGACGGCGACGCCTTGGCCGGCGCCATGGTGCTCGAGAGCCGCTTCATCGGACGAGGCGGCGACCGCCTGCAGCTGAAGTTCCTGCACGTCGGGCGGCGCTACCGGAAGAGCGGCCTCGGGGTCACCCTGTTCGATCGAGCGGTCGAACGCGCCCTTGAGCTCGGCGCGCGCGGTCTCTACGTCTCGGCGACCTCCTCGCAGAACACCGTCGACTTCTATCTGCGGCGGGGCTGTCGGCCGAGCGTCGAGCCGGACCCGGATCTGCTTGCGCTCGAGCCCGAGGACATCCATCTCGAGCTCGACTTCGTGCGCGCCGCCAGCCCCGGCTGACCCGGTTGAGACCCGGCTGACGCGACCCTCGCTACCCTGGCCCGCGGGGAGCGAGGAAGGAGGCTGCCGTGCTTCGCGGTGGATGCTACTGCCGGTCGGTGCGCTACGAGACGAGCGGCACGCCGACGGACCGGACCAACTGCCACTGCAGCATCTGTCGACGGCTGAGCGCCGCGCCCTTCGTCACCTGGTTCACGGTGCCGACGGCGGACTTCCGCTTCGTCGACGGCACGCCGGTCCGACTCCAGTCCTCGTCCCACGGGACCCGATCCTTCTGCGGTCAGTGCGGTACGCCGCTCACCTTCGAGACGTCCGCTGCTCCGGGCGCGATCGACGTCACGACCTGCTCCCTCGACGATCCCGAGGCGCTGCCGCCCGAGGACGAGATCGAGACGAGCTCGCGTCTCGGTTGGATCGAAGCGGGCAGCGTGCTGCCCTCGTTCCCCGGCGCGCGGAGCTAGGCGTGGAGATCCGGCTCGCCACGAGCGAGGACGCCGACCCGATCGCGTCCCTCCACACGCGAAGCTGGAGGGAGAGCTACCGCGGCTCGTTCACGGACGCCTACCTCGACGGCGATCTGCTGGCCGAGCGCCAGGGCGTCTGGCGCGAGCGCCTCACGTCGCCTTCGGCCGAGCAGTTCGTGGGTCTTGCCCTCGACGGCGAGGAGCTCGCGGGCTTCGTCTGCGCCTACGCAGGCGACGATCCCGAGTGGGGGGCCCTCATCGACAATCTGCACGTCGTGGCGGAGGCGAAGCGCAAGGGCGTGGGCCGCTCGCTGATGCGGCGCGCGGGCGAGTGGCTCGTGAGCCAGCGACCCGAAGAGGGGGTGTATCTCTGGGTGCTCGAAGCCAACGCACCGGGCCGCCGCTTCTACGAGCGCCTCGGGGCGACGGATCAGGGCGTCACCGTGATGGAGACCCACGGAAGCGCCATCGTGCGCAGCTGCCGCTATACGTGGGCGCGGCCGGCCGAGCTGGCGCGACTCTGAGCGGGCGCGCTAGGCGCCCCCGGGCCCGCGGCCCGACTGCTACCCTCCGTGTGGGCGACCAAGCGGGAGAGACCGCAATGGCGGCACTCGACGACCGGTCCTGTGATCAGCTGAGTGGTCAGCCGAGCGCGCGGCTGAGCGGCCCGCCAGGCGCCGGTTTCGACGCCCAGCCTGTGCTGAAGGGAGGGCTGCTCGAGCTTCGGCCGCTGCGGGCCGAGGACTTCGACGCCCTGTTCGCGGTCGCCTCCGACCCGTTGATCTGGGAGCAGCACCCGACACGCGACCGCCATCTGGAGGAGGGCTTCCGCCCCTTCTTCGAGGAGTCGCTCGAGTCCGGCGGGGCGCTCGTCGCCCTCGAGGCCGGGTCGGGGACGGTGATCGGCTCATCGCGCTTCCACGGTCACGATCCCGAGCGTGGCGAGGTGGAGATCGGCTGGAGCTTCCTCGCCCGGGCATACTGGGGCGGGCGCTTCAACGGCGAGATGAAGCGGCTGATGCTCGAGCACGCCTTCCGCTTCGTTCCGCGAGTCGTCCTGCTCGTCGGCCCCGACAACCTGCGCTCGCAGCGGGCCGTCGAGAAGATCGGCGGCGTCCGGGTGGGGAGCCGCCCGAACGGGCTCGACCGGGAGAGCCTGCTCTACCAGGTGACGCCCGAGACGCTGGTGGCACCGGGCGGGGGGCGCGCATGAGCGAGGCTTCGCGATTCGATGCCCACGAGTTCGTCGAGCCCGAGGGAGCCGGCGCCGACGATCGTTGTGGCCTGTGTGGCGAGAGCCGCTCCCAGATCCGCCACCACCCGACCCGCATCCGCGCGGCGGAGCAGCTCGCCGAGCCAGCGGAGGGGCGGCGACACGGCGGGCGCACGCTGAGCCACGAGGAGGCCCGCGCGGTCTACGACCGGGTGGGCTCCTTCCAGGATCGACAGGCCTTCTACGAAGACCGCGCCATCGACCTCCTGATCCGGCATTCCGACTTCGGATCCGCGCATCGCGTGTTCGAGTTCGGCTGTGGGACGGGGCGCCTCGCGTCCCGTCTGCTCGCCGAGGAGCTGCCCGCCGATGCCCGCTACCAGGCCGTCGACGTGAGCCCGACGATGGTGGGCCTGGCCCAGGCGCGACTCGAGCCCTTCGCTTCGCGGGCGCGCGTGGTCCTCACCGACGGCACGCCCGTCGTCGACGCGCTGGCCAGCTCGGCCGACCGCTTCGTCTCGACCTACGTGCTCGACCTGCTCTCCGAAGAGGACGTGGAGGCGGTGCTGAACGAGGCCCATCGCATCCTCGCCCCCGGAGGCCGGCTGTGCCTGGCGGGCCTTTGCCCGGGGAACGGCGGGCTGTCGCGCGCGGTGGCGGCGGGCTGGTCGTGGCTGCATCGGCTCTCGCCTCGGATCGTCGGCGGCTGTCGCCCCCAGGAGATCGTTCCCAGGCTCTCCGAGGCGCGGTGGCGCGTGCTTCATCACGAGGTGGTGACCCCCTTCGGTGTCCCCTCGGAGGTCGTGGTCGCCGAGCGCGCGCGGGGAGCGCAGGTGCCATGAGCCTTCCGATCTTCCTCGTCGGCGGCATCGTCTGCATGCTGGGAATGAGCGGCATCGTCTCGCCCGATGGCCTGCTCTGGCTGGCCGGTCGTGTGCGCACGCGCCTCGGCCTGTGGGTGATCGCCGGGATCCGCCTCGCGATCGGGGGGGTGCTGCTGCTCTCTGCCGAGGCCTCGCGCGCGCCCGTCTTCGTGACGGTGGTGGGTGCCATCTCCATCGTCTCGGGAGTGGTCACGCCGGTCATCGGCGTCCGCCGCGCGGGCCGGATGGTCGACTGGTGGCAGGATCTCGGCCCCCTGGCGATCCGCGCCTGGTGCGTGGTGGTGATCGCGTTCGGGTTGAGCCTGGTGTGGGCGTCCTTCCCTCCCGACGTGGCCACGCCCTAGAGCGCTCGGTGCCACGTCGGCAGCGCCACAGCCGGGCGCGGCGGTGCTAGCTTCCCGCCATGAAACTCCCGGGTGGTCGGGCGACCCTCTTCGTCGTGGTGCTGGCGCTGTGTGTCGGCTGCGATCACACCGTCAAGCAGCTTGCCCAGGAGTCGCTGACGGCCGCCCCGGTCTCGATCGCGGGCGACCTGATCCGTTTCGAGCTGGCCCACAACCACGGGGCGCTGCTCAGCACCGGGGCCGAGCTCCCGCCGTGGATCCGCAGCCTTCTCTTCCTCGTCCTCGTGCCGATCGGGCTGCTCGGGGTCTGCGTGATGGCGTTCCGCTCGGGAGTCGCCCCGGGCGCCGCCTTCGTCGGCCTGGCGTTGATCGTGGGTGGCGGCGGGGCCAACTGGCTCGATCGCCTGCTGCATGCGGGCGCCGTCACCGATTTCGTGAGCCTCGGCCTCGGTCCGCTGCGGACGGGCATCTTCAACGTGGCCGACGTGTGCATCATCGCCGGAGTCCTGGTCTTCGTGCTGGGCTCGGCCAAGGAACAACGGAGTGAAGCCCTCGATGCGTAGCCGATGGATCCTGCCGATCGTCCTTCTCGTCCTCCTCCCCCTGCTCTTCGCCTGCCGGCTCGCCACCGAGGCCAGCGCGGGCGTGTTGGTCGACCCCTCCGGCACGGCGGATGCGCCTTCGCCGCTGGCCACCCGGATCATCGAACGGCTCGAGGCCGGCGAGCTCGCGGCGGCGCTGCGCGCGGCCGTTCCCGAGCTCACGGACGAGGAGATCGAGTCCGTGGTGCTCGAGCAGGCCTACCACGGAGAGCCGCCCAACACGGGTACCCAGATCATCTGCAAGGTCCAGGCGGAGGAGACGACGGCCAACGCCGCGATCCAGGCGTGCATCAAGGCGATCCAGCAGGCGCTCGCCGCCTCGCCGGGCGCCTAGCCACCCGCCGGTGCCGACCGCGCTCTACACGATCGGCCTGGCATCGCTGTTCACCCACGAGATGGATGCGGTGATGGCCGCGGAGTGGCGCCTGCTCTTCGGGCTGCGCTCGCTCCCCGACGCGACGGCGTACCCGATCTTCCTGGTGCTCCACCTGCCGCTCTTCGCCGTCATGCTCTGGCTCGGCCACCACCCGCGCGAGCGGGTGAGGAGCCTCTTCCGGGCCGGGGTCGCCGCCTTCCTGGTGATCCACGGCGCCCTGCACTGGCGGCTCGCCGGCGCTCCCGAGAACGGCTTCGAGGGTCTCCTCTCCTACGGCTTCATCGCGCTGGCTTCCCTCTGCGGTGGCCTCTACCTGCTCGGGGCCCGTGAGACCCTGCGCGCTCCCCGGGCCTAGCGGGGCCCCGGCTCCCAACGCGAGGACTCCATGCAGCAGACCGCGATCTTCGGGCCCTTCTTCGCCATGGTCGGCCTGACCTTCGCGGTCTGGGTCTACATGTTCGCTCGTCGGATCCACTTCCTGACGGCCAACGACATCACGCCCGAGGAGCTTCGCGTGCCCGGGGCCCTGGCCGAGAAGTCGCCGGCCGAGATCTCGAATCCCTCGGACAACCTGAAGAACCTGTTCGAGATCCCGGTGCTCTTCTACGCGATCGTGCTGATGCTCTTCGCGACCGAGCAGGTGGACGGGCTGCATCTCGTGTGCGGCTGGGTGTTCGTCGCGTTCCGCGCCGTCCACAGCGCGATCCACTGCAGCTTCAACCACGTGATGATGCGCTTCTACGCCTACCTGGTCGCGACCCTCGCCGTCTGGCTCATGGCCGCGCGGGCGGCCTGGTCGACACTTGCGGGCTAGCAGGATGCTGAAGAAGTCTCCCGTCCGACGTTCTTCAGCATCCTGCTAGGGCTCGCTGTATCTGGAGGACGACGTGCCCGATGCCGTGGCCATGGGGCCCATCTCTCCCTTCTTCATCGTGGCCGACTTCGCCCGGGCGGTGGCGTTCTACCGGGATCGCCTGGGCTTCGAGCTGCGCTTCCAGACGCCGGAGGACGCGCCCTTCTTCGGCATCGTCGGGCGCGGCGACGTGCAGATCCACCTGAAGGAGGTCTCGCCGGACGTGCCGCCGCTGCCCAACGTCTCCCGTCACGAGTGGGCGCCCTTCGACGCCTATGTGTACGTGGACGATCCGGAGGCGCTGGCGCGCGAGCTGGGCGCACGGGTCGAGGTGCGCGACGACGGCCTGCGTGGCTTCGAGGTCGCCGACGCGGACGGCTACGTGCTCTTCTTCGGGCGACCCTCGGAGGAGGCGCGATGAGCGGGGAGGTCGAGGTGCGCATGCTCGGCGCCGAGGAGGCCGCCGTGCTCGAACGGGTCGCCGAGGACGTCTTCGACGAAGACGTGCAGCCCGATCTCGCGCGCGAGTTCCTGGCCGATCCGCGCCATCACATCGCCGTGGCCCTCGAAGGGGGAGAGGTGGTGGGCATGGCCTCGGCCCTCTCCTACGTCCATCCGGACAAGCGGGCGGAGTACTTCGTGAACGAGGTCGGCGTGGCGCCGACGCATCAGCGCCGCGGGATCGGTCGGCGGCTGATGCAGGTGCTCCTCGCCCACGGGCGAAGCCTCGGCTGCAAGTCGGCCTGGGTCGGGACCGAAGACGACAACGAGGCGGCGCG
>JAAUYD010280628.1_pt1 | contig 21974 bp, 11 predicted proteins | sample 7278101 | NCBI WGS metagenome assembly JAAUYD01 (sample SAMN14350128, study PRJNA611818) | marine sediment metagenome | isolation source: surface marine sediment (0.6m) | place: French Polynesia: Moorea | collected 2018-08
CAGCATGGCGTCCACCACCAGCGAGCCGACAAAATCCCCAACCACCAGCACGTCATCGTTGCTGTCGACAGCGATGTCAGTAACCGTCCCGCGTCCCACCAGGTGCTTGGCCCAGATCAGACCGCCGCCGCTGTCGTATCGCACCAGGAATGGATCCTCGATGGTCGCGGTCAACTCGGCCACCCCGGGCCCGGGATCGAAGTCCGTGGTCCCCACGAAATGTCCGCCCGCGTAGATCGCATCAGTCGAGTCCACGGCCACCGCAAAGCCGCCGTCAAACCCGTTCGAGCCAATCCGGTTCACCCACCGGAGATCGGTCTGGGCCTGCAGCGGCGCTGCGGCAGCCACGGCCAATATGATTATCCAAATACGCATCTTACGATCCTTCATTGCCTCTCAATGCATAGAACGTCATTCAGGAACAATACGCACAAATCATCGAACAGTGGTCGAGAATGTCAGCGTGAACCCGGTAATCCGGTGACCCGGGACCGGGGCTAGCTGCCGGTAACGCCCATTTTGTGAGCAAGCCAGTCCCGCGCCTTGATCCACTCCCTGCGGACCGTTCGGTCTGACAATCCCAAAACCTGGGCGGTCTCCACCTCGGTCATGCCGGCGAAATAGCGTGCATCGACAATACGCGTCCAGCGTGGATTGGTTTGCTCCAGATCCTCGATCAAGGCCGCGATCTCGACGATCTGCTCTGGCGTTTCACCAAACTCGGCCACGAAACGCTCGACTTCGTCGATGGGCAGGGGTTTCACGCCTTCACCCCGTTTTTCGGTCAACCGGGCCCGCGCATGGTCGACAATGACCTGTCGCATGGCCAGAGCGGCCGTGCGCATGAAGTGTTCCTGTGATTGCCAAAAGGATTTTCCGGTGAGCTTCAGGAAACTTTCGTGCAGGACATCGCTGGTCTGCATGGTGTCACCGAAACCCGCCCGGCGCCGCTTGGTGCGTGCGATCGACAGCAGCGCCTGATAACCGTCCGAGAACAGCCCGTTGGCCACATCCCGCTCGTCCAGTCCGTAGCCGCCGGGTGATTCACTGCTTTCTGAAGTCACATTCTTCCCTGATTCGCCGAGCCCGCTGCATGCAGGAACGGTACAGCCGGACGCCTGGGTGTCCGGTTTGGCGAACCGGGCACACCGCCGGGCGATCGGGCTGGCAGTTGTTGTTCCTTCGGCAGGGTGAAGAAAAATGCAAAAGAATTCAAGGAAATATGGCGGCCCCGGGGTTGTTTCCGTCGGATTCGCCTGGAAAGCCCGGCTCGGCGCTGGAATCGTGTACTAGGGCCCGACCGGCGTCACCGCCGGGAGAATATACTCCGGCACCAAGCGGCGCTGGATCTGGTACAGGGTAGGATGACTGTAATTGCCTGCGTAAAAGGCAATCAGGAGCTCCAGCTCAGGAATCCCCATCACGATCTGACCGCCATTGCCCGCCGCAAAAAATGCCTGGACCTTACCGTCCCGATACGGGTACTCGATGATCCACCAGGCGTAGCCGTAGCCCATGTTCTGCATTTCCAGCTGGGTTGAGATAGAACGCTCAGCCCAGCCTTCACTGATAATGCGGTGACCATTCCAGCGGCCCCCATCCAGCATCACCTGGCCCAGCTTCATGAAATCTCTGGGTTTCCAATAGACCCCGCCGCCCAGGTAAGGAACACCGGTGGGCGCCAGGTTGAGGTGGTAGTTGTCGATATCCAGCGGCTCCGCGATCAGTTCGTGGAAGAGCTCGGCCAGTGTCCGACCGGTGGCGCCCCTGATCACTGCTCCGATCAGATTCGTTCCGCCGGTGCAGTAAACCGCTTTTTCGCCGGGCTCCCGCACCATGTCCAGGGTGGCCGTCCAGCGATACCAGTCGGGCTGCTCCTGCTGAGATTGCATCCGGTCCTCGTTGCCCCTGGAGTTGGAGTCACCGTCGTCACACTCCAGGCCAGAGGACATGGTCACCAGGTGCCTGAGAGTCATCCGGGTCCGTCTCGGGTCAAGCGGTGTCTCCAGGCCGGTGGTATGAACCGGATCAAGCGTGGCGTAAACCGGTGTGTGTTCCTCAAGGCCCAGTTCAGCATGCACTACCGCGCCGGCCAGCACCGAAGCCATGCTCTTGCTGGCGGACCGGGTGTCGTGAGCCTTGTCACGGTGAAATCCGTGGAAATACTCCTCCAGTATCAGCTTGCCGGACCGCGCCATCAGAAACCCGTGGACATACGGGTCGTCGATGGAGTCGGCCGGCGGCAGGATGACCTGCTCAATAAACCGGCCGACGGCCGCCTGATCGATGCCTGCTTCGGCCAGGGTGCCGGTCTTCCAACCGTCGTCCAATGCCGGCGGCGCCTGATAGCGATAGGGCAGCGGAGCCTTCCCCCGGGCGTAAAACCCGCTGTGCTCATTGCCCTTGCGCAGGTCGTAGAGATTCCCGCGAATGTTCACGGCCATGCGACCCGGCTCGTAGGTCGCTTCGGTCAGCACCTGTTCGTCCTCGTTCCGGAAGAACGGCCCGATCCAGTGTACCCGGTCGCCGTGCAGCTCTACCCGGCGGACGTTATAGAAAACCCCGAAGCCGCGATCGGGATTGCGCAGGAATGCCGCCAGCGACCCATCGTCGTTCTCCCATACCGGCAGATAGATGGAAAACTCGTCCAGCAGCGGCACCACTGCGCCACGCCAGGTGGCATCACCCTCAGCCTCCAGCACCACCGGCGACGAATGGGGCATACCGTTGTTGATGGTGCCGGGCTGGGTCCAGTGCCCCACGATCTGCAGACCCCGCAGCCGGCCGGCAAAGCCACCGCGCCCGCCCGGAGCTTCGAACGACAGTCGGCCGTCACGCATCTCCACCGGCAACCGGTATCCCGAGATGTCGGCCGACCACTGGTCGCCACTGCGACTGATGATCAGTCTGCCCTGGACCTCGGGCCCGGCAATCCGCTTGCCTTCCCACAGCCCGACCAGGCCCTCATTGGCCGTCGCGGCAAGGACAGGCAGCAGCATCAGACCCAACCCCAATACCAGTCGCATTTGCAGTCATCCACAAAAAGTCGGGATTGCAGCAGCCGGACCGTGGGCCGGCAAGTGACAGAGGTCCTGCCCGTCACCGCGCAAACCCCAAAATGATGGCTTATCATCAGCACTACCTATGGAGTTTTTGATCTGTCGGACCAGCGATCCATCACCCAGCTAGTCAATGCCGTCAGCGAAGGCGAACCCCAGGCCTGGAATCATCTGATTCCGCTGGTGTACGCGGAGCTTAAACGCATTGCCAGCCGGCAGCTCAAGCGCGGTGGCAACGCGGCGGGCATGCAGACCACGGCATTGGTGCACAGCCTGTACGAGCGCCTGCTGGCCAGCGGCATGAATGCCGAGAGCCGCCATCATTTTTATGCGCTCTGTGCCAAGGCGATGCGCCATCATCTGATTGACCTTTCCCGTCGATCTGCGGCGCAGAAGCGAGGTGGGCTGGATCTTCATTTCTCCCTGCAGGACCAGGACCTTCCAGGGCCGGACGATGACGCCGCACTGCTTAAGCTGGGCGAATTCCTGGAGCGTATAGAGGTGGAAGATCCCCGGGCGGTGCAGGCATTTGAACTGGTTCACCTGGTGGGCCAGGAGCCCAAAGAGGTCGCCGACGCTTTAGGTGTATCGCTGCGTACGGTGCAGCGTGACATGAAGCGCGTTCGTGCCCTGTTTCTATATGAGCTTGAGATCGACTCCGGGTCAGCGGACTGATGGGATGAGCAACTCATGCTCCGTGACGCAACTCCGCGCCAATTTCGTATGTCCCTGGAAAGGGGTATCGAATGAATCAAGCCAATAACGGCCCCAACAGCGGCGATGCCGCCGAGCTCATGGGGTTGCTGGCCACGGCGATGGAGATGGCCAATGATGAGCGGCAAGCCTGGCTCGACGCGCTGCCCGATACACAACGCCGAGCCGTGAATCGTCTGCTGGTGTTGGCCGAAGACACCGAGAGCGAGGTCAAGGTCAAGGACACCATCGACCACCTGATGCATTCTGTCCTGACGGCAAAGCCTGCGGCTGATTCCGTGCCGCGATGGCGGCTGCTGGAGGCCATCGGCCACGGCGGCATGGCCGAGGTGTTTCGAGCGCAACGCAGCGACGGCGTAGTGCGCCAGGAAGCGGCGGTGAAAATCCTGTGGCCCGGAATGATGAGCCCCACTGTTCAGACCCGGTTTGAACTGGAGCGCGAAATCCTTGCCAAGCTCACACACCCCAACATTGCCCGCATGCTGGACGGGGGTGTCGCCGACGATGGCCGACCCTGGCTGGCAACGGAGCTGGTAGATGGGGTACCCATCGACGAGTACTGCACTCGAGAAAACCTTTCCCTGGAACAACGCCTGCGCCTGTTCGAAACGGTTGCCGCGGCGGTGGCCCACGCCCATCGCCAGCTGGTGGTCCACCGCGACATCAAGCCGGCCAACATCCTGGTTGACGACGAGGGACAGGCCAGGCTGCTGGATTTCGGCATCGCCAAACGGCTGGCAACGGAAGGATCCGGAGCCCTGACCGGCGAGGCCGATCGCTTTTTGACGCCGGACTACTCCAGCCCCGAGCAGCTTGAAGGCGCCCAGGTGGATACCCGCTCCGATGTTTTTCAGCTGGGGATACTGCTTTACCAGTTGATCTGGGGCACCCACCCGCTGATTGACGATGGGATGAGCAACACCCAGCGACAGCAGGCCATCGTTTGCGCGCAACCGCCACGCTACGCCCCACGTTCCACGGGTCCCAGCGGCGTGCGCGATCGGCTTCCCAAAGAAATCCACGCCATTGTGACCAAGGCGCTGGCCCAGCACCCGGACCATCGCTACGGCAGCGTAGAGCAACTGGTGGACGATTTGCGCAACTATCGAGCGGGTCTGCCGGTGTCGGCGCGCGCGCCTGGGTTGCTGTATCGCCTGTACAAATTCATCAACCGCCACCGGTCAGCGAGCGCCCTGGCGGCTGCCCTGCTGGTCGCTGTGATCGGATACTCCCTGCTGGTATCGGTGCAAAGCCGGCGCCTGGCGGAGGAATCGGCGTTAAACCGCGTGGTTGGAGACTTCATGGAGGCCCTGCTGAAAGAGGGGCCCATGAATTCCGGCGACTCACCCAGCCGTTCGGTGCCTAGCCTCATTGACGAGGCAGTAGCCCGCGCGACTTCCGAATTGGCCGATCAGCCGGTTGCTCAGGCGCGAGTCCTCAACCTGCTGGCGTCCATCTTTCTGGCCGACAAGGTGCTTGAGGTCACCTTTACCCAGGTACCGAAAGCGGCCGCGCTGGCGTACCAGTCGCGGCCTATGGAAGAACACCTGGCCGCGGTGCTGACCCTGGCCCGCGCGGCCAATCTTTCGGGCTCCCATGAAGAAGCGGCCGCCCTGCTCAGAGGCGCATTGGCTGTTTTACCACCCGAAGCTCCGAAGGCCGTTAGCGCCCGGATCATGCTCGCCGATGTCTACCACAGCCTCGGGCGCTACTCGATGGCCAAGGCGGCATTCGAGCCACTGATGAATCAGGTGGGATCGCACGTCTTGATTTCGCAAACGGCCGGGATGATTGACCGGGAATTGGGCCGCTATGACGAGTCCGAGCAGAGCCTGCTCATGGCGGCTCAGCTTGGCCGGGAAGACGACCTTGCCAACCTCCCGGAATACGCGATGTCCTTCGAGCACCTGGGTCAGCTCTACCTGCTGAACGGAGATCTCATGGCGGCGGAAGCGTCCCTCGACCGGGCAGTCGCCCTGCGCCAGAAGTATGGGAGCAGCCATAACTGGACTCAGCATTGGCTGGGCACGCTTAGCTTCGCACAGGGCCGCCTTGGCAACAGCGAGCGCATTCTGCGCCGGACGGTTGAAGACTATGCGCGGATCGTAACGACAGGCAGCCAGCTTTATGGCTACGCCAACAGTGATCTGGGCTGGACACTGCTTGCACAGAACAAGCTGGCAGAGGCCGAGTCGGCGTTTATGCTGGCCGAGAAGGTACTGCGTGAGGGCCAGTCCGGCTTGCACTTCCGATTGAGTGAACCGCTGCTTGGGCGGGGCATCATTGCAGCGGCCCGGGGAGACCAGTCCCTGGCTCGTGAACATATCAGGCAAGCCCTGGATATTCGCACCCGCCTCGTGGCGCCCACCAGCTCACTGGCCCGGAACATCTGCTGGGTTTATCACCAGGTGGAAGGAGAGTGCGAATCGGCCGCCCCGCCAGGCCCCGGCATTGACGGCATGCGCGCCAGATTGATCGAGCCATACCGGCAGTAAACTCTTGACCTGAGTTCCAGCGCTGCTGGATTTGTGTCCCCTTTGTCGTTTTTCCCGCCGAATTTCGTAGAGGTAGGAGAGCAACATTCGCGAGGGAGGCCGCCATGAGACGATGGATCGCGTTTTTTCCAGGTGTGCTGCTGGCCACGGCAGCAGCGGCACAGCTTGATCCGCCACCGGCCAATATCGATCATTTCTTCTTCAGCCCCGGCGGCGCCGGCTACATCCTGCGCAACGATGACGACCCCACCAACCAGGGCGTGGACGACGAAGGCACCAGGATTGGTGACTATTACCCCAACGTCAAGCTGCTGATCGACGCCCTGGCGGTGGACCGCCTCGGACCCAGCAGCGTTGGCAATCCGCGCGGATACCACCACGGCTATACCGAGATCGTCGGCACCCCCTTTGGCTTCCTGGAATCGGATTTCAACGGTGGTGACCGCAACATCTGGTACTGGGACTGCGCCAACCTGGAGGGCGACGACTGTGACAACGGCGCAGCACGGGCCAACGCCATCCACATGCCGGCCCCCACCTACCGCACCAAGAGCAACTCCTGTGTGCGCGGCATCCTGGGCCACGAAATCGCGCACAAATGGCAGCGGGCCTACAGTGTTGCCGGAGCGCCCAGCGGACTGGGTAAATGGGTCACCGAAGGCCAGGCCCGCGCCCTGCAGGACAAGATCTACCTGGACCTGGACACCGACCCGGAGGCCAGCTGCGTGGCGACCTACCTGGGTCAGGTGAAGGGCTATCTTTATGGCGACCCGTCCAAGGACGTCCTCCCCGACACCAATAAACCCCTGTGGACGCTGAGCTACGACGCAGCCCTGTTCTGGACCTACCTGATGGAACAGCTGGGCATCATCACCGCCGAGCCGATCCGGGGAATCGATTTTCTGGTGATCTGGTGGGAACAGTCACTGGCCGTGGACGACAGCGCCGACTCCATGGAGATCACCGAAGCCACCATCCAGGAATATGATCCCAGCCGCACCCTGCTGGGCGAGTTTCGCAGCTTCGTGCTGGCCAACCTGATCAAGGACATGGACCTGAGCACGGTCTCCGACGCGTTTCGGCTGCGCTACTCATACCGCGACGAAGAGCAGGTGGCCGACAACCCCCAGGCCCAGTACGCCGAGGTGGGTTTTGCCGACAGCGACACGGTCACCGGCGGCGAGGACGGCCAGGTCACCTTTCTCACCGACCACTACGCGGTCCAGTACTTCAATTTTGACGTGTCGGGATGTCCGTCCAACCGGATGATCAAGGTCAATTTCGATCCGTCGTCGACGTTTTTTGGCGTCAGCATTTCGAAGCTCGGGGCCTGGGGCGTGGTGGCCGGCCAGGGCGGCAGCGACATCGGCAGCCAGCGTCCGGCCAAGTTCTACAAGAAGGTCGATGAAGAATGGTCGGTGGAGTTTTTCCAGCCGCCCAACCCCTACGAGAATGTCTATGTCACCACCACCGGCGTCCAGGGCCCAGTGGTCGGCGAGTTGACCGTCGAGTGCAACAGCCTGGACACCCTGGGGCCCGACCTGCCCCTGGTGAACCCGCTGGACCCGTTTACCCCCGGACCGCCCCAGACCATCAGCTATGGCACGGTTGGACCGGTCACCCTGCCGCCCAATCGCGGTTCCATACCCATCAAGAACCTGGACCCGTTCCAGTTCGAGGTGGCGGTGGGCCGGGAGGCCGCGACGGTAACGGGCGGTCTGAATACAAGCGATGGCTATATGCTGTTCGTCGAATATCCGCCCCAGACGAACCCCGGCCCCCACGATCTGGAGGTGAGCATCGGCGATCGCCGAACCGTGGTAACCGACGCGGTATACCACCGCAACCCCCGGGACAACCGCTGGGTTTACATCTTGATGGACGAGTCGCTCAGCATGGGTAATCCCGCCGGGAACCCAAAACTGGCGGACGCCACCGCGGCCGCCATGGATTACCTGCGCCAATACAACGCCGGCCCGGATTTTCGTGTGGGTTTAATTACCCACGCCCTCGAGGCGCGGCTGCCGATACTCCTGGCGCCGAGTAATCCTCCACACGTGAACGCCATCGAGGGAGCGCTGGCCGCACTGACGCCGCTGGGGCCGGAAAGCGCCCCGGGCGACGCCATCGAACTGGCGCGGACGTCCTTTGCCAGCTTTTCCGAAGACGAGCCCGTTGAGCGCCCGGCCATCAAGGAAATCCTGCTGTTCAGCGACGGCCCGTTGAGCTTCGGCCAGAGCTGGGACGCCATATCCCAGGGCGTCATCGATGACGGCATTACCATTCACACCATTGCGCTGGGCCAGACCGCCGACCAACCCCTGCTGGCGCGAATCGCCCGGGAAACCGGCGGCACCTATCGCTACATCCCGGACGACCCCACCGATGGCCTGGATCAGGCTGCCCTGGCCCGGGCCATGCTGAAGCTGGGCGGCGGTCGGGATCGTCAGCAGATCGGTGAATCCACCACCCCATTTCTGCCCAGCAGCACGGTCAGCTTCACCATTGACGTGCCCAGGCAGGCCGTTGGCATGCTGTTGCCGGCCGTGCAGGCGGCGCGGGAAGCAGCCCGGACCGTATCAGCGATAGACGCCCTCAGGGTCATCAACGAGTTGGATCAGCCGGTCCCCGCGACCTTCGACGGCCGCGTGATTACGCTGGACAACCCCAACGACCTCAGCGCGGGCCGCTGGACCATCGAACTGGACACCAACGAAAAGGCCAGCGGCGAATTGATTCTGCAGGCCTTTACCCATCTGCCCCAGGGTCCCTGGCTGGAAACCGGGCTGAACCTGCCAGAGGTCGAGGGCGAGGTTATTTCGAATTTTGTCGCTGGCGACCCGTTTGAATTCGACGGCCAGATCCACCGGGCCGCTCAATTGGGCGCGCTGACCGAAACCGAGCAACTCGAAGGGACGCTGCGGATCAATGATGCCGCCAACCAGACCAGCACAGCGGAGATCGACTTTGTCGAAGTGGGCGGCTTCAATGAACGCACGACCGGCAACAAGCAGGACCGGGAAAAAGGAATGATCACCGAATCGTTTACATTGAACTATGTCCTCATTGACTTTGCGTCGCCCACCGGCAGTTCCACCGGGTTCTCCGATGAGTTCTCTGTTGGCCAACGCGGCAGCTACAACTTCGAGCAGCGCGTAAAACTGAGTCAGCTCAGCGAAGATGGCCAGTCCACCCTGGAATTTGAGCTGATCGGCCACCAGTCCGCGGCCGTGGCCGACAGCGTGGCCGGACAATTGCCCCTGGACACCGATTTCGACGGCATGCCCAATCGCTACGAGGATCGGCACGAATGCCTGGATGCCGGCATCCAGGACGCCACCCTGGACGCCGATGAGGACCAGTTGTTCAACTTCCAGGAGTATGAGCGAAACACCGACCCCTGCGACAACGACACCGACGGCGGCGGCGAGCTCGACGGTTCCGAGGTACTGGGCGGGCGCGATCCGCTTTTCGGCCGGGACGACGCAGTGAAGGCTGCAGAGCTGTCACTGGTGGATCACGAAATCACCCACGCGATCCCGCAGGGGGATCTGTCCCCCAACAGCATCCTGATCAAACTCCCGCGCAGCAGCGGATACGACAGCCTGACCCTGAAACGGGGGCCGCGCGGCGGACCCCTGTCGACCATTGCCAATTTGGATGCCAGCGAGATTGCCGCCGGCGAATACTTCGATCGCGGACTGACGGCCGGCCAGGAATACTGCTATCGACTGGAACCGTTCGGAGCGCGCGGCATTGCCGGACGCCCCACCCGCATCTTCTGCAAGGTGGCCAGCGCGGATCCGGAACTGCCCTGGGGTGACGTCATCATCAACGACGGCGCGCCGCGCACCAGCAACCCGCTGATTGATCTGGCCCTCACCATGTACAACAAGGATCCCGCAGACATCAGCATGCGGTTCGGCATCAACACATTGCCTTCCGGCAACGGCATTCCGTTCGCCACCAACCATCAGCTTCAGCTACCGGCGGCGACCGAACCCACCGAGATGACCATCAGTGTCGGATTCTTCAAGTCCGCCCTGGGCGCCACCCCCCCGGCCGACGAGGAACTGGTGGTCACCGAAACCATTACCCTCATGCCGCCCCAGAGCACCGGCGGTATTTCGCTCAGGCTGACGCTGTTCAACCCAGATGGGACGCCCGCCAAGGGTAGCAGCACCTCGCAAGCCATGGTGCAGGCCTGCGCTGCGGACGTGCCGCTGACCCACTGCAAGGAACTCACCGCCTATCCAGCGGCAGACGGCAGCCTCATGTGGGACGACCTGGTGCCAGGCGACTACGACGTCTATGCCATGGGGTCCAGCCTGAATCTGAACCCCATTCGTACCAGCGTCACCGCAGGGCAGACCACCGACCTGGGCGACATCGCCATCACCACCGGCGAGATCTTCAAGTCGGGCTTCGAGGGCGTCAGCCCATTCTGAACCCGACGGGAGTCCGCAATGGGCGATGGCCGGGCTGACTGAAATTTTGGGTACACAACAACCCTCTGGGCCACCCGGTGAAATTCTGTACTCACCCCCGGACACCGAGGCCAGACTTGCCGTTCGTACTGGGGATCAGGAGACATTCATGAAGAACCAAGGACTGATTCACCTGTTCATTCTGGCCGCGGCGTCCGCCGTCCAGGCCGGCGTCGATCCGCCGATTTTCGCTGACGGCTTCGAGAGCCGCTGTGGCCAGGTCGGCTATCAGGAGAATTTTGCGCTTGACGACGGGGATCCGTGGCCCGAGCCCTGGGTTGCCGTGGGGAGCGTCGACGTCGCAGATGTCCAGGGCGGCGGCGCGCGGCTTCGTCCGACTCCCGGCGGCTATTCCCTGGCCCGCATGTATGCACCGGTGGATACCCAGGATGTGGAACTGAGCTTTACCTTCCGCCTCGAAGACGCCACCACCCAGGGCGTGGGCTTCTACGTCCGGTCCAACGGCGGATACCTGGATGAGACTCTACCGGCGGGCGAAGGGTACGCGGTGTTTCTTGAAGGTACGTTTCGCGGCCGGCCGGGCATCAGCGTGTGGAAAGAGGAAAACGGCAGGGAACAGGAACTCCAAAACGGGACCAATACCGTTCCGCCGCCGCAACAGAGCGTGAATTACCGCGTGCGATTGCGCGTCCACCAGGAAGACGCAGAAAACACCCGGCTGCAGGCCAAGATGTGGCCCGTCGGAGATCCAGAGCCACCCGGGTGGCAGGTCAGTCACCTGGACGCCACGGCGGTGCTGCAAAACGTCTCCGGCGGAATCGCCGTTGACTCTTGGAGCGTCCGCACGGCGGCGCCCATCACCGACCACACCTTTGTAGACGACATTGAAATAGAGCCTCTGTGCAATCCCGTGGCCACGTCCGGCACGCCGACGGCCCCCGTTGGGAGGTGATTCACCCGGATGGTTTGCGAACGTACAACTACGCTTTGCCAGTGGGAGATCGGATCTGGCGGCGTCAGTTCCACGCGCCGCGACTGGCGCCTGATGCCAAAATGTGTAGAATGTGCGACCCACACCGGGCGGGCGATTAGCTCAGTTGGGAGAGCGCTGCAGTCACATTGCAGAGGTCACTGGTTCAAGCCCAGTATCGCCCACCAATAAAACCTATAACATTCAAATACCTACCGCCGCACATCTAATTTTTTGTTGTGACCACAATAGGCTCAGTGTGATTCATCGTGTGCTATACGGCGGCAACACTGTCTAATTTTGCTGAGAATTCATGCGGCCCATTTGTTACCATCCGACCAACACAAGGGGGTAACTTCGGTTGACAGCAATACCGCTCCGACTCCGGAAAGATCCGATACTCGAAGCCGTTGCTGAGGCTCGATTCGACACCACGCAAGACGTGACTCCAGACCTATTGCTTGGAATGGTTTATTCCAACCTGGGGAAAGACTACAAGTTCAATAAATTACCATTATCGACGCTCCCGCCCGAGGTGCGACGAAGCGACCCAAACCTGCGTACAAAACCCCTATTTGCTGTTCCGCGACAGACAGATAGCCGACAGATCGTCAGCGATGGGTACATCTCTCGACCACTCTGCCAGCGATTCAAAAACGGATTCAACAGTTTTGCTCGCTGTTGTCGGCGCAGCGGCGACGGTTTCCATTAGCCATTGCTGACCGCATCGCAGACCCTCTTCGTTGCGCTGCTCATACAAGCCGTCTGAATAGACAAACAGGCGCTCGCCGGGCGACATCTGAAACTGACGACTCTTAAAGGTCTGATCGCAGTCCACGCCGATGGGAGCGCAACCGTCGCTGACCAGATGTGCATAACCATTGGCATCTATGCGAATCGGCCCAGGGTGTCCTGCTGAGACGTAGTCAACGCTACCGGTCAACACGTTCAAGGTAGCGTAGAACATGGTAAAGAAATGGGGGTTGCTGGAGTCGAGTGGAAATATCCTATTCAAGCGTCGCGCAACTTCTGCCGGCGCAACTGCGTTTAGGCTGTTTTTCCTCAAGTCAGGGCTGATGACAATTGATGAGTGGTCCGTACGCGGAGCGAGACTGCGGCCGACGGCGACCGCCAATAGTGCCGAAGGGACACCATGTCCGCTTACGTCTAGCAGGTAAAAGCCAACAACTCGATCGTTGATTCGGAAGATATCCAGGGCGTCGCCACCCAGCGTGGCGCAGGGTCGGCACCGCCATGCAAAATCGTAGTTGTCGACTTGCGGCAGTTGCGCTGGAAGCAAAGAACGCTGGATTCGTGCGGCGGTGTCAAGGTCCTTTTGCATCTTCTCATTCGCAACCTTCAAAACGGTCTTTTCCTTTTCGAGTCGGCGCTGCAATTCAGAGAGCCTCAGCTGCGTCGAAACCCGCGCCATCACCTCTTCGGCCTGGAAGGGTTTCGCAACATAATCGACAGCGCCTGCTTCAAAGCACCTCAACTTCGACTGAGTGTCATCAAGCGATGACAACATGACCACTGAAACGCCCTGTGTTTCGGAGTGACTCTGCAGCCGCCGCAGGGTCTCGAAGCCATCGATGCCGGGTGGCATCATGATGTCGAGCAGCACGAGGTCTGGCTTTTCGGCTTTTGCGATTTCCACTGCGTCTTGGCCCTGTGAAGCGATCAGTATTCGGTAACCGGCTGGTTGCAAAGTCTTGTAAAGCACTTGGAGATTGGTTGGGTTATCATCAACGACTAGAACCGTCTGCGAACTCTCAATCATCCGCGTCCTCCCCGAGCAATTCCTCGGCCATGACCCTTATCCCACGCAGATCGAACGCAGCAACCCGCGCTCTGAGATCGCCAGCCAGTACTGAGAATTCCGGGCCATCTAGTTGTTCGGTGAAGCTGGAAATCTGCTCGATGTCCCCGCTACGGGTGAGGGAAAGCAGGACGTCGGCTACCCGTTTCGCTTCACGCCGGCCGATCAGCGCCGTTGCGTCTATTTTTTTGCTTTCGACCTCACGGGGCCCCATGGTCAGCTCAATATCCAGGTGCTGCGAGAGCTTTTGCGCAAGTTCGGGAAGGCGTAAGGGTTTTGCAAGAAAGTCGTCGTAGCCCGAGTCGAAAACGCGCCGCCGTTGATTGGCAAACACGCTGGCAGACACCGCAATCACGGGTAAGTTGCCGAAACGAGGATCGTCCTTAATCCTGCGAGTGGCCTCTAGCCCATTCATGACCGGCATTCGCACATCCATCAACACGAGGTCGGCAATCTCATCGTTCAGTGCTTGCAGCGCCTCCTGGCCGTTGCTGACGGAAACCGACGCGATTCCTAGCGAGCTTAGCAGCTGACTCAGGATCTCGCGGTTTTCCTCGCGATCATCTGCGATTAGCACACTTATCTCGCGGCCCTCGGGGATCTTGAGCTGAAGATGGTCGCCAAGTAGATCTTCCGACGGGTGGGGTAAGTCGGAATCCTCAACCTCGGTAAGAACAATCGTGAAGGAAAAAACGCTGCCAGACCCCGGCCGGGATTCGACTTCCAGCTTGCTGTCCATGATGGCGAGAAATCGCTGGCAGATTGTGAGCCCGAGACCGGTGCCTCCTTTTCCCCGGCTGGTATCTGTTTGGACAAAAGGCTCAAAGATCCGTTCAAGATCCGGGGTGTCGATGCCCGGCCCTGTGTCCTCAACCGAAAAGCGAAACCGGTCGGGTGCCACTTCAATGACCCGCAAAGTGACGCTCCCAACGTCAGTGAACTTGATGGCGTTGTTCGCGAGATTGATCAGAATCTGCTTGAGCTTGTTGCCATCGGTACTGACGTGACGCGGCACACACGGATCGACATTGAATGCGATGGATAGGCTCTTTGCCAAAGCCTGCTGTGAAACAATAGTCCGAACCTGGTCCAGCAGTTTCTCCAGATCGACAACGTGCAGGTTCTTTTCCAGCCTCCCCGCTTCGATCTTTGCCAGGTCCAAAACCTCGTTGATCAGCGAGAGTAGATGTGTTCCGCAACTTCGGATCGCTTCCAGCGAACGACGATCCGGCGCGGATCGATTCGCGTCACGCAGCAGGATCTGAGTGTGCCCCAGCACGCCGTTGAGCGGCGTTCGCAGTTCGTGGCTCATATTCGAAAGAAACTCGCTCTTGGCCCGGCTCGCTTCTTCCGCCGCATCCCTGGCGATCCTGATTTCTTCTTGAGCGGCCGCCCAGCGGGTGAGGTCCCGGACGATGACAAACCAACCAGAACGATCTCCCTTTTGATTTGCCAACGCAGTGGCGTTCAGAAAGCAGGGAACCCGGCGTCCGTCGTCGAAGGTCAGTTCGGTCTCGAAAGATCGTGAGCTATTGACGTCAACGGATTTCAAACAAACGATAGCCTGGTCGTCCAAATAGCTGTTGGCGGATAGCTCTGTGGATTGTGACGGCTCTAACCCGAGTATATGGCTCATGGCCGCGTTGAAGTCCCGGCAAACCAGGGAGTCATCAATAATCAAACAGCCTTCGCCAGTGTGCTCGAATATCGCTCGGTAGCGAGCTTCGCTGCGCGCAAGAGCATGTTCTACTTTTTTCCTTTCCGAGATATCCAGAATCAGTCCGTCGATGACGGTCGTGCCCTTTTCCGACCGGACTGACGCACGCTCATGCACCCAGCGTTCCTCGCCGGCAGGAGTTCGGATTCTGTATTCTCCCTGATAGGAGCTGGTGCTTTGTACAGCCTTGGCGAATTGATCGAGAAATTGCTCCTGATCATCTGGCACAACGCACTCGAGTAGCCGCTGTTGGGGGTCGTTCTCAAAAAATTCCGGTGGCCTGCCCGTAAACGCCACGACGTCTCCCGCCAGATGTAGGAGTCGCACGTCGTTGTTTAGACTGAGGCGATAAGTGATGCCGGGAAGATTGTCGAACACAGAACGAAGCGTCTCCCTAGCAGGTAGCAATGCTGCACTGGTGTCATTTTTCTCTTCACTCACTTCCATTGGATGCCCTCGGCAGGACCGCGAGTCAGGGCCCAATCTTGCCCAATTCGAGACGGGCGTGGCAGTAAGTCACTGTTAGCGGATAACCAGCTAGACAGTCCAGGCGGACCACGTTAGGCTGGAACAGCACCGTTGCTTGTGGGGGGAACAAATTGCAAACGGTAAGCGAAGCTGACGTCCGGGCGCAGCTTGACCGGCTGCTCTCCAGTGAGCAATTTGCCGGTTCCGAGCGCATTTGCCGATTTCTGAGCCACATCGTCGAGCAGACGCTAGCGGGTAATGAGCGCTGTCTGAAGGGCTACAACCTCGGCCTGGAAGTTTTCGATCGCGGCAGCGATTTCGATCCGCAGATCGATTCCATCGTTCGCGTCGAAGCCGGGCGACTGCGCAGACTTCTGGATCAGTATTACTATGAGTCGGGCCGACGTGATCCGGTTCGCATTGTGGTGCCCAAAGGTGGCTACGCTGCCGAGTTTTCGCCCGGGGAAGCCGACACCCCTCTTTCAAAGAGCAACTTGCCGCCCGCGCCGGTGCCGTCAGGGCCCGCGATAATTGTCTTGCCGTTCAAATCCATGAGTCTGGTCGAAGAAGACAAGCTCCTCGCTGACGGTCTGACCGATGAAATCATCGCTAACCTTGCACGCTTCACAACGCTATTCGTGCTCGCGCAAAACACCAGCTTTCAGTACAAAAACAGGCCGGTCGATGTACGCGCGTTGGGACGGGAGCTGGAGGTGAATTACGTTCTCGAGGGAAGCGTTCGTCATGCCGGAAACGCTCTGCGCATTACAACACAGTTGCTAGATACGACCAGCGGGGCCCACGTGTGGTCGGAGTCCTATGATCGGACTTTTGTGCCCGACGATGTTCTCAAATTGCAGGACGAAATTGCGGCCAAAGTGGTTGCCAGCACGGCCGAGCCCCATGGCCTGATCTCCCGTCATGAATTGGCACAGCACGCCAATCGGTCTATTCCTTCGTTGGCGACCTACCAGGCGCTGCTGCGGTACTACGGCTACCTGCGGGTTCTGGAGCCGAGCACGCACAAAGCGGTGCGCGATGAATTTGAAGTCATCACCCGTGAACATCCGGATTACTCCATGGGATGGTTTGCCCTGTCCGCCCTGACAATCGATGAAATAATGTTTCGATTCAATCCGAAGACACAGGATGCTCCAGCGCTTGATCGAGCCGCAGACTACGCGCAGCGGGCGCTGAAACTGGACCCGCGCAACTACAAGGCCTGCGAGTCACTCCTGTTTGTGGAGTATCTCCAGGGCAAACTGGACCGCGCCTTTGCGCACGGTGAACGCGCCTTGGAACTCAACCCGAACGATGCCGAAACCGTGACCTATCTAGGTCTCTTCTACTGCTTTGCCGGACGCTGGGAAAAGGGACTGCCACTCATTGCCCGGTCACAGGAAATGAGCCCGTTCCACACGCCTGCCAGCTACTTTCCTTTGATTTTGGACTGCTATCGCAGAGGCGATGATGCCGGCGCGCTTGCGTACTCTCATCGGGTGAATATGCCGGGGTTTTTCTGGGTTCATCTAATCCGGGCGATGGTGCTTGGTCAGCTGGGTCGGGTCAGCGACGCCAGTGACGAAACCGCCGTCCTCCTGAGCCTGCGCCCCAACATTGAAACTGAGGTTCATGACGAGCTGGAGCGCATGATCAAGGACGAAACGCTTCGCCGACGGTGCCTTGAGGGCTTGCGCAAGGCGGGCCTGAAACCGACGTAACCCCCTATTCCCTCAGGGGTTAGCGGCAAAAAGTGGGCTATGTAACTTACTGTAAATCACTTCCGACTCGTCCGGGCCTCGAACAAGATCGCTTCTCCTGCTGAGCGCGGCCGAAAGCCGCCTCGCGTTGAAAATCCGGGAGTGGGTAGATGCGATTACGTTGTACGATCTTTGGCCTATTGGCCTCGCTGGTTCTGGCATCCGCGACGCAGGCCAGGGAAGTTGTCATCGGCGTTGTTCTCGACGGACCGATGGCTCGTCAGCCTGTTTCCCTCGCGGTAGTTCAACAGGAAGTGCAGGCGCTCCTCGGCAAGGAGCACCAAATCAGCCTGCCAGAGACGAAACAGCTGGACGGCAGCTGGACCCCGGCCGGCGTTCGTCGCGCCCTTCAGCAACAGCTCGCTGATCCAGCCGTCGATATTGTTCTCGCCGTGGGGCTCCTTGCGCCTTCGGAAGCCGCAGCTCTCAGCGCTTTACCCAAACCGGTGCTCGCGCCATTTGTCGCCGATACGCAACTGCAAAACCTGCCCCTGAAAGATGAAACCAGCGGGCGGCGCAATTTTGTTTACCTCTACGACTTTGGTGGGGTGCGCCGAGAACTGCAGGATTTTCAGCGGCTCGTGGATTTTCGTCACGCGGTATTGGTGGCTGACGCCTCCTGGATCGAGGCATTACCAGGCCTGTCAGATTTTGTCGCCGAGCTCGCGCGCGAACTCAATGTCAATATCAGCATCACGCCGGCGGTCCGCTCGGCGTCCGAAGTGCTGGCCGCCATCGACAATGATGTGGATGCCGTCTACCTCACGCCGTTGCCGCGGTTCGACCCATCCCAATTCAAGCAGCTTATTCAAGGGATCAACGCTAGCAAGCTGCCCAGCTTTTCGTCTTTGGGGCGCGCGGAGGTTGTCAAAGGCGTTATGGCCGCGTCCTCGGGAACAACCGTTAACGAAGTCAACACGGCACGCCGCATCGCAACCCTGATCCAACGCATGCTTCGAGGTGTGAACGCAGGAGATCTAAGCGTCAGCTTTGACACTCGAGGCCGTACCGTCATCAACATGCAAACGGCGGCGGCAATCGGCTTCGCCCCGAGCTGGGAGACGATGAACGACGCAGAACTGCTGTTTGAACAGCCGTCCGCTACCGGCGGTGTCATCAGCCTTGTCAGGGCAATCGAGCAGGCGGTTTCAGCCAATCCTGCGCTGGAAGCGCTTGGCTATTCCGTGGATATCGCTCGGGACGACATCCGGCTGGCTCGGTCGGCGCTCCTGCCTCAGCTAAATCTGGGTGCGGTGTACACGCGGATTGACGAAGACCGCGCTCTATTCCTCGCCGGCGAGGAATTGACGCAGGCAGAGGTACTGGGTTCGCAGGTGATATACGCCGATCAGCTTGCAGCAAACCACCGGATCTCAGAGCTACTTTATGAGGCCACAGACCGCGATTATCGATCCGCGCTGCTCGATACGATGCAGGCCGCGGCAACCGCCTATCTGACGGCGATGCGGGCCATGGCACTAGAGGCTGTCCGCAAATCCAATGTGGAGGTGACGCGCACAAACCTGGACCTGGCCAGAACGCGCAACCGCATTGGTTACTCGGGCCGAGCAGACGTCCTGCGATGGGAAAGCCAAATCGCTCGAGACCTGCAGGAGCTGATTGCAGCCACCGCAGTGCGCGAACAGACACAGACTCTACTGAATCTTGTTCTCAGCCAGCCGTTAGAGGAGCCGGTGGCGGTGTCAGAGGATGGCCTCGGTGACCTGCTGCCATGGCTTGAGTCCGATGAGCTTCAGCAATTCGTCGACAACCCGCTGGATTGGGAGCTGTTTCAGCGCTACTACCGCGACCTGAGTTTGAACAACTCACCCGAGCTTGAGAGTTTGGACCGGCAAATTGAAGCGCAGCAGCGCCAGCTTACCGCTGACTCGCGCCGCCGGTACATGCCAGAAGTGACGTTTGGCGTGCGCCGAGCCCGCACGCTCGATCGTGGTGGGGCCGGGTCCGACGAGCAGGACATCAGCCTGGATGATGATGAGTGGAGCATTGGCATTCAGGCTCGCCTACCGCTTTATGCCGGCGGCGCAATCAGAGCGCGGGTCTCGCAGTCCCGTTATCAGCTCGAACAGCTTCGCGCAGTCAAACATGCGACCAGAGAAGAAGTGACCGCCCGAATGCGCGCGGCCCTGCAGCAGGTCGGCGGAACATATCCGGCCATCGCGCTATCGCGAGACTCGGCCAAAGCGGCAAGGGCAAATCTCGACCTCGTTGCTGACCAGTATGCCAAGGGTGCGGTAGGCGTCACCGAGCTTGTCGACGCCCAGGACGCCTCGCTGCAGGCGGATCTGGCTGCCGCCGAGTCGCGCTACGCCTTCCTTGTCGATTTTGTGGAGGTGCTTCGTGCCGGAGGCAGCTTTGATCTGCTGATGGCACCGGCAAAACGCGTCGCATGGATCAACGAAGTTTCCGAATTTTATCGTTCACACGGCGCTCAGCGCTGAATGGCCGCTCACGGCCGCACGCAAGGGAGAACCACAATGGTTGAGAGTACCCCGTTCAAAGTAAACGCGATTCTGATGGCTCTCGCCACATTGGTCGGATGCACTCAAGAGGCTCCACCTCAGGAGCCCGCTCCAAGGCCTGTTCAATACGTGCAGGTTTTGGCCGCCGCCGCCGACGATCTGCAGACCTATTCAGGCGTCACCAAAGCTGAGGTGGATGCTCAGATGAGCTTTAAGGTAGCTGGTACCGTGGTCGATAGACCCGTATCGGTTGGGGATACCGTTGCGGCGGGCGATCTGCTGGCGCGTCTCGACCAGCGGGACTATCGCGTTGCGCTCCAGCAGGCACAGGCGGGACTTGCAACGGCGATTGCTCAGCTGCGTAACGCCAGCGCCGAGTACGATCGGACTACCGAGCTTTACGAAAACAGCAACGCGGCCAAGGCGGATTTGGATCGGGCGCAAGCCGCGTTCGAATCCGCCGAGGCGATGGTCGCTGCCGCACGAGAGCAGGTACACGGTGCTGAGCTGCAGGTTTCATACACCACACTCCGGGCTCCACAGGCTTGCACCGTTGCGAAGACCTTTGTCAAAGAAAATGAAAACGTAGCCCCTGGACAGCCGGTCTTGCAGCTCAACTGCGGACGCTGCGCTCAGATCGAGGCTTATCTGCCCGAGACACACATTGGCTGGGTGGAGGCGAGCATGCCTGTTGAGGTCACCGTAGAGGCTATTCCTGAACAGCGATTGGACGCCGTCGTCACGGAGATTGGCGTTGCCTCGGGCGCTGCTGGCGCAACCTACCCAGTAACCGCTCAGCTGACGGGCGCCTGCCCTGAGCTGCGTAGCGGAATGGTGGCTGACGTACACATGGCATTCCGCCTGCCTGAGCGGGAGGGCCGTATCGCACTGCCCACAGTTGCCGTGGGCGAGGATCGGGACGGCAACTTCGTGTACACCCTCGAGCAGGGTGGTGATGCATGGACGGCTCGACGACGTGCCGTTGTGGTTGGCGAGATCACTGACCGTGGCGAGCTGGTGATCGCCGACGGACTGGCCGAGGGTGAGTACGTGGCAACCGCCGGCGTGCGAAGGATCCAGGATGGTCTAACGGTGCGACTTCTAGAGAACAACGCGGTGGGGCTTTGACGATGGATATCACGCGACTCGCAATCGAAAAAAATCGCACTGCTACTACGATCCTTCTCATTCTGGCGTTTGCCGGAATCGGTGCCTATATCAACATGCCCCGCAGCGAAGATCCAGGATTTATTGTCCGGGTGGCGGAAGTCCAGACAGTGTTTCCCGGTGCTAGCCCGGAACGCGTCGAACTGCTGGTGACCGACAAGCTGGAGAAAATGATCCAGCAGATGCCCGAGCTGCGTGTGGTTCGCAGCGAGAGCTCTACCGGTTTCTCAGTGGTGTACGCCGAGATCAAAAAGGACCTCAAAGAGATGCGCCCGATCTGGGACAAGCTGCGGCGCAAGGTGGATGCCGCGCGAGCCGAACTTCCGGACACGGTGATCGGCCCGGTCGTGAACGATGAATTCGGTGACGTCTTCGGCATCCAGTATGCGCTCACCGGGGACGGCTTTGACTACCGCCAGCTTCGGGAAGTGGCCAAGCAGGTTCGCAACGAACTGCTGCTGCTTTCAGACGTGGCCAAGGTAGAGCTCTATGGTCTGCAGGACGACCGGGTTTACGTGGAGTACAACAATGCCCGCCTGGCGGAGATGGGGCTGTCTCCTCAGTGGCTGCAGCAAACCCTGACGGCGCAGAACATTATTCTGCCCGGCGGAGACGTGAACCTCGAGTACGAGCGGATTTCGCTGGAACCCAGCGGCAATTTCATGAGTATTGAGGAGATCCGCCGCGCAGTGCTGCGGTTGCCGGGCAGCGACACGAGTGTGAGGCTGGAGGACCTGGTCGACATTCAGCGCGGCTACGCTGAGCCCATCGTCAAGATGCGGGCCAGCGGCGAGGACGCGATCGGCATTGCCATATCGCTGCGCGACGGCGGAAGCATCATCGAGCTGGGCCGCACGATCGATGAACTGTTCGA
>JAAUYD010266519.1_pt1 | contig 21973 bp, 20 predicted proteins | sample 7278101 | NCBI WGS metagenome assembly JAAUYD01 (sample SAMN14350128, study PRJNA611818) | marine sediment metagenome | isolation source: surface marine sediment (0.6m) | place: French Polynesia: Moorea | collected 2018-08
AACTTGTGAACTTCCGAACTCCACCTAATATTCAACTTCTGAACTTCTGAACTTGTGAACTCCCGAACTCCACCTAATATTCAACTTCTGAACTTCTGAACTTGTGAACTCCCGAACTCCTAGAACGAGAAGAGTTTGTCCCTCACAAGTATGGGAACTGCTATATTTTACAAGAAAATAAACGTAAAGTGGGCAATTAAAAAGCCCATAAACCTCATCCAGAAACTATTTTAGACATTGCCCACCCTACAACTTGTTAAATAGTTAATGATTAATTATTCGTTATCAATTTTAGCCAAAAGTTTGGTTGCTTCTGCACATAATTCTTCATGGCAATGACCATTACTAGCGATTAAACAACCCCATTGACGCACATCTCCTCGGTTATAAATTAAAGGATCACCGTTTTCATGGGTAAAATTTCCCCCTGCTTCGGTTAAGATTAATTCTGGTGCAGCAAAGTCCCAATCTTTGGCCGCAGATTTACCGGATAAAGAGATATAAATATCAGAGGTTTTTTCTAATAACGTCGAAATTTTACCCCCAACACTGCCCATATAAATGCGATCTTTTAGAGGTAAAGCATCAATTAAAGCTTGAAAGCGATCGTCTCTATGAGTACGACTAACCACTAAATATAAGTCTTCAAGTTTATTTCTTTGTGATACTTTAATGGGAGTAACTGTCCCATCAGAAGTTTCTACGAAAGTACCGTTTCCCTTACTGGCATAATAGATTTTGTTGGCTTCAGGAATAGCAACCACAGCAACCACAGGGCGGCCTTGATAAGCTAGGGCAATATGTAAAGCATATTCTCCCGTTTTGTCAATAAAATCTCTAGTCCCATCAAGGGGATCAATAATCCAAACCCAATCTTTAGGAATGGGATCACTTCCTTTATGGGTTTCTTCACTCAAATAACCAAAGTTATCTTCAGGAAAAACAGCTTGTAATTTCTCTAAAATGTAATGATTTGCAGCAATATCAGCAGCCGTCACAGGACCATCTTTTTTATCTTCATTAACGTTTAAATCCCCTTCTCCACGATAATATGCACTCAGGATTTTAGCAGCCCCCCAACCCACTGAACGGGCGATGGCTTCCATTTCTTCTAATTTTTGAGTTTGTGTCATGTTCAAGCTAGTCCCTCTATGATTGCGCTTTTTTAATTTTATGTCAGTTGTGGCCTTTATTAAAATGACAATTGACATAATTATTAAAAAATAGAAAAAATGATATTAACTTCTTATTTTCTTTGATTCATCTTGAATTGTCAGGGATTAAAACTACAGCATTCTCCGTTTGAGGGATTGACTAACTAACAGAAAAATGGTAGAGACTACATAATTCAAAACAGAATGATTTTTTTAAAGAGGTCAAAAAATTTAAGATTTTGAAGCGATAAAATCTAGACACTTTCAAGTTACGATGAACAAGGAGGGAATTATTGGAAAAGTATTCCCCTGGAAACCTCTCTATAGATAGTCACGTTTCCAAATTCTTTGTTGAAGATTAGGTTTATCTTAAAAGATTATGCTCAACAGAATCGCTACTCAGATTAAAAAGTGTTTCCCCGCACCAAAGGTGAGTGCGCACTGCGATGGTCCTTGTGGGGTATACGATCCTGCTTCTGCCCGTATTTATGCTGAAGCAGTTTACTCTATGACCAAAAAAATTGCAGATTTAGAAAGTCATGTCCCTTCCCCTGATGACGCAGCTGCCACTGTTGCTTATCACAATACTTTATCTCGTTATATTGCGATTAAGGAAGAGCAGGCACAGAAAACGAAAGAAGACTTACTCATTCTCTGGACTGACTACTTTAAGCCTGAACACTTAGCTGACTATCCTGATCTCCATGATATGTTCTGGAAAGCAGCTAAACTTTGCTCTTCTTGTAAAGTAGAAGTTAACCTAGCTCATGCTAATCAATTACTTATGGAAGTTCAGAAAATCCACGAGATATTCTGGAAAACTAAAGGACGGGATGTACCCTGGATCAAAGCCAGCTAGATTGTTTAATTAAAGGTGGTAGGAACAAAGTTAATCCCAACAAGTAACTATAAGGAATTATTACTGTGGTTATTAAGGTTGCGTCAACGGTTTTGTGTCACAGGGAATTCTATGTTTCCTTTACTCAAAGAAGGAGAAGATGTCCTTGTAGACACAAAAGCCTACCACCGTTGTTTACCTGAAATTGGGGATTTAGTTATCGCTTGGCATCCTCGACAAGATGGTTTAAGAATCATAAAACGAGTGGTTAGCGTTGATGAGATAGGTAATTGTTTTTTGATGGGAGAAAATAGTTTAGAAAGTAGTGATAGTCGTTCTTTTGGTTTGGTAAGTTCGCAACAAATTATTGGAAAAGTGACCAGTAAATTCCCTTGATTTTGATTTAGTTTTTCTGAAAACACTCTTTATCAACTTATGAAAGATGAGAATCTAAATGAATAATTATGGAAGCCGTTCCCATGATCTCATATTTAACATTGACTAGATTTACATTCAAGCTAGATTTATCATTAAGTCTTTCAGCTAATTTTGGAGACAAAACTCCTTGTATTCTATATTCTTCACATTTCTGAGAAAAATAGTCAAATTTATCTTGATAAGAAGCTGCTTTAGAATTTTCCAAATTAATAAACTTAAGGAAGTCATCAAATCCTAAACAAGCCAAACCATAAATCATTTTTTGACAAAATTCCCCTTCAAAATATCCGCCGTGAACATCTTTATGAAAGGTTTGCTTTTCCTTTTGAGTTAAACAAGAATAAATGAAGTCAACCCATCTAGAATTAATAATATAACTTCCTCCCAATTCTATATCATCCCAAACTCCTAGTCGTTTATTCTTTTTCGTAAGAGTCAAAAAGCTTCTTCCGTTTTCTTGATAATCTGTACAATCGAAATAGGTAAATTGTTGAGTAATTTTATAAGATTCATTAGAATTATTAGAATCTCTAGTTAAGTCATAAATAGAATGTTGTTTCCCACGATAAACAATAGATAAAATATTAAGCAAATGATCTTGATTTTGTGGAATTATTATTCCATTGATATGACGTTTGTTGTAGTCATTATCAGATGATTGTTGATTTTCATTAATGGCGATGTTGCCTAATCTAAAACCCCTTTCAGCAGAGTTAGCAGGAAATCTAAAATAGTTACTGATTACAGAAAAAACTCTTAGAATTATATCACCTTGATTGCTAAATAAATAAGCTTCTTGACATTTGTTTATGGCTGTTTCTAACACATTTGATTTACCTGGAAAAATAGCCTGTATAGAAATATCAGGAGACACTAGAACTAAACGTCCTAAATAGAAAGTGTCCCCAATTATAGTAGGTTTATTCTTAGAGGTATATTGGCTTTCATTATCTTCTCCATTGTTATTTTCAAAAGCATTACAAAGTGTTCGTATAGTATGAGTTGCAACAAATGCTCCCATACTATGACCAATCAAAGATATTGATATCTTCTTATTAGATTTAACTTGATAATTCAAGTTTTTAATTAGAGAAACTAAATCAGCAACAGCAAAAAACATTGCTCTATACTTATCACGAAAATAAACTGTGCTTCTGAGAAAGATAAAAGTGATGATTACCCCCAAATACATGAAACTAAATCCTAAGATAATAAACATAATTATATTGATTATTATATAAAATTCTTGAGGTACGAAATTCTTCAAAAAATCTTGACTATCACTACATAGATAACTATTAAAAAGACACTGAAGATTATCAACATATTGCAAACATAGTAAAACAAACCAAACTATACTTACAATAAACAATATTAAAAAGAGTCCATCAAAAAGTGACTTAATTTTTTTTTGTATTTTAAACCCAAATAATAAAAAAACTAAATTAACAAAGGCAGATAATAAAAAAATAAAAATCGATCCTATTCCCAAAAATTCTCGGTTTCTTGTACTGAACAAAATTAAACCAAAAATCAAAAATGTAGTACAATATAAAAAGTTATTGATTATTATAAAAGGAATTGGTAATGTTTTTAATGCAGTCGAGAAATACTCAGGAAAATGGTTAAAAAATTTCTCTGACGGCCATCTATATCCAATAAAAACTAATTTTTTATTCTCGAAATATTCTCTAGCCTTTCTATATTCATTATTAAGATTTGTAAAAATACTATTATATTGCTGTTTAACCTCGTGTTTTTCCGTATTATAGCCATGAATCATAATGACTAATTCTTTCTCTTTTTGTTCTTCTGTAGCATTCAAAAAGTCAGCAATCTCATTGATTCCATCTTCTTGGGACTTAATTTCTTTTTCTTGAGATAATGAAGTCTCATTCTCATTACTCTGCGGATGATCAACATTAATAGGGGCGGTACTAAGGGCAAAATATCCTTTAATATTAGGTAGATTATTGTTTGAGTCTAAATCTTCAAAAGTTAGACGGTCACCAGTCCTAGCAGAAGCATTTGCATTCATCACACACCTGCCTTATAATCATTTTTTATATACTCCAATCTTATATCTACTAATTTTTAATTGAGTTCTGCTCTTGACAAAAATAAACTTTATTTTACTTTTTTTAGGATTTCTTTAATTAGCTTAATTGTTTGTTCAGTATTCACTGCTATAAAGGTTAAGTTAGGGGCTAAATTCTTAAAAATTGTTGAATTTCTGAGGGATTTTGCTTAAATTGGATTTCGTTTATTGGAAATCAAATTTTTATCCTATGGTTTTTTGATGATTATGATTTGACAAAATTAAAGTTTATGTGTTAAGATCCCACCACTAATTTACATTACTTGTTAATTTCTATACCCATTATATCCTTATGGTATTGAAAAAATCTAATCCTTTTCCTAAACTATTATCTTATTATCATTCTTATTGGTTTCATCCCATACCATTTTTTGATTTAGAAATTTGTCGAATAATTATTGTTTTTTCCTTAGTTTTAAACTTAATATTTGGCAATTATTTTGATTGGGCGTTTAATAGCTATTCACTTTTTTCTGAAGACTATCAAATTACTTCTGTTCTCGCTATTCCTTACTTAATTTGGTGGATCTTAAGTCTCAATTCTATTCCCAATTTTACTCTGTTTGTCTTGGTTTTTTGTATAACATTTTTCTCTGGAATAAGTTCTCTCATCCAATTCAGAATCAAAACCAGTCTGACAATTTTTACCATAGGGAATCTAGCCATCAGGGGTTATGTTTATTTATTTAGGAACAAACCCTTTCATCCTGATGGAGCAATAATGCTTTGCTTGATTATTCTGGCGTTAACTTATGTCTTGATTCCTGAAGACAAACTAAAGCCTAATTTTAAACAGAGAAAATTGACACTTATTAATCCTTTAAGTAAGCAATTGACTGTTCCAAGATTTCCGTTACTGTTAACGCAGTGGATGCTGGCAATTATCTACTTTGATTCAGCTATTTCAAAACTGATGAAAAACCCTAGCGTGAGTCTTTTTGAGGTGGGTAATTCATTACGATTGGATTGGTTGAGCGGATATAGTCTTCAACACTATCTGCTTCTTCCAGAGATACCATTTATCGGCTCTTGGTTAGGACACAATCATCTACTAACTCTTGTTGCTACTTGGATGACAGTAATATTTGAGGGAACATTTTTTCTAGTGCTTATTTTTCCTCAGTTAATTAAGCTATTCGTACCGATGGGGATCGGTTTTCATCTGGGTATTTTTATAACCATGTACATTCCTTTTTTCATGATTCTACCTACCTATGCTGTTTTTATTCCTTGGACAGCATTGATAGAACGGTACAGTAAGAATTCAGGAAAGGCAACTAAGGAGCATAAAAACCAATTGATAAAAACTCCGAGTTGGTTATTTCATATAGTAATTATCATTTTTCTTTTGATGCAATCAGGAGTAACATTGAGATTATTACCTATTGTTTGGCCTTTTGAGACGACTCCTATGTTTTCTGGTGTCATTTACCCAGGAAACATATTAAATAAATACTCCATTTTCTTGCTCACAGACAAATCAAAAGTTGCAATTCAACCCCAAGAATTACAACATACCATTTGTCAACCCTTAAAGCGGTCTTTTATTGAATTAAATGCAAAGCCACAAAATATTGAGCAATTAGAAGGTTGTAAAAATAAATTAATAATGGAGTGGCGGGCTCAAAGAGATTTTGTTGCTATGGAATATGAGGTTATTGCCAAAGCTTTGATTGAGAAAAATAGAGATGTCATTGACACAGTCTTAGAAAAATCTCAACAAAAAACCTCTGACAAAGTACAAGGCTTACAAGTGGTACTTGAGCCATTAGTTTTAACCATAGATGGCTATAGAAAATCAGACCAATCAAAAAATGTTTATAATCTAAATATCTGATTTTTTTTCAAAAAGATAATATATCTTTTCTATTGTTATTATTTAAGATTTCCTTAATTACCTTAATTGTTTGCTTAGTATCCACTGCAATAAAGATTAAGTTAGGGGCTAAATTCTTAAAAAATTGTTGACTTTCTTGATATTCATTCAATAAGATAACGGGTTTTCCATTTTTTAATCCTAAAGCTATTTCTGAAGTTGTTCCTAACCCTATTCCACAAGCAATTATAACATCAGATGATAAAACATTGATATTATTTCTAGCATTTCCTAAGTCAGTAATAATGGCAATATCAACTGCATCAGAGGCGTTTTTAGTATGATTTGATGGTAAAATACCTAGAGTTAATCCTCCTACTTCTTTAGCCCCTTTATTTGCTGCATCCATTACCCCAACATTACGCCCTCCAGTTAATAATATCCAGTCTTCTTTCGCGATTAATTTTCCTAATTCGTAAGCGTTTTTTAGATCGGTTTCTGTGGCTAATTCTCCAGGTCCCATAACTCCAATAATAGGTTTTCTCATGATTATAAATTATTTGAAAAACCAGGAACTTTACGATAAATAGTTTCGATAGAACCACGATAATTAATACTGAAAAATTCTACTTCATCCCCTGCTTTATATATTTTTTCTGTCCACTTTCCTGAATCATCACGACGATAACATTCAATTTTTATTTCATTTTGATGAATAAGAACATACTCTTTTAAAGTCGGACAGGTTTGATAGTCACTAAATTTTTGACCTCTATCAAATGCTTCGGTTGATTGTGATAATACTTCCATCACAAGAATAGGATAAAGAATAAAATCATCTGTATTGTTAATCTCCCTTTCATCACAAACAACTGCAATATCTGGATAATAATAACAATTTGCTTCTTCTAATCTAACCTTAATATCTGAATTTAAAACTAGACAAGGACTATTTTCTAAATGATTACCGATAATTATAGTCAAATTACTTGCTAAAACAATATGAGACTTTTTTGCACCTACCATTGCATAAACTTGTCCCTTTCGGTATTCATGTTTGATAGGACTGACTCTTTCTCCTTCTAAATAGGTTTCTGGAGATATATACAAAAATTGACGATTTCTTATCATGATTGATGTGGGAGTTTCTACCCCTCCATAAGTCCCCATCTGAGTTAATTATACTCTGTATTTATTGATATGTTTAATAAATAGGATCGCAGTTCTATTTTTTAGTTTGTGGAGTTAAAATAAAAAGATGGAGTTTGAGTGGGATGATCAAAAAAACAAAATCAACATTGAAAAACATGGAATTGATTTTAATTTCGCCAAAGAAGTCTTTTCAGGAGTCTGGATCTCAAAACCTGACAATAGAAAAGACTACGGTGAAGAAAGATTAATTGCTTTGGGACTTTTAGGAGAATTTATCCTAGTTATAGTCTATACCCTGCGAGGGGAAAAAATACGACTCATATCTACAAGACGCGCTAATAAACAAGAAAGGAGTATTTATTATGCCTATGTCACGAGAGGAACAATTAAAGATCCTTGGTCAGATGAAAGAATCTGATATAGATTATTCAGATATACCTGCGACTGATACTGAATTTTGGCAAGAAGCTACTGTTAATAACCCCCTAAAAATTTCTGTAACTCTCAAGCTTGATCCCTCAGTTTTTGCTTGGTATAAACAGCAGTTTCCCCAAGAATATCAGACTTTGATTAATGCCATATTAGAAAAATATATGATAGAACATAATTGTTAATAATATACTTCTGAACGGGGTTAATGATATTAACCCCCTACTGAATTCATAAGTTTTCTTCAATTTTTCCTTCTGCATGATGCACAATAGCCCTTAATTTATCCAGGATATTACTATCAACATCTTGCCATAACCCTCTTTGATTTGCTTCTAATAATCTTTCGGCCATATCTCGCAACGCCCAAGGATTTTTTTCTTGAATAAACTGTTGCACTGTCTCATCAAATAAGTAAGCATTTGCTACTCCTTGATACATGAAATCTTCTACACAGTTTGCTGTCGCATCATAAGCAAATAAATAATCTACCGTTGCTGACATTTCAAACGCCCCTTTATAACCATGTCTCATCACACCTTTAATCCATTTTGGGTTAATAACACGGGAACGATATACCCTAGCAATTTCTTCTTTTAATTGTCTCACTTTTGGATTAGCAGCAATGGCATTATCTCCAAAATAAGTTTCAGGATTACTTCCTGTTAATGCCCTTACAGCGACAGTTAAACCTCCTTGAAACTGATAATAATCATCAGAATCTAAGAGATCATGTTCTCGATTATCTTGGTTATGTAAGACGATTTGTAACTGTTTTAAACGTTTATCAAATACTTCAGGAACCCCATGACCAATTCCATTTTGATCATAAGCATAACAACTCCAGTTAATGTAAGCATTGGCTAAATCTTGCTCATTTTCCCAATTTTGTGCTTCAATTAATCCCTGTAAACCAGCACCATAAGCACCCGGTTTTGAGCCAAAAATTCGATACCCTGATTTCAATTTTGCTTGGTCTTCTGTTAGCCCTTGTCGCTGCCAAAATATCTGTTCTTCCTGTACCTTTGCTGCTAAGGGATTAATAGTTTTTGATTCTTCTAGGCTTGACACATCTTTGATCACTTTGTATAGTAGTTGTAGTAAGTTAGGAAAACTGTCTCTAAAAAAGCCCGATACCCGTACCGTTACGTCTACACGGGGTCGCCCTAATACTGATGGTTTAAGAATTTCATAATCTACTACCCGACGGGATAACCCATCCCAGATCGGTTGTACTCCTAACAAAGCTAACACTTGAGCAATGTCATCGCCTCCAGTTCGCATAGTAGAGGTTCCCCAGATAGAAATAGCGAGGGTTTGAGGATATTCTCCGTTATCTTGAGTATAACGCTCAATGAGGGCTTCTGCTGCTTTTCTGCCTACATCCCATGCGGTTTGGGTAGGTATAGCACGGATGTCCACAGAATAGAAGTTGCGTCCGGTGGGTAGAACTTCTGGTCTACCTCTGGTGGGTGCGCCAGATGCACCGCTAGGGATATAGTTTCCGTTTAGTCCTCTCAATAAGTTAGTGATTTCTTGGGGGGTTTCATAGAGTTTTGGCAGTAAAAAAGTTGTAATCCAGTTTAGTTCTTTTTGGGTGTAAGGTAAAGGGTTAAATTGCTCAATATCATGAGTATTAATGAGACTTTGGACTAATTTTTGTGCGTATATTTCTAAGGCTTCGATAACATCCCCAATGATACGACATTGTTTTAATTGATAACAAATTTCTTCAGGTACAACTTGAGACAAGTTTAAACAATAAAAAGATTCATCTAAGTTAGCAGTTAAGGGATTAATATCTAAGTTGAAATCTTTTGCTATTGCGGTGATTAACCCCATTCTATCTAAACTAGGATAACGAGTAATAGAGATAATTAAGTCTCTCAATTGTGTATTTTGTGGACAAGTTCCTAAGATGTGTAAACCATCTCTTATCTGTGCTTCTTTTAGTTCACATAAATAACCATCTGCAATGGTTAAAAATTGAGATAAGCTATCATCATTGATACTATTTACTCCTAAGTCTTGATTGAGATTGGTTTCAGTTACTAATTGTGTAATGCGATCACCGATTATTTTTAGTCGTTTTGGATCTAAGGTTTGTGCTTCGTAATATTCATCAATTAAGGTTTCTAATTGTTCTAAATTACCGTATAATTCTGCACGAGTTAAAGGAGGCGTTAAATGGTCTAAAACCACTGCATGGGAACGCCGTTTTGCTTGGGAACCTTCCCCTGGATCATTGACAATGAAAGGATAAAAATTAGGGATGGTTTCTAATGCTATTTCTGGGTAACAAGTTGATGATAAAGCTAAACTTTTACCGGGTAGCCATTCTAAGTTACCATGTTTACCTACATGGATAATAGCAGATGCTTGAAAATGGTGTTTTAACCAATAATAATAAGCTAAATAATGGGGTGTCGGTTCTAAGTCTGGTGCATGATAGTTTAAACTGGGGTCAAAGTCATAACCTCTAGAGGGTTGAATACCAATAAAAACATTGTCTAATTGAATACCAGAAATGGGATAAGCAGTCACATTATTAATTTCAGGAATATGACTCCAACGCTGTTTAATTTGTTGTTGAGTATCTAGGGATAAGGTTTGAAAATATTGTTCGTATTCTGCACAAGAAACAGATTGATGAATGGGACGTATTTCTTGACTTTCAGGGTCATTCGTTATTCCTTGAGTTAATCGTTGTATGAGTTCATCTCCTGTTTCTGGTATATCTTTAATGTTGTAACCATCTTGTTGTAATGCTTGCAGGATTTTGATACAACTTGCAGGGGTATCTAAACCAACACCATTGGCTATTCTGCCATCTTTATTAGGATAATTGGCTAAAATTAACGCAATTTTTCTTTCATTGATTGGCGTGTTTCCAAGCTTTATAAAATTTGCGGCTAAGTCAGTAACAAAATTGATTCTATCTTCTAGCGGTTCATAAACAATAACATCAGTTTCTAACTGTTGATTCCAGGTTGCTACAGACTTAAAAGAAACAGCGCGAGTGATTATTTTACCATCGACTTCAGGTAAAGCAATATTCATAGCTACATCTCTAGGATTTAATCCTTGAAAGCTATTTTTCCACTGTTCTACTGTTCCACTACTAAAGATAACTTGTAAGATAGGAATGTCCAACTTGTGCCATAAATGACTACAAGAATTATCATCAATTTTACCTAAAGAAAAGCTAGTTGTATTCAAGATTAACTGGATAGGATGATCCGATAGAGATTGACAATAAGCAATTAATTGATTTTGAACATCAGGATCACGTAAAGAAGAGAGAAAAATAGGAATTGGATTGATTTGTTTATCTAATAAACTTTTACATAAAGCATCTATGGGTTGTAAATTACCAGCTAAGTAATGAGAACGATAAAAGAGAATAATCCCATGAGAATAATTGGGTTTATTTTTTACATTATTTTGATAAATACCAAAATCAGGAACAATATTAGGTTCAGGAGAATTATACTTAGTTTTCCAGCAAAGATCAGCAATAAATTTTAAGCCATTAAGCCAATTTTCTTGGCCTCCTTGGGTTAAATAACACCATAATTTATGACTGTGATGAAAAGCAACTGTAGAATGACTCATCAACGTTTCATCTAAATGATCGTCCCCTGGTAAAATAAAGAGAGTAATCTGATTTAATTCGGCAATTTCTTTGATAAGTTCTAACCCATAAGGCCAATAAGATTGACCCCCTAATAATCGTAAAATAATAACTTTAGCCTGAGATAATACCGTTTCGCCATAAGTGTCAATACTTAATTGTTGTTGTAATTGTAAAATATTTGTAGCACGTATTTCAGGAAAATGATCAGGCAAAAAAGGCAAACAAGCAGCTAAACTCTGAATATCCGTATCTGCTGCACTTAAAAAGATGATTGGGGCCTGAGTTTGTTCAATAAAGATAACCCCTTCTTGCTCAGCATTCCAACCTCCAGGGGTAGCAGCTATTCGGTGCATTAAAACTCCTTAATATTTAAACAAAATGAAGTTTCAGGATAGGATAGGGAAACGGAGAGATTCTATTTAAGGATTATGTCTCTTTTCCTCTAGCCTTGTCCAGTGTGATGAATCCTGTTTCAAAATCTATTTTACGTCGAACTTTACCTATCAGTATATTCGAGGAACTTTGTTCTCTTTGGCGAGAGCTAGTGGAGATTGAAGGTTCTGAAGCTATTTTGCTGAATGATTCCATAATTTCTTCAGAAGTAGGTGATATTTATGAAATTTTAGGTGCAAAAACTTTTCATCTGCTTCTATCGTCCCAGTTATGTGCGTTATTGCAAGGCACACTCAACGCTTCATCCTTATCTTATCAGGTTACCATTACTTGCGAACCCCAAGCGATCGCCGAGTTTACCTATAGGTTACAACAGCACCTTGATAATGGCTCTCCTTGGCGCGATCGCCTTACGGCTTATATATCTCCTCATATACCCCCATTAAACCCCCTACAATCCCATTTTAATGGTCGCTTATGGAATATTTTAGTCCCTGAATTCTCTGAAACTTCAGAAGTCATGTATGAGGGACTCAGAACTTGTGAACCAGTTGAAGAGGCTCTACGGCAACAAGTTGCCCAAGAAAGACTTTTAAATCAAGTTATTGGTCAAATTCGTCAAAGTTTAGAATTATCCGTTATTTTAGAAACAGCGGTTAGAGAATTACGTAGTTTTTTACAAGTTGACCGTTTAGTTATCTATGAATTTAAAGAAAAAATAATTTCACATTCTCATTCAGAAACTTTACAGCAAGCAGGTGGTTTAGTCACTTATGAATCACGGGTTTCTGAGGGTATTCCTTCTTTATTAAATGTGGTTGCAGAAGATATTTGTTTTGCAAATATTCCTGAATATAAACATAGATACCGTCAAGGACAAATTGTCTCTATTGATGATGTGGAAATGAGATACGCAGCTTCTTTATGTTTAAGTCAATTTTTAGAAAAATATTGGGTATTATCTAAATTAATTGCTCCTATCGTGGTGGATGGTCATTTATGGGGACTTTTAATTGCTCATCAATGCTTCAAAAAACGACAATGGTTAGAGACGGAAAAAACATTTTTAGGACAAATAGGAGAACATTTAGCTGTTGCTATTTATCAGGCACAATTATATGCTCAAGTTCAAGAACAAAAAAACACTTTTGAGCAGCGAGTGATTGAAAGAACCCAAGAACTTCGGGATACCTTAGTTGCTTCCCAAGCAGCGAATCATTCTAAAAGTGAATTTTTAGGGAATATGAGTCATGAATTAAGAACCCCTTTAACTTGTATTATTGGTTTATCAGGAACTTTATTACATTGGTCACAAGAAAGTGCAAACTTACCGATAGATAAACAACAAAAATATTTACAAACCATTCAAAATAGTGGTAAACACTTGTTAGATATGATCAATGAAATTCTAGAATATTCTAAATTACAATCAGGAAAATATGTGTTAGCTGTTCGAGAATTTTCTTTAACAAAAGTGGCTAAAAATGTTATTCAAAGGGTAAGTGATGAAGCGGAACACCGTCGCATTAATTTAGAACTTGATTTACAAATTGCTCCTCAACAAGATGGCTTCTGTGCTGATCCAGAAAGAGTTCAACAAATTCTTTATCATTTATTGAATAATGCTTTAAAATTTACCTCGGAAAATGGAACCGTAACCTTAAGAGTTTGGAGAGAAAACAATCAAGTTTCTCTCGCAGTTGAAGATACAGGAATTGGTATAAAAGAAGAGCAAATCCCCTTATTATTTGAGTCATTTCAACAATTAGAAACTTCTCGTAAACGGGTTTATGGAGGAACAGGATTGGGATTAGCATTAACAAAACAATTAGTGGAACTTCATGGAGGAACGATTGAAGTAGAATCCATTATTAATCAGGGTTCTACGTTTACTGTAAGACTTCCTAGTCAACCGCAAAATGAATATAAATTATCCAATAATTTAGAAAAAAATCAAGCTTTATTTACCAAAAATAAAACTATAGTTTTAGTAGAAAGTAATGAAGAAATTGCTACATTAATTGGTGAGTTGTTAACTGCTGCAAATCACCATTTTATTTGGTTAATGGATAGTTCAAAAGTAATCAAAAAACTCGAATTATTAGAACCATCGGTCGTTATTTTAGATCAGGAATTATCAGAGGTTTTAAAAATCAATGAATCCTTAAAAAAATTTCCAGAAACCCAAAAAGCAAAAGTGTTATTATTAAAAGATGAAATTACCTCAAAAGAATGGACAGAAATTTCTAAAATGGGAATAGATGATTACATAATTAAACCCATCCAGCCGAATCTTTTACTAAAGCGAGTTAATGCTTTAATTTTGAATAATGATAAATCAGAAACTCAGTAAATAATTATCAGTTAAATACTTAAATTTTGTCTTATGATAATCCCAAAATCAACCTTAATTGTTTCCTGTCAAGCACCCTTCGACTCCCCATTATTTGATCCAAAAATTATTGCTGCTATGGCCAAAGCTTCCATTAATCAAGGGGCAAAAGGAATAAGAATTAATACCCCTGATCATGTTAAACAAGTCAGAAAAGAATTACCAAATATCCCCATTATTGGACTGTGGAAACAGGACTATTCAGGGTATGATATTTATATTACACCCTGTTATCAGGATGCGGTAGCGATCGCTGAAGCAGGGGCTGATATTATCGCCATTGATGGCACCTTAAGAAAGCGTCCTCAAGGAGAAAAATTAGCGGATTTAATTGACAACATTCACCAGAAATTAGGAAAATTAGTGATGGCCGATGTAGATACCATAGAAAGTGCGATCGCCTCAGCCAAAGCAGGAGCAGATTTTGTCGGAACCACCCTTTATGGTTATACCAAAGAGACTAAAAACTGCCATCCTCCAGGGTTTTCATTATTAGAAGAAATGAATCAAAAATTAACTGTTCCTATTATTGCAGAGGGCGGAATTTCTACCCCAGAACAAGCAAAAAAAGCCTTAAACTATGGTGCTTATTCCGTTGTTGTGGGAACTGCAATTACAGGAATTGATTTAAAAGTAAAAGCATTTCAATCAATGTTTGAATAAATAAAAAATGTATGGATTCTAATCAATTACCACCCAGTTACGGACGTTTTCCTAAAGTCCCTCTTGATCGTCGTTCTTATGCTTTTTTATTAGATTTTGTAACCGTCTGGTTTTTGAGTTCTTTTTTCCAAGGATTGGTGAAAGATCTGGTTTTTTTTGTAATTTGGCTAATTTTACGAGTCATTATTGTTGAAAAAAATAAAGGACAAAGTATAGGAAATTGGTCTTTTGATATTAAAGTAATTGATATTCGATTTCTAAGAATTCCTGGGTTAAAAGAATTAGCAAAACGAGAAGCTATTTTAGGTTTTGCTGCCATGTTAGCAATGGTGGGATTAAATATTAATTTTAAAAATGGCTTATCCATGTTAATCTTCATTACCCCTTTAATTATCGATTGTGGCGTTGCGATCGGCGATGAAGAATATAATCAAGCCTTTCATGACAGAATTGGTAACACGATCGTTATCCAAACCAAGCGAGGCTTTTCCTTAGATTTACGACTAAAAAAACTCTGGAGAATTATCAAAGAAAAAATACAAAGTCGTCAAACAAAACGACAAAGTTATCGAGATGATTATTATGATGATTACGACGACTACGATGATCAGTATTAAGCTACTAAGTTAAAAAGAAGGGGATCATAGGAGTCAATATTATAAACAAACCTATCATCCAACTCCTGTCTCCTGTCTCCTCGCCAAAACTAGAATTTTTCTTACATCGAATTTTTTATAAAGTTTTGTAAACTAGAGTGTAACCCACAGACATTCAGATAAACTCATGAGTACCCTTACGCGCGTGGAACGCATTCTTGTTATCGGCCATATTTTATCCATGGCCTTTGGTTTAGCAGGATTACTGCTAGTATTGCCCAATCCTGATTTTATTGCTAGTTTACCTCCCATCGGTAAAACCGCCTTTGCTTGGTCTATGGCTGGCGGTGGTGTCATGTATATGTTGTTAGGAATGTCAGCAGTTGCTGTCTATGCTTATCGTACCCTTGGGGTTTGGCATTGGTTAGGCTTCATGTTACCGGCCTTAGCCATTTCCTTAACCAGTGAATTACTCGGAACCAGTACAGGGTTCCCCTTTGGTCACTATCGCTATTTAACAGGATTAGGCTATAAAATTGCTGGCTTAGTTCCCTTTACCATTCCCCTATCGTGGTTTTATTTAGGATTTAGTGCTTATTTAATTGCTTGTGCGGGATTAAACAACAAAATTTCTCAGAATTGGCTAAAAACAGTTACTTCAATAGTTCTGGGTGCCATTTTCTTAACTGCTTGGGATTTTGTTTTAGATCCAGCCATGAGTCAAACCACCATGCCATTTTGGGTGTGGGATCAACCTGGGGCTTTTTTTGGAATGCCTTACCAAAACTTCGCTGGATGGTTTGGGACTGGGGCCATATTTATGACCGTTGCTACCTTAATTTGGAAAGTTAAACCCTTTAACTTTACTCAAACTAATCTAAGAGTTCCCTTAGCCATCTATGTCAGCAATTTTGCCTTTGCCATGATCATGAGTTTAGCTGCCGGAATCTATATTCCGGTGTTGTTAGGGTTGATCGTGGGTTTAATGCCTGTATTGGTCTTGTATCGTCTCGCTGATACCCCAACAGCTACCAATACCTCTCAAAATCTCCCCAAGGTGTCTTTTAATAATGGATAATTGACAATGGATCATGGATTCTGGAGTTTCTATTTTGTTGAATGATACGGTTATCAGCTTTATTTCCCTATCTGTGTTACTGTTTCAAGGAACAGCAACCTTACTTTTGTTATCTCGCCTTATTAAAGGGGCTATACGTCGTCCACCTTTAACACCTCAATTACCCAATCCTCAAATGTTGGGTAAAGTCAGTGTAGTGGTTCCCACACTCAATGAAGCAAAACGCATTACACCCTGTTTACAAGGGTTGGGACAACAAAGTTATGAAGTACGGGAAATGATTGTCGTAGACAGTCATTCTCAAGATGGAACCCAAGAACTGGTAAAAACGGCAGGATTACAAGATCCCCGTTTTCGCCTGATCACCGATGATCCCTTACCTTCGGGATGGGTTGGCCGTCCCTGGGCTTTACATAATGGCTTTTTACACACTTCCCCTCGTAGCGAATGGGTATTAGGCATCGATGCTGATACCCAACCCCAACGGGGGTTAGTGGCTAGTTTAGTCAAAGCTGCGGAGGAAGAAGGTTATGATCTGGTATCGGTGTCCCCTCAATTTATCCTCAAAGATGTAGGAGAATGGTGGTTACAACCAGCTTTATTGATGACGTTATTGTATCGTTTTGATTCTGCTGGGGTGAGAAATCAAAGTCCAGAGAGGGTGATGGCCAATGGTCAATGTTTCCTCTCTCGTCGTTCTGTTTTAGAAGTATTGGAAGGATATACTTGCGCTGCTGGTTCCTTTTGTGATGATGTGACTTTAGCCCGTGAAGCAGCAAAACGAGGCTTTAAGGTAGGGTTTTTAGACGGGAAAAACCTCATTCGGGTCAGGATGTATGAAGGGGTCAAAGAAACCTGGACAGAATGGGGGCGATCGCTGGATCTTAAAGATGCTGCCTCAACTTCTCAAGTGTGGGGTGATCTCGCTTTACTATTATTGACTCAAGCTTTACCTTTATGGTTGTTAATTGTTTTCCTTAGTTTCTGGTCATTGGGTTATCATTTCCTGAGTTTGGAATTAGCGATCGCTTTAAATCTTGGTTTAGTCATTATCCGCTTTGCGTTACTATTTGCTGTGTTTCCTTCCTATTATAAAGATCAGTCTTTATTCCTTAAATCATTATTGTTTTGGTTATCTCCTTTGGCTGATCCTTTAGCAGTGTTGAGAATCTTTTTATCCTCTGTTCGAACCCCGAAACAATGGCGAGGTAGAAGTTATAGTAATGACTAATCATTATCAACCTAGATTATTTGGAATTAATCAGTCGAATCGAGACTTTAGCAAAAAATCAAGTTGGGGTAAAAATCAATTTAATAGTTCTTTTCCATCAGCGTTAGCTTGTTATATGAGTTGTAAAAATTTACAACCAGTTTATTTAACTCTTAATCGTGACTTAACAGTTAATCATGGCAGGACAGAAGGGAAGTCTGCTAAACTTCATGATAATTGTTTAGACATATTTATGTGGAGTAACTTAGCGTTTACTTGCTTATTTATAGATGCAGCAAAATTAGAATTAAATTCAGATAAAATAACCCGTCATAAACGTTGTGTTGTTTGGTTAGCTAAAATGTTGTATGATTTTGCTAACACCAGTAAAATTAATCATACAGTTACTATAGATGAGATATCTTTGAACACAAAAAATGATAAAGCTTTTGCTTTAAGTGGTTCAAGAACTCATAAATACATGAAATCACCAGAATTAACAAATCCAAGAATTAAGCGAGAAGAGATTAGTCATATAATTTTAGGAGGGGGAGAAAAATTATTAAGTCCAGAAAGAAGATTTGATGCAATTATCCTTAATACACCAAACTTATTTAGTTGAAATAGATTTAAAATAGATAGAGTATGTGATCAAGTTTTTTATAGATGAAAGTAATTGATTTATTTGCAGGATGTGGTGGACTGTCATTGGGGTTTCAAAATGCAGGATATGACATACTTTCTGCTTATGATAACTGGGAACCTGCTGTTAATGTTTATCGCAAAAATTTTAATCATCCAATTTATCAATGGGATCTAAGTGACTATGAATTATATTTAGAAAAGTTTAAAAGTTTAAATCCTGATCTAATTATGGGAGGACCTCCTTGTCAAGATTTTTCAAGCGCAGGAAAACGTAATGAAAACTTAGGAAGAGGAGATTTAACCATTGTTTTTTCTCAAATTATAACCCGAATTTTACCCAAAGTTTTTGTATTAGAAAATGTATCTCGTTTTAACAAAACCAATAAATATACAGAAGCTAAAACCATTTTCCAACAAGCAGGATATGGAATCACAGAAAAAGTTTTAGATGCTAGTTTATGTGGTGTTCCTCAAAAAAGAAAGCGTTTTTTTTGGATTGGAGTTTATCAAAAAAAAGATAATGAACTTATACCATACTTAGAAAAAAACTTATCTCAAAAATCTATGACAGTTAGGGATTATTTAGGGGATAAACTGGGTATAGAGTATTATTATCGCCATCCTAGAAGTTATAAAAGGAGGGGGATTTTTAGTATCGATGAACCCAGTCCAACTATACGAGGTGTTAATCGACCAATTCCTAAAACCTATCAAAAACATCCTGGTGATATTGTGTCATTATCGTCAAACGTTCGTCCTTTAACGACTGAAGAAAGAAGTTATATTCAAACCTTTCCTGATAATTTTATTTGGGAAGGTTCAAAAACAAATTTAGAACAAATGATAGGTAATGCAGTTCCTGTTAAACTAGCTGAATATGTAGCTAATGCTATTCTTGAGTATTTTTCAACATCAAATATGATTCAGATTCAACAACTATGCTTACCCATATTTTTCAACTAAACTATAATACTATTGATTATATATCTCTGATTTGAAGACTTAAACAATAATTAGAGGCAAGAGGCAAAAAAAGACAAAAAAACTCAAATACACTTATTGTCAATTCTTGAAAAAAAATCCTCCGATCATTAAAGTTCGGAGGGATTCAAAAAACGTAAAAATGTAGTTAAATTTAGGCGTTATCACCAAACATTTGATTTTTGATCGCATCAAACTCTGCTAATAATTCTTTACGGTTGGATGCTTTCCAAAGATAACGCCAAACAAACCAAGCACTATAACCTAACCCAACCATTTCTAATAAGGGGGCTAACAGGGGAATGTCATCGATCGCCCCTAAGACAGCTACAATAATTTTGACGCTGATAATGGCCAAAAGTAACAAGCCTAGAGTGGTTAAAGGTTGTTTATACTCACTAAAGAACTGTCCAGCATATTCGGGAACTTTGGCAAGGATATCCACCACCGGGGCTAACCATTCTTGCCAGGGCTGATCTCCCATGCTAGGAGATTTAGTCGTCAGGGTTCCAGGGGCTTCTGAACTTAAATTTGTAGCTGTGGTTTGTTCTTGAACTTTAGATTCCATATTGATTTAATCCTTCTCAAATGCTAAGAATTGAATGTTTGAAACGCAACCAGACAATCAAACTATATAATAGTCTGCTTAATTGTTGCTATTGTGATCAGATACCATTTATAAAGTATCTTCTCTCAGTGTAAAGCCCCAGGAAACACCCTAACGGCCGTTTGAGTCTCTAAGTGACACTCAAGCCAATAATGTTACATTAGTTAATGAAGTGCTACTAATTGAGGTGCTTGTTGGGATTGTGTATTTAAGGATTCAGCAGAAGCACCACAATAGATTTCACAGGAATTATTAGGACTTTCGATTAATTTAACCTTTTCTAGTTGCGCCCCTAACTCTTGGATGGGTTGTTGTAGCAGTTGGGCAATATAAAGGGCAATATTTTCCGCTGTTGGAACAACTTCAGCAAAGTAAGGCACATCTTTATTCAAAAAATTGTGATCAAAGGGTTCAACCACATAATCATCTACGATGGTTTGCAACGCACCTAAATCAACCAACATTCCTGTTCGGGGGTCAATCTCTCCACTAACGGACACCTCAAGGTGGTAATTATGACCGTGACCGTGGGTACGGGCGCATTTGCCATAAATTTTGGTATTTTCTTCTAAACTGAGGTCTGGACGGGCAAGACGGTGGGCTGCACTAAAATGGGTTTGAATAGTTAATGTCGCTTTCATAGCATTTCCTTGATATTCGGCCCAAAGTTGGGGATGTTCAAATAGTTGTATTTTAACGATGGGTAAATGGGGGGCTAACCGTTGCCAGATAACTCTGGCCAGGTTTTCGGTGGTGGGTAGAGTCGTTTTAAAGTCTTCCCAAACATCATTGAGATAAGCGTAGTCCAGTTGGGAGGTAACTTCCCGTTTAATGACCTGTTTAACGGTAGATAGGTTTTCTACCATGCCATATTGGTCAATCTCGCCCCACAAAGAGACAAACAGGACATAGTTATGACCATGACCAGGAAAACGGCTACAAGCCCCAAAGACTTGCTGATTTTTGCTTTCGTCCCATTCCGGCAACCAATAACGATGACTGGCACTAAATTGGGCGCGACGGTTAATAATACATTGCATAGTTAATTATTACCAATTGCCTTATGTAACATTTCGTAACGTTACTTTTTTTCTAGCATAAACGGTTTTGGGGCATTTTTGGGTATGGGTGTGGGGAGTGTGGGGAGTGTGGGGAGTGTGGGAAGGGTGGGGGGTTAATCAAGTAACCAATCATCGGGATTAATAATCATCTTGACTAACCCACTTAGGATTTGATTGTAAGTTCCATAAAGTTCTCTTCCTTGTTCGACGTAAGATAGTTACATTTGACAGCAAATTTTAACCATACTTGTGTTTCTGCTGCCTCTGCTTCACAATCACTGAGTTTAGCCACAAAAGCTGCTCTATATCGACTTTTTCTCCAAGCCTCTGCTAAATTAGCGCAAACAGAACGAGAGGAACGACGAATTTGGTCTGTTAATGAGTATTTTTCTTCAACGGGAAACTTTTTAGAGCATTCAAAAATTTTCATCGCTGCTTCAAATGCCAATTGATAAATGGCTAAATCCTCATGAGTTCTAAAATACTTTTTCTGTTTGTCTTTTTCGAGCATCATTTTTAAAACTGAACCTCTCTTTATCTTCCCACACTCCCCACCCCTCCCACACTTCCCACCCTCAACTTAACTAAAATGTAGTGCTATATGATCGACTTAGACACTCGACTCGAAAATAATTAAGAGGTTAAAAAAGACTGTAACCATGAGCATTACACCGTTTAAACTAGATAACCTACCCCCAACTTTTCCCTTTGAAGAAGCCATTCGGATTGAATTAGTCGAAGGAATTCCTATTTTAAAAGCATCGCAGAAAGTCCAAACGAGGATA
>JAAUYD010026178.1_pt1 | contig 21961 bp, 13 predicted proteins | sample 7278101 | NCBI WGS metagenome assembly JAAUYD01 (sample SAMN14350128, study PRJNA611818) | marine sediment metagenome | isolation source: surface marine sediment (0.6m) | place: French Polynesia: Moorea | collected 2018-08
CTAAAGGTAGGGAACCATATTCTTGAATAATTTTAATTTCTGGATATTTGCTGGTTGTCTGTAAACGGCTGTGCAAAATTAACAAAGTACTATCAATACCTTCATGAATATCCACTTTTTTACAATCTGCCTCGTCTAAACGGGAAAAATTGCGTAGGGATAGAACTATCTTTCTAATCCTCTCAGAGCCATTTTGCATTGATTCAAATAGTTGTTGAGAGTCGGACTTGAGATAATCAAGTTGGATATTGTCTATTTGCTCATCAATCTCTTCAGGGGGTTGGGGATAGTATTTTTGATAAAGTTCTATGAGATAAAATAAATCTTGATTATACTCCCTGGCATGTTCGATATTGCCTTGAATAAAGGTGATTGGATTATTAATTTCATGGGCAATACCTGCAACCATTTGACCCAAACTAGACATTTTTTCACTTTGAATCATTTGAGCTTGGGTATGTTGCAATTCTTGGAGGGTTTTTTGTAAAGAAATAGCTTTATCGCTTAACTCTTGAGTTCTTTCTTCTACTTTTTGTTCTAAAGTGTGACTATATTGATCTAATTTTTCATAGGCTTTTTCCTGTCCTATCCAGAGAAAATATATTTGCTCTGCCATGTTGTTAAAGCTTCTACCCAAAACACTAATTTCATCATTACCAGTTAAATGAATACGAGTACTCATATCCCCAATGGCTAATTTTTTTGTAGCATTTGTCAAATCAAAAATGCGCTGAACTACTAAGTTAACTACTTTGATGACAACAATGCTAAAAACCGTGGCTCCTGATAGGGAAAAAAACATAATCGCTAGCCACAATTGCCTTTGAAACTTTTCTAAAGATGCAATCGGATTGAGCAATACTATTTTGGCTGTAGCGCCATTGATTCCCATAATTTGGATAGATTTGGCAATAAATCTTTCACCTGCAATAGTAACTTTTGTCGGTGGTGCTGATATCTCTGGAGGTTGCCAATTATGGGTTTTAGCTGTTCTGAGAGTGGATGCAGTGACTTGATTATTTTGGAACGCGACTAGATGTGTCTTTGCACCAGCAAGGATTTGAGTTAATACAGACTCATTGAGTTGTTTGCCAACAATAACTCCCCCTAGGATTTCCTGGGTAGATTTGACTGAGGTTAAACCTACTAGGAGTGAAGATTTTTGATTATCTGCTGCAATAATATCAAACAAATCCATGCCAATTGTGGCAGCTTCATTAATAGCTAAATCATGAAAATTAGTAGTAGATAATTCTTTTTGACGTACTTGTGCTAGTAGTACGCCTTTTTTGTCGATAACTTTAATTAAATCTAGTTGTAAGGATTCTTTGAGAGGTAGGAGGTTACGCAGTAATGCAACATTATTTTTGCTAGCAACTAATTGGGAAATTTCCTGAGAATCTCCTACCCACCTAGCTTTGATAAATAGTAATTCTTTTTCATGTTGAAAAGCGTGTATTACTAAGGAAGAAATATCTTCGGTTTGAACTTTAAATTTTGTTTCTAAACTCAGAGTGAAAAAACAACCAAAACTAATTGTTGCCACACCCCAAATACCAAGAAACGTAAAAAGTAAGGGTAACAGTATTTTGGTTTTTAAAGATAGTTGTGAATATTTACTCAAAAGCATTATGATTCTATTTTTGAGTGGATGGTGCAAAGGCTGATTGGCGTAAGACGTTACCACCTTTGTTACTAAAGGCAAAATCGAAAAATCCTTGGGTAGTTGCTGAGGGTTTTTTACTTCTGACAATACCTATGTTGCGTACCATCTTATATTTACCTGCTTCAACGTTAGCGGGCGTAGGCTCTACACCATTTAAACTGAGGCGATTAACTGGTAATTTATTCGAGATGGCATAAGCTAAGGAAAACGCACCAATACTATAAGGGGTATTTTGTACAGCGTTGATTAACTCCCCTTCCTGGCGCATAATCACTGCTGCTGGTGCATTTTTGAGTTCCTTACCCAAGTAATACTGGCGTAACAACTTCTTGGCTGATTCATCCTCGGGTCGATCTAATAGTATAATTTTGGCATCGGGTCCACCAAGTTTTCGCCAGTTAGTGACTTTACCACTGTAAATTGCTTTGAGTTGGGAAGTTTGCAAGTTGGTTACCCCTTTGACGCTGGGGTGAGTTGCTACAACTAAGGCATCTTGGGCAAGTTGCCCATATACTATGGAGCCATCATCTTCTGTTGGTTTAAGTCTCCGGCTGACAGTACCAATTTCCACGATTCCTTTTTTCACAGCAGCTATACCAGAACCAGATTGGCTTTCAGGTAAAAAAGTTATTTTAATGTGGCTGTTGTTAGTTTCATAAGCCTTAGCCAATGCTTTGATTGCGGGGTAGGTACTACCGGAACCATTAACTTTTATTTCTTTGTGTGTCTTAACTTCAGCTTGGGTGGCTGTGTTAGAAGTAGAACAACCCATAATTCCGGTTAAGCAAGTTCCAAGACTGAATACTGTGAATATAATGTTTTGTTTCATGAAATAACTGCAAAATAAGGAAATAGATATAGATTTGATATGAGTTCAGAAACTTGAGATTATCTATATATGGTGCCCAAATAAATGTCAAAATTTAATCATCTAAGATAGTTGACAGTTGATAGTTGATAGTTGACAGGTGTAGGGTGCGTGAGATGCGAAAATATTTATGAACGTAGCAATACAACTTATATTAGGTTCGCTTAATTGGTTATGATAAAAACTTCTTTGCGTCTATCCTTCGGAAAGCCGCTGTTGCGTCTAATGCGTGAACTTTAATGATAAGGTTCAAACGGACATGAAATTATAACGTCACGCATCAACCACCGATTGTGACAATTGCGTAAGTCCTAACCAATATGTCCATTGCTGTAGTATTCAACAATGTTCCAATCTAATTGTCCAGTGCTATAATTTGCTTGGTAAAAAATAACAGTTCTCACTTGTATAAAATACAACTAAATCTGTATTTATTTAAATATTGTAAGTTTTGTGAATTTTTGGGAGTATTGCACTCAACTTGCTGTTTGTTATTGATTATTGCTAGAAATAGACTTCAACAAAGCCTGTATGGGATGTAAAGGAGTCCATCTTGCAAACCTTTTCACTTGGGAACGACAGGAATACCCAGTAGCTAAAATATACTGTCTCTCCTCTGAATTAGATGGTATATGTTGTTTCCAACTTAATTGGTAAATTTCCCGGGAAGTCGGATAATGTTCTACCTCGTGTCCATAAATTCCCGCCATTCCACAGCAACCAACTGATACTGGAATTAATTCTAATCCAAATGCCTGGAATATTCTCTGCCATTGCTTTCCAGATTCTAAAGCAGATGTTTTTTCAGTACAATGCTCGTATAAATAATAGGTTTGATTGGTGGTATTTGGGGATAATTTAACAGATGCTGTTACCAGCAACTCTTGTAATAAATAAACCTTTGGCAGTTCTACATCGGGGAGATATTTACGGTACTCATCCCGATAGGTAAGGGTGATACTCGGCTCAATGCCAACCATGGGGATTCCCAGTTCTCCTAATTGCTGGAGATATTGGGAATTTTGATGTGCGATCGCTCGAAATTGTCCCAGGAAACCTTTAAGATGGAGGAGCTTACCGTTGGGAAAAAATGGAGCTACATACACTGAGTATCCTAATTTTTTTAATAATGCGTAAGTATCTATGACTATTTGGGCATCGTAGAAGCTGGTAAAGGCATCCTGGAGTAAAATGATACTTTGCAACCGGGCCTGTTTATCTAATGCTGACAACTGTGCTAAATCAAACTTTGATGCATTTAATTCTAGTAGTCCCTGTTGAACAGAGTACTCACTCACCCTGGGAGTATCTACCAGGGCGAAAAAATGCTTGGTAAACCAACGGGAAAGGGGGTTTAAAGTGGTAAAATTAGAGAGATTGGGTGTATAGGATTGCCATTGAGCGATCGCTTCTATGTTTGCAATCAAATAATCCCGCCAATGGCGCAGATAACGCGTGTGGTAAAGTTCGAGGAACTGCGCCTTTAGTTCGGGAATATTTACATGAATCGGACATTGGGTAGCACAAGCTTTACAAGCAAGACAGCCATGCATTCCCTCATACACGTCATGGGAATAATCTGCGACTCCCGTAAACCTTCCCCAACTATTCCATAACTTGACGAGAATATTTGACTGGGTAATATCAAATCCGGTTACATCGGAATGATAAAAAAACCGCGGAGACGCAGAGAGCGCAGAGGAAGAAGAAGAGAGAGGAGATACAAACGGAAACGATATAATTTGGGGTTGTGCATTTAAACTTAATTGTCGCAACCATTCCCTTAATAAACTAGCCCTGCCTTTGGGGGAATGAATGCGGTTATTCATCCCCTTATAGGAAGGACACATCACATCGTCGCCATGGAAATTAAAGCAAGCACCATTACCATTACAATTAAACGCCGTCTGATATGCTTGTTGTAGTGATGGAGTAACTTGACGGTCAAAATGTCCCCTTAATGGTGCTTCTAATTTGACAACTTCCGCCTCACTATTAAAAGGAGTGACAATTTTCCCAGGATTTAATTTATTATGGGGATCAAATGCTGCCTTGATACGACGCAAATCTTGATATAGTTCCTCTCCAAAGAATAGGGGAGTATATTCACTGCGAAAACCCTTCCCATGCTCTCCCCACATCACGCCTCCATATTTGCGTACCAAAGCCACCACTCGATCTGATAATTCTCTAATTAGTGCTTCATCCTCTGGTACTTGCATATCCAAAGCCGGACGAATATGCACGCATCCCACATCAACGTGACCATACATGGCATAATCAAGTTGGTATTGTGTGAGTAAAGCTTTCAATTCTGGGATATAACTAGGTAAACAAACCGGTGGTACAGCAGTATCTTCCATAAAGGGAATTGGCTTGCGTCTTCCTGGTTGATTCCCCAGCAAACCCACACCTTTCTTGCGTAACTCCCACAGATGGGCAATTTCTGTTTCCTGAGTGGCTAAATAATACCCTGTGGCTGGTGCAAAATTATCACACAATCGACTAACTTTATCTTCTATTTCTGCGGAAGTCTCAGCAACGAACTCCACTAAATTGATTGCTTGTGCATCGCCAATAAAGTCTTTGACATGGTAGTAAATTTGATCTTGTTTGGCTAAAGCTAAAATCTTCTCATCTATAGTCTCTATGGCTCCAGGTTCCCATTCTAATAGAGTTGCAGCTGCTTGTAGAGCATCATCAAAGCAATTGTAATGTAGAGCCAACAACTGTTTAACTCCGGGAATTTTAGTTAACTTTAACTTGGCTTGGGTAATTACCGCCAAAGTCCCTTCTGAACCAGCCAAAAGCCAATTTAAATTAAAACTACCGTCATCGGGAGAATAAACCTTGGCCACATTGTAACCAGTCATAAACCGAGTCATTTTGGGAAAAATATCTGCAATCAAATTTCCCTTAGAAGTAACAATATCATCCACTTGACGGTAGATTGTTCCCAAACTACCGGAATCGTCCTTGAGTAGAGATAAAGTCCCCGAATCCACAGATTGCGATCGCGCCGTGGTTCCATCTGCTAAAATCCAACTTAGCTCGATAATGTGGTTACTAGTGCGTCCATAAATCCTCGAACCCTTGCCACAGCCATCTGTATTAATCATTCCTCCAATGGTGGCGCGGTTACTGGGTGCAACATTGGGCGCAAAAAACACCCCATAGGGCTTTAAGTAGAGATTTAATTGATCTAAAATTACCCCTGGCTGTACCTCCACCCAACCCGCTTCCAGATTTAGTTCTAAAATCTGATTCATATACTTAGAACAATCAATCACAATCCCTGTAGACAAAGATTGACCATTTGTACCCGTTCCCCCACCCCTGGGAGCAAAAGTAATGTCTGCAAACTCTGGTTGGGCAGATAATTGAAATAGGCAGACTAAATCTGATTGTGTCCGAGGAAATACTACTGCTTGGGGTAATATTTGATAAATACTATTATCTGTGGAAGCAATTAACCGACTAGCAAAGTCCCCGCGAATTTCCCCAGCAAAAGGTGTTTGTGTCAATTGCTGTAAAAAATTGACTATGTTTGACTGGGAAGTATTCTCAAGATTTAAGCGAGGAATCATCAGTTATCAATACTTTGCTTATTGGTTATTGTATCCAAATACAGGAACTCTAGGAAATAGGTGTTGTAGGATGTGTTAGTGGTCAACCACATTAATTTTGCCAGGCAAACCAAATTCTAGACTTGTCCTCTCTTTCTCTTCCTCTGCGCTCTCTGCGCCTCTGCGGTTTTTTCCTCTACCCCTCATGATTAACTTGGTTAATTACTAATCCAGCAAACTAATTATGAGGGGTAAAACAAATTATAGACTTTTGCTCTCTTCCTCTTCCTTTGCGCTCTTTGCGCCTAAAGCCTTTCAGGCATGGCTTCGCTAATGTGGTTTTATCTTCCACTCCTCAGAATTAACGTGGTGGAGTAGTAGTGCTCTACCAAATTAATTCTGAGGGGGTAGAAAAGTGCCATAATTGCAATATGTATATTTACTTATAAAATATATGAGAAAGTATTACGAGATACTGATTAAATGATGTCAGTAATTCTTGACTTGATTTTCAAATTTTACTATCCCATGCATACCTTATCTGGGTTATTTTTCAAGGGTTTCATTAATAATGTTAGTTGTAGATAGCACAGTAAAAAATGTGTATCTTCCTGTGTATAGATGTCATTATTCACCAAGGCTAGGTTATACTGCTTAGGCGTTACCTTACACAAGGTGCCCACATAAAGCAGTGTTCCCATAATTAACCAGACCCCAATCTCAACTAAAAATGTATTTGCCATAAACAATCAACCTTGAAGTATTACAGGCAACACCTGTTTTGATCGAGAGAGTTCTTGTTGTCATTCAATAGAGGAGATAATCGTCCCATGGATTCTGTTAAAGCTAATTATCGGTATATTGTGGAACAAGTCTTGAAAGACTACGCTGATTTTTTGGGCAATGATGAGATGGTGCAAGTAGAACACATTTTCGACCGAGAACGGGATCGCTATTTGTTAGTAGAAACTGGCTGGAACGATGGCGATCGCGTTTATGGTACATTACTGCATATTGATATTATTGGCGACCAGCTTTGGGTACAACAAGACCAGACAGAGGAAGGTGTGGAAGATGAATTGGTGGATGCAGGGATTGATAAGAATTGTATCGTTTTAGGTTTTCAGCCCATAGAAGAGACTCAAAAGAAAGAATTGGCTATTTCTTAGGGAAACAGTCAAGTTAGTGCGAAAATTTGAGGTTTATCAGAAATAAATCATATTAATTATTTTCACTCCCCATTATAATCACGTTTAGCGATCGCAATTTTCATTCAATCAGTGTTAGGACAGCTCCTCCATACCGGTACATCCATAGAGAGGTTCTGGTGAGGAGCTTAACTAGCTAATTTCTTAACTATTACTCCAGGATTTACGCAAGTGTCACAATTAGTGGTTGGTGCGTGACGCTACAAGTCTCATTACTACGTTCAAATCTTTTGGGCGCGTCACACAAGGGCAATAATGCGGTCAGAAAATCTACACCGCATTTTGCCTCCCCTACACAAAAAATATGCCAGTTGCGTAAGTCCTATACTCATTACTTATTACTCATTACTCATTACTTATTACTCATTACTTATTACTCATTACTTATTACTTATTACTTAATTACACCCCTACTAATTTATCCACTGGCTTCACACCAGCTAAGTCCAAAATTGGAGCAATTAAATCTTCCCGTTTCACAGCCATCATATGTACACCTTGACATAATTGTTGGGCTATTTTGACTTGTTGTGCAGCAATTTCCATCCCTTCTTCCAAGGGGTTCTTTGCCTTTTCCAAACGTTCAATGATATGGTCAGGAATATTTACCCCAGGAACCGCACGCTTGATAAAGCGAGCATTTTTTGCCGATTTAAACAGAAAAATTCCCGCCAAAATTGGTTTATTGCAATCAGCAGCAATTTGATCCATGAATTTATCTAACCGGTCAAAATCTGTAATTAACTGACTTTGAAAAAATTGCGCTCCTGCTTGTAGTTTACGCTCAAATCTTCTTTGTAAACCGGACCAACTGGGACATTGGGGATCTACTGCTGCACCAGGGAATAAATCCAAGGTGCCATCAGTTAAAGGTTTATCATTATAATCAAAGCCGCGATTGAGTTTGTCAATTGCCTGTAAAAGTCGTATAGACTCTAAATCAAACACCCCCTTCGCATCAGGATTATCCCCAGCTTTAACCGGATCACCTGTCAAAGATAAAACATTGCGAATACCTAAAGCATAGGCACCCATCAAGTCAGCTTGTAAACCAATACGATTGCGATCGCGACAGGCCATCTGGCATATTGGTTCAATACCATGTTGTAGGAGAATAACTGACGCAGGTAGTGGAGACATACGCAACACAGCACGGCTACCATCGGTAATATTAACGGCATGAACCCTCCCCTTAAGAGTCGCCGCCATTGACACCATATGGCTAGGATTTCCCCCCTTGGGAGGTGCAACTTCGGCAGTGATTAAAAATTCACCGGCTTCAGCAGCTTTACGGAAGGCATTTAAAGGCTTGTTGTTCTGCTGGTTGTGCATAGAATGGCAAAGGTTTATTTTTTGTTAAAGATATACACATGATACTGAACAACAAAACCTCATCAAAATTCCTGGGTCTGAAATCTCCTCAAACAGGCATAGAATAACCCATAGCAGCTTTCACTTGTGTGAGAGTTTCATTGGCTATATTACTAGCTTTTTCCCTACCATCGCGCAATACAGATTCCAGATAGCCTTTATCTGCCATTATTTGCTGATATTTCTCTTGAATGGGCTTGAGGGCTGCAATGGTGGTTTCGGTTAACAAAGGCTTAAATTGACCCCAACCCATATCTTCGCACTCAGCGGCCACTTCTGTCTTAGTTTTACCCGAAAGCAGCATATATAAGGTGAGGAGATTGTTACATTCGGGACGTTCTGCATCATCAAAGGTTAAACCGCGCACGGGATCGGTTTTACAACGCTTAATTTTTTTAGTAATCTCATCGGCAGAATCCAACAAATTAATCCGACTGAGTTCCGAGGGGTCGGATTTGGACATTTTCTTGGTTCCATCAGTTAAACTCATTACCCGCGCCCCTTCCTTGCGAATCAAAGGATCTGGTAATTTTAGTACGGGTTGATCTGGTTTGGCAAATTGGTGATTGAACCTGTTAACAATATCCCGCGTCAATTCCAAATGTTGCTTTTGGTCCTCACCTACGGGTACCTTATCCGCTTGGTACAGTAGAATATCAGATGCCATGAGTACGGGATAGTCCAACAAACCCACACCCACATTTTCCCCTTGCTTCACAGCCTTTTCCTTAAATTGGATCATATCTTCCAACCAATTGAGGGGGGTGATACAGTTGAGGAGCCAGGTTAGTTCGCAATGGGCACAAACATGGGATTGAATAAAGATAGTGGAATAATTGAGATCCAGTCCACAAGCCAAATACAATGCAGCTAAATTATAAGTATTTGTGGCTAAGGTTGCCGGGTCGTGGGGTAAAGTAATAGCGTGTAAATCAGCGATAAACAGATAATTTTCATACTCACTTTGACCTTCTACCCAGTTGCGAATAGCACCCAAGTAGTTGCCTAAATGTAGATTACCAGTTGGTTGAACTCCAGAAAGAACTCGTTGTCTGCCCATAAATGATAAAATTATTGGTTGAGAATCCCCATTATCTTCGCTTCGGGGTGATAAAACACATTTAATTTTGACATTTTCCGACGCGACTGGGTGAAAATCGGCAGATGGGGTAATTGTCTGTTTCCAGATAAAAATCCGAGGGACAGCAGATCCCTGACTTCTCAGAATTAATGTGGAGTACTAGTACTTGACCAACTTAATTATCAGGGGTAGAAGATAAAACCGCAGAGGCGCAGAGAGCGCAGAGGAAGAGAAAGAGAGGAGAAGTCTAGAATTGGATTCACCCCGCAAAAATAAGTTGGTGGAGTACTAGTACTTCACCACGTTAATTATGAGGGGTAGAGGAAAAACCGCATTAGCGAAGCCATGCCCGAAGGGCTTTAGGCGCGAAGAGCGCAGAGCAAGAGGAAGAGAGGAAAAGTCTAGAAGTTGGTTCACCCCGTAAAATTAATGTGGTTAAGTACTAGCACTTTGTCCCATAAAATATGATGGTAAAAATAATCACTTGTGATTCACCCCATCCGGAGCCTGAACATTTTACAGCCAAGATGGCTGTGCCACAGTTAAATCCCCGCTCATTTATTTATGGGAACTCCCTCCTGCCTGCTACCTTCGTCCTCCTGCCTCCTTAACCACTTGCAACAAACAGGTGGGTTTTATTGTATGGTATTCAATCAAAAAGATATAGGTAAGGAGCAAGAAACCATTGCCGATTCCTCATCAAAACTGACTAATTGCAAATGCTCGGGATTATTTAATAACTGATAGGCCACCAAAACACCAGCAATTGTCCAGGTTTGAAACTTCCGCGCTTGTTTACCAATTAAACGACCATATTTACCATCATAATATTCAGGCCATTTATCTTTATGTAACCGTGTCAGGGCAATTTCTAACGCCCGCTCTGCTAAATCTGCCCTAGCTGTTTTTTGTCCTGCTGCTGCTAGTAGCCACAACAAGAAAGGCCAATTCCCTGCATTATGGTAAGACCAAGGAGTATTTTTAGCATCGCAACCGGTCATATTTTTCCAATCTTCCCCATCGATGGCAGGATAACAAAGCTTGAGCGGCATTCTCCCAATTAAACTATGCCAACGGGAAGCGATTAAATCCATAATTCCTTGGGATTGTTCCTCAGAGGCTAGTTTGCAGATAATAGCCATTAAATTCCCCTGGGTAAAAAAGCGAAAATCCATCCTTCCCGGACCGAGATTACCCACAAAATAACCGCCTTTTTCGGGGAGCCATTCTTTTAACCATTCAGGAATAGAATCGGGATAGATATTAAACTTATTCACGGCGGTGGGACCATACTCCTCTACTTTGTAGCGGTAGATTTCATTGAGCATATCCATATCTAACCAGTAATAATATCGTAGGTGGTATACTAAATGGCCCAAGCGTTCATCCACCACCGCAATGTATTCATCTTCTGGTATGAGTAATTCCCTAGCCCCTCGCAGGGCAATATAAAATAAAGCTTGAATATCTAAAGGATAGCCATAAACCCCCATACGCCGGTCAATCATATAGGAACCATCGGGTACCAACATGGTGGGAAACATATCAAACCGGGAAGTCAAGCATAAATCCAAAATTAGTTTGATACATTTTTGAAATTCTGGTTGATGGGCTAAAGCTATATCCCCACTAGCTTTGACATAAGCACGTAACATTATTAACCACCAGAACCCAGAATCTACTGGTGCAACCCGGGCAATGGCATTTTCCCCAAAGTCTGGTAAGAGATATTCTTGTTCGCCTTTATGTTGTACTTTAAAGCTAGCAGGCATCAACCCTTGACCGGGTTTAAAACAATCCAAGTGCTTGTTGGAGCTTTGTAATATTAGGGTTTCCTGCAAAAAGTTACGGACAATTTCTACCTCACCCTTCATTAAGAAGGCTAGGGCGGAAACTGCAAAATCACGGGTAAAACATTGGTCATAATTTAAGGCATTCCCCGATGCTTCCATTGCTGCTAAGGTACCCACCGGGCGATCGCAATATTCAATGATTGATGCTTCCAAAGCTGCCCATGCTGAGTCGATCGAGTTTTGAGAAATTCCCATCTACTTTCTCCACAATAGTTAAGTAATAAGTAATAAGTAATAAGTAATAAGTAATAAGTTGAGCTTTTTATATATTATCTAAATCTGAGTTAGATTAATTATTTTTGATTAAAATTTAATTGAAAATTATGTTAAATTAATAAGTGATTATGCTGATTTTTATAGGATAATTAATTTCATGCAAGTGAGATAAAATTATTATTTCACCGTAATATCTACATTCCGTTGTATAGTAAAATTTTTATAAAATAAAAATTACATTATCAAATACAACTATGAGACTTTTTTTGAGATTATTAGGGTTGGGTTTTATCATTGGGGGTATCTATATTTTAGGACAAAATATTATATTTACCACTAATCCTTATCCTTATTGGTGGCGAGGAATTTCTGCTGATGGTTCCATTATTTCCCTGATGTCGGGTATCATGATTTTGATTTTTGCACCCAGAAGTATGAAAAGGTTGGGCTTTATTTCTGTGGCAGTAGCGATCGCATTAATATTTGTCAGTAGTAAGGCAATTCTTAATCCCACCAGTTTATGGCAATTCTTCCTATCATTTACCATGATTGCAGGTGGTTATCAGACATTAACTACTGGGCGATCGCCATTTTAATTAATTTAAACAATTATAGCAATTCTATTTGATGTATAAAAACGCTCCAGGCTCAGATCCCCGACTTTTTTGAAAAAGTCGGGGATCTAACTTTTCACGTTGGCAATCATAATAATTGGTCAGTGGCGTTTGAGGAACAAAACCTAACATTGATTAATCCTTTGTTGGGTTACTCTTCGTTCCACCCAACCTACCATTGTTCTTAAGCTATAGTTAAATATTAGCATTCCCAACAATAGTAAATGCTGCCCAATAATAAGGATGATGATAAAGTTTTTCATCGACGGACATATGTTTAACCCTATATAACTCAGTTGCTAGATCTGCTTTATTTCTCAACTCTTCTTGTCTGAGATTATCTAGTAAATCCTCATACCATTGTACTAATTCCCCAGCGGTTAATTCCCGTAACCAGCGCCTAGCTAATGCTAAGGCTTGAATCGGTGATTTATCCCTTTGTAAATAGCGATAAAACTCCATAATTATTAAAGTACTAGCTGCCGATTCCACTGTCCATAAGGGAGTAAGTACATAATCAACTCCCTGACTCAAAAAGCCACTAGTTAAACCCACATATTCAATGCTAAAATTTGTCTGATTTTTAGGGATAATAGTTTCATTGGCTGCTAGGGTTACTAACTTGTAACTAGCAAGGGAATGTTTGCAGATATCTAATAAGGTAAGTTTGTCATCTCCATTTAACAGTAATGCAGATTCCTGGGGATTGCTAAAATTGTTGACGACGTAGCCATTAAAATGCAAAATCTGATGATAGTCTTCTAAACTGGTTTCTAAGTGCTGTTTAGTCCCTTCTTCAGACGCAATGGCAGTACAATTTGTAAACATCTGATTCACGGCTTCTGTTTGCAGTTTGGCAAATTTTAACTGTAAATAACCGCTACTATTGGGATATTCAACGCTAAGTAAAGACGATTGATTGTTGATGCCAAAATTTGTTGATTTTCCCTCTAATCCCATTTGGATACTAGGTAAATAGGTAATTCGGTAATGGGAATTGCTGGTAAAAAGTTGATGGAGGGGCAATCGATGTAAGTATCGATGGGGAATTAAAATTATTTGGGTTATATCTTGTAATTCCTCTTCGATATTGGCAATGTTAAGAATTCCCCGGAGCTGCTCCAGTCTGGCTTCCATTAACAAACGCCAAGAATGGGTGATTTGTCCTTGCTTGTCCCTAGTTGTTTGGCGATATTCTTGGTATTGACGATCCCAATCCCCCAACCAATCTTCCAATTCTACTAACCTTTGTACAGCTTCGGGAAGCATAAATTCCTGACTTGCTTCTGGGTTAAGTATGGGGGTAAAAATGTGAATCGGTTCGGGATACCTATGCTTAATGACAAAGGTGTGTATGGCATAGGGACTAATGTGCCAGTATACCATAGCTGTGGTGGGGTTGAGCAGTTGTTGAATGGATTTATAATTAGGTGAATAAATCTCTTCACTCCAACCGTGTAATTGCCAGGTTAAACAAGCATTTTTACTTTGTTCAGCTATTTCTAGGGCGGATAAAAATTCCCCGGACTGGATGGCTAAATCTACCGCTAATTGACCCAAACCAGTCACTTTTAAGGATAATTGCTTTTTCCCGTCATCTGTCAAGTTGGCATCCCCCAGCAATTGTCCCCACAGGTTCATCCCTTGTTCATGTAATTCTTGGGCGTGGGGAATTTGACCTAAACCTAATAGAGCTGTAATCAGGGATTGTAAAACTTCTAGGTGTAATTGGGGAAAGTCCTGTGGTGTTAGAGTTGATAGGGCTAAATCGTACTCGGCTATCGCTTGTAGCCAATAATCTCGGTATGCTGCCTCCCTTTTTCCTTGGGTGTATAAAGAGTTACCAAGAGCTAAATGTAATCTTCCCCAAGGTTCGGGGTGGGTGTCGTCATGGATATATTTCAACCCTTCTTCGTAGGTTGCTATTTTGCCGGGGTAACCCCTTTGATTGAGGGCCGGATTACCATGGGCGACGGCACTTTCAAAGCTGAGGTGGGGGTCACAATAGGAGGATTTTTCCACGGCACTAGCCCTACTCATCCAAGCTTCCCAATAATCTGGTTTGATTTCTAAGGCTCGATCGTAGGAAGCGATCGCTTCTTCAAATCGTTCTAAATAAAACAATGCTAGCCCGCGATTATACCAGGCTAAATCGAAGTCGGGCTGGACGTATACTGCTTGGTCGTAGGAAGATACTGCCTCGGTGTACCGTTGTAAATTATCTAGGGCTACCCCCCGGTTATACCAAGCTAAGTAGAAATCAGGTTTTAATTCTAGGGCTTTATCCCAGGCGGCGATGGCTAGTTCTAGTTGTCCTAGTTGAATTAAAGCCACCCCTTTATCAATCCATACATCATGGAAGTCTGGTTGAATTTGGCTGGCTTGCTCGTAGGCAGCGATCGCTTCTTGCCACCGTGCTAATTTATCTAGGGCTGTACCTTTAAAGTACCAAGCTTCATGGTTTTGGGGAGCAATGGCAATGGTTCTGTCAAAGCTGGTAATTGCTGTTTCCCATTGTCCTAATTGATACAGGGAAATTCCCCTTTGTAACCAGGCTAGTTCTAATTGGGGTGTAATTTCAATTGCTTGATTATAGGAGGCGATGGCTTCTTCTGGTCTGCCCAAACTAGAGAGAATTATTCCCCTTTGATACCAACCTAAATCATGTTGGGGGTTAATTTCTAGGGCCGTTTCACTACTAACCAGAGCTTCATTGTAGTGTCCTAGATTATACAAAGCCAGGGAGCGACCGCACCAAGCTTGGTAATGGTCTGGGTTCAGTTCCATGGCTCGTTCGTAGTAGGGGAGGGCATCTTCAGACCGTCCTAATTTGACCAATGCCTCACCTAATTTATACCAAGCATCTGTGTGGGTGGGTTGGAGTTGTAGGGCTTTGCCGTAATTTTTGATGGCTGCTTGAATTTGTCCAGAGGCGGCGAGTACCATGCCTTGATGGTACAAACTTTCCGGGTTTTGGGGTTGGATTTGTAATGCTCTGTCGTAACTAGCGATGGCTGGCTGGTATTGTTTTAACTTGCGTAACACCGAACCGCGATCGGCCCAAGCTTCCTGGTAATCTGGCTTAATGGCGATGGCTCGATCGAAGGCCGTAATTGCCTCTTCTAGCCTTGACAAGGCTGCTAAAGTGATACCTTGGTTATACCAACCCTTATATAAATCTGGTTTAATAGCGATCGCTCGTTGGTAAGCTGTGAGGGCTGAATCATAGTTACCTAGGTGGAATAGGGCCAAACCGGTGTTAAACCAATATTCATAGGCTTGGGGTTGGAGAGCGATGGCCCGTTCATAGGATGATAATGCAGCAGTTAGGTTACCGTTTTTTGCCTGTTGCAGTCCTTGGAAAAACCAATTCTGAGCTTGTTGGGCTGCATCTTGGGGGATTTCCTGTCCTGGTAATTGGGGGGATTCTAAGGTTTGATGATGCAAACCAGAGGACAATTGTTGGACTAAGCTGGCACTCTGCTGCAACCGCACTAATAATTCATCTAAGGTATCTGCTACAGGAGCCTGTAACTGTTCCCAATTGGGATTTTGATTTTGGGCTAATGCAGCTTCTTCCCCTGGGGCTTGCCTGACTTGAATACCATGATTTTGGTGATTAGGGTTCAGGGGTGTGGTGGGGGAGATTTCTATCTCTTTTTCTCCCTGTTCTTCCCCTAATTCCGGTGTGGGGTGAGTCAGTTGGCCATCAGGGGTGGGGGATTGCCAAACTTCTTCGATTGGGGGTGCAAATGAATTCTCTGTGGTATCACCATCATATAACCACGGCTGTAGAGGTTCTGGGAGCTGGGAATCGGTGGAAACTTGTTCCTCTATATCAGGGGTGGGAGATTGCCAAACCTCTTCGATTGGGGGTGCAAATAAATTTTCCGTGGTATTACCTGCATATAACCACGGTTGGGGAATTGTCTTAAATTGGGAATCCGTATCAACTGGCTCCTGAATATCAGGGGCTTCATATTCCCAAACTTGCTCCTGTTGATATTGGGCTTGGGTTTCAGTTACCGATCCTGCTTCAGATTCCGCTTGGTATTCCCCTTGGTATTCCGCAAAATAATCGGGTACCTGGTACTCCAAAACTTGTGGCGATTCATCTTCAGCCAAATCTGATTGGGCCATCTCCCCCTGGAGCAAATCATCTCCCAGGTTCCGCGTCATCAGCGTAATACCGATGTCATAGGCCACTTCCCCCATTTCCCCTATATCCAACTCGCCCAACTGTATCAGCCGGGAAGCCAACTCAGCATTAGGGGAGGGAGAAGCCAACAAGCGATCGCCAAAACCATCTAGCCATTCCAACCAGCGTTGTTTGTCAATCCGATGTTCCATGCGTTGCAAATACTTCAACGCCCATTCTTGTCCCCTTGCTTGATATACACCTTCAAGTAGCTGGGTGAACAAAAATTCCAAATCGGAATTAGTCAGTTTTGGCAAAGGAGGTGCAAGTTTTTCTCTCTCCACAACCGGTTGCGAAGAAATCCATTTACCCCCAGATAACCACTTGAAAAAACGTTGAAGCCACTGCAATAGCTGCTTGAGCATCTGCCGCACTTTGGGATATTTTCCTCGATTGTTGTCATGCTCCCCAAGGAGCCACCTAATGGTGATGGTGTAAAGCATCCGCCTGATGGCGAAAACTGTGTATAAATATACATTCAAACTAGTTAAATAACTAGTGCGATGGTCTTCATAATATTGGATAGTCCATAAGTCATTGATTTAATCAGTCTTGTGACAATTTGACAACAGGTATACTGAGCTATATTTTTGCCTAATTTGCTAGTATTCCTATATATCTTAGAGATTACACAGTCTGCTGCCCCATTTCTCCCAGCTAAGGATGTTACAGATAACACTTAGTCATTCAATTTTGGATTTTGGATTTTAGATTTTGGATTATTGGATTTTGGATTACCGATTGACCAAAAAATAAACAGGATACAAGCCCCCAGATTTATCCGTGGAAAGGAAAAAAGTATTTTCCTTATTTCAAGCCCCTCGATTTATCGATGGGGTAACTGATAACTGATAACTGATAACTGAAATGACCCCACAACCTGTTCTTGGTCAACCACCACCGGTGTATTGTGACAATTGTGTAAGTCCTGTATTTTTGAAGTTCCTTTATTCATTGGTTTGAGATTGATTTTCCTGATTAAATTGATTAATCAGTTCTTGAATAATCGCTTCTGGATCTTCGGTTTTTATACCAAGTTGTTGGGCAATTTGCTGGCAGAGATTCCGGTCTTGTTGCAACATTGAAAATAATTCATCTAAAGAAACTGTTTGATATTCTCCCTCGGGGAGGTTATCAGCTTCATCTTCCCCAGTAGTAATTATAGGATGGGAAGACATATCTCCTGTAAATATACTTTCCTCGCCCAAGGCAAAATCATTGGCATCGGTCGAATCAGTTGAAAATGGGGATGGTGTAGCATCTGGTCCTTCATACTCGAAGATAGGCTCTTTCTGGTTACGGGTCAACAAATCCATGCCAATGTCATGGGCATAGTCTCCCACATCCCCAACTTCCAATTCACCTAGTTCCACCATGCGAGAAGCCAATTCATTGTTAGGGGTGGAAGATGCCATTAACCTGTCGCTAAAACCTTCTAGCCATTGTAACCACCGTTCCTCGGGAACTCGATGTTCGAGATTCTGTAGCCACTTTATTGCCCAGGCTTGTCCCTTTGCTTGATTTACCCCCTCTAATAATTCAGTGAAGAGAAACTCTAAATCTGTATCACTGAGGGGAGGAGGTTGTGATTGGATATTACCCTCTATCTGGGATGATTTTTGTCGTTTACCAAACAAGCGTTGGAAAAAGTTTTTAATCCATTGAATCAGCCGCTTGAGCATCTACCGTATCCGTAATTATTTCTGAGATTACCCTAAAGATTTTAGCGATGTCTGGTAACAAGAGGCTCATGTCATCATATTGATGTAACAATTAATATCTTCACTGAAGAGGCAGGGGGGGAAGGGAGCTCCGGAGCAGGGGGGATAGGAAAAGGGGTTAGTAACCCGAGTTTTCGATAAAATAATTGCATCCCTGACTTTCGGTTTATGTTACAGTGCCATTTTGCCAAGGCATTGACATTTCCCAGCCATGTCTTACGAACCCCTACATCACAAGTATCGTCCCCAGAGTTTTGCTCAACTAGTAGGACAAGAGGCGATTGCTACTACCCTTACCAATGCGATTCGCACTGGTAAAATTGCCCCTGCTTATTTGTTTACTGGGCCTAGGGGGACGGGGAAGACTTCTAGTGCTCGGATTCTTGCCAAATCTCTCAATTGCTTGGGTAGCTCACGCCCCACTGCCGATCCTTGTGGTAAATGTGATGTATGTGTGGGCATTAATAAAAGCTCTACCCTAGATGTGATTGAAATTGATGCTGCTAGTAATACTGGGGTTGATAATATTCGTGAGGTGATCGAAAGGGCTCAGTTTGCTCCTGTACAATGCCGCTACAAGGTTTATGTGGTGGATGAATGCCACATGCTCAGTACCGCAGCATTTAATGCCCTCCTCAAAACCCTAGAAGAACCCCCTCAATACGTTGTCTTTGTCTTAGCTACCACGGACCCCCAAAGGGTTTTACCCACAATTATTTCCCGTTGTCAGCGATTTGATTTTCGCCGCATCGCCTTGGAAGATATGGTGGGACATTTAAGTGAAATTGCTGCTAATGAAAGTATTAATATTTCTACCCAAGCCATTACCTTAGTTGCCCAAACTGCCCAAGGAGGATTGCGGGATGCGGAAAGTCTTTTAGATCAGTTGAGTTTACTTGCCGGGGAAGTCACCCCAGATAGGGTTTGGGATTTAGTTGGCTCCGTGGCAGAACGGGATCTACTAGCTTTATTAGATGCGATCGCTCACAATAGCCCAGAAGCATTATTAGATACTACTAGACAAATTTTAGACCGGGGGCGAGAACCCCTGATTATTCTGCAAAATCTCGCCGCTTTTTACCGCGATTTACTAATTGCTCAAGCTGCACCCAATCGTCAGGATTTAATTGCTTGTACCCCAGAAACATGGCAATCCCTAGTTAATTTTGCCCGACAATTTGATGCCAATACTATTTTGCGAGGACAGCAACATTTACGTACAGCGGAAGTTCAAATTAAAAATACTACTCAGCCTCGTTTATGGCTGGAAGTCACTTTATTAGGATTATTACCTGAAGCACAAACCACACCACAAACTCAAGTGACTCCCACCAGAATTAATCAACCAGCAGCCAATAAAACAGTTCCCGCTTCTCCACCACCTCAAACAACTTTTAATTCTCAATCAAATCCTACGGCTCAACCATCCCAAACAACTTCTAATTCTCAAATAAATCCTAATCCTCAACCAACTCAAACAACTCCTAATTCTCAAATAACTCCTAATCCTCAACCAACTCAAACAGCTCCTAATTCTCAAACAACTGCTCATACACAAGCTCCCCCAAAATCCTTAGATGAAATCTGGAATCAAGTTCTGGGACATTTACCAATACCAGCTCAAGCCTTATTTAAGCAACACGGACATTTATTAAGTGTTAACCAAGATGCAGCAGTTGTGGGATTATCGCCAAAACTAGTAAAACTTGCTCAAGGGAAATTGGCTGATGTGGAACAAGCATTTGCTCAAATTTACCCACAGAAATTAGAAGTTAGCTTAGTTGGTACCCATCAATCCCAGACAAAACCTACTTCCCACAACAGAGAAATTCCCCAACATAGCTCAGTTCCAATTCCCAAACCAGAACTAGTAACCATTCCTCAAACACCAGAACCAACACCAGTGAAAGAGCCTGGTGTAGAAATGCACCAATCCGTTGCAACTCCAACTATTAGTAACGGTTTAGTCACAAAAAAGACTAATGGTGTAGTTCCAACATCCCCTTCCCCACCCATGCAAATTCAGGTTTCATCACCAGGGGAAAACCGTAACTGGGATGCAGATGAAGTCATGGTTGCAGCTAAACGGTTGGCACAATTCTTTGACGGAGAAGTAGTAAGTTTGACAGATGATTTTAGTGAATCTATTGATTCGGTGGTGACATCAGACTTAGTAGAAGAAATTATAGAAGATAATGATTTGTGAAAATTTTGGATGCTCCCGACCAAAGTTGATAAATTTTGTCACCATAGGGATATAAAGGTAATACCTGACTAGTGCTCCATCGCATTAGTTTTGAGGGGCAACAGATCCCCAACTTCTTAAACAAGTCGGGGATCTAAATTCCTACAACTCATCAAAATTAATGGGATGAAGCACTACAATATCTAATCGCAGGATTAATTGTCCATAGAATCTATAAGTTATATTTATTGCTTTTGTGGTGCTCGCAAAGGCTATGACTCAATCAAAATTATTAGGGTAAATTCTCAATGTATCGTCACATTGCGATCGCAGTATCTTCCTTAGGATTGACTGTGGGATGCTATGGGTTAAGTATATCTGTAGAACCGGATACTACTAATTTAGAAGTATCGCCATCTACTTCTACACAAATAAATAATGCTCAATCTCCAACTCCACAACTAAATCCAACCACCACAACTAATACATTAGTTTCACAACTTCCTGAATCTAACCAAAAATTAATAACCAAAGGAACATTACGCATCAGTAATAAAACAGAGATACCTATGCGTATTGTTTTGCTAGCTCATAGTTTGGGTGAAAAAAATGAAAAAAACATAGCTGGCAAGAGTAACAAATACAACCTTCCCGCCCATTGGGACTTTGCTCCCCAAGAAGGAAGTGGTAAAGGTTTGATTGTATCTCTACCACAAGGAACTGTAACTTTAACCAAAGGAGATATATTAGTAGCCTTTGCTGAAGATGGTTCCCGCCGTTATTGGGGTCCCTATGTGGTAGGAGAAACTCCTGAACCGTTATGGAATGCTGAACACAAAGAATGGAAGTTGATTTTGCAACCGTAGGGGAGTGGGAAGAGTATCCCAATTTTTTACAATACCCTAGTAGTCCACCAAAGCAATTTTGTTGGGTAGGGGGAGATGGGGGAGTGTGGGAAGTGTGAGGAGTGTGGGGAGAAAAGAACTTTTTATTCTCATTATTAACCTGGCATAGTTCCCTTGGCGGAGTACTAGTGTTCTGTCCCATTAGTTTTGATGGATAAATTGAAATCTCTATTTCTCTTCTTTCTTCTGTCCTTTGCGCCCTTTGCGCCTAAAGCCCTACGGGCATGGCTTCGCTAATGCGGTTCATTATCCAACCCATCATATTTATGGGGTTTATATCACATCCGCCTGAGGTTGAAAACCCCAGTCTAATAACTAAAGTCGTCTAAAGACGACTGGGAAATAGCCATCAAAATTAATGGGACAAAGCAGTAGTACTCCACCACATTAATTCTGCCGGGTAAATCAAATTCTATACCTGTCCTCTCTTCCTCTTCCTTCGCGCTCTTTGCGCCTAAAGCCTTTCAGGCATGGCTTCGCTAATGCGGTTTTATCCTCTACCCCTGATA
>JAAUYD010069162.1_pt1 | contig 21906 bp, 17 predicted proteins | sample 7278101 | NCBI WGS metagenome assembly JAAUYD01 (sample SAMN14350128, study PRJNA611818) | marine sediment metagenome | isolation source: surface marine sediment (0.6m) | place: French Polynesia: Moorea | collected 2018-08
CGGGCAAGGCGCAGCTGACCGATCAGACCGGCTTCGGTGATTTCGTTGCGTTTGTGCAGCAGCTGCGCGAGGACGCCGAGATCATCATCAACGACGACGTCGTTGCTGCCAACGAGACGTTCTAGGACACGATCAGAAATGTAGAAATGGGGACATTCTGCTTTTTCCCGATGCTCGGGGAAAAGCAGAATGTCCCCATTTTTTATGCTGTATCTGCTGCCTTGTGCGGCAGATGGATGTCCTCGACGTCGCCGGCCTTGGGATCGTAGAAGATCGCCTCGTCCAGGCTGCCTTCGCTCTGGGCAACGATGCTCGTGATCGTCAGATCGCCGGTTACGTTGACGGCGGTGCGCATCATGTCCAGCAGTCGATCGACGCCCATGATCAACGCGATGCCCTCCACGGGCAGGCCAACCTGTGTGAACACCATCGCCAGCATGATCAGGCCGACGCCGGGGACGCCTGCCGTGCCGATCGAGGCCAGCACGGCCATGCCGATCACGGTCAGGTAGCCGCCAATTCCAAGATCGATGCCGAAGACATTGGCGACGAAGATCGTTGCGACGCCCTGCATGATCGCGGTGCCGTCCATGTTGATCGTCGCGCCAAAGGGCACAACGAACGACGCCGTGGGATTATCCACGCCCAGACGCTTTTCGGCCGCGCGTAACGTCACCGGGATTGTGGCGTTCGAGCTCGCCGTACTGAAGGCAAAGATCTGCGGCGTGCGCACCTTGCGCAGGAACATGAGTGGGCTGACGCCCGACAACAACTTCAGTAGCAGCATCAACGTGATGGTGGCATGCAACAGCAACGCTACGACCACAACACCGAAATAGCTGAACATCGGCCAGATCAGCCCGAGGCCTTGCAGCGCGAAGGTCTTCGCCATCAGCGCGAACACGCCGTAGGGTGCGACGTGCATGACGACGGTCACGACCTGCATCATGATCTCGTTTAGCCGTTCTGCGCCTTCGGCGACCTTACGGCCGGCCTCGCCAACCATGAGCATGCACACGGCAAACAGGATCGTGAAGAAAATGATCTGCAGCATGTTGCCTTCGGCGTAAGCCGCAACCGGGTTGCTTGGGATCAGGTCGATGATGACCTGGGTCAGCGGCGGCGCAACGGGGGCCGTGAAGTCTCCCTGGTCTCCGGTCAGTTCGAAGCCTTCGCCCGGCCCGACAATGACGGCAATGGTGATTGCCAGCGTGATGGCCAGCGCCGTCGTCATCACGAACATGCCGAACGCTTTGACGCCAACGCGGCCCAGCTTGGTGATGTCGCCGATACCGTAGACACCGCAGATCAGCGAGAACGTCACGAGCGGCACGACGAGCATCTTGAGGCCGGTGATGAACATCGCACCGACCACGTGGAACAGGCCGTTGACGAAGTACTTGTCGATAAACGCGACGTCGGATGCAAACGCGTTGATCAGGCTGCCGAGCACCAACCCCGCGATCATGAAGATCAGTATTCTGGTGGTCACCGTCATAACAGGCTCCCGCTTGTTCTTATTAGTCGTCTTCGTCGAAGACCATGCCCATGATGTTGACGCCGGCGTCGACGAAGGTCGTTTCGCCCGTGATGCCGGACGCCAGGTCTGAGCAGAGGAATGCAGCGGTATTGCCGATTTCCTCGATCGTCACCGTGCGGCGTAGTGGTGCCGCCTTGACCGCGTAGTTCTGCATCTTGCGGAAGCCGCCGATGCCAGCGGCCGCGAGTGTCTTCACAGCGCCCGCTGAGATCGCATTGACACGAATCCCTTCCGGACCCAGATCGGCCGCCAGGAAGCGCACACAGGCCTCGAGGCTGGCTTTGGCGAGGCCCATGACGTTGTAATTGGGCACAACCTTGACCGCGGCGTCGTAGGTTAGCGCAAGAATGGCTGCATCGCGGCCCGTCATCATCGGCTGCGCGGACTTGGCCAGCGCGGCGAGGCTGTACGCCGAGATGTCATGCGAGATGGCATAGCCCTCGCGCGTGATGGACTCGGTAAAGCCACCGGCGAGCTGATCGCGGGGCGCGAAGCCTACGGAGTGCACGAGCACGTCCAGGCCGTCCCAGTGCTTGCCGAGCTCGGCGAACACGGCGTCGATTTCCTCGTCGCTCGTGACATCACACTGGAACAAGAGGTCGGTATTTTGTCCGAGCCGGTCCGAGAGCTTCTCGACGCGACCACGGAGCTTGTCGGTCTGGTAGGTGAACGCGATCTCGGCGCCTTCGCGCGCGAATGCCTCAGCAATGCCTGTCGCAATGGAACGGTCGCTCGCGACACCGACGATCAGCGCCTTCTTGCCGGCCATGAAGCCCATGTGGAATCCCCCAGATTTTTCTTATGCCGAAAGGCGGCTAGTTTAGCTGGACTGTGCCGTCACATCGACATGCAACGTGAGTTTCTGTCCAGGCCGCAGGATCTTGTTCTTGTCCAGGCCGTTCCAGCGCGCAATCTGATCGATGCCCACGCGGAACTTGCGGGCAATGATGTAGAGCGAGTCGCCGTTGCGCACCGTGTAGCGCAGCTTGCGCTTGGTGCTGCCGGTCTGCAGCGGTGACGTAGCTGGCGCTGAGCTGGCGGCGTGTGTCCACACGACGAGCTTCTTGCCAACTGACAGCGTGTCGCCGGGCGCCATGCCGTTCCACGCGGCGAGCTGGCGGTGCGTAACCTTGTAGCGCTGCGCGATGGTCCAGAAGCTCTCGCCGCTGGATACGATGTGTTCGACTTTGCTGCCAGGGCGCTTGCGGTTTTGCTTCTTCGCAAGGCGCGCATCGGCGCTCTGGCTGTAAGCGGCCAGCGGCTTCGTCGCGACCGGGATCATCAGGTGGCTGCCGGCACGAATCGTGTTGCCGCGCAGGTTGTTCGCCGCGCGCAGTGCCGACACGGTCGTGCTGTATTTCTCGGCGATCTGCGAGATCGCTTCACCGTTCTTCACCTTGTGGCGTTTCCAGCGAACACGCTCGCGCTCGGGGACTTCGTTGAGCGCCGTCGTAAAGGTCTCGGCGACATCGATCGGCATGACGAGGCGGTGCGGGCCGGCCGGGTCGGTCGACCAGCGGTTGTAGCCCGGGTTGTAACGGTAGATCGTGTCGACATCGACGCCCGCGAGCTCAGCCGCGAGTGCGAGATCGAGCTGGGTACCGATGTCGGTGACGACGAATTGCTCTTCGTCGAGCACGACGGGCAGCGTCAGGTTGTGCCTGGCCGGATCCGCGACGATCTCGACGAGGGCAAGCAGCTTCGGCACGTACATGCTCGTCTCTTTCGGCAGCTTCAGGTACCAGAAGTCGATCGGCTTGCCGGCCTTGCGGTTGTTGCGCGCGGCCCGCAGCACGTTGCCTTCGCCCGAGTTGTAAGAGGCGATCGCGTTGAGCCAGTTGCCGTCGTTGAGTTCGTGCAGGTACTCAAGGTAGTCGAGCGCGGCACGCGTCGAGTCGACAATGTCGCGACGGCCGTCGTACCACCAGTTCTGCTTGATGCCAAAGCGCTTGGCCGTGCCCGGGATCATTTGCCACAGGCCGGCGGCGCGGCCGTGTGAGTAGGCGAACGGGTCGTAGGCGCTCTCGACGATCGGCAGCAGGGCCAGTTCGAGCGGCATGTCGCGGCGCTCGAGCTCAGCAACGATGTAGGGCAGGTAGCGCTGAGCGCGCGTGAAGACGCGGTTCAGGTACTCCGGGTGTCTCGCGTACCAGCGCAGCTCGGCCGCGGTGCGGTGGTTGTCGTCGTAGGTCAGCTCGAAGCCGTTGCGAATGCGCTCGATGACGTTATCGGGGCCGGCTGGCGTGGAGGGCAGGTCGAAGCCCGCGACCGGCGAATACAGGGTCAGGGCCGGCTCGGTGGCCACCGTCGGGGTCGAGAGCGCGAAAAAGGTGACGCAAACGACGCCAAAGGCGCGAAATCTCTGCAATAATTGCTTGGTTGGACGCGAGAATATGTAAGACATCGGGACATCCTACTGAGGCGGAGCGCTTGTGCAAGGGGTGAGTTCACACAATCCGGAGGAATGGCTGCAAAGTCCGCTGGGCGCGGCCTTGCTGCAGCTCGAAGTGCGGGTTGTCGAGGAAGCGCTCGATGGCATCTTCGGTGAGCACTGCCTGCAGCTTGGTGTCTGGGGCGAAACCCGCACGTTTACGCGGTTTACACGGACGCAGCGCTGCGCCGTGATCGGCGAGACACCGCTCGGCGAGCCCTCTGCCATCGGCGAATTCCACAAGCTTCCGGTCGAGTCGCAGTCGATCGACGCGGTCCTGTTGCCCCACACGCTGGATTTCAGCGACCGCCCGCACGAAGTGCTGCGCGAGGTCGATCGCGTTCTCAGGCCGAACGGCCACATTATTCTGCTCGGCTTCAAACCCGGCGGCCTGTGGGGCTTGCGCCGGCTCGTGCCGGGCGCGGCGATGCCACCCGGAGCCGATCACCTGATTTCCGAACGTCGCCTGCGCGACTGGCTGAAGCTGCTCGACATGCGCATCCAGGGCAGCCGGCGCTACTTCTTTCGCTGGCCGATTCCGAGGAAGTCGGTCAGCACGTCGCAGAAGTGGGAGCTGCGGGGCCAGATGCTGTGGCCCGAATTGGCGGCTTGCTATATGCTCACGGCGCAAAAGCGGGTCAGCACGCTGACGCCGGTGAGGCCGCTCTGGCGGCGGAAACCGAAGGTCGTTGCGGGGCTGGCCGAGCCATCCACACGCGTATCCAGAATCCGGTTTGACACGAACGATTGAGATTTACACCGACGGGGCCTGCAGGGGAAATCCAGGTCCGGGTGGTTGGGGAGCTTTGTTGATTGCGGGTCACCACCGCAAGACGATGCACGGTGGCGATCCCGAGACGACTAACAACCGCATGGAGCTGACCGCGGCGATCGAGGCGCTGAACGTCCTCAAGCGCCCGAGCAAGGTGAAGCTGCACACGGACTCCAAGTACGTCATGGACGGCATTACCGACTGGATGGCGAACTGGAAGAAACGCGACTGGAAGACGGCGAACAAGAAGCCGGTCAAGAACAAGGATCTCTGGATGGCGCTCGACAAAGCGACCGAGCGGCATGACATCAAGTGGATCTGGGTGAAAGGCCACGACGGCAATCCCGGCAATGAAGAAGCCGACGCGCTCGCGAATTTGGGGATAGACGAGCTATGAGACAAATCGTCCTGGATACGGAAACGACGGGCCTGTCGACCGCGCAGGGTCACCGCATCATCGAGATCGGCTGCATTGAGATGGTCAACCGGCGCCTGACCGGGCGCGAGTTTCATCGCTTCCTGAACCCGGATCGTGACATCGACGAGGGCGCCGAGGCCGTGCATGGCATCAGCCGCGCACAGCTCGAAACCGAGCCGCGCTTTCATGAAATCGTCGATGACTTTCTCGAGTTCGTCAGCGACGCGGAGCTGGTCATTCACAACGCCGACTTCGACGTGGGCTTCCTCGAGCACGAGCTGCGCCTGATGGAGCACGCGCTGCCCAAGATTACCGATCACTGCAGCGTGCTCGACACGCTGACGCTGGCTCGCGAGATTCATCCGGGACAGCGCAACAGCCTGGATGCGCTCTGCAAGCGCTACGAGGTAGATGCCTCGAAGCGTGACGTCCACGGCGCGCTGATTGACTCGGAGTTGCTGGCGCGCGTGTATCTCGCGATGACGGGCGGCCAGTCGAGCCTGTTGCTCGATGACGAACACACGGATTCAGGAAATCGCCTGGCGGCCGATAGTACAGGTGGGCTTGAGCAATCGGGTGTGAAAAGGGCGCGCGCCGGCAACGGTGGTTACACGCTGGCGGTTATCGAACCGAGCCCTGACGAGATCGCGGCGCACGACGCGATGCTTGAGAAAATCCGCAAATCCGGTGCGTGCGTCTGGGATTTTGACTAGAATCGATCGCTCGCACCTCGTGCGCGACTAATAAAATACAAAGGAAAACAACCACATGGTCCACACGCTGGCTGAGGCTTTCCGCGAGAATTTCCTGGGCAATTCGCCGGACTGGTACAAGCTGACCATCATCGGCTTCCTGATCCTGAACCCGATTCTGGTTGTTTATGACCCATTTGTGGCGGGCTGGGTGCTCGTCATCGAGTTCATCTTCACGCTGGCTATGGCGCTGAAGTGCTACCCGCTGCAGCCTGGCGGTCTGCTCGCGGTCGAGGCGATCCTGCTTGGTATGGCGTCGCCGGAGATGGTGTTCCACGAGGCCGAGAAGAACTTCCCCGTGATCATGCTGCTCATGTTCATGGTGGCGGGTATCTACTTCCTGCGCGAGATGCTGCTGTTCATCTTCACGAAGATCCTGCTCGGCATCCGTTCGAAAGTTCTGCTGTCGCTGCTGTTCTCGTTTGCGGCGGCATTCCTGTCGGCGTTCCTCGACGCGCTGACCGTGACGGCTGTGATCATTACGGTGGCTGCCGGTTTCTACGGCGTGTATCACAAGGTCGCGTCGGGCAAGAAATTTGACCATGACCATGACCCGACCACGGACGAACAGGTCGTCGAACTGCACCGCGAGGATCTCGAAAATTTCCGCTCGTTCCTGCGCAACCTGATGATGCACGGCGCGGTTGGTACGGCGCTGGGCGGCGTCACGACGCTGGTCGGCGAGCCGCAGAACCTGCTGATCGCCGAGATCATGGACTGGGAGTTCGTTGAGTTCTTCATGCGCATGGCGCATATCTCGATGCCGGTTCTTGTCGTCGGTCTTCTGACCTGCATCCTTCTGGAGCTCACGGGCTGGTTTGGCTATGGGACCAAGCTGTCGCCGAGGGTCCGGCACGTGCTCGAGGAATTCGATATGGCAATGGCGGCCGAGCGCACAAAGCAGGAGAGCGTCACGATCGGCGTGCAGGGCGTGGTCGCAATTGCGCTGATCATTGCCCTCGGCTTTCACCTTGCCGAACCTGGTGTCGTCGGTCTGATGGTGATCGTTCTCGCGACGGCGCTGAACGGCATTACCGAAGAGCACCGTATCGGGCACGCGTTCGAAGAGGCGCTGCCGTTCACGGCGCTGCTCGTAGTGTTTTTTGCCATTGTGGCCGTGATCGAGACGCAGCACCTGTTCACGCCGATTATCGACTGGGTGCGCACTTACGAAGGCAAGACCCAGGAGGCGCTGTTCTTTATCGCGAACGGTGTCCTGTCGATGATCTCGGACAACGTCTTCGTGGCAACGGTCTATATCCAGCAGGTCGACGTGTTGTACCAGTCCGGTGAAATCACGCGCGAGCAGTTCGATGCGCTGGCAATTGCGATCAACACGGGTACGAACATCCCGTCGGTTGCCACGCCGAATGGCCAGGCGGCATTTCTGTTCCTGCTGACGTCAGCGTTGGCGCCGCTCATCCGTTTATCGTATGGACGTATGGTGATCATGGCATTGCCGTACACGATTACGATGAGCACGGCGGGCTTGCTGGCACTCTGGTACCTGGGCTAACGACAAAAGGCGGACTGCGGGGGGCGGCTCGCCGGCAACATTGCCGACATAGGAGCTGTTCTTGCAGCCAATTTGCCACCTGAATCTCGCCCCGGGCTACCGGGGCGGGGAACGTCAGACCGAACTCCTGATTCGTGAGCTCGCCGCACGCGGCATGGCGCAGCGGCTGGTTGCGCGTCGCGGCGGTCCGTTGGCCGAGGCCTGCTCGGATGTGGACGGGCTCGACGTGCGCGAAGTAGCGCCGAACCCGATCGCAGCGGGGCTGGCGGTGCGGGGGAGCGCGGTTGCCCATTCGCATGAGGGCCGTACCGTGTATAGCGGATTACTGGCCAATTCGCTGTTCGGCACGAACTACCTGATCACGCGGCGGGTTGTCGCGAAGCAGTCGCCGTCGTGGGCGAGGTCACTGGCGTATCGGCGGGCGGCGCGCGTTGCTGCCGTTTCGAGGGCTGCGGCCGATGAATTGCGGGTACGGCACCCGGAACTGGAGCCAGTTGTGGTGCCGGATGCGCATGCTGCGTTCGATGTGGATGCGGCGGAAGTGGAGCGAATCCGGGCCGCACGTCCTGGCAAGACGCTCATTGGGCATGTCGGTGCTTATGATCACTCGCACAAGGGGCAGCTAACGATCATCGAAGCAGCGCGTATTGCCAATGATCGTATTCCAGAGTGGCACTTTTTGCTGTGCGGAGAGGGCAAGGACGAAGCGCGTTTCCGCGATGCGATAGGCGATCTCCCAAATATCGAACTCGTCGGCTGGGTCGACAATGTCGGCGACTGGCTCGCTGCGTTTGACATCTTTGTCTACCCGTCGCTGCACGAGGCGCTCGGATCCTCGCTACTTGATGCGATGGGGCTCGGATTGCCTATAGTCGCATCCGATGTGGGCGGCATTCCTGAGGTGGTGAAGGATAAGGTAAACGGGCTTCTAGTAAGGCCCGAGGACGCAGGGCAGCTCGTCGGGGCGATCTTCGCAGCTCTCAAGGACTCCAATCAGTCCTTAAGGGACACAAATCGAAGGGAGGCCGCAAAGCTGGGCGCGCCGGCGATGGCAGACGCTTACGAGATGCTATACCGCGAAATCGCACCCGGGATGTGATACATAAGCGCCTGAATCTTCACATCCCCTCCGGGAGACGGCAGTGGCCGCAACATTCAACATCAACGAACTCAAGATCGGCATCATCGGGCTGGGCTATGTTGGCCTGCCCTTGGCTGTAGAGTTTGGCAAGAAATATCCGACAATCGGGTTCGATATCAACGACTCCCGAGTAGCAGAACTCACAGGTGGAACAGACTCGACGCTCGAATGCTCCGCTGAGGAACTGGCCGAGGCGACTCAGCTAACCTATACAAGCGATCTCGAGGGCATTCACGACTGCAACTTCTACGTAGTAACAGTGCCGACTCCGATAGGTGACTCCAATCGCCCGCTTCTGACGCCACTGCGGGCTGCGAGTGATGCGCTGGGCAAGATCGTCAAGAAAGGCGATATCGTCGTTTACGAGTCGACCGTCTATCCCGGCGCCACCGAGGAATTCTGTGTGCCGCTTATCGAAGCCGGCTCCGGTCTAAAGATGAACAAGGACTTCTTCGTCGGGTACAGCCCTGAACGCATCAATCCCGGCGACAAAGAGCATCGGCTACCGACTATCCTCAAGGTCACGTCAGGATCGACGCCGGAAGCGGCTGATTACATTGACGAGGTCTACGCGTCGATCATTACCGCGGGCACGCACAAAGCGTCAAGCCTAAAGGTCGCGGAAGCTGCCAAGGTGATCGAAAACACACAAAGAGATGTCAATATCGCCCTGGTGAATGAGCTTGCGATGATATTCGACAAGGTCGGCATCGATACTGAGGAAGTGCTGAAAGCGGCCGGCACGAAATGGAACTTTCTGCCGTTTCGCCCGGGTCTCGTAGGCGGGCATTGCATCGGCGTGGATCCGTATTACCTCACGTACAAGGCGGAGCAACTGGGCCACCATCCGCAGATGATTCTTGCGGGGCGTCGCATCAATGACAACATGTCCCTTTACGTGGCGTCCAAGGTCGTGAAGCAGATGCTCCGCAAGGGAATATCGGTACGCGATGCCAAGGTGCTTATACTCGGGCTGACATTCAAAGAGAATTGCCCCGACGTTCGCAATACCAAAGTCGTGGATATCGTGGCGGAACTCGCCTCCTATGGTTGCCAGGTTGATGTTCACGATCCCTGGGTGGATGCAGCCGAAGCTCGAGATGAATACGGCATCGAGCTCGTCGCCGAGCCTGATAAAGGGGCGTATGATGTAGTCATTATCGCTGTTGCTCACGATTGTTTCCGCGAGCTCGGCGAGCAGGGCGTCAAGGCGTTCGGTTCTGATGCTGCTGTGATCTACGACATCAAGTACGTCCTGCCGGCCGATGCCGTAGACGATAGGCTCTAGGCACAACACACTCAGACGCGCGACTTGCTCGCGAGAATGGTTCAGATATGAAAATTTTAGTTACAGGTGCTGCCGGGTTCGTTGGCTTTCACACTTCCAAACAGCTGCTCGAGCGCGGCGATACCGTCGTCGGCCTCGATAACTTCAACGACTATTACGACGTCAATCTGAAGGAAGCCCGAGCAGCGATTCTCGAGCCCTTCGAGAACTTCAGGATGGTTCGAATGAATCTGGAAGATCGAGAGGGCATAGAGAATCTATTCGAGAACGAGAAGTTCGACAAGGTAGTGCATCTCGCGGCGCAGGCCGGCGTCAGGTATTCGATCGAGAACCCGCACTCGTACATCGAGAGCAACATTGTCGGAACGCTGCACATTCTTGAAGGCTGTCGTCACAACGATGTCGAACACCTTGTTTATGCGTCTTCCAGTTCGGTATACGGCGCCAATACGACGATGCCGTTCTCGATCCACCAGAACGTTGACCATCCCCTGGCGCTTTATGGTGCGACCAAGAAAGCCAACGAGTTGATGGCGCACACATACTCGAATCTCTACAAGCTGCCCACGACCGGCCTGCGTTTCTTTACCGTGTATGGCCCTTACGGCCGCCCCGATATGGCGCTCTTCATGTTTACGAAGAGCATCATCGAAGGAAAGCCGATCGATGTATTCAACTTCGGAAATCACAAGCGCGATTTCACGTATATCGATGACATTGTCGAAGGCGTCATCCGCACTATGGATAATACGGCGACGCCGAATGAGGGCTGGGAAGCGGCAAGGCCTGATCCCGGTACGAGCATGGCGCCGTATCGCATTTACAATATCGGTAATCAGAGCCCGGTTGAGCTGATGGACTATATTGGTGCGATTGAAAAGTGCCTGGGTAAGGAAGCCGAGAAGAACCTGCTGCCACTTCAACCTGGCGACGTCCCTGATACCTGGGCAGATACGCAGGATCTTGCTAACGACGTGGGCTACCAACCGAGTACGCCGATCGACGTCGGCGTGCGGAATTTTGTTGAATGGTATCTCGATTTCTACAAAGACGAACTAAAACAAAGCGCCTGACGTGACGAAGCCCTACACGGGGAGAAGGCTCTCCGCACGCTATCCGACGGATATACCGGCCTGGAAGGCGCTCACCAAGCACCATAAAGAGGATATGCGCAGCAGGCATCTGCGCGATCTGTTCGCGCGTGACAAGAAGCGGGCCGAACGTTTTAGCGTGACGGCGAATGACCTCACGCTCGACTACTCGAAGACCCACGTCAATACGACGACAAGACGTTTGTTGGTCAAGCTTGCGAAGGAGGCGAGTGTGCCCGCCGCGATCGAGGCTATGTTCGCCGGCGAGCAGATTAATCAGACCGAGGGACGCTCGGTCCTGCATGTGGCGTTGCGTGCCAAGATTTCCGACATGGTTGCACTCGATACGCCGGGTGTCCGAGAGGTCTGGGAAGTCCTCACGAAGATGGAGGACTTTGTCGAGCGGGTCCAGAGTGGCAAACTCCGAGGCAGCACCCGCAAGAAGATCACGGACATCGTCAACATCGGCATTGGCGGATCTGACCTCGGACCCGTAATGGCGAGCAGAGCGCTGCGCCGCTACTGGCATCCGAAACTTCGGTTCCATGCCGTTTCCAATGTCGACGGCACACAGCTCGAGGATCTAAAGGACGAACTCGACCCCGAGCGCACGTTGTTCGTCGTGTGTTCCAAGACGTTCACGACCCAGGAGACCATGGCGAATGCGCATGCCGCGCGCGACTGGATCATCGAGAGGCTCGACGCAGTTGCGGTGCAGTATCACTTCGTTGCTGCGTCGACAAACCACGAGGCCATGGACGATTTCGGTATCCGGTCTGACTATCGCTTCGGCTTCTGGGATTGGGTTGGCGGTCGCTACTCGATGTGGTCAGCTGTTGGCCTGTCGCTCGCGATCGTCATCGGCATGGACAACTTCAGGCGCATCCTGAATGGCGGGCGGCGCATGGACCTGCATTTCCGACAGGCGAAGCTCGACAAGAACATGCCCGTTCTGCTGGCGATGCTGGGCATCTGGTACAACAACTTTTTCGGCGCTCACAGCCATGTGATCCTGCCGTACACGAATCGCCTCGACCGCTTTCCTGCCTACCTGCAGCAGATGCAGATGGAATCGAGCGGCAAGAGCGTCCGCATGGACGGCAAGCCGGTGCGCCAGAACACGGGCATGGTCATTTGGGGCGAGGCTGGAAATAACGCCCAGCATTCGTTCATGCAGTTGCTGCACCAGGGCACCCGCTTCGTGCCGGCCGATTTCATCCTGACTGACGAGTCGGACCTGGCGACGGCTAACTGCCTGGCCCAGGCTCAGGCGCTTATGCAGGGAACGACAGATGACGATCTCGAGCCGTATCGCGTTCACGAGGGCAATCGACCCAGCAACCTCATTTCCTTTAAGGAACTGACGCCCGAAACGCTGGGGCAACTCATCGCGCTTTACGAGCACAAGGTGTTTGTCGAGGGCGTGGTCTGGGGGATCGACTCGTTCGATCAGTGGGGCGTCGAGCTCGGCAAAGTCCTGGCGAAGAAAGCCCTGTAATCGACGGCTTGCCGCCGGCAACCAGACCATTCACAATTCGCTGATGTTTTCCCGGGCCCAAGTACGGCTTAGCCTTCTGTTGATCGCGTTTGTGGGTTCATCCGCACTCGCGGGGCCGTATATTCCCGCCGGCGATCTCGGTCTGCGCCATGACCTGACGGTGCTCTCGGAGGCCGGCATCATCACCGGTCCGGTATCGACCTGGCCCCTCGCATGGGGCCCGATAATGAGCGATATCAGGAATTCGGATGCAACGAATCTGTCGCCAGCGGCCGCTGAAGCGCTGCTTCGTGTCAGGGAGCGAGCTGCCTGGGAAACCCGAAGCCACGAGCTCACCGTCAACGCGAAGGTCGGTGCTTCGGACAATCGCACTCGAATCCGCTCGTTTCAAAACACACCGCGTGGCCGTGGTGAGGTCGGGGTCGGTTTCGGCTGGCTTGACGATGCGTTCAGCATCGAACTGAATGGCCAGATGGTCGACGCTGACGGCGACGATGATTACCGACTCGACGACACTTTGATTGGAGTAGTGGCAGGCAATTGGTCCATTAGTGCTAGCACACAACAACGTTGGTGGGGTCCAGCTTGGGACGGGAGCCTGATTTTGTCCAACAATGCCAGGCCGATTCCTTCGCTCGTTATCGATCGGGTATTCACGGACCCGTTCGAGACTCGCTGGTTAAACTGGCTGGGGCCGTGGGACCTGAACGTGATGTTTGGCGAGCTGGAAAGCGGCCGCGCGATTCCAAATGCGCAGTTTTTCGGTATGCGGTTTAACTTCCGGCCGCTGCAGTCATTGGAGATAGGGCTATCCCGCGCGGCGCAGTGGTGTGGCGACGGGCGGCCATGCGATGCGGAGACGTTCTTTGATCTGCTTGCTGGGCGCGACAACGTTGGTGATGAAGGTATCGATTTAGATAACGAGCCGGGAAACCAGTTGGCAGGAGTCGATTTCCGATGGTCGCCTCGTATATTTGGTCAACCGGTGGCGCTCTACGGACAGTTTGTTGGCGAGGACGAAGCCGGAGGGTTTCCAAGTCGCTGGCTCGGGCAGTTTGGTGGTGAATGGTCAGGGTACATTCGTAGTCGGTGGTCACTTAGAGTGTTCGCAGAATTTTCCGGTACAACATGCCAATTCTATGAATCGAGTGAAATTTTCGATTGCGCCTACAATCACAACATCTACTGGACAGGCTATCGGTACCGCGGCCGCAGCATCGGCCACCCGGCAGATAATGACGCGAGAATCGTAAGTGTCGGTAGCGTCATGGTCGATGTAGCTGATACGCGCTGGCGATTCCTTGCGCGCTACGGCAAGCTGAATCGCGGAGGCTCGCCGACTGACCCCAATCCGCTCACGGCCACACCACAGGAAATCGCAAGTATCGATGTGTCCCATAGTCGTGTCGTCCCATTCGGGCTCATTGATGTGGGCGTTGGATTTGAATCTATCGATGACATTGCATCAGGTTCGTCGCGGGACGAAGCACGATTCTACGTACAGTGGCGGAGCTCGTATTGAAACTTGCGATTGCATGGTTGATTCTCTTCGTCCCGTTTGTTTCGCAGGCAAGCCCGCTCGCGTCGCCGGGTGATGTACTTCTGCGTCACGACCTTGAATTACTGAATGACGCTGGCGTAATGAACGCTCCGTTGACCGCCTGGCCGGTGTCATTGACCGGCATTCGGGGCGCTCTGAAACCACTACCTGAATCGGCGCCAGAACCGGTAGCGAAGGCTTACGGGCGTATTGATGCGAGATTGAGGGCCGGGCTTGAAACAGGGTCTCTTGGTTTCACTGCGGGCGTGACAGCAGCAGTTGAACCTCGTTTCGTTCGCAGTTTCCAAAATACTCCGAGGGACGAGGGTGAGCTAAGCGCTACCCTTGATTGGTCTGGTCAAAGGTATTTCGTGCGCTTGTCTGCTGCAGGCGTCGCCAATCCCTTCGATGGAGACGACGTCCGTCTTGATGACAGCTACATTGGCGTGAACGTAGGAAACTGGGTCGTAACCGCCGGGTGGCAAGAGCGTTGGTGGGGTCCGGGCCGAGACGCAAGCCTGATAGTCTCGAACAATGCACGTCCGGCGCCAGGCATCATGTTGCAGCGCAGCGCGAATAGACCGTTTGAGTCGCGTTGGTTGAGTTGGCTTGGTCCCTGGACATTTACGACGTTCATAAGCGAACTTGATGACGAACGTGTGATCAACGATGCGCGACTATTTGGGATGCGTGGGAGTTTCCGTCCCCCGGGGACTGGGCTCGAAATCGGGATCGCGCGGACGGCCCAATGGTGCGGCAACGATAGGCCGTGCGATGTCGGAGTTTTCGGAGATCTGCTGGCAGGAAATGACAATCAGGGGGTAAACGTCGATCCAGACGAAGAGCCAGGCAATCAGCTCGGGGGATTCGATATCCGTTGGCGACTGCCGCGAAATATTCCAGCGGCACTGTATATGCAATGGGTCGGGGAAGATGGCCGGGGAGGCGGCGGCGCCATAGGATCGTGGATGCGGCAGGCCGGAATTGAAACCTGGTCGACGGTAGGCAGTCTGAGCCATCGAACACACTTCGAAGTTTCCGATTCAATGTGCCGAGAAGGTGGGTTCGGCTTTAGCGATCGAAAGCCGAACTGCGCTTACGAACACTCAATATATGCGACCGGATATCGTTATCAGGGCAGGTCGATCGGACATAGCGCCGATGCGGATAGCCTTAGCTACTCGATAGGGTCAACACTGGTACAATCCGCGGGTCATACTTGGAACGTCCTCCTTCGGCACATGAAGATCAATCGGGATGATGATCCGAGTACTCGGCATACGGTTTCCTTTATGGCGGCGGAGTTATCAGACATACAGCTGACGCACGAACGAACATTCGGTTTCGGGCGTTTGGTAGCAGGCGTCGGGTTTAGCCGGTTTGAGGATTTATCCGCAGGTACAACAAACACGGAAGAAACAGGCTTTATTCAGTGGAGTTCCAATTGAGCATATTTACGGCACGTGGCTTGGTCCTCTCTGCGCTGGCGTTTGTTGCACTGCTGGCGCCGGGGTACGTGATCGCCCAGGGAATCGAGTTGTCCCCAGAGCAGCAGCAAATGCTGAATGCTCTCCCGCCGGCTCAACGTCAGCAAGCCGTGAACGCTATCCGCCAGATGCAGTCACAGCAGTCGACGCAACCATCGCAAACCATCAATGAACCGCTCGTATCGAACGCGACGACTGTCGATGATATCGAAGCGCTTCTTGCCGAATATGGTGGTGAGGCTGAGGCTGGGCCGGGGAGTCGAATTGTGTTGACTCTCACGCCGAACGGAGACCTGACCGCTCAGCAAAGAAGGTCGCTCGAGGCGGACCCGTTGCTCAGCAGGCTGGCTGGCAGCCGTTTGCATATTCTGGACGGCGAAGGTGTATTGGTGATTGAGGGTGCCGACCGCGTGCCATTGCTTGGCCTAACTGAGTCGGAGGTGAATCGGCGCCTTGGCGCAGAGCCGTATCTCTCCCTTTTCAATATTGACGCGCGCATCCTCGGCCAGAAATTGGTCGGAGTTGAGGCGCTTGAGCCGTTTGGTTATGACGTGTTTCGACCAGACAAGGCCTCTCTGGACTCCCCGGCGAGTGGCCCGGTACCCGCTGACTATGTCCTTGGCCCTGGCGATACTGTTCGCGTGCAGTTGTTCGGCAATGTCAACAACGTATACGAATATGAGGTTTCGCGCGACGGTATTCTGAATCTGCCGGATATCGGACCGGTCGCAGTTGCCGGAATACGCTTCTCTGAGCTGCGCGCCGACTTGGACAAGCGAGTGCGACAAACGATGATTGGCACGCAGGTCAGCGTGACGATGGGCCAGCTACGGACGATTCGTGTGTTCCTGCTTGGCGAGGTTGATCGTCCCGGTTCATACGTTGTCGGTGGACTATCGACAATAAGCAGTGCCCTTTATCACGCTGGCGGAATCAGTGATATCGGTTCGCTACGACGCATTCAGCTGAAAAGAGACGGTGATCTGGTTGCCACGTTCGACGCTTATGACATGCTGGTACGCGGCGATACCTCAGACGATCAGCGCCTACTGCCGGGAGATGTGATCTTCGTTCCGCCAGTCGGCATGACAGTAGGGGTCGCCGGTGCCGTCAATCGTCCAGCCATCTACGAAGTCGGAACAAGAACAACTGCGGCTGACCTCGTCGGGCTGGCTGGCGGTTTGAAGCCGGAAGCTTACGCGGCCGGCGCGCGCATAGAGCGAATCGAAGCTAACAGTGAACGATCGATTGTATCAATCGATCTTGCGGGCCCAGGCGCCAATGATCTGATTCTGCGCCCAGGTGACACGCTAATTGTCCCCGAAGTGCTTCCCGATGTCGGAAATGCCGTAGTGCTTGAAGGGCACGTTCACAGACCAGGCGATTATTCCTGGAAACCGGGGATGCGCCTGACGGACCTTATTGGCTCAGTGGGTGAGCTCAAGTCAGGAGTTGATACGGACTACGTACTTATTCGGCGTGAGCAAGATCGCGGTGCACCAGTTCGAGCGCTGTCTGCGAGCCTTGCGAAGGCATTGGCAAATCCCTCCAGCCCCGCGAATATCGAGCTGCGCCCTCGTGACACAGTCTACGTTTTCGATCTTGCAGCGGGACGCCAAAGGGTTGTGGCACCCTTACTTGATGAGCTGCAACTTCAAGCCACGATCGATGCTCCAGCTCGGCGTGTTGAAATCTCCGGTACGGTTCGCGCGCCCGGTGAATACCCACTCGAATCCGGAATGCGCATTAGTGATCTCCTACGAGCTGGCGGTAATCTGTCAGAATCGGCGTTCGGGGTCGAGGCGGAGCTTACCCGCTACTCGTTGAATCCGGATGGGGCGCGAGTAGTCGAGATTATTCAGATTAACCTCGATGCAATCAGGCGAGGTGATTCAAGTGCCGACATAGTCCTCTCCGAACACGATTACCTGATTGTCAATCGCGTGCCGGAGTGGGACTCAATCTGGACGGTCCAGCTGGATGGCGAAGTAAAGTTTCCGGGCATATACCGCGTGCGTCGTGGTGAGACTCTGATGCAGGTTATCGAGCGTGCTGGAGGCCTTACCGGTGATGCCTTCGCAGAGGGCGCAGTGTTCTTGCGTGATTCCCTGCGGCGCCAGGAGCAAGAACAAATTGAGGCACTGGCGAAACGCCTTGAATCAGACCTGTTGAGCTTGTCACTTCAATCCGCAAACTCCGTGACAGGTACAGATACTTTGTCGACAGGCAGGGCTTTGCTTGAGCAGCTTCGGGATACCGAGGCTACGGGCAGGTTGGTGATTGACCTACCACAGGTCTTGGCAGAAAGTGGGACGCCAATTGAAATGCGTGACGGCGATCGACTGATAGTGCCGTCACGAACACAAGTCGTCACAGTGCTCGGCGAGACTCAACAGAATTCTTCGCACGTCTACAAGTTAGGGATGAGCCGAGACGACTATATCGATCTCAGTGGTGGCCTGACGCGGCGCGCAGATCGAAAGCTGATCTATGTTGTTCGCGCCAATGGTGCGGTTGTCACGAGTGGTCGCACGCGCTGGTTAGGGCGTGGGGCCAAGGTCGATATCCGACCGGGCGATACGATCGTAGTTCCACTCGATACGGACCGGATGCGCCCGTTGACTTTTTGGACGAATGTAACGCAGATGCTATATCAAGGCGCCATCGCAGTTGCCGCAATTCGCTCCTTCGAGGACTAAAGGGGCGTTTGAGTTGATTGAAGACAGAGCGTTAGAGCGAGACTTTAATCCTTTCGCCGTGTTTACGGAGATTTGGCGCGGGCGCTGGATCGTCATCGCTGTTTCGAGTGTCGCTGCGGTGATATCGGTAGTAATCGCATTGATGATGCCCAACATTTATCGGGCTGAAGCGCTACTTGCCCCTGCGCAACCTGAGGGTCTGGATGGCATCGCGTCTCAGTACTCAGGCCTTGCGAGTATGGTCGGCATTGATCTGCCTGCTAGCATGACCAACAAAACTGTTCTGGGCATTGAGATACTGAGATCAAGAAAGTTCCTCGCGGAGTTTGTCGAGGAACATGACTTGCTCGTTCCGCTTATTGCGGCTAAAGGCTGGGATGCAGAGAACGATGTGCTTGTGATAGACAGCGATGATTTTGACACTGGTTCGGGTCAATGGGTGAGGGAGGTTAGCCCGCCGAGGAAGCAGGTGCCCTCCGACCAGGAAGCGTTCGAAAAGATGCTGGACATTATCACTGTCCGGCAGGACACAACGACTGGCTTCGTTCGGATTTCTGTCGAACACTATTCGCCGGCCATTGCCAGACAATGGGTAGACCTGCTTGTCGCGGACCTTAACAGAACCGTGATGGAAAGCGATGTTCATATCGCTGAGCAAGCAATCGAGTATCTGGAGGAGCAAGCATCTGCGGTATCACTCGCTGAGATGCGAGAGGTGTTCTTCCGGCTGATAGGCGAGCATACCAAAACTGTTCTTCTCGCTCGTGTATCCGACGAGTATGTGTTTCGCACTGTTGATCCTGCGACTGTCCCAGAGAAGAAATCAAAGCCAAAGCGACTAATTATTGTGGTGCTTGGCACATTCTTTGGTTTCGTGTTTGCTCTGTTTTATGTGCTGACTTTCGGCGCTCGTCGCAAAGAGTTGTCCTAGCACGCTATTTTTCCCTAGACGATACTTGAGCGGCTAAGGGCTAGCCAATGCCGAACCCTCTCTGACTGGATCTCACATTGCTGCTCAAAAACAGTCTCATATACACGTTGGCACGCGGGCTTCCAGGCATAGCGAATTTTGTTGCGCTGGCCGTCTTCACCCGACTACTGTCACCTGATGAATACGGCGTATATGCGCTCACCGTTGCCGCGGTCACGATGGTGCAGACTATCGGTTTTCAGTGGCTGGGCCTCGGCATTCTGAGATTTCTACCGGCCCACAAATCCCGGGTGGAGTTTCAGTCGCAGATTGTCTTTCTCTTTGTCGTCCTCGCCGCAGTAGCGATAGTCTGGGGAGGCATCGGTGCATATGCAGTCCAATCGTCGGGGCTGGCGGGAATCGTGCTGCTGGCGATCGTGTTGCTGGTAGTTCAGGCGTGGTTCGAATTATGTCTGGCGACCGCGTCTGCAGACATTCAGCCAATCACATACGGGTGGCTTAGTGCCTGGCGGTCTCTCGGGTTTCTTGTTTTAGGAGCCATACTGGTGCTCCTTGATCTGGGCGAGAAAGCACCGGTCTTAGGGCTAATCTCAGGAATGTTTCTGGCCAACCTGTTTGTCGGTCGCTCGCTCTGGCGCAATCTGCATTGGGCTGTGCCTGGCAGAGACGAGCTAGACAGTCTCGTTCGGTACAGTCTTCCCCTGGCCATGAATTTCGCGCTGGCATGGGTCATCTCCAGTTCCGATAGGTTCATAGTCGGATGGCTGCTTGGGTCGGCAGATACAGGATTGTACGCCGCTGGCTATGACCTGGCCTTCCAACCTATCACTGTAGTTCTGTTTATTATTAACCTGACTGCGTTGCCACTTGCCATCAGAGTACTGGATACTCAAGGTGCGGAAGCCGCATCGATTCAAATGAGTGTCAATGGTCGACTATTTGTCGGCGTGGCACTTTCCGCAGCTGTTTCAATCATATTCCTGGCATCCAATATCGGAGAGACGATCGTCGGCGTGGAATTTCAGGAAACCGCGACTAGCCTCATTCCTTGGGTCGCCGCCGCGGCCTGCCTTGCCGGACTGAAGTCGTACTATTTCGACACTGCGTTTCATTTGAGCAAGAAGACGAGTTCTCTCGTCTGGATTTCCCTGCTGCTGGCTGTTGTCAATGCTCTCGCTAACTTCCTGTTAATCCCACAATTTGGTGTTTTGGGTGCCGCATACGCCACACTACTTGCATATGGTATCGGGCTGATACTCAGCCTGATCGTCGGACGGCGACTCTTTCTGATGCCACGTGTGTTTCCGATGATAATGCCTGCGGCTGGCACTGCAGTGTGCGCCGGGCTCGCGGCGTGGGCGGGTTCGTTTGTGTCTGGATGGGGCGGGCTGATTGCTGGCGGTATTGGGAGCGTGGCAGTCGCGATCGCGGCTGGTGCAATGCTGGGCGTGATCGATCTTCGAGAAATACGCCAATTCGGCATTCGACGTGATTGATCATGGATTCGAATCGTCCGTCAGCATTGCATGTTTCACTTTTCCTGCCCTCTCTCGAGATCGGCGGGGCCGAGAGAGCTTTCTTGCGGATTGGCGAAGGTATGGCCGAACTCGGTGCAAGTGTTGACCTTGTTGTTGCGAGAGCCTTTGGACCTTTGATCGAAGAGGTTCCACAAAGTGTGAGTCTGGTTGATCTAGGCGCCGGGAGTACCCTAAGAGCATTGCCCGCGCTTACCAGGTTCATACGATCAAGAAGACCCACCGCTGTGGTTTCGGCAATGGAGCACGCGAATATTATCGCCTTCGCGGCGACACGATTGGCGCGCACCCCCACCAGGCACATACCGAGTGTTCGTACTAATCTGTCGGCTGTGGCCAGAGAAACCAAAGACATCAAGAATCGTCTGGTGCGGTTACTGGTTCGGCCAATGTACAGATCGGCGAATCGAATCGTGGCGGTATCTGCGGGTGTAAAAAGAGACCTGACAGCGGCATTCGGGGTCGACCCGCAGCGAATAAAGGTAATCGGAAACCCGACGGTTGATGCCTCCTCGCTGTCATCGGTAGCGCATGACGCGAATCATCCCTGGCTTGGTTCAGGACAGCCGCCCGTAATCATAGCCGTCGGTCGGCTTCACTCAGTCAAAGACTTTGCTACGCTGATTCGCGCTTTTGCCAAGGTCAGAGACTCCCGAGAGTGCCGACTGATGATCATTGGTGATGGGCCCGAACGTCATCGACTAGAGTCGCTTATCTCAGAGTTGGGCCTCGCCGAAGACGTGCAATTAACTGGGTTCATGAGCAATCCAACGATACTCATGAATCAATCGAGGGTATTCGTACTTTCGTCGATACGTGAGGGAATGCCAAACGCTCTTATCGAAGCAATGGCGTGTGGTTTGGGTGTGGTCGCTACTGACTGTCCCAGTGGACCGTCTGAGCTGTTGGAAAACGGGAAACTTGGCTCCCTTGTACCCGTTGGCGATGTAGTCGCCATGGCACAGGGTATTCGCGAGCAACTGGACTCGGTCCCCGATCCAAGACTGCGCGAAAAAGCCGTGCGGGAGTTTGGGGTTGAGCGAATCGCAGGTGACTATTTGAAAGTCGTTGCAGATACCCTCTGTGGATCGGTAGAAACCGATGCTTCGCCTTACAGCACGATGAGCGGGGACTAGATGGAAGCGCTTCAATTAGCTGCGTATATCGTCCTGGCTTTTGCGTTCGGATTCATGCTTCTGGGTTTCGTTCAAAGGTCCGAGTTCGGCATATTCATATTCTATGCTGAGTTGTTCGTTCTTTTCGGAGC